>SAMEA104404103__coassemble_370_pt1 | contig 33075 bp, 21 predicted proteins | sample SAMEA104404103__metabat2_low_PE_034 | metagenome-assembled genome bin SAMEA104404103 (sample SAMEA104404103) | Balaenoptera acutorostrata | reverse complement strand
ATCGTTTTCAATTGTGACGAAGATGATTTTCTCGGCAACGTCTTCCGGATTTCCTGTGTGGTCCGCGAATGACGGGGCCGGGATTTTGTCCGGCGATACGGTGACCTTTGCCGACAAGACGGTCCGTGCCGTCAGCGAATCGGTGGAAGCGGTTCAATCGGCGGCCTTGGCTGATGGGACTGGGGATGGGCTGGTGGATCTGCTGGTGGCGGATGCGAATGGCAGAATCTCACTCTATGCCCGCGAAGGTGACGGCTATGTGCTGAAGCATCGCGTGTGGGGCGGTTCGTTTGTCGGGTTTGCCGAAGGTCTGCGTCTGGCACCGATTGACTGGGACAGCGACGGCGACATGGATATGGTCTGCGGCACGAAGGCAGGGAAGCTCCTGTTGCTGAGCGACCCCAATATCGGCCATCCCACGAACCTGACGGCGACGGCGGGGTATGACAATGTGCTCCTGACCTGGGACCCGAACGCGCAGTCGCGCGTGAGTGGGTATCGCGTCTATCGTTCGCAGTCGACAGATTTTGACGAGATTGCCCGCACGGTGCTGCCGAAGCATCGCGACACACAGCTGTCGGCTGCAGTGTGGGCGTATCGTGTTTCCGCTGTCAGCCGCCGCTGGACGGCAGGCAATTCCACGCCTGAAATCTATGAGAGTCCCTATTCCGAGGTCGTGAAGGCGACGGTCGGCTCGATGGAGCTGTCGATTCCGGAATCCCGCAGTGCTTACTATGGCTGGGATGTGACGGTGCCGGTTTCCATTAATAACACGCACAGTTTGTCCGCGAAGGATATGTCCTTTACCGTGACCTATGATGCCACGAAGTTGACGCCGAAGGGGTATCGTTTCTCGCCGCTGCTGGCGGAGGGGATGACATTCCAGGAGGATACTTCCGTGGCCGGTACCTGGACTGTGGAGACGGTGGCGACCAATACGGGCAAGACCGTGGCGACCGGCTCCGGCGAGTTGGTCTATTTCACCTTTACAGCGAAGACACCTGAGTCTGCTCCGGCAACGGATGCGGCAGATGTGCAGTTGACGGCTGTGACGTTGACATCTGATGCCGGGAAGCCGATTAAGACCACACCCGCGCTTCCGCTGACGACGACCGTCGACCTGTCCGCGCTACCGAAGACGGAGCTCCGTTTGGATGTGCCGAATGTGCGCGTGAAGGCGGGCCATGAGGTGCAGGTCGTTGTGACCGTGTCCAAGACGAAGAAGACGGATGTCATTGACTGGAATGAACTGACGCTGACGGCGGATGTGGATGCCTCGCTGCTGACGCAGGTAGGCACGTCAGTTGTCGATGAGGCATCTTCGACGGTGACCTTCACTTTCAAGGCCGAGCGCATTGCCATCGGCTACACGACCGAAGTGGTTGTGACCGGGTCCGCACCGAATACGACGGTTCAGATGGGCTGTGGTGATGTGGATATCCGCGGTCTGCCGCACGTCCGTTTGCTGGCGAACGATGTGACGGTTCAGTCCGGTGCTTCGGAAAAGCAGATCGAACTCCCCGTGACGCTGAAGTACGTCGGTCCCGTCGATTTCGGCGAGTCGCTGAAGGTGACGGCGAAGCGTGCCGACGGCACGGAGCTGACGCTGAAGGATGGTACCACCATGGGTGCGCCCGTCTTCCTCTATCCCGTGCCCGCCAATCTGACGGCGGATATGACGGAGACAATTACTTTCACGGTATCGGCGCAGGATATGGACGGCGACGCGGCTCTGACGCAGGGAACCTCCGCAACCGTGACCGTGCGGAAGGCGAATCTGCCGCCGCAGGTCACGCTGTCCGCGCCGGATTGCACCGTTGTGAAGGGGACCTCCGTGAAGGTGCCAGTCCGTGTTGATGCGGTCGGTGAACTGGATTGGAATACGCTGAAGTTTACGGTCGATGGATTGACTGGTCTGACGAAAACGGTCACGAAGGCTCCGCTGGCGACGAATCCTGTTGCCGAACTGGAACTAACCGTTCCCGAGTCTGCGGCCGGCGATTCGGTGCGTTTGACGGTTTCGGCAACGGCAACCGGAAGCAACGGAACGCAGGCGGTCGTGACCTCTGCCATGATGACGTTGACGCTCGTTGCGCCCGAGGTGCCGCCGGAGATTCGTCTCTCCGCTGAGGATAAGGAAGCCGAAACCAAAAAGGTTGTCGAGATTCCTGTCCGTCTGGAGGTGCTCGGCAACATTGACTGGACTTCGGTGAAGGTGGAAGCCGCCTATGACACGGCGAAGCTGGAGCCGATCGTTGTCCCGGATGCTGTGAAGCCGACGGCTGAGAATTCGGTGGTGCTCTTCCGCTTCAATGTGAAGGAGCTGCATGAGGATCTCTCCACGGTGCTGACCTTTACGGCGACGGCCAAGGCTGCTTCCGGAGACAAACCTGTGAAGGTGACCTCCTGCCGTTGCATGCTGACGCTGATTGACAGCAACCCGATTCCTGTCGCGCCGCTGAGTCTCGTCGTTAAGAGCATCCGTTGGGTGCCTGAAGACGATGACAAGGACGATGACGATTTGAATGTCCGTATCACCGTTGGTTTCGAAGGCGACCAGACTGTGTTGGATTCTCTGGCTTGGTCGACGAAGGGGCAAGTAAAGATTACGCCGACCTACAATCGTCATCTGCTTGAGAAGGAGCGCTTTATTCAGCCGACGACGGCGAATCACGACGCAACCTTCGAGTTTGAGCCCGAAGACGACCTGGAAGAGCGCGTGGCGACGACCGTCACCTTCTCGGCCAAGGTGTCTGACACGAACGGCAATGCCGTTGGGGTGTTGCCTGTCGCCTGCACGCTGACGCTGGAGGAGATGGACGACGACGACCATGATGACGAGGACCGCGTGAAGGCCTGGACTAATGGTGACTGCGACGGCGATGGCAAGTTGACATCGCACGATTACAAGGTTGCCTGGGAGATGGTGGTGCGTTATCACCGCACGCATCATCCCAAGGTGCACTCGACGGATAAGCATGCTGTGGACGTGAAGGTGCACCGCTCCATCTGTCAGGCGCTCGGACGCAAGCATGATGCAGCGTTGAAAATCTTCGACATCCCGACCAGGTTTAAGCGTTATCTCTGGAAGCACGGGGTCCGTCACTTCCTGCATATCGATGATGATTGGGATGACGATGACGACGATGACGATCGTGACGACGATTAACCCGGAGGTGGAACCATGAAAAAGCAGTTGTTGTTTGCAATGATGCTCCTTTCCGCGGTGCTCCCTCTGGGGGCATCCACGGTGCGCATCGGTCACTATATCGCCAATCCCGGGGCACGCATCGCCGTGCCCGTGGAGATTGATTCAACCGAAGGGATTGCCTCCGCGGCCGTGACCGTGACCTACAATCCCGAGGTGTTGCGTCTGAAGGGCGTACGCCGCGGCGAACTGAAGCGTCTCTTCGATTTCGACTTCTCGGTGATGCGTTCGCCGGGACGGGTTGAGTTCCTGGCGGCCTCGCTGAAGGATATCACCGAAGCGGCCTCTGGGTCGCTGGCGGAACTCCTCTTCGAGGTCCGCGAAGGCACGGCGGGTCTCTACTCCGATTTGACGCTCGCCGATGTGCAGTTGGCCGAAGCGTCGATGACGAAGGACCTGACGCCGGACGGCACGTCCTCCGCCGAGGCGGTGGCCTTGGCAGCGTCTGGTGCCGAGGCGGCGGACAGTCCCATTGCCAATGGGATGGTCCGCATCTTTGCGCCGACCGCCGAAGTCAATACGGATGTCCGCACGAAGAAGCCGACCGCCCAACAGACTGCGCCGGAATATGTGCCGGTGACCTTGGCAGCCGATACGGTGCTGAAGTCCTTTACGCTTCAGGCAGGGGACCGCTTCCGCGTCTCTGACAGCGGCACGCCGATCATTCTGACCGATGGACTGAACATCGGCGACAAGGTGACGCAGTCGACGAATAAGCTTCCCGAAGTGACCCTGCTGCCCCCGCTTCGCGGCTGGAAGAACGCGTCCTATACGGTGCTGAAAACGGGTTCGCCCAAGCAACCCGCCCCGGCAGCTCAGACGATGGGCCTCATTCCGCATGAGCCTAACACGACTGCCACGCTTGATTTCGCGGTGGCGGATGCGCCTGAGGCGATGACGATGAAGGAAGAGACCGCGGACGGTGTAACCACCTATGCGCTCGATTCCAAAATTGTCACGCTGGCAAAGCTGAGCACCGGCGAGACCATTGCTCCCGGTTCCAAACTGGAAGCCGTGCTGAAGTCGCAGGCCGACGGCGGCACGACGGTGCGTTTGAGCGAAAACGCCCAGGCGCTTTCTGTGGATGTGCTGAACAGTTTGGTGTCGCTCTTCGATAAAGTGCTGGTGGAGAAGTCTCCGGCGCAGACCTTCGGCATTATGGCATTGGCTGAAACGCCGACCGAGAAAGAGTTGGATGTCGACTACCAATTCGGCGTGAACCGGCTGCAGATGGTTACCCTGGACGATAAGCCGTACGTGGTTATTGAGGCTAAACTCGCCAGCGCATCCGGAAAAGCAGCGTTTGCAACTGGGACATCGGTCGAGCTGAGAGTCGTTCACAACGCGGGGCAGGGGCCCCGTGCTGTTCCCGTTGAGATTGCAGAAGTCTCCGATATCACGGGGGTGACTTCGGGGACCGCTGCGGATGATTCGGAGCATCTCCGTTACTTCCGTGTGCCTTATGACAGCCTGAAGGAGGTTGGTACCTACCGTTTCTCCGTCCGTGCCGTGCGTAAGTGAGGCCCCTTGGCAATTCATCGCCGCCGCCCGTTTCCGGGCGGCGGTTTGCTTTTACGCCTGGGAGCCTGTAGTGGTATATCTGCGGGCTGCAAAAAGCGCCTTAAACGTGCATAAACTTCGGCTTTTTAGTCATGTAGGGGCCACTGCACGCCTTCAAAAGCCACGTTTCTGCCCACTTCTTTCACTTTTTTCGCCTTTCGCATCCATACTCCTACAGGCTCCTTGCCTTTTGAGGTGGTTTTGGAAAATATATTTTGAAAATCCTTGCAATGAGAGGGGGAAATATGGTACTTTATTCGGACTTTCCGCTGAAGACGGCTTTCAGGCTGACTGCCGTTGACGCGGAGCAACCCGCACAATTAAGGATCACGATCATGCCTAAGATCAAGACCAAAAAGTCTGCGACCAAGAAGTTCAAAATGTCGGCCACGGGTAAGGCAATGCGCACTCAGGCTGGTAAGCGCCATCTCAATGGCTACAAGACCCGCGGCCGTAAGCGTAACCTCCGTGGTACCACCGCCGTGTACGAAGGCAATCAGAAGATGGTTGCCCGCATGCTTCAGGCCTAATTGCCAGGAGGAAATGAAAAATGAGAGCTACTAATGCCGTCGCTTCCCGTGAACGCCGTCGTCGTCGCCTGAAACTCGCTCGTGGTTTCTATGGCGCCCGCAGCAAACAGTTCCGTCTCGCTACCGAGGCCGTCGATCGCGCCCAGCGCCTTGCCACTTGGCACCGTAAGCTGCGCAAACGCGAGTTCCGCCAGCTTTGGATTGCCCGTATCAATGCCGCTATCCGCGGTCTGGCTGACGAAAAAGTGCCGAACTACTCCCGCTTCATCGAGGGGCTCACCAAGGCCGGCATCACCGTCAACCGCAAGATGATTTCCGAAATCGCTATCGCCGATGCCGAAGGCTTCAAGGCCCTCGTCGCTAAGGCTGCCGCCGCTCTCTAAGAGCATCGGAAAACCTCAAAAAAGTAGAAACGCAGCCCTTCCGGGTTGCGTTTTTTGTTATGGGGAGCACGCTGCAGAAGGTTGGCGCACTGTTCTGCGTGCCCGATGGGCCTCTTCGCGTGAGATGGCGGAGCGCAGGTCCTCCGCAAGGCCGTCTCTCCTAACGGATGGTCGGGGAGGGCGAGGCTGAGTTTTCAGTGTATGAGGCGGTATGGGGGAACTTTTTCTATTAGGTTTAGCTTAGTCGCTTGGTGTTCTGGACGGAATGGATTTATAATAAAGCCATCAGTCATTTTTTTGATTTCACCCCCTATTGCAGGAGAGCGCAATGGACAAGGTAAACGTTGAAATCTGCATGGGCACGACCTGTTATGTCATGGGCGGAGCTCAGTTGGCAGATATTGCAGATCGGCTTCCCGACGAATGGAAGGATTGGGTTACCGTGCGCGGCATGCGCTGCACTGGTGCATGCCAGCAGACGAATGAGTACGGCCGAGCGCCGTTTGTCCGCGTAAACGGCCGGCTGATAGCCGAGGCGGACGAGAGTAAAGTGGTTGCGGTTATCCGCGAGGAACTCGGCGCCTGAGGCGCAGAATAGACAGTTATCTTATCAAAGGGGAGACAGACCTATGGCAGTTCAGCTGATTAGTGAGGCCGACCGCCTGCGCCGCGAGGTGCTTGCGTATGTAGTGGAAGCCGTGAAATCTGGCAATCTCGAGGATTTGGACCGCATTCCGATTAAGATGCGTCCGAAGGGGGAGCCCTATTCGCGCTGCTGTATTTACAAGGACCGTGCGGCGCTGCGCTACCGTGCGATGTCCGCACTCGGTTACCGTGTTGAGGACGAGACGGACGAAATCAAGACACTGAAGTCTTACGCCGAGGATCTGGCGACCTGTCCGCCGGCCACCGATCCGTTTTTGACGATTTTCCCGGATGCTTGCTCCGCCTGCATGCAGTCGCAGATTATGGTGACGAACATGTGTCGTGGCTGTCTGGCCCGTCCCTGCACCAACATCTGTCCGCGTCACGCGATTCAGGTCCGCAATGGCCATGCGCAGATTGATCACTCGCTCTGCGTGAACTGCGGTCGTTGCGCCGAAGTCTGCCGTTATCATGCCATTATCCAGGTGCCGCTGGCCTGTGCTGATGCCTGCCCTGTGGGGGCTATTGGCAAGACCGAAGACGGCCGTGTGACGGTCGATCATGAGAAGTGCATCCGCTGCGGTAAGTGCATCAAGGCCTGTCCCTTCGCAGCCATCATGCAGTGCCACCAGGTGGCGCATGTGGTCCGCAATATTGCCGAAGGCAAGAAGGTTGTGGCACTGGTCGCGCCGGCCATCAACGGGTTCTTCCCTGGCGATCCTGGAAAGCTCTACGCAGCCCTGCGTAAAATGGGCTTTACGGCGGTGTACGAAGTTGCTCGCGGCGGTGATGATACCGCAACGGCTGAAGCGGCCGAATGGGCCGAGCGTAAGGCGAAGGGGGCCCCCTTCATGACCACGAGCTGCTGCCCGGCATGGATGGAGTGCGTGAAGCGTCATCTACCCGAAATGGCGCCATACGTCTCTGATACGCCTTCGCCGATGGTCTTCACCGACCGCCGTGCCAAGGCGGATATCCCTGGCTGCGTGACGGTGTTCGTCGGTCCCTGTATGGCCAAGCGCACCGAAGCAACGCACCTCGGCTCCCCTGATTATGTCATCACCGCCGAAGAAATCGGTGCCTGGCTGATGGCAGAGAATATCCAGCTCGACGAACTTGAGCCAGAAGCCCCGGATGTGGGCGGCACGCACTATGGTGCCGAATTCGCCATCTCTGGCGGTGTGGCCAATGCTGTGGCTCACTACCTGCCCGAAGGTACGCCGAAACCCAAAGTCTTCAAAATCAACGGCCTCAATAAGAAGAATATCAATCTTCTGAAGGTGTATGCCAAGACCAAGAAGGCTCCGGCAGACATCATCGAAATCATGGTCTGCCCCGGCGGCTGTGTTGCCGGACCCTGCGCCATCACCACGGCTGAAGCAGCGACCAAGGCCATCCAGAAGCGTCGCCCCGCGGACTTCGAAGCCCCCGCCGAATAAGCGTTCACGCTTCTTCCTTTTAAAAACCGCAGCCCGCTTGGACGGCGGTTTTTGCGTTTGGGGCGAATCGATGTTTGATAGCGTGTTTCTTTGATTGACAGTAGGAAAGGCAAAAGGCTATACTATGGGCACATAGTTCACACAGAAAAGCGGTCTCTAGCATCGTAGATTTGGTGGACATCACAAGATGCGTTAACGCATACCTTTCGTTTAAGAGAAACGACCAATTTCACGGAAAGAACGAAATGTACTGCGGAGACACGTCAGGTACTCACCTGGCGTGCCTCTGTTTGTATTGTTTTCTTTCCAGGCTTTGGTCGGCCTCTCTTAAAAACAATGCAATACGGGGGCACGCCTTTATTATGTTTACACAGTCTGTTGTTGCAGTGCGAGCTGCATGGGTGAGATATTCAGGCACGTTGTCTGATAGGATTTGTCAGTGTTTGCCGACATTGAGGCTTTTAGAGCGGGCCCTGTTACTTTTTCCAATTACGGTTGTGTTGTTGGCATCTCTGACGTTTTTGTTTGGCGGATCAGTTTCTGTTTTTCATTGGTGGGGAGCGGTGGCCTTTATCCTTGGCGGGGTGGCGTTGAGTCGTGATGTCTCTGTAAAGAGCCGTTGTGGTGCTGCTGTAGTTTTTTTGTTGTTTCTCTTGTTTGTTTGGGTTGGTGCACAGCTTTTCGTTACCAGTGTGGGGATAGACTCTTTGGCATACCATTTGCCAGCGACGCGTCTTTTGATTGAGGGGTGGAATCCAGTGTATGCGCCGACACCGGAGTCGCTTCGGGAAACGATGCAAGTTGAGCCGTGGAATATGCGCCTGCTGCATGTGCTTTTCATGTCGAAAGCGGTGTGGATCTTTAATGCCGTCGCTTATAAATTTACTGGGGCGGAGTTCAATCTGTTCTTTCCGCTGTTCCCTTTTTTGTTTGCTGTGACGTGTTGTCAGATGTGGCGCTGCTTTCGGCGCATCTCGCGGGTCTTTTTTGTTCCGGCCGTAGTTCTGCTGTTGCATTATGCGCCGGGTGTTAACTGCATTGTGGATTCGGTTGTTTATTTTGCCGGTATATCGCTTCTGATGGTGATGGCACGGGCTTTGTCTGGGACAAAGGGGGGAGCCGCGGAACTGCTTGTATTCAGTCTTTGGATGATGATTTCAAAACAGCCGGGTTTGCTGAGCTGTTTCGTCTTTTGGTGTTGTTTCTCTCTTTGTCTTTTGATAAAAACACGTTTTAGATGTTTTCCCCGTCTTGCTGTTTATGCAGGAGTGCTCTTGGTGCTTTTCTCTATTATATGTGCATCCCCTTACGGCACCTCTTGGGTACACTACGGGCATCCCCTGTATCCAGCGTATTCGGGTGATGAGAGCCAGTATCCAGTTTATGATATCACGTCTGATTTCCGTGAGGTGAATGAGGATTTGAGGGCAATGGGGCATGTGGGGGAGTTTCTTAACGCTTATGTGTCTCCATGGCTTGTTCAACATTATTATCGATGGAAACTGGGCAAGGCTGCGTTTGAGCCAAATCGGCGCACGTGGTGGCAGGGGCAGAAGGAGGGAATTGCCGCTTCTAAACCGGCATCAGCGCCACTTGATGCTGCAACACGGTGGTGTTTATTGGCGACGCTTTTGGGGTGTTTGGTTTTGTCACGCAGAGGGGAGCGGTTTTGCTATGGCGCAATTGCGGTTGGGCTGTTTTGTTTCCCGACGGCTTATCTTGGGTATCTGAGATATGTGCCTTGGTGCGCATTGGCGAAGATTGGGGCTTTTATGTTGGTGTTTGGCCTCATCTACCGTTGTCGTCGGCGTTGGGAGGCACTCCTTGTCGCCGGGGGCGCTTTTCTGTGGATGGCCCTGCCGATAATGAGGCTTGTGTTTTGCACCGCAGTTTCAATCGACCTTTATTATGAAACGCTGGTGACGCTGCGCGATGCCCCGCCAAAAGTGATATATGGTTTTCTTTATTCGGGCGATATCGCCAAGAATTATGCAGCTGGAAAACATACAGTGAACCCAGAAAATCTGAAGACGTTCGGCTCTCCGGATGCGTGTACCATAAACTCAATGCTGTTGCTGAAACGACATTGTCCGGCATTGAGCGAGACGGAGATTCACACACTATCTGCTGGGGAAGATGAGATGTATCCGTTTTGGGGTACGGGGGAGTTTCGTTTGCCAAAAGAAGAGGTGGTGACCAAAGATCGGTCGTATAATGCGACAATTCAAAAACTGCCAAATCGTCGCGATCGACTGATGGCCTATCCAAAATTGGTGGTACGTTCATATTTTGTGACACTTCCAAAACTACTATGGCTTAGTGTTACCAATCTGTTCAATGATTGACGATAGGAGGATTCCAATGGATACAAAACCACGTGTTGCTGTACTGCTGCCTTGTTACAACGAGGCGCTGACGATTGAGAAGGTGGTGAAGGACTTCCGCAGGGAACTGCCGGAGGCGACGGTGTGGGTGTATGATAATAACAGCTCCGATGAATCGGCTACGATTGCTGAGGCGGCCGGCGCGGTGGTGCGCCGGGTTGCGCAGCAGGGAAAGGGACACGTTGTCCGCCGAATGTTTCAGGAAATTGATGCCGACGTTTATGTGATGGTCGATTCAGATGATACCTATCCTGCCGAAGAGGTACACAAACTGATGGCCCCAATCCTTTCTGGCGCAGCGGATATGGTGAACGGGGACCGCCTGTCGTCCACGTATATGACGGAAAATAAGCGTCCGGGGCATAATTTCGGCAATACGTTGGTGTGTTCGCTGATTCGGTTGCTGTGGCGACAGCGGGTACATGATGTGATGACTGGATATCGCGCATTTTCCCGTCTGTTTGTGAAGAGCTGCCCCGTGCTCTCCAATGGATTTGAAATCGAGACAGAGATGACGCTTCATACGATTGATAAGCGTATGAGCCTGATTGAACTCCCAATTCAGTATCGCGACCGTCCTGCGGGCTCTGAATCTAAACTGAATACGGTTCAGGACGGGCTTCGCGTGTTGAAGACCATCTTCAACCTCTTCCGCTTTTACCGTCCAGGGATGTTTTTCGGACTGATTGGGTCGTTTTTCCTGTTGGTGGGTTTTGGGTTGTTCTTACCGATTTTGCTGGAGTATTTCCGCATTGGGGAGGTGCCTCGGCTGCCGTCGATGAATGTCGCGGGGTTTATGGCAATGGCGGGGCTGCTTTCGTATGCGGTGGCGCTGGTGCTGTGCGCCGTCAAGACGCAGTCCGATCAGCTGTTTGAGATTCTATTGTCACAGGAGAAAGGCCGTGAGGTCCAGCGCCGAACGCGCTGATAGCCCACCGATTTTCCACCGCCGCCCGCTTGGACGGCGGTTTTTGCGTTTGGGGCGAATCGATGTTTGGTAGCGTGTTTCTTTGATTGACAGAGGGAAAGGTAAAGGGCTATACTATGGGCACATAGTTTAATGAAGAAACGATTTTTAAAATTGCGGACTCATTAAACGCTGAACGTGCGTTAACGCATACTTTTCGTTTAAGAGAAACTACCACTTTCAAACCGGAACGATAAGCATTGCGGCGAGCGCGCTGGGGCCCATCCCTGGCGTGCCTTTGCTGTATTGTTTTCCGGTAAGGCTGTGGTAGGCCCCTCTTAAGAACAATACAGTCCAGAGGCACGCCTTTATTATGTCTGCTACGTGTGGTTCTGCCGTTAAAACGGCATTGAGTCGGTTGTTTGTCAGAAAACAGGGATACAATCTAGTTGATGGGCAATGTTCGGATATAGAACATTTTGGCGCTCAATGTAATAAGGTAAGAGATACCCTTGGTGGTGTTTTTAGAATAGATGTTTTGCTTCTATTGACGGTATTGGGAACGGTTTTTCTCGGTAGCTTGGGATTTTATTTTGGTATTACGTGCTCTGCCGCTCCCTTTTGGCTGATGTTTGCGGTCTGTAGTCTGCTGGCCTGTACGCGTTCATGGAAAACGTTGTTTTTCTATTGGGGAACCATTGGGGGGATGGTGTTGCTGACCATGTTTACCTGGTCTTATACTGGTACGGATGCGATGAACTACCATTTCCCGATGCAACATTTGATACGGGACGGTTGGAATCCACTCTTTGATTCGACGATTGAAAAATTCAAGGCTGTCGCTGAATTGGGGCGCTGTTCTTTATATCATACGTTGTTCCTTCCGAAGTTCACTTCCGTGCTGGGAGCTTATGTCGGAGCTGCGTTTGGGTTATGGGTCGCAGATTCATTTTTGGGGTACGTATTAATTGCCCTTCTCTTTTATGTATCTGTACAGTTCGCAAGGATGTTTTGGGGCAGGTCATCTGTGGTTGATCGCATTGTTTTTGCGACAGCTATTACATTTTCAACGAAGATTACCAGCTTTTGTGCTGGACAGGTTGATTATACCGTGTATGCCGCGATGGTTTTGTCCTTTTTCTCGCTGTGGATGTATGCTGAAAAGAGGTTGTTGCATGATGGTCTCGTGTTTTTCTTAGGGGCTTTGGTATGTTCTCTTGCAAAAAGCACGGGGTTGGTTTGCAGTGGCATTCTGCTGTTTGGCGGATTATGTGTTGCGTGGCGTAAGGCATTTTATCGGTGGTCGCTGGTTTCTTTTTGTGTTTGCTTCATTGTTGTCGGGAGTATTCCCTATTTTACTTCATGGATACAGTATGGGGGGCCGCTGTTTCCGGCAATGACATTTAATCCGGCAGTACAGACGGTTGATATTACTGCAGATTTTACGGGCAATGAAGATGCATTAAGGATGGGTTATTTGGCTCGAATCGTTTATGCATGGGTGTCGCCCTGGCTGGCTGTTAAGTCGTGTGCGTGGTGGTATGGTGATCCTGATTTTTCTCCGGTGTTTACCGTTGCAGGAGGGGTTGCGGGACTTGGGACAGTGTTTCGATTGCTGTTGGGGGCCAGTTTGGGAGCGCTGATGTGTTCAAAGAAGAATAAAATATTTTGGTTGTGTGTAATAACCTTTGTACTTTCAAATTTTGCTCCCTTGAAATATCTCGGCTACAATCGGTATTTTCCTCAGATTTGGATTATCCCGTTTGTTGCCTTGTTAAACTTCTTTTATAATCCGCTCCCAAGGATGAAGCTGTTCGCACAGCGCTGGATACGGTATACGGTTTTGGTAGGATGTGTTTTGCTGTCCAGCGTTATGATTGTTCGGACTGTTGCTTACCAGTGTCGTATGGCAGTTCTCGAAGATTTTCGTCAGTCCGCGCTGCATGAGATGCGCGAGGTGTCTGAAGTGTGGCGTGTTCCCCAAACGGAAGTATCTTACACACTCCGAGAACGCTTGCGCGTTGCTGGGATAAAACTGTCAGCAAGGGAGGATGTTCCACGAGCATCTGTTAATCGGCAGTTCCTGTACGTTTGCAAAGAAAATCCAGAGGCTGTGAAAGCGGTGGCGGAACGGTTCCCCATTTGTGACACCTTTACGGATTTAATCAAATTCCCCTGGGGAGAGGCACTCTCGAAATGCCCGCTTCCGTTGTGGGAAAATGGTTTTCTTGAAAACAACGTTGGGAGGAAGTGAAATGAGACCACGTGTTGCTGTACTGCTGCCTTGTTACAACGAGGCCCTGACGATTGAGAAGGTGGTGAAGGACTTCCGCAGGGAACTGCCGGAGGCGACGGTGTGGGTGTATGATAATAACAGCTCCGATGAATCGGCTACGATTGCTGAGGCGGCCGGCGCGGTGGTGCGCCGGGTTGCGCAGCAGGGAAAGGGACACGTTGTCCGCCGAATGTTTCAGGAAATTGATGCCGACGTTTATGTGATGGTCGATTCAGATGATACCTATCCTGCCGAAGAGGTACACAAACTGATGGCCCCAATCCTTTCTGGCGCAGCGGATATGGTGAACGGGGACCGCCTGTCGTCCACGTATATGACGGAAAATAAGCGTCCGGGGCATAATTTCGGCAATACGTTGGTGTGTTCGCTGATTCGGTTGCTGTGGCGACAGCGGGTACATGATGTGATGACTGGATATCGCGCATTTTCCCGTCTGTTTGTGAAGAGCTGCCCCGTGCTCTCCAATGGATTTGAAATCGAGACAGAGATGACGCTTCATACGATTGATAAGCGTATGAGCCTGATTGAACTCCCAATTCAGTATCGCGACCGTCCTGCGGGCTCTGAATCTAAACTGAATACGGTTCAGGACGGGCTTCGCGTGTTGAAGACCATCTTCAACCTCTTCCGCTTTTACCGTCCAGGGATGTTTTTCGGACTGATTGGGTCGTTTTTCCTGTTGGTGGGTTTTGGGTTGTTCTTACCGATTTTGCTGGAGTATTTCCGCATTGGGGAGGTGCCTCGGCTGCCGTCGATGAATGTCGCGGGGTTTATGGCAATGGCGGGGCTGCTTTCGTATGCGGTGGCGCTGGTGCTGTGCGCCGTCAAGACGCAGTCCGATCAGCTGTTTGAGATTCTATTGTCACAGGAGAAAGGCCGTGAGGTCCAGCGCCGAACGCGCTGATAGGTCCCTGTTCTCCGCCGTCTCCAACCAGGACGGCGGCTTTTACGTTTAGGGAGGGGGATTTTTACACGGTCATTTGTTAGGGCATACTTAGTTGCTTGGTATTTCGGGGGAGGTGTCTTATAATGAAGGGGATTATTCGGAGAGAAAGGTTTTGACGATGGATGCGAAGCAGTGCGAAGAACGTTCGGTGGAATTGTTTAAGAGCGGCTATTCCTGTGCCCAGGCGGTATTGGCGGGCTGCGGTCCGGCGTTTGGTCTAGACGAGGAGACCGCGCTGAAGTTGGGATCCGGTCTTGGTGCTGGGTTGGGCGGTTTGCGCGAGACTTGCGGCGCGGTGTTGGGTATGGCCGCTGTTATTGGGCTGCGCTATGGTCCCACGTCTCCGATGGATGCCAAGACCAAGGGGGCGCATTACAAACGTGTCCGCGAAGCGATTTCGGCGTTCGAGGCCGAATACGGTACGCACTGCTGCCTCGAATTACTGAAAAAGGCATCGATTGCCAAGCAGGCTGGCGTTGCGCCCGAGGAACGTACGAAGGAGTATTATGCCGCACGTCCCTGCGCGGCGTTTGTTCGTCTTTGTGCACGTCTGGCTTGCGAAGGCTCTGTCGAAGCGTAATTTTTGCCGACGCGTGGCGGTCCCGTCGAAAAAGGCTTGCTTTTTGGAGGGGCGGGAGTGTATAATGCACGTTCATTTGTCGCCCTGTAGCTCAGTGGATAGAGCAGCGGTTTCCTAAACCGCGTGTCGCAGGTTCGATTCCTGTCTGGGCGACCACTTTCTTTTTGATGTGATGCCGAGTCCTGTATACAGGGATTCGACATTTTTTTATTTTGACGCGGGCGAGCGGCGGTCATGGTATGATAATATCAGGTTTGGGGAGAACTTGTCAGCGAAATTAGAGGCGTTCTGTTATGAAAAAAGTCGCATGGGTGTTGCTTGTTTTGGGCTGCATGTCGTCCGTTTTTGCCGAGACGTTACTGAAGGCACCGCTGGTGGCGGGGTATTGTCAGGCGCGGCGGTTGGTTAATGAGATGCCGCCAGAGAAGATTGATTGTCGGTATGATGTGCTGTTTCACGCGTTTTTTGTGGCGGATGTGGCGGATGGGAAGGTGATGGTGAAGGCTGCTGGAAATCTGCCGTCTGCGGATATTGTACATCGGTCGCAGGAGCGCGGGCAGAAGGTGCTACTGTCGTTGGGGGGCGGCGGGGTGAAGTCGTTCAAGGCGTTGACGGCGACGGATGCGCTGTGTCGGGATTATGTGAAGGCGGTGATGGCGCATGTGCAATCTCGGGGTTATGACGGGGTTGATTTGGATTGGGAGCATCCGGTTTCGAAGGCGGATGCGGGACGTTGGGATGTACTGACGGCGGAGCTGCGTCGGGCGCTGGATGCGTATGGTAGGGAGGTCGGGCGCAAACTGTATCTGACGACGGCGCTTGCTCCCGGTGAATGGTGCTGGCGGCATCTCGACTATCGGGCCCTGGGGCGTAATCTCGACTTTGTGTTTATGATGTGCTATGACGGGGCGTGGGGGCAGGTGGCTTATCATGCCTCTGTCGACATGCAGAAGGATTTGGCGCATTTCTCTGAAAAGACGGGTTACCCGCGTGACCGGGTCATTGTCGGGATGCCGTTTTACGGTACCCGCATCGTGACGGATAAGGCCTATGGCCCAACATCGAATCGGACGCAGATGTTGTATCGCGATATTCCTGCGGCTGTACGCGCCCATGGGGTTTTCGACGAGAAAACCATGGGGATGTCGGCTTGGGTTAGGGAAGATGGACGGAAGGTGCTGTATTGGTTTGATGCGCCGCGTTCCATTGCCGACAAGACGGCGGTGTCGCTGAAGAATGGCTTCGGCGGTGTCTTTTGTTGGGCGGTTGGGCAGGATTTACTGCAGGATGGTTCGCAGCCGCTGGGCGACGCGATGTGTGGGGCAATCAAGCCGTCGTTCCGGATGGCCCCCGTGACTCCGTAACGCAGGGGGGCATTGCATCGCTTTTCTTTTGCGTTTTTTCCGAAAAATATGCGATAATGGCGGGCGTATCACGGGGCATTTTTCTGAACGGCTCCTGTGGCGATACAACTGTACCCTTGGAGAGACGATGAAGAAGATATTCGCGCTTTTGTTTTTACTGCTGTTGGGCGGCGGTATCTGGTGGTTTTGGCTGAAGCCTCGGGCTGAGACGGATGCCGAGCCGAAAGTTGCCTATAAGAGTGCGCCGGTGACGGTTGGCAAAATCGTCCGCACCATTCGCTCTACTGGCACGATTGAGCCAGAGGATTTGATTGATGTAGGCGCGCAGATTACTGGTCAGATTATGGCCTTCGGCACCGATACTGAGGGGCGTGAGGTTGATTACTGTTCGGTGGTGAAAAAGGGGCAGTTGCTGGCGCGCATCGACGATGTGACGTATCGCGCGGAGGTGACGATTGCCAAGGCGGCGCTGGCAACGGCCGAAGCCCAGTTGGCAAGTGCGAATGCTGAGGTCGCTCAGCAGAACGCACGTCTGCGTCAGACGGTCCGCGACTGGGAACGTGCGCAGAAGCTCGGTGTGGGCGATGCGCTGTCGCAGAAGGATTTTGATGCCTATCAGAGTGCGTACGAGGTGGCTGCGGCAAGTCTGGAAGTGGGGCGCGCCCGCGTCCGTCAGGGCCGGGCGGCCATCGATCAGGCGAAGGCCCGCCTCGAAAAGGCTGAACGCAACCTGTCGTACTGCGAAATCCGTTCCACGGTGGACGGGGTGGTTATTGACCGCCGTGTTAATCTGGGGCAAACGGTGACGGCGTCCATGAATACGCCGTCGCTGTTCCTCGTGGCGAAGGATTTGCGCCGCATCGAAATTTGGGTACCGGTGAATGAGGCGGATATCGGGGCAGTGAAGGAAAAAATGCCCGTCCGCTTTACGGTGGATGCGTTTCCTGGCAAGACCTTTGAGGGGACGGTGTCGCGCATTCGTCTGAATGCCTCTATGAGCTCCAATGTGGTGACGTATACGGTGGAGGTGGCGACAACAAATCCCGATTCGCTGCTTCTGCCGTATTTGACAGCGAATGTGAGTTTTATTGTTGACGAATCGCCTGATGGCGCGCTGACGGTGCCGCAGGCGGCGCTGTACTGGCATCCCGAAGGAGTTACCGCGGTGCCCGGAACGGTGGTGTATGTGCGCGACGAGGCAGGAAATCCCAAGGCGGTGCCTGTGAAGGCCGGTGTTTCTGACGATGCGCGTACTGCGGTCGAGGCCGAGTCGCTGCAACCTGGTGATGAGGTCATTACCGGTACGATGACACCGATCGAGGTGTCGCAGGCCAAGGCGGGCGGCAGTAATCCCTTTGTCAAACTGCCGAACTACGGCAAGGATAAGCATCGGGTGCGCCGCTGACCGGAGATTGCCATGGCGCTGATCGAACTTGAAAATTTGACCAAGACCTATCGTCTCGGCGATGTGGATGTGCCCGTTCTTAAGGGGATTACCCTCAGCGTCGAGACGGGGACGCTCCTGGCGTTGATGGGACCGTCTGGCGGCGGGAAATCTACGCTGATGAACATTTTGGGCTTTCTTGACACCTCCAGCGGTGGCCGTTATTTGCTGGACGGTAAAGATGTCACAACGCTGTCGGCCAATGCGCGCGCCGATTTGCGCAACCGCCGTATCGGTTTTGTGTTCCAGAACTTTAACTTGTTGGCGCGTACATCTGCCATCAAGAATGTGCTGATGCCGCTGGAATACTCCGATTTGCACATGTCTTCCAAAGAAGCGCATGCGTGGGGCGAACATCTGCTGGAGCGTGTGGGGCTGAAAGAACGTATGCACCACCAGCCGTCGCAGATGTCTGGCGGACAGCAGCAGCGCGTCGCCATTGCCCGCGCACTGGTTAACCGCCCCAAAATCCTCTTCGCCGACGAGCCGACGGGTAACTTGGACTCGAAGACGTCGGAGGAAGTGTTGCACATGTTTCAGGAGCTGAATGAAAAGGAAGGTATCACCATTGTAATGGTGACGCACTCGCCCGAAGTCGGTGCCTTCTGTAAGGAGGCCTGTCATATCAAGGATGGCCTGGTGGTAGGCGGCACCTATGGGGAGCACGCGCAATGAACTTCTTCCCGCAAATCCTGAATGCGTTGCTCTCGCTGAAGCGCAATATCCTCCGGTCGCTGCTGACGATGCTCGGTATTATTATCGGCGTCGCGGTGGTCATCACGATGATGGAAATTGGTGCCGGAGCCTCCGAGTCCATCAAAAACTCGCTCGCTGGCATGGGGACGAACGTGCTGATGGTCTGGCCAGCCGCGGTGAAAACCAACGGGGTCAGTTCCGGTGCTGGCATGCGTGTAACGCTAAGTGAAGAGGATTGCGAGGCCATTGCCTCTGAGTGCCTGTCTGTCGAAGCCGTTTCGCCCTCGCTCTCCCGCAATGGGATTCAGGCGATTGCAGGCAACCGCAACTGGACACCGTTTTCTATCTACTCTGGTAATGAGCACTATTTTAAGGTTCGCTCCTGGGGCGATCCCGACAGTGGTCGTTACTTTACGAAACAGGAGTCGGATGTCGCGGCCTGCGTCTGTATCATCGGCCAGACGGTGAAGCGCGAGCTCTTCCCCGACACCAATCCGCTGGGCAAAGACCTGCGCCTGAACAATGTGCTCTTCCGTATTATTGGGGTTCTGCCGAAAAAGGGCGCGAATATGGTCGGTATCGATCAGGATGACGTGATTGTGCTGCCCTGGAAGACCTTACGCAATCGACTGTCCCGTTCCTGGGGTAACGGTGGTGGCGCTTCTTCCTCCGCTTCTGGTGGCTTCAATCGCAGTGATGTCTATCCCAAGCGGGTTGATTCTATTTATCCCGAACGCGACTCGGTGCAGTCCAGAAACTATCCTATGCCAGTGCGCTTTAGTAATGTCAACCGCATTATGGTGGCGGCCAAGACACCCGAACAGGTGCCAGATGCCATCCGGCAGGTGACAGAATTGCTCCGCCGCCGGCATCGCATCGCTCCCGGCGAAGAGGATGACTTTTCCATCCGCGAGATGGCCGAAATGCTGAAGACAATGTCCTCTACCAGCGGCCTAATGACCCGACTGCTACTCATCGTTGCCCTTCTGTCGCTGCTGGTTGGCGGCGTTGGCATCATGAACATCATGCTCGTGAGCGTGACAGAACGCACCCGCGAAATCGGTCTACGCATGGCCGTCGGTGCTCGCGGCAGCCGCATCTTGTCGCAGTTTCTGACCGAATCGGTGTTGCTCTGCCTCTTCGGTGGCATCATTGGTATCGGGGTGGGCCGTCTGGCCTCTACGGTGATTGCCAATGTGCTGCGCTGGCCCGTCAAAGTGTCGCTTCCTGCCATCCTCGTTTCGGCCGGCGTCTCCGTCGCTGTCGGTGTTGTCTTCGGCTTCTATCCCGCCTGGCGCGCCAGCCGTCTCAATCCGATTGATGCCCTTCGTCATGAATAATAGGTGCCTGTGCGCCGATGAATGTGTTTTTTGGGGCAGTTGCGCGCAGTACATTGCTTGCGGGAGGGGACATTTTTTTGTTAAACTACTGGCAGTATGCGGGACAATGTGTCCTGTAGTTGCAATACAGAAAGAGGTCTCACATGAAAAAACGCTTAATGAGCGCTGGTCTTCTGTTGTCCGGACTGGTATTTTTGGGCTGCGGCAAGGATGCCGCGCCGCAGGGCGATCCGCTGGCTTCGGTGAAGCTGCCGGCCGATACGGACGCGGTTATGTCTGTCCACGGACTCAATATCGACCGCGTGCCGGCGCTGGATGCGTGGGGGAAGGCCATTTCCAAGCTGGTTGGGGTGCCGATCGATCTGAATAAACTGCTGGAAGCGAAGCTGGCCGAACTGCCGAAGCCGGATGACAAGGTCGCCGAATGGCTGACGCTGTTTGATATTAATGCGGAGCAGGGAACGACCGGTATTCGGTCGCTGTCTCTTGCTGTGACGAAGCCAGAGGACAGGGCGACCCGGAACGGCCTGCGTATCACGGGGGCTGCCGTCGGCGAACGGCTGAATGCTGCTAACATTGTTAGTCGTCTGATGGAAGAGTACGAAACGACGGTTCCGGCAGAGGAGAAGAAGACAACGGTCCTTACCCGCACTTCGTCGACATCGCTGACGTTGGACAGCAAAGAGGAAGGTCTGGTCGGCCACTTATCGGCCCTGCAGAACGGCAAAGGACTTCGTCTGACCCTCGGCGAGGAGGCCACGGCCTTTTTGGATGCAGACTGTCCGATGGCCCGCGCATTTCTACCGATGCCGGGCACCGATATCTCTGTCCGGCTGGCAGTTGCGAAATTAGAAGAAGTTAAAGACCTCTCCGGGATGGTGCCGGGCAATCCGCTTTCGGGTCCGCGGATCAAACTCCCGAACAGCGAAGATATTACGGCGGTTGATGCCGCACTTGGGCTGCGCGGTACCGAACTCTGTCTGAATCTCCGAGTGGAGTATAAGGATGCCAAGGTTGTCGCTGAGATAGAGGCTGGCTACAAAACGCAGTTCACGCAGGGACTGGAAACCATGTCCGCGCAGATGCCGAATCTGAAGCCGCTCGCCGAGCTGCTGAAAACCAACCTTCGCCCCACTTTTTCCGGAAACGTCCTGACGGTCACCCTCACGCTCACTCCCGAAGAGTTTGAGAAAGCGGTCGCTCCCGCGCTGAAGGAACTTCAGGCCATGTTTCAGGGGATGTTCGGCGGTCCCGCCGGGAAATAACCCGCCCGACCGTTTTCCTTTTTTGGCACCGTTCGCTTTGGCGGACGGTGCCCTTTTATGTTAATATATGCCTGTTTAAGTGATTGGCGTGTGTGCGGTACGGTACCAAAACAATTCATGGGAGTAGGACAATGGCAACATACGATGATATTCCGGCAGAGGCGACCCGTGTCGATTTTAAGGTCAGGGTTGAGCGCAGTAAACCCAAGAGCTGGCTGAAAAGCGTCAGTGCTTTCGCCAACGGAGTGGGGGGCAAACTTATTTTCGGTGTGTCCGACGATCATGAAATCGTCGGGCTGGAACAGGCGCAGCAGGACTCCGATTTTATTAGCACCATCATTCGTGAGCGCATCTCCCCGGTGCCCGAATTTGATTTGGAAGCGACGGTCAGAGCGGGCAAAACGCTGCTGATTCTTCAGGTTTTCTCCGGACGGAAGACCCCATACTACTATCGGGCCGACGGTCTGACGGAGGCCTATATCCGTGTGGGCAGTTCCAGTGTCCCTGTGCCGGATTACAAACTGAACGAATTGATTCTGAACGGTCAGGACCGCTCTTACGATGCCCTCGTGTCCGACCTGCGTAAAGAGGATTACAGCTTCACGCAGTTTGAGGCAACGTATCGCTTCCGTACCGGGCAGAGGATTGAGCCGACGGATTATCTGTCCTTTGGGCTGACGGACGAACAGGGGCATCTGACCAAGGCGGGGACATTGCTGGCGGACCAGCCGATTGTTTACAACGCGCGCATCTTCTGTACACGCTGGAACGGACTGGTGAAGGGGTCTGTCTTTGTCGATGCCCTGGACGACAAGGAGTTTCGCGGCAATCTGATTTATCTGCTCCAGAACGCGGAAGATTTTGTCCGGCTGCACACCAAGGTCCGCTGGCGTAAGACCGCACGGTCTAGGATTGAAAGCCCCGACTATGCCGAACGTGCCGTGACAGAGGCCCTGGTCAACGCGCTGATTCACCGCGATTATATCCTTCGCGGCGCAGAAATCCATATCGATATGTATGACGACCGACTGGAGATTTATTCTCCGGGCGGCATGTTCGACGGCAAAATGATTCAGGAGTGCGATCTCGGCAGCATTCCCTCCGTGCGCCGCAATCCTGTCATTGCTGATCTTTTCAACCGGATGCGCTATATGGAGCGGCGCGGCAGCGGCTTGCGAAAAATCATCGAAGAAACGGCACGGCTTGAAGGTTATACCGAAGCCTTTAAGCCCGTGTTTGTCTCCACGCCGACTGATTTCCGTGTCGTCTTCAAAAATCTCAACTACGGTACCGAATATGGACCGGCGGATGCATCCCTGCCGACGGAGGCCGACAGAGGTCTGCCTCTGATGGAGCCGCCCGAAAGACCGCGGCAGCCGCAGCAAAAGGGCACGTACAAGAAGCCCGCCGCAAAACGCGAACGGGCGAAGGAGACGATTTTGGCGTTTTGTGTCCAGCCCCGGACGGCAGCTGAGGTTGCCGCGCATCTGGACGGAAATGCGCAATATGTCAAACGGACCTATTTGGCACCGCTCATAAAACAGGGCCTTCTCCGGATGACCCTTCCGAATCAAATCCGCAGCCCCAATCAGCAGTACGTCAAGGCATGACGCAAAAGCCGACAGAGAACGTGACAGCTTAGTAGATGGTGAAAATGTATTATGTTTGGGTATGAAAAATATGATACCTAGGCATAAAAAGTATTATGCTGAGATGTGAAAGCCGCTTCTTAAGGCAGTAAAGTGTCATAATTGGCTAGCATAGTATCATGCTGACTCTTTAAAAAAGGTATCATGTTTACCCTTGAAAGGTATCATGTTTACCCTTGAAAGGTATCATGATAGGATATGGGAAGGTGTCATGTCAGGGCGGAAAAGGGTCCGTAAGATGCTTTGTTGCATCGCGCGGGGTGTGATAAACTATGGGCGTTTTTAACAGGAGTTTTGGTTATGGTTACGTTTGTCAGCGGTGTCGATACGGATGCCGGGAAGAGTATTGCCACGGGCTGGATTGCCCGACGGATGCTGGATGCCGGCGTGAAGGTGATTACCCAGAAACTGGTGCAGACCGGCAATGTCGATGTTTCTGAGGATATTGAGCGCCACCGGAAGATGATGGGGGTGGCGTTCCCCGAGGATGAAACCAAAGAGACCATGCCGCAGATTTTCACGTATCCCTGTTCGCCGCATTTGGCGGCACGCATTGACGGACGGATGCTGGATTTGGAGACTATCAGCAAGGCAACCGAGATGCTGGACAGCCGTTATGACGAGGTTCTGCTCGAAGGGGCGGGCGGTCTGATGGTGCCGCTGACGGAAGACCTGCTGACAATTGATTATCTGAAGGCGAAGGGCTATCCGCTGATTTTCGTGACCGGCGGCGTGCTGGGCTCTATCAGCCATACGCTGCTGGCGTTTGAGGCACTGAAGTCCCGCAATATTCCCGTGGTGCGTATTGTGTACAACCGCTGGCCGGGACGCAAGGATACGACAATCGATGACGAGTCGTGCGCCTATCTGAAGCACGTGGCGGCAGCGATGTTCCCGGAGGCTGTTTGGGAAGAGTTGCCTGTGCTAGAACTGAAGTAAGACGGAGGGTGACCTGTGGCTGAGATTTCCGAGATGAAGGCGGTGCGCCTAATTGACTGTTCCGGCGAGGAACCGCGTTTGACGCTGTCCGAGCTTCGCGCCTTGCGTGCGGCCGAGGTGCTGATTTGCGACGGCGCGGTGCCGTCCGCGTTGCTGTCCGAAGTGCCTGCGTCCTGCGAATGGGCCGAGCGGTCCGCGCTTGAGGCGGCGCAGCGTGCTGGAAAGCGTGTGGTCGTACTCTCTTCTGAACCCCAGAAACTGCAGTCCCTTCCTATAATTAATCGAACCCGCGGCCGGCGTGTGGCGTTGACGTGTCCGATTGAGGTCTTTGCCTCCGAGGCGTTGGTGGCCGAGGATGCCGGCTTTTGTGCGGTGGCTGCGCCCCGCGTCTGCCGCGAACTGACGGCCGAGCGTGTGAAAATCCGTCCCAGCAAGGGGTATACGCTGCTGGTCTGTTCCTCGAATCTTGCCGCAGATGCCTTTTGGGAACTGCTGGTCAGCCCTGTCTGTTTTCTGCCGAAGAAGTTTGCCGTGACCTCGCCATCTGTCTGGGCGGCGTTTGCTTGCTGCTGCATTGATACGGTGATGCCCGAGGCCGACTTTACGGAAGCTGGACTGCTTGCGTCGCTGCCGGAAGACCTGTCTGGGCAGCGGGTTCTGCGCATTCGTTTTGAGGACGAAGGGCCGTCGCTGGCCGAGGCACTGAAAGCACGCGGAGCGAAGGTGAAAGATCTTGTCTTGGGACGGCTGGTTCCAACTGAAGCGCCGATGCCGTCCTGCGATGCTGTACTGCTGACATCGGTTCCTGCCGCAGAAACCTTAAACGGGCAGGGCGATGTGCCAGTGCTGACCGTCGGTGCTTCCGTTTCCGACTGTCTGCGTTCCCGCAGCATCAATCCATCAGCAGAAGGCAATACGGTTGCCGAAACGTTGGCCTGTTATCGCGAAAGGGCCGAAGCATGAGCGCGGTCGATACCATTGCAGCTATTGCTACGGCACCAGGACTCGGCGGGGTGGCCATCATCCGTGTTAGCGGTCCAGACTGCTACCGCATTGCCGATCAAATTACGGACATGAAGCGTCCGCCGAGCGAACGTTCAGCCAATACCTTTGTGCACACCTCGCTCTACGGCGAACATCGCGAAGTGCTGGACGATGCGCTGGTGCTTTTTTTCCGTGCACCAGCAAGCTACACGGGCGAGGATACGGTCGAATTTCAGACCCACGGCGGACGTGTTGTGGCCGAGCGGGTCCTGGAACAGCTGTACCGACTCGGGGCGCGGCCAGCGGAGCCCGGGGAATATACAAAACGCGCGTTTCTGAACGGCCGCCTCGACCTGACGCAGGCCGAAGCGGTGGCAGATTTGATTGCGGCGCGTACACCCCGTGCCGAACGTGCCGCCCGCGCGAATCTTCAGGGACGGCTCGGGGATGCGCTGTCCCCGCTCTACGACGAAGTGCTGACGCTGTCGGCGCAGGTGGAGCATCTGCTGGATTTCGATGAGGGCGAACTGCCCGACTTCTTCTTCGACGACACCGCCGAGCGCCTCCGGACGCTGGCCAGACGCGTCAACGCCCTGCTGGGGACCTGGCACGAAGGCCGACTCCTACGCGAAGGTGCCCTCGTTGTGCTGGCGGGACGGCCCAACGCCGGCAAATCCTCGCTGCTCAATCTGCTGCTCGGCTACGAGCGCGCCATTGTCAGTGACGAAGCGGGTACCACGCGCGATTCACTGGAAGAGACCTTTGTACTGGACGGCGTCCCCATCCGTCTGACCGATACCGCGGGGCTGCGCGACGCTCCGGGCGACATCGAACGCCGGGGTGTGGCACGTGCGCGCGATTTGCTGGCCCGTGCCGATGCGGTACTGTACCTGAAGGCCGCCGATGCCCCATCTTCCGACGACCAGGCCCCAGAAGGCGCCATCGTGCTGCAGACCAAAGCCGATCTAGCTCGCATTCTGATGCCTTCCGAAGCCCCCTCCGTGTCGGTGGTCGCCGATCCAGTCGGTACCCGTGAAATCGTCTGCCGCCTGCTTCGTGAACACTTACAGCTCTCCGCTGGGGAAACCGACTACGCCGCCCTCGCCAATGCCCGCCAGTTTGCCGGACTCACCGCCTGCGCCGAAGGCCTAACGCTGGCCGCCCGCGAATTTGCACGGGGCGATATGGGCTATGTCACCGCAGCGCAACAGCTCCGCACCGCCGCCGAAGCCCTTGGTAAAATCCTCGGACGCGTCTGGTCCGAGGACATCCTTGACCGCGTCTTCTCCTCCTTCTGCGTCGGTAAATAACTGGGAATCTGCGGTTCCCTGATGCCGTGTGCATCGACAGCGTCTGAAACGGATGTGCTGCGTTCTGTGCTCCCCCGGACCGGATTTTCGGCCCAGGGTTTTCAATTGCATTAAATTTTTGGTATACTAAAGCATTCACTTTTAGAAGGACTTTTTTGTCATGAATATTCTCAAGCTTCTTTTCGGCACCAAGAACCAGCGGGATATCCGCAAGCTGATGCCGATTGTCCGCAAAGTCAATGCCCTGGAAGAGCAGTATCAGTCGCTCAGCGAAGAGCAGCTGAAGGCGAAGACGGCCGAATTCCGCGACCGTCTGTCGAAGGGCGAGACCACGGATGCGATTTTGCCGGAAGCCTTTGCGGTTGTGAAAAATGCGTGCCGCCGTTTGGTTGGAACCACCTGCGAAGTGTGCGGTCACACGCTGACCTGGAATATGATCCCGTTCGACGTGCAGATTATCGGCGGTATTGTGCTGCACCAGGGCAAGATTGCCGAAATGCAGACCGGTGAGGGCAAGACCCTCGTGGCGACCTTCCCGCTGTACCTCAATGCCCTGACTGGCGGCGCGGCGCATCTGGTGACCGTTAACGACTACCTCGCCCGCCGCGATGCGCAGTTCATGGGCCACCTCTTTAATTACCTCGGTCTGACCGTCGGCTGCATCCAGAATACGATGGGCCCCTCCGAGCGCCGCGAACAGTACGGCTGCGATATCACCTACGGCACCAATAGCGAATTCGGTTTCGACTATCTGCGCGATAACGGCATGGCCACGGATCCAGCGCAGGTTGTGCAGCGCGGTCACGCGTTCGCCATTGTCGACGAAGTGGACTCCATCCTCATCGACGAAGCCCGCACCCCGCTCATTATCTCCGGTCCTTCCCAGCGCAGCGCCTCGGGTGAATATGTGGCCCAGAAGCCGCGCGTGGAGCGCATCTTCCGCGAACAGACCCGCCTCTGCACCCAGCTCATCGCCGAAGCGAAGGACCTGCTCGATAAGGGCGATAACGAGATGGCCATGCGCCGCCTCTACCAGGTCTACCACGGCACGCCCAAGAATAAGCAGTTCCAGCACCTGATCGAAGAGCCCGCCGTCCGTCGCCTGCATGAACAGGTCGAAGGCATGATGCTCACCGATATGCGCAAGCGCGAAGCCCGCGACCTAAAGGAAACCCTCCTCTTCACCATCGACGAAAAGACCCGCGAAGTCGCCCTGACCGACAAGGGTACGAAGTTCATCTCCCCCGATGACCCAGCGATGTACGTGGTGCCAGACCTTCCTGGTCAGCTGGCTGCGCTCGATGGCGATGAAACGCTCTCCCCCGAAGAACGCACCTCCAAGCGCCGCCTGATTCAGGAAGAGTTCGCCGCCCGCAGCGAACGCCTCCACATCGTGGATCAGCTGTTGCGCGCCTATGCCCTGTACAATCGCGACGAAGACTACGTGGTTCAGGATAACAAGGTGATGATTGTCGACGAATTCACTGGCCGCATCCTGCCCGGCCGCCGCTGGAGCGAAGGCCTTCATCAGGCTGTCGAGGCGAAGGAAGGCGTCGATATCGAACGCGAAACCCAGACCCTCGCCACCATCACCATCCAGAACTACTTCCGCCTCTACAAGAAGCTCTCCGGTATGACTGGTACCGCAGAGACGGAAGCCGCGGAATTCAACGATATCTACAAACTGGACGTGGTCGCCATCCCGACCAACCGTCCAATCCGTCGCGTCGATGGTAATGACCTTATCTACAAGACCCAGCGCGAAAAGTACCGCGCCATCATCGCCGAAGTGCGTGCCGCACATGACCGCGGTCAGCCCGTCCTGCTCGGCACCGTGACGGTCGATACCTCCGAAGTGCTCAGCCGTATGCTGCGCATGGCTGGCATCCCCCACCATGTACTGAATGCCAAAAACCACGCCCAGGAAGCCGAAATTGTCGCCCAGGCCGGCCAGCCCGGCGCCGTCACCATCGCCACGAACATGGCCGGCCGCGGTACGGACATCAAGCTCGGCGAAGGCGTCGTCTGGATGAGCGAAGAGCAGATCCACGACAAGACCCTGACCCTCGACTCCGTGCCCAAGGGCGAACACAAGACCCTGCGCAAACTCCTCGAAGAGCGCCCCAGCGGTCTGTACGTCATCGCCTCCGAACGCCATGAATCCCGCCGCATCGACCGCCAGCTGCGTGGCCGCTGCTCGCGTCAGGGCGACCCCGGTGCCAGCCGTTTCTATCTCTCCCTCGAAGACAACCTGATGCGCCTTTTCGGTTCCGACCGCCTGGCCGGCATGATGACGCGCCTGGGTCTCCAGGAAGGCGAAGCCATTGAGCACCGCTGGCTCAACCACACCGTCGAACGTGCCCAGCGCAAGGTCGAGGAGCAGAACTTCTCTATCCGCAAACGCACCCTGCAGTACGATGACGTGATGAACCGTCAGCGTACCATCATCTACGGCCTGCGCCAGGAAATCTTGATGCAGGAAGGTGCCGCCCACGAACGTATCCTCGATGTCTTCAATGACTTGATTGCCGACCGCTGCGAAGCGACGCTGACCGATGAAAAGGATGGCAATCCCGCGGCGCTGGCCGAGTGGATGGCCCACTTCCCGATTCTCTGCACCGAAGACGAGTGCCGCAGCTGGGCCGGCAAACCCGCCGAAGCTGCTAAGGAACTCTACAACCGTGTCGAAGATGCCTATAATGCCAAGTGCGAAGGCGAAGTGCCTCAGGTGCTCCCCATGCTCGAACGCATGGTTTGCCTGACCTCCATCGACGAAGAGTGGCAGAAATTCCTCGCAGCGATGGATGATCTCCGCCGCAGCGTCAGCTTGCGCGGTTACGGTCAGCGCGATCCCCTCGTGGAATACAAGCGCGAAGCATTCGATATGTTCACCGAGCTGATGGGCACCATCAAGCTTGGCATTGTGCGCACCGCCTTCACCACGACCACCAACGTGGAAGCCTTCCTGGCTATGCGCGAACGCGCCGCCCGCAAGGCCCAGACCGTTCATCATGACCTCGGAGATATCACCGCCGCCGCCGCCCGTGCCGCCGCCCCCCGTGAGGAACCAGAAACCGCTGCTGTCCCTCCGCAGCCCTACGGCCCCCGCCGTGTGCCCGCCAACTTCACCGTAACCGTTCCCGGTCTCGCGAAGCCCAAGCAGGATACGAAAGCAACCAAGTAAGGCCCTAGTCTCAAAATGATTAATGATTGATTTCCTACAGTCATCCCCACGCGGATACCCGCCTTCGGAATGGAAGGCGCGGTCCCGCAAAAGGAGCCCTGGGGCAGCAACGACCTGCAATCATTTATCATTCATCCTTCATCATTCATCGGCACGAAGTGCCCCTCTTCTCTCAAGGCGCTGCCGGCTCCAACCGCCAGCAGACTGCATATCGGCATGGAAAATACGGATACAGACAACGGACTCTCCCTCGGTCAGCACACCCTGGTGCTGTTCGTCTCAGTCGTCTTCTCGGTCTTCTTTCACTTCGGCATGATGTACTGGTTCCATGATGTCGGCATGGAGACAGTCACCTCGGAACGCAGACAGGCGCACGTGACGCCCGAAAATCTGCCACCAGTGCGCATCGATGCCTTCGTCAGAAAAACCGAACTCGCGGCACCCGCTATCGCCCAAAAGCCCTCTGCCGATGCCGCAGCAGAAGCCTCGAAAAAAGAGCTCGGTCGCAAAGCCGAAGCGATGACTCCGCCCGATCCTGCCCCGTTGGCGGCTCCGGACGATGTTGCCGGGTCGCCGCTCTCCCATATGGCCCCGCCCCCCGCGGATATGCCCACCGTCCCCGAAAATTACCTGCGCCAGCAGGTTGCGGCAGTTCCCACCGATACCTTTACGCGCAAGACCAATCCTTCTCCCCGTTGGACGCTGGATGCTGCGGTGCCGCGCATCCCCGATGCACCAGACCTAGCCTCCTCCGTGGAACAGTTCAAGGGCACTCCTTCCGGTAACCTGGCTGCCGGCGGCATGCTCCCGCCGCTTTCCGACGGACAGGCACTGAATCGTGCCGTGGCATCGCTCTCTGGTAACGGCGGACGGGGCTCCGTCACCGAACCACCGAAAGTGCCAGTCGCTCCGCCCGCACCGCCGCCGACGAAAGCGCTGGTGACGCCACCGGCCGTCGTGGAGCAGATGGTAAAACCCGTGACACCCCGCCCCGTACTAAAGGCTATCGACGAACGCCTCAACCTTTCGCTCAGCTACTACGAACATCCCAGCGACGGCAGCCGCTACTTCCGTCTCGATATTCTGCGTCGCCCCGAAAGCTCCCTGCCGATTATGCCCAAGGATGTCCTCTTTATTCAGGATATCTCCGGCTCCATCGGCCGCACCCGCCTCGCCTACAGCAAGGCCGCTATGAAGTCCGCCCTCTTCAACACCCTGCGTGCTGGTGACCGCTTCAATATCTTCGCCTTCCGCGACGTAACCCTCACCCCTTCGCTAAACTGGCTCACCTTCGACCCTAATACGCATAAGCGCGCCGACGAATTTATCGATTCCTTGCGCGCCCGCGGCAGCACGGACCTCTTCCTGCTCCTACAAGATCTGCATGCCATGAAGCTCGAAAAGAACCGCCCCATGATCGCCGTGGTGATTACAGACGGCGAGCCCACGGTCGGTATCACCGAAACCACGCGCATCATCGGTGAGTTCTCCCGCATGAACGGCGGCAACATTGCCGTCTATGCCTTCGCCACCAAACAGAGCAGCCCCTACTTCCTGGATATGCTCTGCTATACCAACCGCGGCGAAAATACCGTCTCCTCGGGTGATCGCGAGCGTTTGGCCACCGAACTCGCCCCCGTCTTCGACTCTATCCGCAATCCAGTGATGAAAGACCTGTCCGTCACCTTCGATGCTGCCAGTGGCAGTGAAGTCCACCCACAGAAGCTGACTCATCTCTACGCCGACCGCACCCTGACCATCTATGGACGCGTCCCCAAATCCACGCAAAACGTTACCTGTCAGCTCCGCGGCACCGCAGCCGAAGCCCCCTATGATGCTGTCTTCACCTTCGATTTCTCCAAGGCCGTGCGCTCCGATGCCAATCTCCGCCGAGCCTGGGCTGAACGCGCCATGTTCGACCTCTTGGCCGAATACGCCACCAACCCCTCCGAAGCTCTACTGAAACGTATCGCCGATTTCGCCCGCACCTACGGTGTCCGCAACCCCTACGCCAAGAAGTAAGGCGGCAGAGAAGGCTCCCTCCCATCCGATTGTTATAAGGAGCACCCATGAAGTTCCTCATTACTGCAGGCCCCACGCGCGAGCCAATCGATCCCGTCCGGTTCATCTCCAACCGCTCCACCGGCAAAATGGGCTTCGCCCTCGCACAGGCCGCCGCAGAAGCGGGCCACGAGACCGTCCTGGTCGCTGGCCCCGTCGCCCTGCCCACACCCGACGGTGTCCGCCGCATCGATATCGAAACCGCCCTCGAGATGCTGGCCGCCGTACAAAAAGAACTCCCCTCCGCCGATGTCTACATCTCCGCCGCAGCTATCGCGGATTGGCGTCCCGAAACCTGCTCAGAAACTAAACTGAAAAAGGCCGAAATGGACGGCACGCTGCGCCTTGTGCGCAATCCTGATATCCTGCGCACCCTGCGTCCAGACAAAGGCAGCCGCTGTTTCGTCGGTTTTGCCGCCGAGACCGGCGAACCCACCGCCGAAGCCACCCGCAAACTCCACGACAAAGGCCTCGACCTTATTGTCGCCAACGATGTCACACGTCCCGGTGCCGGCTTCGCGGGGGATACCAATATCGTCACCCTCTTTTCTCCCGACGGCACCCGCGAAGCCCTTCCCAAAATGAGCAAACTCGAGGTCGCCCGCCGCATCATCGACAGGGCTGAAACGCTCCAGACCGCAACGCGCGAGGGGTAACCGCCCCCTCCCAAAAAAGCCCTGCCCATCCCCAACGCCGCGCTGCGCGTCTGAAGCACCTTAGATACCGCCTTAGCCGCTTGCCGCTCCTCCCTGACCGCGGCCGGAGAAAGTTCCCGATAAGCCACGGCGTAAATAGGGGGCGTTTAAACGTTGTCAATGTTGTCATTTACTTATTCACTTCTACGTGTTCGACTTGAACCTTTTATGGCTGAAATCCAAAATTCAATCAATCAAAAATATCAGGCAGTTATTAAATTTGTTGAACCAGAATTTTTAGAAAAACGACAGAAAGATTTAATGTACAAGTCTTTCGTAAACATCATCTGAAAATTGCTAAAGCGAAAAAAACACAACTGAAAAGAGGCGTGAGAAACTTCGATACATGCTCCTGTGTCTAAGCAGGGCTGGAAAGGCCTGCTCGACTATTCCTACAGACTTATTGAATAAATATATTCGAAAATCCACATTTTTTTAATGTGATACTGCCGTAAAAATATATGGACAGCAGCAAGCCATGTGGAATGATAAAAGCTCCATAATCACAAATTAGATAGTGGTTAATGGCGTAACAAATGTGGATAGACTTTCATTTGACGCGTATTTCAAAGGTCGTTTCCCATGACATGTTAGAAGTCTGGCATTAAATCCTGTTGTGTGTTCACATAAAACTTCCTAAAGCGTCTCATTTCAAACAGATTCTACATAGTATCTCTGGTGTATGCTATGTAGTATGCATATTGGATATTACATAGTATCGATAAGATATACTACGTAATATCGATATACTATACTACGTAGTATCAAGAGTGAATGCTATATAGTGTCAATAGGATATACTATATAGTATAGATAAACAAAACGCACAGCCTGTTGTATTAACGCAACCCATACCACCCGTTTTAAACCTTTGAAAGGTGTGCTGACTCACCTTGATAGAAACATCCTCAGAATGCTTCAGCAGCCCCACTTGGCGGGCCACGCGGCACGCTGGTGCATCTGCCTGTACCCCAGCTTTCCCGCAACACACAGAGAAGGGCCTGCGGCCCAATTGGCACCCCGTGCAGGCCTAAAATGCAGCAGCAGATAGCAGGGCCACAGGCCAATGGCCGCGGAACTGCTGTGTGTGTGCTGCGCGGTCGATTTCTTTTCGCGGGAGGGGGCCCGCGCGTTAGAAGGCGGCAGGCGGATGGTGGGGCAGGGGGGACTGCGAAAGAGAGGATGCCACTCAAAGCTTTTAAAATCAGGCTTTGAGTGGCATGAAGGGCGGTGGCGCTTGGCGGCAGGGCGGTGGCTGCGCGAGGT
>SAMEA104404103__coassemble_369_pt1 | contig 33135 bp, 22 predicted proteins | sample SAMEA104404103__metabat2_low_PE_034 | metagenome-assembled genome bin SAMEA104404103 (sample SAMEA104404103) | Balaenoptera acutorostrata | reverse complement strand
GAGGAGAGCCGGTCACCGTTGACCATATCCGCCTCGCCGGCAACCACAGGGGCAATGAGTTTACGCACTTCCTCAGCAGGGTAGGTATCATCGGAGTCGACCATCACATAGATATCGGCCTCAATTTCCTGAAACATGCGGCGCACCACATGGCCTTTTCCCTGCTGGCAGACACGGCGAACCCGTGCACCAGCTTTTTTGGCCAACTCGGCAGAGCCATCGGTGCTGTTATTGTCATAAACCCAGATAGCGGCATCGGGCAGCTGCGCGCGGAAGTCGCGGACAACTTTTTCGATAGTCAGCGATTCGTTGTAGCAGGGCAGCAGAACGGCAATGGAAGGTGTAGGCATAATCATCTCCTTACGAACGTGACATTGTAGCAAAATCCTGGGGACTTTGCGCGCCCCGTGTCGACGAAAGACAAATAGATTTGCGCATGGGTTCCCTGCCCTTTTGAAGAAATTTGTGCTACAGTAAATGCCATGGAGAGACATCTGTTGCGCAACCGACTAACCGCCAACGATGCCGCACCTCTGTTCGAGGAGGCGCGGCAAATCCGTTTTCGCACAAAGGGTAATTCGGTTTACCTGCGCGGACTGATTGAAATGTCCAGCATCTGCGACCGTGACTGTCTTTATTGTGGAATGCGCCACAGTAACACGCAGGCCGTGCGGTATGCGTTGGATGATGACACGATACTGGCCTCTGCGCACCTGGCCCAGAAGTTAAATTTCGGCACGGTGGTCCTGCAAGCGGGCGAGTGCGCGCGCCTATGGACGCGCGACCGCGTCAGCGGATTGATTCGGCGCATCAAAGACGAGACGGGGCAGCATGTGACACTCTCGCTGGGCGAACGGTCGTACGAAGATTTTGCCGCCTGGCGTGCTGCCGGGGCAGAACGTTATCTACTGCGCTTCGAGACATCGGACCGTGCGCTGTTTGCGAAAATCCATCCCGGGGCACCGCTCACGGGCCCCCACCCACGCATCGAACGACTGCACTGGCTGAAAGAACTCGGATACGAAACTGGCACGGGTGTGATGCTCGGCATCCCGGGGCAGACACTGGAATCGCTGCTAGATGACCTCGAAATCATCGCCGCCCTGCCCGCCGACATGGTCGGCATCGGCCCCTATCTGGCCGACCCGCAAACACCCCTAGGTAGCGGAGAGCAAACCTCAGAAATCCCAGTCTCGGCCGACTTTACCTGCCGCATCTACGCCCTCGTCCGCCTGCTGCTGCCCGGGGCCAATATCCCGTCCACCACCGCCCTGTCCACCCTCGACCCAAAACATGGCCGCTTGATGGGCCTCTCTTCCGGCGCCAATGTCTTTATGCCCAATCTCACGCCAGCCGATGCCCGCAAAGGCTACCGCATTTATCCAGACAAGATTTGCGTCGTTGCGCCAGAAGCCGATTCCGTCGGGGCGCTGCATGCCGACCTGGCCTCACTCGGGCTACAGGCCGTCTGGGCCTAAACGCTGGAGTCGTGCCCGTGAAATCCGCTACTGGTAGCAAATACGAAATCGACATGTGCAGCGGGCCGCTTCTCGGCAAGCTGATTTCCTTTTCAGTGCCACTGATGCTGGCCTCCAACCTGCAGCTACTGCTCAATGCCGTCGATGTAATTGTCGTCGGCAACATCCGCGGTTCGCATGCGCTAGCCGCCGTCGGCTCCACCACCGCGTACATCAACCTGCTACTGATGTTTCTCATCGGCATTTCCCTCGGCTCCACGGTTCTGGCTGGACGCTACTTTGCCTCTGGCAGCCGACGAAAGATGGAGGATACGGTCCACACCTCGATGATGTTTGCCCTGCTCGGCGGCATCGCCGTAGCCCTTGTGGGTATCTTCACCTCGCGGTGGGTCCTAATCCTAATGTCCACGCCCGCAGATATCCTAGACGATGCGGTGCGCTACATCCGCATCTTCTTCCTAGGTATCCCCTTCTTCATGTTATACACCTACGGTGCCGCCATTTTGCGAGCCGTGGGCGATACGAAGCGTCCGCTAATTTACCTACTAATTTCCGGCGTACTCAATGCGGGTCTCAATATTCTGCTACTGACCGTCTTTAACATGGGCGTAGAAGGTGTGGCCATTGCCACCGTCGCCGCCGAACTACTCTCCGCCGTTCTGGTAATACGCTGTCTACACCAGTCAGACGGCACCTATCGGCTCGACTACGGCAAGCTGCGCATCCGCCCCATCTGCCTACTGCGTATCCTGCGCATCGGTCTGCCCGCCGGTACCCAAAGTCTCGTAATCAATTTCTCCAACGCCCTACTGCAAGCCTCCGTCAACACCTTCGGAGCCAATGCCGTTGCTGGCTATACCGCAGCATCCAACATCTTCGGCTTCATGTATGTGACGGCCAACACCTTTACGCAAACCTGTATGTCCTTCATGAGCCAGAACTTCGGTGTGCGCAAATGGGGACGCATGCTACGCGTACTGTGGCAGTGCACCGGTCTATCCGTCGCCGCCATGTTAATCGCCGGCCTTGCTGTCTACTTCTTCCGCGACCCCATCCTCGGCATCTACTCCAAAACACCAGAAGCCGTCGCCGCCGGCGCAGAGGTACTGCTCTATACCACGACCACCTACTTCATCTTCGCACTCATGGATTTACTACCTGGTGCCATGCGTGCCATCGGTTATTCTTCCGTGCCCATGATTTTGTCGGTCATCGGAACTGTAGGCACCCGCATCTGGTGGATCTACGGTGTCTTCCCGCATCACCGGGCGCTGGATTTTCTCTTCATCTCCTACCCGCTGTCATGGATACTAACCGTGGCAATGCAGGTAATTTTCTTCGTGTACGCCTGGAAAAAAGTGCGCGCCGAGGCCTCCGCCGACATATAGCACGCGGATGAGCGAATGAGCGATGCGAAGCCCCCGAGCAGAGGCCCCGCAAAGCTGCCAGCTCAAAACACTTCGGGCAGGCGAAAGAGGCGGCGGGCGTTGGCGGTGGTGATGTCGGCAAAGGCATCACAGGAATGGCCGCGCAAACTGGCGACAAGATCGGCGGTATAGCGGACGTAAGCGGCGTGGTTGCGCTTTCCTCGCAGGGGAACGGGGGCCAGATACGGGCAGTCGGTTTCGACCAGAATGCGGTCATCGGGCAGATATTTGGCCACCTCGCGCAGAGCATCAGCATTGCGGAAGGTGACGATGCCAGACAGCGATACATAGTATCCGAGATCCAGGAACTTTCGGGCCATCTCTTTGCTGCCAGTGAAGGAGTGAATCACGCCCAACGCTGGCAAATCGGCCTCAGACAGACAGTCCATAGTGGTTTCGTCCGCTTCGCGGGTATGAACAATGATTGGCAGGTTTTCGGCGCGAGCGAAATCTGCCTGGGGCCAGAAGACGGTCCGCTGACGGTCATCTTCGGCTGTGGTATAGCCGTAATGAAAGTCGAAGCCCAATTCACCAACAGCGACCATGCCGGGCAGTTTTTCGAGCGGTGTACCAGGACAGGGATTGGACCAGTCGTAACCATTGGCGAAACAGGTGCCACTCTTCCTCGCCGTTTCGTTCAATTCGGGCGAGCAGCCGATGGCGATTGCGCGGACCTGGTTTTCGGCCGCCTCGCGCAGGAGAGCAGCGGCATCATCTTCGGGTTCAAAATGGCAGTGCGTATCAATCAACGGACGCATGGACTTCCTCTATGGCGCTTTGCGCCGATAAGTAACAAATTACAAGCAATAAATAATTTCGGTGGAGTACCGACACTGGGCCTTGTCGGATTCAGTCCCCTGCCGCGCGCTCTCAGTGAGTGATAAAGCGGGCGGACTGAATATCTTCGCGACGATAAGTGCGGAAGAGCCCTGGCTTAATTTCGATTGTGATATTACCGTTATCGGCCTGCTCTTTCAGTACACCCTTGGCGGCTGCGCCAACCAACGGATACACCACAAAATCGGGCTTAAAGGTCAATACATACGCTTTTTTCAACGTATGCTCAGACATCACGGTCACTTTTTCGGTGTAATCCGCATAGCCGTGCGCCTTCAGTGTCAACGTTTTGACACCAGGAGATAGCGACAATGCCGACACAGCGGAGTGATAGGCATTTTTCGACGCGGGAACCGTAACAGCCAGCTTTTTGCCATCGATCCAGATTTCGACCCGTGCGGGTTTCGTCTGAAGTGCCAGCGTTCCGTGAAGTGCGGCCAGTTCAAGATCTTCGGCCTGAACATCGCCGCTGCGCAGGGTCACCGTACGTTCTGCGGCTGCATGGTTTGGCAGTTCTGCGCGTAGCCGGTAAGTACCAGGGGCGACATCTCTGACCGTCAGCGTAGAAACACCCTGATAGGCACCATCCAGAAAAATCCGGGCACCCGTGGGGCGCGTGGTCACCGTCAGCCCCGCTGGCAGACGTTCCATTCTGAACGTGAAGGGGACCTCCGCACCAGCCGCCACTCTGAAGCCGTGCTCCACGGGATAATAGCCAGGCAAACGCAGCGTCAGCTCATAACTGCCAGCAAGTAGACGGTCAAGCCGCTGCGGCGTTTTACCTTTTAGCACACCGTTCAGGAAGAGTTCGGCACCTTCGGGTTCAGACGACACCGTCACACAGCCGGAATCAGAAGCAAGCTCCGTATCCACCACCTGCGGCTTGCCGTCAGAAAGATCGAGCGCACGGCGCTGTTCACGAAAGCCTGGCGCACGAAAAACCACGTTGTACGACCGCGGCTCGCTGAAGAAGTGACGCAACGGCGTCCGTCCCAACTCGGCACCATCGAGCAGCACCAAAGACTCAGGTTCAGACCGGAACAGCACGGGAATCGGGCGGCGAACAGAACGAAAAACCTCTGTCCGGCTTTCGCCCGCCTTGGGTGTCACAGTCCGCCAAATCGGTTCATAGCCGGCCGCATCCACCTTTAGAAGCACGGGCTTCCCAGGGGGCAACGTCAGCAGAAACGACTCGCCGTAGCCACATTTTTTGTAATCCACCGTCAGTGTTGCCGCGGGGGTACAGGTGACACGGACGCGCGCATCAGCAGGTTCCTGAGCCGATAGCAACGCAGAAAAAGAGAGACAAAGCACGAAAAGAACTGCATACAATCGCATGGCTTACCTCCGCTTCAAATAACGGGTTTCAATCAGCACCAAATCGGCAGAGGCCTTAACATTGCGCTCATCATCGCGATCCGGAATCATCCGCAGCACCGTGCGCAGCGCCTCGGCGGCCAAGTCATAACGCTGCATATTGCGGGCCTGATCCACTTGAAAACGTAGCTCTTCGTAACGTTTCTGCAGTTCCGCCTCCGCCATCTGCAGTCCATCGGACAGCTCTTCGGCGAAGGGGGGCTTGGGGTTCAGTGTCTCCAGTGCGGACACCCCGCGACGGTAAGCCATAATGCAAGCAAACAGCCGATCGTCACCCAAGTCACGCTGTCCCCAGTAACGATGGGCCAGCGCCAGCTGCTCGCTGCCCATCGCCTGAAGTTCGCTCACGGAGTAACGCGCCGCCTGTAGCTCCAACTCGTATTCACCAAACTCCTCCAGCTGCGTACAGAGCCGCCCGAACACCTGATTGTCGGCATTATCCGCCATCCGACTCCAAATCTGCGTCCCCATCGTCACCGTCAGCGACCGACGGTCCAGCGACACCCCATCCGCGCTCCGCTGCGGCGGTAATTCACCAATATCCATATAGCCCGATGTATTCAGCAACTTGCGCAGCGTTTTCACCGCGGCAGCAGTCAGTTTTTTACGTTTACTGAAGGAGCGGTCATCCGCGCCAAAGTCATCGGATACCACCGACAGCACACCATCGGGCTCGAAGGTCAAGGTGTAGCGAAATAGTTTACTACTGTCAATCGCCAGCCGTTCATAACGCAGCTCGAACGGCAGCTCCCGAGGGAGTGCCACCGGAACCCCACGTTGCTTCTCCGGTGCCCGCCCCGTCAACGAGAAGACCACTCCCGCACCAATGGCCAAAACAGCCAGCGACCCTAGGGCAAAAATCAGCCCCGTCAACGGACTGCGCTTGCGGGCAGGCACCTCCTCTTCCGACGAAAGCCCTAAATCAACCTTATCAGCCGCGCCATCGGCACCCTCTTCGGCAGGGAACAGCCGTGGTGCCGCTTGAGGCAATTCAGGGATAGGCTCCGTCGCCGGTGCCACTGAGGGGGCTCCGGACGCTGTCGCCGACACAGATGCCGCACAATCAAACAAATTTGGCACGGCTGCCGGCGCAGGAGTCGCGATGGGCGACACCACCTTCTCCACCACCTCGGTATCCGAAGCGGGGCCTAGCGTCACCCGGCACGCACACTCCCCGAACGAAACCACATCGCCATCCTTCAGCGACACAACATCGGGGCCCAGCGGAGTACCGTTCAGCATAGACCCGTTGGACGACCCCAAGTCATGCACCGTCGGCTCAGCACCACCCGTCAGCCGACAGTGAATACGGGAAAGCGTACCGTCCGGCACGGTCAATCCAGCCGTATGCGAGCGCCCAACAGTAATGCCTTCTTCCGGAATCTCAAAACGGCGCCCGGCAAACGGTCCGGTCACAAACATCAGTCTTGTCACAAGCATATCAGTACTCCATGCTTCACCGCAATCCTCCGCAACGCGGCGACGCAAAATATATTACCACATTTGCGCCCCACGTGTTCTCCGAGCACAGCAAACAAACAGCCAAACAAACAAACGTACCCCAGCAGTGTCAATTCATGCCGATAATCCATGGCAATAAGCGATGAATCATTGCGGAGAGCTGTCTCCACCAGAAACTCTCGAGAAAGCAGCCTCTTTTCCGCAGGTCTTGCTCATCGATAAGCAATACATCAAATTTAGTCTTTAAAAACAATCACTTGCAAGCTATCAATAGGCATCCGTTACCCCATCAATCCCCCCGTCATCTATTTTAATGATGGTCAGGTTTCTTTATGAAAGGTAGCTAATGTTCTATAATGAGGGTAGCTACCCTACTATGTTAAGGGTAGCTACCCTATTATGCTAAGGGTAGCCACCCTACGATGATAAGGGTAGCTACCCTATTATAAGAAGGATAGCTACCCTCCATAATAAAAAGGGGTTCGGTTTCCAAAGGAACGCAGTCGGTCTGGGAGAAAGGTACGGACCATTGACAAGCTGAAAGCGATTGAATCTACAGCGAAGCACGCCTCTATGATAGATTAGGATTACAGTGGTCTGTCGTTTTCCGCCATTCATTTGTTACAGATGCCCACGAGGGGCATAATTTTCATACGTTTACCATGCAGTACAACAGCCGCCTTGCATGGCAACCCCTGGGCGTGCTATCATATTACCGATGCCACATTGTGATACGCGGCACGTCATGCAGTCCGCACGAAAAGGCGTATCCGGGCAGGGAGAGAAACCCATCATGTACAAAATGGATACGACGTTACCGCCGGACGCCGTCGATTTCATCGACGACGGGAAGCTCGAAAACATTGTTGCAGGCCTAAAGGAAGATCCCGAAGCCGTCCGTCGCGTCATCGCAAAAAGCATGCGTAAAGAAGCGCTCAGCGTCGAAGAGACCGCCATCCTGCTTGGTGCGGAAAGTCCCGAACTCGTCGAAGAGATTTTTGCTGCTGCCCGTCAGCTTAAGCGCGATGTATACGGCAATCGCATTGTCTTCTTCGCCCCGCTCTATGTTGGCAATCTCTGCATCAACAACTGCAAATACTGCGGCTTCCGCAGCTCGCCAACGTCCGCCGTCCGCCACACGCTCAGCGACGAAGAACTTGTGCGCGAACCCGAAGCCCTCGAAGACCTCGGCCACAACCGCCTCATCCTTGTCTACGGTGAAAGCCCCGTCTACGACCCCGAATTCATCGCCCACACCGTGCGCACCGTCTATGCCACGAAAAAAGGCCGCGGCGAAATCCGGCGCGTCAACATCAATGCCGCCCCTCTCGATGAAGCTGGTTTCCGTATCGTCAAACAGGCTGGCATCGGCACCTATCAGATTTTCCAGGAAACATACCACAAAAAGACCTACGCCGAGTGGCACCCCGCCAACACGATGAAGGGCAACTACATGTGGCGGCTCAATGCCTTTGACCGTGCTTTCCGCGCTGGCATCGATGACATGGGCCTCGGAGCCCTCTTCGGTTTATACGACTGGCGCTTTGAAGTCCTCGCCCTCGTCACCCACGCCAAATACCTGCAGGACAAATTCGGTGTCGGCCCGCACACCCTCTCTTTCCCGCGCATCAAACCCGCCGAAGGTCTCGAGCTCAACCTCAAATACCAGGTGTCCGACTGGGAATATAAACGCCTCGTCGCCATCCTTCGCCTCGCCGTTCCCTACACTGGTATGATCATGACCGCGCGCGAACCAGCCGAACTCCGGCGCGAAGTGCTCGAATTCGGGGTCTCGCAAATCGATGCCGGCACCATCCTCGAAATCGGCGGATATCAGGAAGCAGCCAATAAAAACAGCGACCAGAAACTCAACCGCGAGCAGTTCAAAGTGGGCGATACCCGCAGCCTCGACGAAGTCGTCGGGGAAATTCTCGATGGCGGATACATTCCCAGTTTCTGCACCGCCTGCTATCGATTGGGCCGTACGGGTGAACACTTTATGGAATATGCCATCCCAGGCTTCATCAACCGCTTCTGCACCCGCAACGCCCTTCTCACCCTGTGCGAATACCTCTGCGACTACGCCTCGGGCCCCACCCGCGAAAAGGGCGAAACCGTCATCCAACGCGAAATCGAAAAACTCGACCCCTCCCTGCGCGACGAAGTCATCAGCCGCATCGAACGTATCCGAAAAGGTGAACGCGATCTCTATTTTTGATATCATTTGCGCAATCGAAAAAGGAATATTATGGACATTCAGAATCTTCTCGCCCTCCAACAGGAAGACGGCCGCATCCGCGACCTCGAACGCGAACTCCACGTCATCATCCCCCGGCGCCGCGCCGAAGCCTCCGCACGTCTGCGTAGCGCCCGTGACAAAGTGGAAGAGGCCGAGCAGAAGAATATCGCTGCCCAGCGTGAAATCGACCGCCTCCGCCACGACTACACCCACAGCCGTGCCATGGCCGAACGTGCCGAACGTAACGCCATGGGCCTGACCGGTGCGCGCGCCCTCGAAGCGGCCATGAACGAACATGCTGGCGCATCCGCCAATGCCGATGCCGCCCAGGTCGCCCTCAGCCGTTCGGATCTTACCCCCACCGAACGCGCCCTCGACGATGCCCGCGCAGAAGAGGCCGCCGTCGATGCCGATGTCCAGGCCATCAGCGATATGCTGGATGCCCGTAAAAAAATCATCGCAGACGAACTCGACAAAGCCCGCGCCCGCCGCGACGAATGCATCCCGGTCGTTCCTCCCGCGCAGCTCGCCTACTACGAACGCCTGAAACTCACCCGCTGGCCCTGCATCGTCGATTACAACCGCGCAGAAGGTGTCTGCACCGGCTGCAACCTCGTTCAGCCCCCGTCTGTGACCCAGGCCGTGCTGCAGGCCGACAAAGACCCCGCTGCCAGCGCCAAAGCCCACGGCGGTATCGCTGCCGGCATGGTCACCTGCCCCCACTGTGGCCGCATCCTTAAATAATTAACCAACAGCGGCGGCAAAGACCTGTCGCCGCCCCAAAACATCACTTCTTTTCGACGGTTTTATGAAAATCGTCCCCCTTTTGCCGAGGCGGTCAGTCGCCCGGGATACGATCCCGGGAGGAAAGTCCGGACTCCGCAGAGCAGGAATGCCCGCTGTAATGGCAGGCAGATACGGGGCAAACCCGTATGATGGACAGTGCCACAGAAACAAACCGCCGCCTTCGGGCGGTCAGGGTGAAAAGGTGGGGTAAGAGCCCACCGGCAGCAGGCGTAAGCCACTGTGTCAAGGCAAACCCATTCCGGAGCAAACTCAAATAGGCGGACAGGTACGGCTCGTACCGACAACGGCGGCAACGTCGAATCCGCGGGTTGAGCGCACTAGTCAAATGACTGACACCCGTAAGGGCACAGAATTCGGCTTATAACCTCGGCAATCTCTGGCCCCGCAGCCTCCGCTGCGGGGCCTCTTCTTTTTTAGGGGCTACAGCCCGCTATCCCAGCGATTCCCCCGCCTCCCTCCGCCCATGCGTCAGCCCGCGCTGTGCTATACTGTATGGCATGAACATACACTTCGAACGTCTCACGCCCACGGCCAGCCTGCCCCGTTACGCTCATCCTGGCGATGCTGGTATGGACCTCTGTGCGGATATCGCCCTGACCCTGGCCCCTGGACAGTGGGCCGCAGTTGCCACCGGTCTGCGCATGCGTCTCCCCGAACACACCGAGGGCCAAATCCGCCCGCGCAGCGGCCTCGCCGCAAAATTCGGCATCACCGTACTCAACGCTCCGGGAACCATTGACGAAGGGTATCGCGGCGAGCTGAAAGTCCTGCTGATTAACCACGGCCGCGCCCCCTTCGATATTACCCCCGGTATGCGCATCGCCCAGCTCGTCGTCGCCCCCATCCTCCGCTGCACCGTTACCGAAGGCCCCGTCGATGATACCACCGAACGCGGCACCGGCGGCTTTGGCTCCTCTGGCATCTAATCTTTCACAGCCACCATCAACAGCCGTCCCCTTTCTCTTGCTCGAGCGTACACCGCAACTCGACAGCGCCACCCCGCCGCCGATTTTCCGCTTTTTTGCACAGTCGGCCCCGTTTGTGTCATAATACTAGGGAACAAAGGAAAGAAGAGGACCCCATGAATGTTTTCGCAACTGCTCTGATTGCAGCGATTGCCGCTGCCTGCAGCGCCTGTCGTGACCGCGATGCTCCCCTGAACACCTTAGCAGAACGCGTGGCGCCGCAACTGAAAGACCGCATCGAATTTGTAACCGATGCGACCGTCCAAACCATCACCGTAGCGGCGGCTGATAACGGACACATCCGCATCACTGCGCCCAACCGTCGACTGGCGGCGGCAGGTCTAGGCCAGTACCTCCGTGCCTCTGGTGCCCATTGGTCGTGGTGTGGACGCAATACTGATGTCACCTTCACGCCCCCCGCTGAGCCACTGACCTTTACGCCCGCCTTTGACACGTTACTGGCCTATAACTACTGCACCCTCAGCTACACCATGGCCTACTGGGACGAAGCGGCCTGGCGTGAAGAGCTCGACCGCCTGGCGCTGTACGGCACCGACCGCCTGCTAGTGCAAGCTGGTCTCCCTGAAGTCTGGCGCCGCACGCTGCGCGACCTCGGCTACCCCGAAGAACGCATCCGAGCCTTCCTGCCCGATGAAGCGGCCGCAGCCTGGTGGAACATGGGCAATCTTGAGGGGCTTGGCGGACCTCTGACCGACAGCCAAATTCTGCGCAACGCTGCTATCGGTCGCTTCATCGTACGCGAAGCCCAGGCCCTCGGAATGCAGCCCATTCTTCAGTCCTTCACCGGTCTCGTACCCCACGATCTAGGAGACTACCTCGACCGCCATGCCTTCCCCGACGTAAAAATCGTCGACCAGGGTAACTGGGTCGACGGTCTGCGCCGTCCCGTACTGCTCTCTCCCCTCTGTGGCGCCTTCCCGAAAATTGCCGCCATCTGGTACAAACATCTGAAAGCCGTCTACGGCACCGACCGCATCTCCCTGCTGGCCGGAGACCTCTTCCACGAGGGCGGCCGTACAGGCGGCCTGAATGTAACCGAATGCGCCCGCGCCGTGCAAACAGCCCAACAGCAGGCCTGCCCCGGCGCCGTATGGATGATTCAGGCCTGGCAGGCGAATCCTACACCAGCCCTACTCGCGGGGCTCAACCCCAAATACACCATGGTCGAGGCCCTGGTCCGCGACCTTCATCGCGGCCAGGACTACAGCCGTTCTTTCCGAGGCCTCCCTTGGCTGTGGTGCGAACTCCTGAACTTCGGCGGCAACCAGGGCATGTACGGCGGACTGAAAACCGTATCCGAACTCGGACAGCTGCAAACCAAATCCACAGCTCAATCACTAAAAGGCCTCGGCCTCCTCTCCGAAGGCCTCGAAACCAACCCCGTCTTCTACGAACTCTTCCTGCGCCGCATGTTTGTGCCGGCCAATACCATCATGACCCAGGAACAGCGCGAAACGGCAATCGATGACATCCTTCGCTGCCGCTACGGCATGATTACACCTGATATCCGCAGCGCCTGGCGCCTGCTTGAGCGCAGTGTGTATAGTCCCGTCCGCGAACAGGAAGGCTGTACCGAGAGCATCGTCTGCGCCAAACCTGGCTGGACCGTCAGCAAAGCTTCCACCTGGTCCTCCGGTGCCCTCTACTACAGCCCGGCCGATACGCGCGATGCCGCCAAAGCCCTGCTGGCCGCCACCGAAAAGCAGCCCGACCTCCTGAAATCCGAAACCTTCGTGTATGACCTGGCCGATGTTGCCCGTCAAGCACTGTCCGATGCGGGGCGCGGTCTGCTCGCCCGCGTCCGCGACAGCCGAAAACCCACTGATGCACAGGCCTTCCTCGAGGCCATTCGCCTAACCGATGCCGTGCTGACGCATTCGCCCCGCTGGCGCCTCGATTTCGTCGAAGACCGCGTACGACGCTACGGCGGCGAAGCTGCTGTTCGCGGATACCGCCGCATGATTACCACCTGGACCGGACGCCCTGGATCACTCAATGAATATGCCCACCGTCAGCTTGCCGGCCTCCTCTCCGGATATTACCTAAAGCGCTGGGAGGCCTTCTTCGATGCGGCCCTTCAAGGAAAAAATGCCGATACCGAGCTCAACCGTCTGGCCGTGGCAGTACCGACAGCCCCCTTGCCGCCCCTCCCCGCCTGCAATCCGAAGCAGCTGCCAGAAGCCGTCCGAAACGCCCTAACCTTCCTCGAGCGCGTCTATAGCGAGTCGCCACACTATTTCACCGTTACCAAAGGCATCTCCTGGATGCTCGCTGATGGCAAGGACAATCCGCCCGGGGCCGAACAGCAGCTCATCATCGATGTTACCGACATACTACGCAAACATCGCGAAGGCACCTATACCGCCACCTTTAAATGGACCCACGGCGGCAACGCCTTGAAGATAGCAAAGGTCGAACTGCTCGAAGACAGCCGCGTCCTCTCCGATGATACTCATGCCGGCCGCACCGGCTGGGTAACCGAAGACAACACGTATATCGTAAGGCTGCCCGAATTCAGCCGCAACCTAGTCCGCTACACGTTGCGCATCACCTGCGCCGGCGACGGCGGCAACCAATCCGCCGGACAACTCTTCTTCGTGCCGAATGCCCCCGCCGCCCAAAAATAACCCATTTCCTCACCCGCATACCAAAGAAACAGCATGCGGCAGACCGATTGATTCCCCAAGGAGACCAACCATGGCAGACTACATGGACCTGCGCCACAACGGCGCTTACGAAGACAAAACCGCAGAAATTGCCGCCCTAATGAAAAATTCCTCCGCAAACGGTTGGATACTGGCCAAACCCAACGGCTTCGGCAAATCAACCCTGCTCTCGACCGTGCGGTACCTCTGCGCTGGTAACCGCGAAAATTTTAGACATCTCGCGGTCGACACCGATGCCTGCGACCTGACGGAGCATCCCGTTGTCTTCCTTAATATGGCCCGTCTGGTCGCCGACTCCGCCGACGAATTTCGTCGGGCGCTGCACAACGTCGTCATCGACGGCCTGGGCACCACCGTGCTGGGCCAGCTCGGCAAAGCGGAAGCTGACGCCGAAACGCTCTTCGATAAAGGCCTGACCCGCCTTTGCGAAACCCGGCGCGATGTCGTAGTGCTAATCGACAACGCCGATGCCCCAATCCGCTATGTACAGAGCCTGTCCGCCCCCACCTACAGCCTAATCCCAGATCTCAATCGCTTCTACAGCCTCCTTCGCCGCCATGCCGCCACCCTCGGATTTCTCCTGGTGACCAGTGACCTCCCCTTTGAGGAACTGAAGGCGGCTGGCGCAGACGAACTGGCCTTCTTGAAAGAAACTGGCAACACACTGTCCGCTTTTCGCGGGCAAGATAAATAATCACCGATAGATGATTTTTGGTGGTTGCCGCCACCAAACCCAAAAAGGCGCAGTCCCATTCGGAGCCGCGCCTTTTTTATGCACTCAGAACAACCGCACCAAAACCGCCGCTGCCCGCGCCCTCCCAAGAGGCGGCAGATGCGCGCAGGAAGAGCAGTCTCAGCGCCTGCCAACATCCGCGCAGACATGGCGAGGATAGGCAGCGGAGGGGGTAGACGTAAAACGCACCGACGTGGTTTTACGAACGGTGATGTACTCCGTCCAGGGCACTGGCACATCGTAGCTGCGTCCGTTACTCGCAAGGACCGAAACATGGTCGGTACGTTTGCACCCCGTAAAGCCAACGGCCTTAATATGGGCCTCAGAAGAACTGCCGCTGTGAGCAACGGTCTGAGACTTAAGGATACAGTCGGTGATACAATGCTGCGGACGGAAGGCGCGAAGGTCCATCAGGTTGGCCTGAAGCTCGTGTTCCCAGTCTCCAGACGGCTGCACACAGCCGTCGCAATCGGCTGACAAGGACCGCTGTTCCCGATAGAGCGGGACGCAGAGGAGTGGTGCCAGACCGAACCACAGGTGGCGCAGCTCCGCCGTGATACCATCGAAGAACTGCCGACGCATGACATCAATGTCGTAACCGCGATAGGGCGCGGGATCGGAACTGAGCCGGGCCGCTTTTAGATGCTCCGGAAGTAGGATGTTGATTTTTTTATCCTTGACGAAGGAGAAGTCATCGCCGTAACCGACATCGGTATCGTTGAGCAGACGCACCATCTGCTGTTGGGCCAGGGGCGTAAACAGTAGGCGGAAGGCGGCTTCATCGGAGCGGTCTGTGGAATGGAAGAGCGTCTCGAACTCGCGATTGGCCATCATGGTGAAGCCGTATTCATCGTCCAGATTACGCGAAAAGGCCTCCAACCTCTTTGTTTCACGCCGTTTACCCCAGCGGTGAAAGATACTGCCCGTCTCGCCAGAGTACTTGGAGGGTGACCGCGAGAAGACCAGTTCAGGGGCGGCGTCGTGCGCATAGAGCACGAAGGAAAATTCGAAAAACTCGGGCGCAGCATGTTCGACGGAGGCATACAGCGTCTGCGAACGGTATACCGTGCGCGTACGGCCGTCGCTGTCGGTCTTGCGTTCGGTCCAGTGGATGGTGCGGCTACCGCCGTATTTCTTGGGCACCATACGGACCTCTTTCGCGCGGACGAAGAAGAAGGGATTGCCCGCGATGCGACCGCTGCGGACAGCGGTAACAGAGGCGGAGCGGAGCGGCTCCCCGTTCCAGCCGTAGCGATCGCGAAGTTCCCGCAGAGCGGCTTCGGTGACATAGGGGGCCGGCGTGTAAGCCGGGAGGGATTTTCCGAGCAGGCTATCGACGGTATCCCATGTAATGAGCGCATTGAGCGGTGCCACCTGCCGCAAGAGCAATTCATGCTGCTTCTCTTTGGCGACCACCAATTCAGCCTGTCGCGCTACGGCAGAACGAAGAGCCCCGCGAACCCAGCAGAAACGAAGCAACGCTGCCCCCACGCCCGCGACAGCAGTCCAGAAGCAGATTTCACCCGAGAAGAGCGGTCCACAGTCGAGCAGAAGGAGCGCGGCATGAGCCGCCAACGCCAGTCCGCAGAGCGTCATGACGATGTTCAGCACCGTGCCAAAGGCCGCCAATCGGCTCAGCACGCCCTCAGCCTCTTTGACAGCCGCTTCAAGCTGCTTCAGCTTGCGCACACCGGCACGATTGACCTTGGGATCGACTCCGGATTGCTTCAGCAGCGCATTAAACGCCTCTGCAACATTCCGTCGATGGGTCGGTTCCAGTTCCTGCTTATAATAATCCAGCGGATCGAGTGTCGACCAGGCATCCATCGTGGGGCTCCGGGCAGATACATATGGGGGCAGCACAACGGCGGTCGATTAAGCGAAGAAATCGCTATTGGCACGAGCCTTGACGGCGGCGGAGGCCGTAAAGGGAATGCGCGTGGTAAAGCCTGCACGAGCGGCCACAATCATTTTAGTGGGCCAACGGTAGACATCCGTATTCCACTGGGCAACAGTGTCGTTGTACAGTGCGCGCGCCGCCGTAATTTCCTGCTGCAAGTAGCTATTTTGGCGCATCGCATCGGCAATAGCAGCATGGGCACGAAGCTCAGGATAGGCCTCTACCTGCGGGAAGAGACGTCCAAAGGCAGTATCGAGTTCACCAGCCACCGTATTGCGGGCGGCATCGCCGCGTGCCCCACCGCGAAACGCGGCTACGGATTTCATCACATCTTTATCCAACTCGACGGCCTTGGAGACCAGCGAAGCCACATTCTGAAGGATAACAACACGCTGCTCGAGGAAATTATCTATCTGCGAGGCTTCGGCCTGTATCTTTTGCTGCAGTTGACTGAAGTAGTTACGGGCGGAAATCTTCATGAAGAGAAAGACGAGCCCCGGAATGATGCCTGCCAGCCAAAGAATAACCTCAAACAGCGCGGAGCCAAAGCCAACCTGAATAGGCAGCTGACGTTCGATAACATTAATACCGCGGCCAGCCGCGTTGACAGGTCCGGTCATTTCGTCTAGTTCATTGGCCATGATGCATCTCCTTAGAATTACAGGCAACCTACAGCACAGGTGCCGTTAAAAAACATTGTACCATAATTCCCGCCATGGAGCGGTGCCGCAGGACTGTTATCAAAGAATGTGGGGGTGCCGAGTCAGATGATTCGCGTCATGTCAGAGCCGTAATCGCCGACAGTTACACCCATATCGATGAACCGTTCGCTTTCGGGGCTTAGCACAGTGTCATCGGGACGGTAATGTCTAATTTTTTCCTCGCCCGTACGTATTCCTATTCTTGGCCCCTGCATACTTCAGACGCAAGGGTGGCGTGGCGGGCGGGCACATCTCAGCGAGCAGCAGCGGCGCTGATTTCGAGCTGTAGGCTGCGGATGACAGCCGACAGTCCGGGAATCCAGCAGTGTCCCTGTTCGGCGATGCGGCGGGCGGTGGTATACCCCGTTGCGTCCACAGGAACATGTGCAGCGCGGGCTACGTTCAGCTGCGTGCGAAGCTGGGTAAAATCTGCGGTACCGAAGGCGAAGCGGTAGCAATGACCACGTTCGGTCTCAAAGGCCATAGAGCCATCGGTGCAGGCCTTCACCTGCGAAACGAGGCACCCGGCAGTCGCGTCAAAGACGGATGCCACGGCACTGGCCTTGACCTTCAGGAGGCCGCCGCTACGCGCGGTAACAGCAAGCGCGGTCAGGCGTTTAGCCTTCCAGGCGATGTCAAACACGAAGTTACCTTCGGCGACGAGGCCTTGAACGCTGCCGTCGCTCCAGGCATCAGGCAGCGCTGGAAGGATATCAGCATAGCCCGCGTAACTTTGTAGCAGCAATTCGCCGAGACCCGCACAGATACCAAAATTGCCGTCAATCTGAAAGGGCGGGCAGCGATCAAAAAGGTTGGCGTTTACCCCGCGGCGAATCCAGTTCGCATAAAGACGGCCGTAGGCGCGGTTACCATCACGCAGACGGGCCCACATGCCAAATTTCTGGCCCATAGACCAGCCTGATGCACCATCGCCGCGCAGGTTCAGTGTTGTTTTCGCCGCAGCCTGCAGTGACGGAGTCTCGGAGGTGACGATATCACCCGGAAGGAGCACCATCATCTGCGAGTTATGACGGTGGTTGGGATCGGTCTTAGGGATGCGCTCACCAGTGATGCGGTCACAGAGGTAGTTGCCCTCCGTGCGGTACTCTTTAATCTGTCCGTCGCTGCCAATATCAACTGGATAAAGGCGGGCCATGGCATCTTTAAGGCGCTTAACGAAGTCCGCATCGGTTTTCAGCACGCCGGCCGCAGTCACCGTGTCAGCGAAAAGCAGATAGATTAGCTGCTGGTCAAAGGCGGCCCCGACGGTCCACGGACCGTGCTCGGAAGACCACGACGGAGCCCAAAGCAGGGCCTTGCGATCTGCATCGGTGCGGCCTGGCTGCAGGCGTTCGAGGAAGAGCTGGCAGGCACGCTTCATCATGGGATAAATCTGCGTGCGCAGGCGGTCAGTGTCGCGCGTATACTCCCATTCATCAAAGACGTTCTGCAGAATGAAAGCAGAGGCCGTGGAGGCGAGCGAGGCATCGGAGTTAATATTGCCAGTAAAGCCGAGGGCATTGGCCGAGCAGTTGACCATCCAGGTACCGTCCACGCCGTAAAGTTTCTTGGCGGTTACGGCACCAGGGGCTTGGAGCGAATCGACGTACTCGGTCAGCGCACGCCCCGTTTCCGCGAGGTTGGCAGCATAGGCGGGCCAGTAATTCATCTGCAAATTGATATTTGTGTGGTAGTCCCCCTGCCAGGCGGGACGCAGCTGGTCAGCCCAGACACCTTGCAGGTTGGCTGGGAGCGTGTCTTCGCGCGAAGAAGACATCAGCAGATAGCGTCCGTACTGGTAAACAAGCTCATCTAAGTAACGATTCGTACCGCCGGCACGGCGGGAGGCCAACAGCGAGGCGGTGGATTCATCGGGCGCATAGGTGCCGCCCAGGTCGAGCTCCACGCGCCCAAACAGGCGGGTGTAATCCGCCAGATGACGCGCGCGTAGTGTCTCAAAGGGGACATTGCGGACAGCGGCCGTGCGGTCGTTCACTGTGCGGCGCGCGTAGGCAGGATCCGTACTGCGGTAGCGAGGCCAGGCATTTTCATAGTCGGTGGCGAGGGCAACAACCACCATCACGCTGTCGGCCCCAGTCACCGTCAGCGAGGCTGTTCGGTCTGGCAGGGTGTTTCCTGACAGGATACCGCCCTGCGGCAGCACCATGAAATTGCCTGCGAAGGTCATACCATTATTCAGCACACCGTCCATGCGCAACAGTTTCCATGGAATGTCCGCAGTCACGCGTCCGCGCCGTCCGTCGTTACCCCGATCATCCCGCTCAGTCAGCACTGGTCCCACCCCGTTGTGAGCCACCCGAGGTGAGATGGTGAGAGAGACAGCGGCAGGGCGGTCGGCCGTAATGCGATAGACCAACACCTTATCGGGATGGCTCATAAAGGCCTCGCGTGTATAGGTGATGCCAGCGGCAGTGTGAGTCGTCCGAGAGATGCCCGTTCGTAAATCCAGTTCGCGGCGGTACCCAGTGATATCGCGATGATTCAGCGTCAGATACAAATCGGCAAAGCTGGTAAACGTGCCCAGCCCCAGGCGATGGTTAGGCAAAATCTTTTCGGGGCCTTCGCGTGCGGGAGCCAGCGTATAGGTGCCAGCATAATAATCGTCGAAGCAGCGTTCAGTATAGGCCTGCATAGCTCCGCTTTGCCAAGCATCCACGTTACCAAAGACATCGCTCTGCGGATCACGGCGAGCCACAACCTCTTCCGAATTACCGCCAGGACCATTGGTCCACAGCGTCTCTTCATTCAGCTGAATGCGTTCGCTATCGGTACCACCGAACATCATCGCCCCCATCGATCCATTACCCAACGGTAAAGCCCGACATTCCCAACCAGCACGGGAATTCTCCGCTGGCTCGAAAAACTGGAGTTTCAGCGGCTTCGCAGCAGCAGCCGAAGCCCCCAAGAGCAGCACTGCAGGGAGTAGCCCTGCGCAAAATACAGTTGCATTCTTCATCGCGGTCCCCTGTAAACAATCTATAACACTATAGTAACACGCATTCCTTCCGTCAGCTACCATCGTCCCTCCTCTGCCGCCCGCCGTATACCACTGTCAGCAGGGATAGCTACCGGGAATACGGAGGACACCAGCAGCCAGCCGCCGCCCCAGCGAAACAACTGGCGGTACGGTTGCATTGCGTCTCTGGAATGTGTATACTGTGCCGCTGTTTTCACCTCCCGTCGGAGCGTTGGTAGAGGTGACTTTTTTACATTTACCCCGGAGGCCAGCCGTGCCCGATATCGTTTTGATGCATCCTGAAATTCCGCACAACACCGGTGCCATCGGCCGTCTCTGTGTCGGGCTTGGCTGGCAGCTACACCTCATCCGCCCCCTCGGCTTCGCCATTGATGCCCGCCATGTGAAACGGGCTGGGCTGGATTACTGGGAGCATTTGGAGTTGAGTCTGCACGACTCCTTTGAGGCATATCTGGAGGCCCGCCGTCCCGAACAGTTACTCTTTTTGTCCACGAAGACGACGCGTCCGCTCTATGGCACGGAGATTGCGCCGCGCGCAGCGCTGGTATTCGGATGCGAAACCTCAGGACTTCCCAAGGACTTCTACACACGCTACGCCGACCACCTGGTTACCCTGCCAATGCCGGGTCCGTACGGTCGCTCCATCAATCTAGCCAACGCGGTTGCCGTCACGGCCTATGAAGCGTACCGGCAACTGTCGGCGCGGGGAGTGTTACCGTAACATTGCTAAACAAACACAAAAAAGGCGCGGATTCCCGCGCCTTTTTTGTTCCTCGAACGGAGGTAGGCCGTCGATTTACTTTACCATATTATTTTTACGCGCATAGCTGAAGATGCCGCCCGCGGCAATGACAGGTGCCACCGCATCGGCGGCCGAGAGCGGGAAAACCGCACCATCGGAGAGACGCGTCAGCGTGCCGGCTGCCAAATCGAGCGTAGCCTCGTCACCAGTGCGGAAGGCCTCCTGCAGTGACACAGGTGTTTCCAGCGGGAAAACTTCGCCCGTGGCCACGGCATTACGGAAGTAGATACGCGCGTAGCTTTCGGCAACGACGGCCTTGCAGCCGGCGGCACCAATGGCAATCGGGGCATGTTCACGCGAAGAGCCGCAGCCAAAGTTCTTGCCCGCCACGATAATCGCATAAGGCGTCGTGCCGTCTGGATTGGACGAAAAGACTGGATAGCTGTCTGGCAAACCGGCCAACGCGTGACTGCCGAGCTTGCGGTACTCTTCGGGAATCGTGGGAACGAGGTTAAGGTACATCGTCGGAATGATAAGATCCGTATCGATATTATCACCCAGCACATAGACTTTACCGGTCACCTTGATATCCGAGACAGGTCCCTCCGCAGCCGCAGCAATCTGCGTGGCTGGAGCCCCCGCAATGGCATCTGGAATACTCCGGGGCGCTTCGGAAAGATTCAATCCAAGCACGGTCCAAGGACTTTCCACATGCCCCGCAATAGCCGAAGCGGCCGCGGTGGCCGGCGAGGCGAGATAAATCTGCGATTCCTTCGAGCCCATGCGGCCAATGAAGTTACGGTTGGTAGTAGAGACCACCACCTCACAGCCCTTGGTGCGGGCGTAGGTATCCACAGGACCGCCGAGGCACGCGCCGCAGGAAGGACGGGCGATGGGTTCGCAGCCCGCATTCACAAAGATTTGCTCCAGCGTCTGACCATCAATCGTCAGCGTGGTCAGCGCATGCATCACGGCACAGGTGGCTGGCACCAGACAGGTGCGCACAGAGACACGCCGCCCCTTCAGGACCTTGGCCGCCCAAAGGAAGTCCTCAATCTTGCCGCCCGTACAGGAGCCAATATAAACCTGGTCGACCTTCACATCGCGGCAGGCCGACGCGGGCGCATAGTTGCCAGGCAGATGGGGCTTGGCCACGCAGGGCACAAACTCAGACACGTCGTAAGTATACGTGGCCAGCACTGGTGCCTCAGGGTCACCGTAGACTGGCTCAATATCCTGTTCGCCCGAGTGCTCGCGCACATAAGCCAACGTCTTCTCGTCCGGAGGCACAATGCCGCTCTTCGCGCCAGCTTCGATGGCCATGTTGCAAATGGTCATGCGCTCTTCAATGCTCATTGCCGCGATAGCCTCACCACAGAACTCCATGGCGCAGTAAGTAGCCCCGTCCACACCGATATCACCAATGATGCGCAAAATCACATCCTTGGCCGTGACAAAGGGTGGCAGTTTGCCGTTCAGCACAAAACGCATCGTCTGGGGCACCTTGATAAGCAGTTTGCCCGTGCCCATCACAAAGCCCGCATCCGTATTGCCGATACCAGTAGCAAACGCCCCGAGCGCACCGTGCGTACAGGTATGCGAGTCCGTACCAAAAATCACCATCCCGGGCTTTACGTGGCCCTTCTCGGGCAGCCCTACATGACAAACACCAACATAGCTCGGCGTGCCCGGGTCGTAGAAGTGCGGCAAGCCTTGCTCTTTAACAAACGCGCGATCAATGTCAATATTACGATGCGCTTTTTCATCCTTCGTATGGATGTAGTGATCGGGCATAATAACAATGCCCTCTTTAGCGAAAACCTTGGCCTCCGCGCCAAATTCACGATGAAAAACACCGATAGTGCCCGGCCCGCAGACATCGTGTGTGAGCAGGATATCGGTCTTTACCCAAACAGATTCACCGGGAACGACCCGATCTTTGCCAGCGGCACGGGCGAGAATTTTTTCGGTAATGGTCATCATAAGTTATATGTCCTGTTGTACGTGTGTTGTTGAAATCGTAAAAAAGGGGTGTACGGCCTTCCCGTACACCCCTGTTCGTCAAACGCCGGAAGCCAGCACGGACTCAGGGGGTGCAGGGTGCAAAAGAAGAAGAAGCAAACCGAACCAGCGACGGAGCATACACTCCATCGTCTGGCGTTCACACGGTCTTGCTACACGCTGCATCACACGGACTCCGCTGCTGGATTCAACCCTGGCGCTTGCTGTGGATACGCTGCATGCATTCGCCGATGTCGCGGAAGCCGATATCGGCTGCGTAGACATCCTTATAGTAATCGAAGGCTTTATCGATATCGCCAGACGCTTCAGCAATCAGGCCGAGCGTGTACACCACGCGCTTCTTAAGGTCGTCCATCACCTGCAGCTGGCTGTTAGCGGCTTCCAGCTGCATCACAGCCATGTCGCCCTGCCCCTTTTCCTTGAAGCAGCAGGCGAGATAGTAGAGCGCCTCGAGACGGTGCTTCGGGCTCTTCTGGGCCAGCTGGAACTGCTGAACCGCGTCATCGAAAGCCTCGTAGGTGTAATACTTCACACCCAGTTCGTAGCGCAGTCCCAGGTCATTGGGGTAGTTCTCGACGCGACGAACGAGGTCGTCAAAGGCAAACTGCTCCTTCTCGACTTCCATATTGTCAGCCTCTTCGGTCTTACCCTCAGCGCGGAGCGCCTCCACCTTGGCTTCGTAGGCCTTAACTTTGGTATCAGCCCAGTTGCGGTCGAGTTCGGGGTCAGAGGGGTTGACCTTGCGAGCACCGTCAAAGACCTCGAGCGCCTCCTCGTAGCGCTTATTCTGCATAAAAATGCGAGCCAACGCGCGATAGTAGTTGACATTCTTGGGCTCCTTGGCGATTTTCTCGCGGGCTTCGGCAATAGCCGCATCCGCATCATCACCAGTCACCACCGCCTTCGCGTTGCGGTCGAGCTTGGCCGCCAAATCCTTGTCGCGAATAAGGGCCTGGAAACCACCCTTCTTGCCAGCATTGGCTTCCCAGCCACCCGCATCCATCGTATTCTTGGCCATGGCATCCTTCAGCTTGCGCTGAATGTTCAAGTTGGCAGGTGCCTTTTCCGATGCACGGCGGAAGCACTCGCACGCGCGGTCATACACACCCGTGCGCATGTAGGTATCGCCCATGCGAAGCATCAAATCCATGTCGTCCGGACAGGCCGCCGCCAGCGTCTCCATCGCCGACAACAACGCTTCCGGATGCTCAGTGCGCTGGGCAACATCAAAGTAAAACTCATTCAGCTTAGGCGAAACCGGGTTTACGTCCAGAAGCTCTTCGGCCAACGCCAGCGCCTCTTCAGGCTTGTTGCCCTTAATCAGGTTCTCCACCTTGCCCATCTTCATCTGGGCACCGAGTTCGGCCATCTTCAATCCGAGACCGCCCTTCTTCTGCTGACGGAACAGACGGATGCGGACCTCGTGGAACTGACGACGAGAGTTCTCGTCGTGCGGAGCGAGTGCCACCGCCTGACGGCTCAGCGTTAGGGCGATATCCAGGCTACCGTGCTCGGCCGCCTTCGTTGCCTTGTCCAAAAACTGCTGCGCCTTCATTTTCTGCTGCAGTTCTTTCATATTCTCTGCCATAACCCGGTCCTCTTCTGAATACGGTTTCCAATGTGCTGTTCGCACACATCAAATCTTTCATAGGATACCGCATACGGCGACAATTGTCACCTCCTTTTCGTACGGCACCTTTTCGAAGATGCAAAAAGCCTGCAGTGACGGGCTTTTTGCACCCTTTCGCCGCATGGTGAACCGCCCAATCCTCCCCCACCGCGCAAATCCGCGTACCCGCCGCGTTAGAAGTGGTGCGCCTCCAGCGCATTTTAAAAAGCAGCGTGGCGGCAGCCACCCAAAATCACTTATCGTCCATCATTCACCAAAAAAAGCCGCCCAAGCGGGCGGCTCGTTCTGCAGACAACGCAGCAGTCACCTTAGCGGCGAAGGCCGAGGTCGGCGATGAGCTTGCGGTAAGACTCTTCGTTCTTACCCTTGAGGTAGTCGAGGAGTTTACGGCGGCGGCTGACCATCTTAATCAGACCATAGCGGGACGCATTGTCCTTGTGGTTGAGCTTGAGGTGAGCGGTCAGCTGCTCGATGCGCTTGGTGAGGGTGGCAATCTGAACTTCGCTGGAACCGGTGTCGCGGTCGTGACGCTGGAACTGAGCGCGGATTTCGTTTTTGTCGATCATGGGTATGATTTCCGTTTAATGTCTGTGTTTGCCTTCCACAGCTGCCCCGACCATCGGGGCTTGCCCGCAACGGGGAACGTATCCTAAGACACGTCGCAGGAAAGTTTGGCCATTATAGCACAGGTCGCCTGCGCACTTCAATACATTTTGCGCCGCGCACCCAAAAAAAACGTGGGGGCCGCTACTGGACGCGCGAGACGGCCGTACCCGCGCGGATTGCATCGGGTGCGTAGAAAAGCAGCGCCCCGGTAAGGCTGTCGTACGGCGTGTTATCAATCCGATAACCTTCGAGACGAATGCCTTTCTGGTCGGGCTGACGAGCCTTTACGATAACTGGTTTTAGCGCAGCTCCAGGCGCAAAATCAGCTTCATCGTCAGAGTCGGTGATGTAAATTTTCGAGACGAGCCCAGTGGACACATCATACGCACACCCCCAAAGGGTAACGGCATGCGACACCAGAGCCGACGTTGCGCCCGTTTTCACAGTGAGTACACTCGGGCCGTAATGCAGCTGACGACGGATATTCTCCGAAAACGATCGATGCGAATACAGTTCTTGCGTTTCATAATAGGTACCGTCCAGGTTTTCCATGACTGGGATTTCCCGTTCCAAATTACCCCACTCGCCATCCACCCTGCCGCCTATCGGAACGAACGCCGCGTCGCAAAAATACAGCACCGACTTCATAAATCCGCCACCAGGATGAGTAGGATCGCGCAGTGTGCTACTCGTCTCCGTGGGGGTGCCGAATGAAAACTCCCCGGTAAAATACCACGAAAACCCGTGAACCGGATCCCAGCCTTCGGGCTTAAACGCATGCTTAAAACGGCTGAAAATTTTCTCGGGGTCGCGTTCCTGCCCAGTGATATCGTGTACGCCAGTCGCTTCGCAGCGATCTAGAAACCAGGCAATCACATTCGTACACGAAGCAGCCCAGCACAGATTCCGGTCATCGCCGCCGGGGTGATTGGGATTCGATCGCTTATTAACATCATACCAGCCTGTTCGGCGCGTGACACCTGGAGCAAACAAGGTCGCCGTGGCCGCCCGGACGGTTAGCCGCGGCTCTGTTGGCGGAACCGTCCTGCGGAGAACACCGTCCGACGATGGCATCACTGCCTGCAACATAGACGGCACCACCGTAATCAGTACGGAAAAAAGGACAAGCAACATACGGGACATCTCGGCGCTCCTCAAGGTTCAGCAGTAACACGAAGAAAGCAGGGCGTACCCCTCGGCAGCTGCGGGAACAGGATACATTCGCCCGCCCGTTCGGACATTTCGGCATTCAGCATCAAATGCCAGCCACGTCCGTCAGCCAGCACGTCGGCACTGTCCGCGGCATAAACCTTCAGTACACCGGCACGCATGCGGGCATCGTCGGGCAACGTGCAGCCTTCGCCAGGAAGTGCCCGCACCATCATAGTGCCCGCTTCCGGCGACAGTGCCGTCACCTGCAGCGTCGGCGCAGAAAAACGCACCGCCACAACACCGTCCGCAACAGCATCGGCAACACGAACCGCCGGCAGCACTTCGGGCAACATCCCAAAGGCCAGCGATACACGCACAGCGACAGCCGAGCCACAAACGGCAATCTTTACTGGCAGGCGACCAGTTAGACGCGCCACCGATTGCACCAGCTGGCGCTGTTCATCCGGTGCAAGGAGCAGATTAGCATCCTCCAGTTCTATCGCAACGCCTGGCATCGTTTCGACCACCTGTCCACGGCAACCGATACGTTTCACGGCAGCAGACCACTCGGCGGCATAGACCGCAGGATAGACAATCGTCAGACGGCTGCGCACTGAGTCATGCATATCTTCCAATACATCGCTCCAGTCAATGAAATCGCCTGTATCGCCATCGCGCAACTGTGGCACAGGCCCTTCAAAAACCAACGTCTCTAATGCATCGCATTTGCCAAACATCGCCCGGCTCAGCGACTTCGTCCCCGCCCGAAAAGTCACCGATATCAACCCAGAGCAGCCGTAAAACAGCGATGACCCCGGATGCTCCAGCGCCGCAGGCAGCGTCACCCGCTCCAGCAAGGTGCATCCAAAAAATGCCGCATCGTGCAGACGAACTACAGAGTCGGGCAAGTCAATCTGCCTGAGTGCTGTGCATCCACGAAAAGCCAGCGGCCCGACGGATAGCAACCCCTGCGGCAAAATCGCCTCCCGAAGATGCGCGCACCCAGCAAAGAGCGATGTGCTCAGCGCAGTGAGTCCAGAGGGTAGCCGTATCGCCGTCAAAGCCGTACAGTTTTCAAAGGCCGATTCGCCGTAACGCCCCGTTGCCGAAGCCGGCAGGTCAATTTCAGTAACGGCACGGCAGCCAAAGAAGGCAAAATCACCCAGCGACAACACCGGCTGACCACCGACAGCCGACGGCACCACCACGCGCCCAGCCGTATCTTCGGGAATCGCAGACACCTGCCAGCGGCCAGAGGCCACAGAGAATGGCACAAAACTGCCTAATGCAGTGAAGTTTACCAGAACAGCAGCCAGAAATAAACAAACGTGTTTCATAGAGGAACATCTTTTTCGGAATGGAAGCACAGTTTACAAAAACCAACAATTGCCGTCAATAAGTATTTATTATTGAGCACATTTACACACCACAGACCAGCCCCATACCGTACCAGCGCCAGGGCTTTGCACCCGTATCAGATTTTTGCTATGCTGTGCGATGTGAAACACTTGTCGGACGTATCGGATAAAGTACTACATCTACTGGCAGGGCTACTGCCCCGCCGGGGGCAGGGATTTGCCATCGGGGACATTCCTGTGCCGCTGGCCGTGCTGACCGCAGCAGCCATGATTCCGACGACCCCCGCCCCACCAGATGCTCCCGTCGACGATACTACGGACCGTCCGGCAAAAAAGAAATCGCCCAAAAAGTCCGAACCCCTCCGGCGCGGGACACTCATGGTCTTCCCCGGTCCCGTTCAGGCAGACCGGGCTGCCGCCGATGCCTCAGTCCTACTTCCGAACCATAAAATCCTTCTGCTCTCGCCGGCCGACGACGAAGCTGCTCTACTAACCGGCGAACGCATCGGTCAGGTCCGCGACATCCTGTCCGCATCCGAAGAACCGCATCTAATTCTCACCTCCGTGCATGCACTGCTGCAGCCCGTCCCCGACCCCAAGGCACTGCGGGCCGCCAGTTGCGAACTAACCATCAATGAAGACATCGCATTTGACGGCCTAATCGAAACGTGTGCCTCCCTGGGCTACGAACGCGTCGGACTCGTCACCGAACCGATGACCTTTGCAGTCCGCGGTGGCATCCTAGATATCTGGCCTGCAGGCGCAGCGCAACCCGTGCGTGCCGAATTTTTCGGCGACACGGTGGATGGGCTGCGCCTCTTCGATCCCGTGAATCAATGCTCCGTGGCCAAGCCCACCTCCGTGATGATTCCGCCCTGCCCCTCGGCAAAACTCAAAACTGTCACCCTCTTTAAACTACTGGGCAGCTGCCCAGTCCTCGTCTGCGACTGGCCCGAAACAGAATCGACTCTCGCCCAGCTGCGCATGGTCACGACAGCCAAACCCAATATCGAGTGGTTCGATGCCCAACTGGCCTCGATGAAGTGCCAAATCTGTCGCGCGGGCGACCCCCTGTATGGCACCCTGCCGTCCGTCGCCCTCGTAGCCCATCCCATCATCGGCGTACGCGATGCCGCTGGCGAAACTGGAACGCACAATCCTGAATTCTACGCCACAGTCCGCAGCCGCCTGCTCAGCGAACTTGACACCAAAGCCCGCGACCGAAAGTCAACCGTCGTCCTCTGTGCCGATTCGCCCGCAGCCCGCACGCTGCTCCGCCACGCGCTCCCGCCCGATTCGCCCGTCACCGTAACAACCGACCCCCTCTCCGAGGGCTTCGAGCTGGCCAACCTGAAGCTAACTGTGGTAGCTCAGAGCGACATCTACCCCACCCAACGCACCTGGTCCGCCCCTTCGCGCCTCCGCAAAGCCGTCGCGGGACAGCGACTCGAATACGCCTTCGATGTAGAGCCTGGCGAACTCGTCGTCCACCTCGAACACGGTATCGGCCGCTTCCTCGGTCTGGCCGAAATCGAAATGGACGGCCGCCGCACCGAAGTCTTCACGCTCGAGTACGCCGATGGTGCCAAGCTCCACGTCCCCACCACCCACGCCCATCTGCTCTCGCGCTACATCGGCCCTGATAAACGAAAGGTGCGCCTCCACTCACTAGATGGCACCCGCTGGAACAAAGACCGTCTTGCCGCACAGCAGGGCATCGAGGATTTGGCCGCCGGCCTGCTCGAAACGCAAGCCCGCCGCCGCGTCATGCCGGGCTTCGCCTTTAAACTCGACGACCCCTGGCTGGCAGAATTTGAAGCTCTCTTCCCTTGGCAAGAAACCCCCGACCAAGCCCGCGTCATCGAAGAAATCCGCAAAGACATGGGCGCCCCCGTTGCCATGGACCGCCTACTCTGCGGCGATGCTGGCTACGGCAAAACCGAAGTCGCCATGCGCGCGGCCTTCATCGCGGTGACCAACCACAAACAGGTCGCCGTACTCGCGCCAACCACCGTCCTTGCCGAACAACACTACGCCACCTTCTGCGACCGCATGGCCCAGTTCCCCATCCGCATCGAAGTCCTCTCCCGCTTCCGCTCCAAAGGCCAACGCGCTAAAACGCGCCTAGCAGCAGCCGAAGGCCAGGTCGATATCATGATCGGAACCCACGCGCTCCTCACCGAAAATGTCCCCTTTCACGATTTGGGACTACTGATTATCGACGAAGAACAGCGCTTCGGCGTGGCCCACAAAGAACAGCTCAAGCGACTGCGCGCCGTGGTAGATGTGCTAACCATGAGCGCCACCCCCATTCCGCGCACCCTCTACCTCTCGCTGACCGGTGCCCGCGACCTGTCACTTCTGCAGACACCGCCCCAAAACCGCATGCCAGTCGAAACCGTCATCCGCCCCGACACCGACGAAGTCCTGTCCGAAGCCATCCGCCGCGAACTGGCCCGCGGCGGCCAGATTTTCTACCTATACAACCGCGTCAAAACCATCGGCCGCGTCTACGAACGCCTGCGGCGCATCGTACCCGAAGCAAAGATCCTCGTCGGCCATGGACAGATGAACGCCGCCGAACTGGCCGAAACCATGCGCACCTTCGAACGCGGCGAGGCCGACATCCTCCTCTGCACCACCATCATCGAAAGCGGCATCGATATCCCGCGCGCCAACACCATCCTGATTGACCGTGCCGACCGCTTCGGCCTCGCAGAGCTCTACCAGCTACGTGGACGCGTCGGCCGATCTGCCGTTCGGGGTTTCGCCTACCTACTACTCGCCCCCGAAATCCCAATCGACCGCGATGCCCGCCGTCGACTGCAGGCACTCAAACGCCACAGCGGCCTCGGCGCTGGCTACAATATCGCCCTACGCGATTTGGAAATCCGCGGCTCCGGCAACCTACTGGGCGCCGCACAAAGTGGCCACATCGCCGCTATCGGCTTCGGACTCTACTGCCAACTGCTACGCCGAACCGTCGCCCGCATGAAAGGCGACCCCATCCCCAACCTCGTCGATGTAGAAATCACCTTCGACTTCCTCGATGCCTCCCCCGGGGCCATGGGCAACAATGCCGCGAGCCTTCCCTACGGCTACATCGACGACGAGGCCCAGCGCATGAACATCTACCGCCGCATCGCCGAAGCCATTGACAACGACGAATTAAACGCCCTCCGAGACGAACTCGCCGACCGCTACGGCCCCCTGCCCAATGCCGCCCAACGCGCCTTCCGCCTCGCCTCACTCCGCATGCTCGCCTCCGAAAAACGCCTGGCCAAAATTGAAACCCGCCACGGCATCTTCACCTGCTACGCCAAACTCAACCACGCCCCCGTCCGCGGTCTGTCCAACATCCCCCTCCCCGACATGCCCCCCGACGAAACCCTTAACTGGATTGAAACCCTCGTCCGCCGACTCCCCTAATCCCCCCCCAAAAAAATGAAAGTCCGCCAATGGCGGGATGAAAGGCGGGCGAAGCCTGAATGAACGTCCGCCCCCGTCCCCCATCACGCTTCACCGCATCACGTCACGCGCGCCCTCCGCGCCTTTGTGCTATACTGATAAGGAAAACTGCCAAAGAAAAAGGAGACCACTATGCGCTTGCTGCTGATGCTCGGAAACGGATTTGAGGAAATCGAAGCTCTCGGCACCCTCGATCTGCTGCGCCGCGCAGAAATCGATGTTGATACCTGCACCGTCAATACCACCCCGACCGTCCTCGGAGCCCACAACATTGTCACCCAAGCCCAGCTCTGCGTAGGCGAACTGGACAGCACCGCCTACGACGGCGTCATCCTGCCCGGCGGCATGGGCGGCACCTCAGCACTCGCCGCGACCGAAGGCGTGCTCGACCTCCTGCGCGAATTCGATGCTACTGGCAAACTAATTTGCGCTATCTGCGCCGCCCCCGCCGTGGTGCTAACCGCTGCCGGCATCCTGCGCGACCGCAAAGTCACTGGCTATCCCGCCGAACCCCTGATTGCCGCCCTCGGCGACAACTACGAAGCCGCCGAGGTCCGCGCCTCCGACAACCTCATCACCGCCGCCGGCCCTGGCTCCTTCGCAGCCTTCGCCAAGGCCATCATCACCGCCGCCAAAGATGCCGATACCGCAACCGCCGTCATGCGCGACGCGCTGATTGACTAACACCCCATGGCCGCCGCCGACATTCGGGTCACACAACAGCAGGGACAGCACCTTTCACAGGAACAGAGGCTATCCCTTCGGATGCAACAGCGTCTGAAGTTACTTCCCCTCCCGCTCCCTGAGCTGCTCCCGACCCTAAACGCCGCCGCGGCGGCCAATCCCTTCCTCCAGTACGAACCGCCCTTGCGCACAGCCCCCTCCTTCGACACCCTCGCCGACAGCGAACGCCAGCGCGACGCGGGCTCCGATGTAGACACCCTCCTCTCCAGCTATGAAGGCTGGGGCGACCAGGCAGACTTCGTCGACCGCACCGAAGCCGAACGCCGGCACGACTTCGCCGTTCTATCGCAGACCGAACGCCCCACCCTCTACCGACACCTCGAAGAACAGGTCCTGCAGCAAACCGAACCTGGCCTCCGCCGCGACCGCATCCTCTTCCTCTGCGATGCCCTAGACACCGACGGCTACCTGCGCGCACCAGACGGCACTGGCGGCTATCTTCCCGCCGATGCCAACACCCTCAGCCGTCTAGTCAACGACTGGTGGCAAATCTGCGGCGAAACCTCCCGCACAGAAGCCGATGCCCTCGAAGAGGACCTCCGCTTCGTGCAACACCTCGACCCGCCTGGTGTCGGTGCCCGCACCCTCGCCGAATGCCTCGCCCTCCAAGTCCGCGCCGACACCCGCCCCACCCCCCTCCGCGCCCTGCGCCTACGCCTCTGCCACAACCTCCCCCAACTCCTCGAAAAGACCCCCGAAAAGCTAGCCCTCGACCTCCGCTGCACCCCCGCCGAGCTCGCCGATACCCTCCGCTACCTGCGAACCCTCGCCCCCTTCCCCGGACGTGCCTTCGCCCCGCCCGATTCGCCCGATACCCCAGAAATCATCGCCGTCCTAGAACCCGACGGCCGCTGGCGCGCACTCTGCGACGAACGCCACTTCCCACTCTTCCGCGTGGACGAAGCCGCCGTGCGCGAAGCAAAAGCCCTCGCCAAAGCTGGCGCGGAAGCCCGTCAAGTCTCCGACTGGGAAAGCGATGCCCGCCGCTGGGCCGATGCCTACGCCGAGCGCAACGCCACCCTGCAGCGCATGGCCCAAATCCTCTTCGACCGCCAACCCGCCTTCCTCGACTCTGGCGGCGACCCCGCCACCCTGCGCCCCCTCCGCCAAAGCGACATCGCCGAAGCCCTCGGCTACGACGAAAGCACCGTCTCCCGCGCCCTACGCGGCAAAAGCGTCCGCGTACCCACCTCCCGCAAAATACTCCCTATCAAAAGCTTCTTCTCCCACGCCCTCCCCGTCACCACCGACGCCGGCCCCCTTTCTGACCAACAGGCCAAACAGGCCCTACAAGCCCTCGTCAGCGCCGAAGACCCCCATAAACCCCTCTCCGACCAGGCCCTCACCGATGCTCTAACCCAACAGGGCATCCCCCTCGCCCGCCGCACCGTCGCCAAATACCGCGAATCCCTCGGCATCCCCTCCGGCCGCGACCGCAAACTCCGCACCTAACCCCCCCCCCCCCAGCCCCCCCCCCCCCCCCTTGCCCCCCCACCCCCCCCAAAACCCCCCCCCCCACCCCCCCCCCCCCGCGGGCCCAGGCCCCGCCCCCAAAGGGCGGGGGGCCCACCCCCCCCCACCCAATACCCTCCCCCCTCCCCCCTACCTCCTACCCCCTACCCCCTACCATCCTCTCTCTGAGTGTCTGTGTATCTTTCAGCTGGGCTGTGTGCCTTGTCTGTCTTTCTGTCAGTAGTTGTGTATGTGCGTCAGTCTGTCTGTGTGTCTTGTCTGTCCGTCTTTCTGTCGGTCTCTCTCTCTCTGTCTGTCTCTCTCTCTGTCGGTCTCTCTCTCCCTCTCTCT
>SAMEA104404103__coassemble_365_pt1 | contig 33510 bp, 26 predicted proteins | sample SAMEA104404103__metabat2_low_PE_034 | metagenome-assembled genome bin SAMEA104404103 (sample SAMEA104404103) | Balaenoptera acutorostrata | reverse complement strand
GGCGTGTGCTGGGTGGGCTGCTGCCGGCGCTTTGTGGGGTGGGCACAAAAAACGCCCCGCAGGTTTCTGCGGGGCGTTTTGTTGTGTTTGGCGCGTGCGGCTCAGTGTACGATTTCGAAGATGCGTACGGGGGCGGTGCCAGCGGTGATTTTGACGGTGTTTCCGGCGAATTCGGCGGTGTAGGGGCCGAGGGCGAGGATGCGGGCGGTCTTGTCGGTTGCGGGCTTGCGCAGGGTGACGGTGACGGTCTGGCCGGCGGGGATGGTGTAGTAGCTGGCGGCATTGCCGTCTGTCATCGATTCGGGCACGTTGGCGGCTGCATCTGCTGGCACATCGAGCTTGAACTGTTCGAAGGTGAGCGTGAGCGGCTGCTTGGAGGTGTTGATGAAGCGGCAGGCATTGATGCCGTCCTTCGGGTTGATGTGGCGCACTTCCACTTCGCCGGCTTTGCCGTTGCCGCGCAGAACGGTGGAGCGTTCGTCCCAGGTTTTGCCGCCATCGCGGGAGAGCTGGACGCGGCCGCGGGCGGTGGCTTCGTTGTTGCCTAGGATGAAGTGTAGCCAGGTGGCTGTCACGCCGGCGGGGAGGCGGATGCCGACGTATTCGCCGGGCTTGAGTGTCTTGGTTTCGAAGATGCGGGGCAGGCGCACATACATGCCATCGCGCTGTACTTTTAGGTTTTTATAGGCTGGCACGTTGGTGATGAATTCGTAGGCGGCGATGGGGGATGCCTTGGGCGGTTCGCAGCCGGCCACTTCGTGCCACAGGCCGTTGTACAGGTGTTCGCCGGCGGCATTGATGAAGGGGACCATCACGCGGGTGGCTACGACGATTTTCGTCTGGAAGGGCTTCTTTGCGTGTTCGGCGGAGATTTGCTCGTGGCGTTCGTGGTAGGTGAGTAGCTTCATGTAGGCGGCTTCGGCGGACAGGCGGCCGGCGAGGGCATCGCAGAGGGTGGTGCCGATGGCGCCGAATTCGCGGAAGAGTTTTAGCCAGTCGCTGACTTCGTTGAGGAAGAGGCGGTTGGTGCACTTGCCGAGGATGTCGTCGGCTGCGGTCTGCATGGCGGCGAAGCATGCGCGTAGGGCGGCGGTGTCATCGGCGGTTGGGGCTTTGCCGTTCTTGAGGGCGGCGAGGGCGCGCTTGACGATGGGTTCGGCGGTAACGGATTCTTCGCGGCGGTAGCCGTGGCCATTGGGGCCCTGGTCGGAGTTGTGGTCGGCGAAGACTTGCACGGCGGCGGCGACTTCGGGGAAGAGGCGGGTGATGCCGGTGCGCCAAGCGGTGTCGGCATTGTAGTTGGCGGGGTTCCAGGTGTAGGAGGCGAGACCGAAGAGGCCGATTTTGGAGGCCTCGGGTTTATCCATGGGGTTGGAGACGAAGCCGGAGCAGAGGGGGCCGTTGTCGGCGCTGTTGCCGTAGGATTTGCCGAGGAGGAGGTGGGGGCGGCAGTAGTCGCTGACCGGCCAGTTCCACCAGATGTAGGCTTTGCGGCCGAGCTTTTTGTTGATCCACTCCATGCCTTCACGGGTGATATCGGTGCAGACGGAGTTGCCGGTCCACATCACGTTGATATCGGCATCGAGGCCTTTGCCGAGGATTTCGAGGTAGGGGCCGCCGGACCAGGCGCGGTTGTATTGCGTGGGGCAGATTAGCAGCGGGGTGACGTCTTTTTTCACGCGCACGAAGTTGCGGTTGACGTAGTTGAGCAGCTTGACCTGCATTTCGGCACGGGCACCTTCGCCGCCGATATCGTCGAAGAAGACGGCGAAGGAGCGGACGCCGAGCTTGTACATCATTTCGAACTTGGCGACGCAGGCCTTGATATCGGCATCGGTGTTCCAGTGGATGTCGCGGCCGGGGTGGACGGCCCAGACGAAGTTGACCTTGTTTTCGTGGGCGACGCGCACGAGCTCGGCGATTTTCTCGGCCTGTTCGGCGGGGTAGGGGTCGCGCCAGCGGTTGGAGAAGCCGTGGAAGGGGTCGTCCTTGGGTCCGTAGATGTAGGTATTGAGCTTGGTGTCGCCGTAGAAGCGGAACTGCGATTTGCGGCTTTCGAAGCTCCAGGGCAGGCCGTAGAAGCCTTCGACGGTGCCGCGGAAGGCGATGGCCGGCCAGTCGCGGATGCTGACGGTGCGGAATTTGCCGGAGGCGACCAGCTGGCGGAGTGTCTGCATGGCGTAGTAGAGGCCGGCTTCGTCTGCGGCGGTTACGGTGACGCCGTTGGCGGTCAATTTTAGGGTGTAGCCTTCCTGCTTCAGCGCGGCATCGCGTGTCCAGGTTAGGCGGAACGGCGCACTGTCGGCGATTTCAAAGGAACGGGCGAGTACGCGCAGTGCATCGGTATCGAAGGTTGCCTGGCTGTCTACGGCAATGCGGTCGGGTTTGCGGTGGAATGTTTCGTCGCCCAGCGTTACTTCCTGCGGCGTCGGATAGACTTGCATCGGTGCCGGCAGCAGGTCGGCCAGCAGTGCACCGGCGCAGAGCGCCATCATGGCAAGCAGTTTCTTTTTCATTGTGTATCCCTTTCCTTAAAGGCTGCGTAACGGCCGGCTGTGCCGATCGGGCGGATGGGCATGGCCATCGTTCTTGATTGCGTTAAGTATATCAAAAAGTGTGTTCGGGTGTGCGCATGCTGCTGTACGGAGGCGGGGCGGGGGCGTTTACGCCCTGCGTTCAATGTGCTACACTGGGGGCATCATGAGTCGTGGTTCGATGTATCAAATTCGTACACTTTGTCACCCTCGTCTGCCGGAAGGTGTAGAATGGCAGGGGTGTGGGGCGGAGGCTTTGCTGGATGCCCCTGCTTTTGTTAGTGTTATTGTGTCGCGTCGGTGTACGGCCGATGAAATTGAGGTTGAGACGTGTCGGATTATTGAGGCGGTTCGGCGCGGCGCGGTGGCGGTCGGTGGCTTTATCTCGGTGGGGGAGCAGCTGATTGCGCGGGCGCTATCTGAAGTTCCTGGGGCGAAACTTATTCGGTTGGTTCCGTATCCGTTGCGTTTTTATTATCCGTCTCGTGCGGGGAGGGTGCGCATTGCTGAGGGGACGACGTTGCTTTTGAGTGGGTTTATGCAGGGGGATGGCGCTCGTACCCGCGAACGTTGTCTGCAGTCTAACGCGTGGGCTCGCGCTATTGAGGCGGTTGCCCCCTGGACGGACTTGCCGACTGGAGATGTGTCGGCGCCCGAAGCTCCTGCGCCTGAAGGATTGGTTTATGCGCCTATTGGTGATCCGGGTGCTGTTTTTTTGTAAGGAATGTTATGCCTACTGTTGATGAATTGAATGAACGTATCATTGATCTTGAGATGATTATTGCCCGTATGGAGCGCACGCTCGATGATTATAATGAGGAGTTGTTGCGCCTGGACCGTTTGCATTGTGACCTTGAGAAGCGCTTTGAGACTGCCGAAGCCCGTCGTGCTGAGGAGGCGAATATTCGCGCTCTTGAGGATGAACCCCCGCCGCCGCACTATTGAGCGCGGCGTGTTGTATGCGCATCGCGCCGGAGGTCGCAGAGGACGCCTGCTGCCTGCACGAGGGCTGCGGCAAAGAGTATGTGTAGCACGGTTTCGAGTGTGTGGATGGGTGCGAGGGTAAAGATGGCTATTGCGCCTAGCATTGCTGGTAGGGTGTAGCGCAGATAGCGTAGGTCATCCCGCGCATTGGCTTCTGCGCAGTGTAGGCCGACGGCCGTGTTTAGGGTTACGGTTATTGTTAGATATGCTGCCCAATGGGCTGTTGGCGCATAGGGGGCATAGCCTGGAATTTGTCTGAATAGGATTGGCAGGCCTATCCATAGCGCTGCTGCCAGCAGGCAGCCTCCCGCCGTCATGGCCAGTAGCAGGCGGTTGCGCAGTTGTATTGCTGGCGCTCCGCGCAGTCCTGCTTCTACTGCGTATGGGAAGAGTACGCTGGCGATGGTTGCCCCGCAGTATGCCGCAATGTCGGCGAATCGCGTAAAGAGATAGTAGGCGGCTGAGCTCTCTGCTGGCAGGGCATGGCGGATGGTGAATGATGCGCTCATTCCCATGAGTGCTCCTGCCGTTAGGCCGATGCCGATGCGCAGTGCATAGCGTAGCATTGGTTTTGCCAGTTCGCCCCAGCGCGCTGCGGCTTTGCCGCCGCGGAGTCGTGGCAGTAGAACCAGTGCCGCGATGGCTCCATGGACGGCGAGTGGACTCATTTGCCCTAGGAAATAACCGCTCAGCCCCAGCATTGGTAGTAGGATTAGCATCATGCAGAGGCGCGCTGGCGCGGCTAGTGCTGCGGCCAGTCCTAGCGCTCCGAAGGCCCGTAGGGATTGTAGGGCCGCATGCAGGAGCGGTAGTACGGCTGCCACGAGTCCATAGCCTACGGCCAGATAGCCTGCCAGCCCCGGCGCAATGTGTAGCCATCGGCATAGCATCGGCATCAGCGCTGCAGCAATGCCCAGCGATAGGATCAATAATGCCAGCACGGCTAGCATTGCATCGCGCAACATGCCCCGGACTCGGTCTGTGTCTCCTTCGGTTAGTGCCGTACATAGGTGTTTTGTGAATATGGTTGCCAGCACTGAGACTGGCAGGGCCAGCACGGCTCCGAATTGCATTAGCGGGAGAACTGCTCCTAGGGCTGTTTCTGGTAGTCGTGAGGGGATGACCCATAGCCCGATGTATGCATTTAGGATATCTGCCAGCCGTGTCGGGATGAAGATGAGGCACAGATTCCAGAGGAATCCGCGGATTGGCAATGCATTTGTGCGTACGGGGCCATTCATGCCCGCACAGTATATCACACCCCACCGCTGCCCGCCGTTAGGATGGGTGTGCCGTGGTGCTGGGGGTGTGCAAAAAAAAAAGGCCCCGCGGGTGCGGGGTCTTTTTGGGGTAAGCTGGGGCGGCGGAGCCGCGGGGGCTTATTCTTCGCCTTCGAGGGCGGCTTCGATTTCGTCGGAGAAGTCGGCCGTGGTGTAGACGTTCTGCACGTCTTCGTTGTCTTCGAGGGCGGCAACGAATTTGTTGATCTGCTTGGCCTGGGCGAGTTCGGTCACGGGGGTGGTGGCCACCGGGATGAGCTTCACTTCGGCATCGGTGGTTTCGATGCCGTTGGCATTGAGTGCTTCGCAGACGGCGACGAAATCGGCGGGAGCGGTGAGGATTTCGAAGCCTTCGTTGTCGGCGGTGACATCTTCGGCACCAGCATCGAGGGCCATCATCATCACTTCGTCTTCATCGAGCTCGCCCTTGGGGAGAAGGATCTGGCCCTTGCGCTCGAAGTTGCGGGTCACAGAGCCGGACTGGCCGAGTTCCGTGCCGTTCTTCTTGAAGATGTTGCGGATTTCCGCAGCAGCGCGGTTCTTGTTGTCGGTGAGGACCTGGGCGACGACGCCGACGGTGCCGACGTAACCTTCGTAGGTGATCTCTTCGAGGACTTCGGCCTGAAGTTCGCCGGTGCCTTTTTTGATGGCGCGGTCGATGTTGTCCTTGGGCATGTTGATGCCCTTGGCCTTGGCAATCAGGTTACGCAGGGAGGGGTTGGTATTCGGGTCGCCGTTGGACTTGGCCACGAGCATGATTTCCTTGGCCAGACGGCTGAACATCTTGCCGCGCTTGGCGTCAGCTGCGCCCTTGGCGTGCTTGATGGTTGCCCATTTACTGTGTCCGCTCATCTTCTCTCTTCCTTTCTGAAGGGGTCTTTGAAGCTAATGCCGGGGTCGTCGTGCAGTCCCGGTTTCTCGTTCGGCCTGCTACCCCAATAAAAATCAAGTCCATGTAGTGTAACACATACAGAACAAAAAGGCAAATGCATTTTTACGTTACGTATCGGCCGTCGAGGCTGTTGCGCGGCCTGCCTTGTTTTTACCACTGGTGGAAGAGGGTTGCTACGACTTTCCAGCGCCACTGGATGATGCCTGTGCGGCGGATTTCGTCGATGGTCCACTGGAAGTTGCGTCCTGATGGGTTGAGGGATTCGAGGCGGACGATGCCGTGGCGCCAGTACCAGCGTTTGATGACTAGGCCGATGCCGCGCAGGCAGACGAGGGCGACGTTGCCGGTGGCGGGGAGGGTGCCTGGCGAGACGGCGATGATGTCGCCGTTGTGGAAATCGGGCTCCATGCTGGTGCCGTTGATACGCAACGCTACGAGCCCCTCTCGGTCTAACGCGCAGTCGATGGTTTCATCGTTACTCTCCCAGAGTTCGCAGATTTGCTGTACCGAGGGTTCCCACTCCATGGCTGCGGCCATGCCGATGATTGGAATTTTGCGGTGGAGCGCTGCTGGGGTTAGAACTTCGGCGACCTTTGCGGCGGTCTCTGTGTCCATTGGACCGTTGGGGGGCTCGGTTGTGTCGTCGCGCAGAAATGCTTCGAGCTTGCGCAGCGTCTGCGGACGCAGGGCGGTGTGAACCCCGTTTTCAAAATCGCTTAGCGTGGAAACGGAGATGTCTGCACCGCGCGAAACCTCACGCAGCGAAAGCTTTCGCGCTTCTCGGAGTGTCTTGAGATCTTGACCTGTCATGGCCCGTTCCCTTTTTCCGCTGGATTTTGCTTGACTGGCGAACAGTCCTGCGGTACTATCTGTTCGTATTTGTTCGTAATGCGCCCCGCGCTGAAGAACACAGGCCTATAATAGCATAGGAGTATTGATGGTTACAATGATTTTTGTCTGTTCGGGCAAAACGAACATCCGAACAGCGTCTCGCTATCTTACGAACTCAAACAACTCAAATAACCCAAAGAAGGAGGTTTGGCTCTATGAACGAACAGAATGAGATCCCGGGGAGCATCCCGCAAGATTCTTCGGCAACGGCCGTTCGGCGGTGTTTGCTGCAGCGGCTGGAAGTCTGCGAGGAGCGTCTATCGGCATTGCTGGGTGAGGAGCGCTTAGCTGCGGTGGCTCGGCGCGCAGCCAAAGAAGTGATTGCCGAAAGTGCTGAGGCTGGCGGAGGCGATTTGATTGCGTTGCTGGTCAAGGCGGCGAATATTGTTATTCAGCGCGATACCCGTCGCCGCGAACGCGCTCAGGCGGCCCGTCTTCGTCGCCGTCGGGCGGCGGAGCACGTGCAGGAGGTTTTTGAGCGGAAGCATGCTGGCGAAATTGAGGATATTCGGCAGGCGATGGAAGCGCAGCAGGGTGGCGTTTGCCGCTGTTTTGAGAAACCTGAAAGTTTGGCTCGGTCGGCGGTTCCGCCGCCGAATATTCTGAATCGGCTGACACCTCGCGAACGGGCTATGGCCGAGGCCTTTCCCGAAATGCTGGCGAATATGCCGTACTTCGATATCCTTTGTTTCTGGTTTTTCGAGAATAGCCGCGAGCATCCTGGTTTGCCAGTGACCTGGGCTGAAATCCGCGAACGCCTCGGCATCTCGAATAGCAAAATTTCTGCTGCATTTCGGATGGCTCGGCTGTCGCAGCCTCTGCGCTTTCGGCGAATGAAGTTGGAGCGCAGTCGCCGTTTGCGTGAGAGTCGCGGCGGGTCGGTCTGCACGGATTGATGTCTGGCTTTGCGAACCCTTGCAGTTAGAAGGAAGGACCGCTTATACGCTCAATGAAGGATCGGTGCTGTGCACTGAGATGAATGATATAACCCATCGGAGCATTGGCTCTGGGTATCCGCCGGCTTTTGGTGAAGTCGGCGGACTTTTTTATCCTTGGTGTTCTGCATCATCATTTATCGCGCAGAGCAAAAAAAATCCCCGCAGGCATCCTGCGGGGCATCGTAGTGAGACGACGTTACATATTAGAAAGAATGCAGTGTACCTGAATCCTTCGGGAGACAGGGAGGATATGTTCGTAATAGAGGGTTAGGATGCGTTCGGCTTCCTCTTCGGTGGCGCCGGCGGCTTTGCAGTTGCGTGCCACGCGGGCGAGGACTTTGGCTTCCACGGTTGCGTTCAGTAGGGCGTGTTCGATGACATCGGCGTCGCCGCTATCGGCGGCTGCGCGCATTTCGGGGGCCAGCTCCACGCGTTTGCGGGCGATGACGCGCATCGCGAACCGGAAACGGCGCGCGAGCACGTTCATGATGTCCGTGTCGGCATGGATGGCTTGGCGCGCGTTGGCATCGTTGCCTGGCAGGCTGATGGCCGGAATCACGCAGTTGAGGAAGTAACGGCGCAGACGGCGGGTCTGCTCCGTGGCATCGCCTTGCGCAAAGGCCTTGGCCAGATCATCGTGGCTTACGGGCTCGGAATGTACATAGGCATCCGGATTGGTCCGGAAGGCGGCACGTTCGCGGAAGGCACGCACCAGGTCCGCATCAATATCGGCAATCATGGCGCGCAGGCTGGAGAGTGCCGTGGTTGTACGGGGATCGGGCGCGGTCGGTTGCGTTGTAATGGTATACATGCCTAGCACGCGCACGTCGCGTGCCCTTGCACGCATGCCCGACAGAATGGATTCTGGTGGGCGCCCCGTGGTGCCAGTCAGCAGCTCGATGAAGAACGTGTACTTCCAGTGTTCGCCAGGAATGGGGCGCGATTCGATATAGGTCATGTCGATGTCGCGGATCGGTTCGAGCACTTCCATCAGCGATCCGGGGCGGTCGTTGATGGTAACGAGTAGCAACGCGTGGGTTGCGGGCAGCGATGCGCGGTTGGGCAGGCGGCCGTTTTCTGGATGGCGGTGCTCCAGACGCAGAAAGCGCGTGGTGTTGCCCCGCGTGTCCTGGCAATCCGGCCGGCGCACCGTTAGGCCGTAGCGCTCGCCCGTCGTTTCGCCTGCAATCGCTGCCGAGGTTGGGTCCTCCGAAGCCATGCGCGCCGCTTCGGCCGTGGAGGATACGGCTATCAGCGGCACGGTGGGATACATGTGCCCTAGTGTGTCGCGGCACTGCGCCAGCGCTTCCGCCTTGGATAGAATTCGGCGGATGGGCGTGGTCAGGTCGAGCGACAGCAGATGCTGGTGTACGGGTACAGATCGACACTCCGCCGCAAATAGATTTGGCGTTGCTGCCATGAAATCCAGTACTTCAGTCACCGTGCCGCGCGTAGTGTTTTCAAAGGGAACAATCGCCGCCCCCTCCGAATCTTCGGAGGCCCGTCGGAAAACCTCCCGAAAATCCGTACATGGCACTAGCGTATCGCCAGGACGGGCCATACGGGTGGCCGTGCGGTGAGAGAATGTCTCTTCGGGACCGAGAAAATAGAGTTTCATGGCGGTGTCGCTTCGGAAAAAAGGAAACGTGCCCTGGGTAAAGGGGATATCCCGGCCGTTCCCGGGCAGATACGGCGGAACGGCCGGGAAATGTGGTTACTTGGCCAGCTTTTCGGCCTTGGCGAGCTCCAGCCAGGGGGAGACCGCCTTGATGTAATCGCCGAACTGGGCGGACGGAATCTGCTGGGCGGCATCGGAGTAGGCATGCTTCGGATCGGGGTGGGTTTCCACCAAGAGACCGTCGCAGCCGGCACCGAGCGCGGCCTTGGATAGCGGCACCACGAGCTCGAGTTTGCCGCCGCTGTGCGAGGGATCCGCCACAATCGGCAGGTGCGTCAGGCGCTTAATCGCCGCCAGCGCACCCACGTCCAGGCAGTTGCGCGTAATGGTTTCGTACGTGCGGATGCCACGTTCGCAGAGAATGACATCGTGACAGCCGTTGGCCATCAGATATTCTGCAGACTGCAGCCACTCTTCTACCGTGCCAGCCATGCCGCGCTTCAGAATGACCGGCTTGCCAGCCTTGCCAAGATTTTCGAGCAAATCGTAGTTCTGAGAGTTGCGGGCACCCACCTGGAACACATCTGTGACCCCCATCAGGCGCTCAATGTGGTTCGCGCTCGGCACTTCGGTGATGAATGCCACATCGGGGAAGTCTTTCTTCACTTCCGAAATTACACGGATGCCTTCTTCCTTCAGCCCCTGGAAGTCATACGTGGAGGTGCGCGGCTTGTACACCATGGCGCGAATCATCTTGATGCCCAGATGGGTCAAATCGGCCACCACCGAGTGGAACTGATCGTAGCTCTCGACACCGCAGGGACCAGCCATAATCGGAATGTTGCCGCCGCCAATCTTCGTGCCCTTGATGTCAATCACCGTATCCTCCGGCTGGTAATCGCGGGAGACCAGCTTGTACTTCTTGCTGACGTGGATAATTTCCTGAACCGTATCCATCGCCTGGAGCTGTGCCACCGTCTGGGGATTAATCTCGCTGCCGATGCAGGCAATCACCGTCTGGTCGGCACCCGTCGTGACGCGGGGCTGATAGCGAAGGGAGGTAATCCAGTCGCAAATCGTCTGAACGTCCGTCTGGGTGGCCGAAGGCTTCATAATGATAATCATCGTCGTGTCTCTTTCTTTTGTGCAATAAAAAAGCCGCACTCTCTTTTTCGAGCGCGGCCGTTCAAATTCGTTATCCCCTCACAATAGCTTACCGGAGGAGAATCCGAGCGGCGCGCGGATTTCCAAAAAAGTAAAAGCTAAAGTAACGAAGGATGTCGTGTTTCATGATGGCCATAGCATAGTCCTTTTCTTGCACGTCCGTCAAGAGACTTTTTTGATTTTTTTTTCAAAGCCGTAATAATGCCGCTTTTTGCAGTTCATAGATATCCCCCTCCAGGCTCCCAGGCCTTCGCGGAAAACGGTCGCGCGGGCAGGGGTTTGCTCTCGCGGGGGTGGTTATAGTATACTATGGGGTCAATCAAAGGAAGTTTTGCTATGGACAGAATTCAGCTGGGTGTCAATATTGACCATGCCGCGACGCTGCGTCAGGCGCGCGGGGTGGATTATCCCGATTTGGCCGCCATTGCGGCGCTGGCCGAGAAGGCCGGTGCGGACGGCATCACCATTCATCTGCGCGAGGATCGCCGGCACATTCAGGATGCCGATGTGTACCGTCTGCGCAAGACGCTGACAACGCGCATGAATCTTGAAATGGCGAACAATCCCGATGTCCTGCGCGTGGCGCTCGATGTGGTGCCGCACGAGGTCTGCTTGGTGCCGGAACGCCGTCAGGAGCTCACCACCGAAGGCGGACTCGATGCCGCCGGCCAGATCGATACGCTGCGTCCCACCTGCGAGGCACTTGCCGCCCAGGGTACCCATGTATCCCTCTTTATCGCGCCCGACCACCGTCAGCTCGATGCCGCCGCAGCCCTCGGCGTTCCCTATGTGGAGCTTCACACCGGTGCTTACGCCAATGCTCAGGGCGACAATATCGCCCGTGAAATCGACCTCCTGCACGAAGCGGCCGCCTACGGCGCCAAGCTCGGCCTAAAGGTCAATGCCGGCCACGGTCTGACGATGGACAACGTGAAGCCGCTGCTCGATATCCCCAATCTCGAGGTGCTCAATATCGGCCACAGCATCGTGGCTCATGCCCTTTCCGTCGGCATGGAACAGGCCGTCCGCGATATGATCGCCGCCATCGCGCGCTAAGCCCGTCCCCATCCGCGCTCCCCGTTTCCCTCCCTTACATGATAGGTAGACTGCATATGACCACGCCTGAGACGACGCCCCCTGTCGGAACGTATGAAATTCTTCACGAAGACGCCAAGAGCGGTGCCCGTCTGGGGCGTCTCTGGACGCAGCACGGCCCCGTAAATACGCCCGTTTTCATGCCGGTGGGCACCCAGGCAACGGTCAAGACGCTGGGCGCCGAGGATCTCGAACGCCTCAAAGCGCCCATCATCCTGGGCAACACCTATCACCTGATGCTGCGGCCTGGCATGGAGGTGATGGAACAGCTCGGCGGCCTGCATAAGTTCCAGGACTGGCACGGTCCGATCCTAACCGATTCCGGCGGCTTCCAGGTCTTTTCGCTCTCCTCCCTGCGCAAAATCACCGAGGAAGGCGTCTCCTTCCAGTCGCACATCGACGGCCGCCGTCTGTTCATGGGGCCGAAGGAGTCGATGGCGGTGCAGCGCATCCTCGGCTCCGACATCGCGATGCTGTTTGACGAGTGCATTCCCTATCCGTCGACCGAGGCCTACGCCGCGCGCAGCGTGGAGCAGACCCTCCGCTGGGCGCGCACCTGTTTGGAGCAGCCCCGCGCCGAGGGACAGCTCTACTTCGGCATCGTGCAGGGATCCGAATTCAGCCACCTGCGCAAACACTGCGCCCTCGAACTCGCCGCCATGGAAAAGGATGGCTTGAACGGCTTTGCGGTCGGCGGCGTGAGCGTCGGCGAACCCGAGCCCTTTATCCTCAAAGGCATCTCCGATTCCGTCCCCTTCATGCCAAAGTACCGTCCCCGCTACGTCATGGGCCTGGGCGACCTGTGGCAGATGACCGAAGCGGTCGGCATGGGCTGCGATATGTTCGACTGCGTAATCCCGACGCGCAATGCACGCAACGGCTCCGCCTTCACGAACGACGGCCCCTATCCCGTGAAGGCCGGCGCCTGGAAAGCCAGCGATATGCCCGTCGAACCCGGCTGCACCTGCCCCTGCTGCTCGCGCCACACCCGCGGTTACGTGCGCCACCTGCTCAATACCTCCGAAATGCTCGGCTACCGCCTGCTCACCCTCCACAATATCCACTGCTACCTCCGCTTTATGGAACGCATGCGCGAGGCTATCGCCAACGACTGCTTCCTCGAGTTCCGCGCCGAGGCCCACGCCCGCCTGCGCGAGGCCCCTAAACGGGGACGTTACGACGGTTACCAACCTTGAGAATGGTGCATACCGTTCGTGTGGCAATAGGCTTATTGCTGTAGGCATCTCATAGAATCCGCTAAAAAATCTTTACACAACGGGCCGGGGGTGCTATAGTATTGCTGTTTTACTAACTCATGGAGTTTACATGCGTTTTCTTTTATTGTTGATTTTGTCTGCGTTTATGCTCTGTGGATGCTTACCGTTCGGAACCCCGGATGGCACGCGTAAGGTTTCGGCTCAAGAGTTGAAGCCTGGAGTCATTGTGCCGCAGCTGCGTGTTGGTGTGAAAGTGCGCATCTCGGTGTCCGCTTCGGGCGAACCCGTGATGGAAGAGTCCGTCAAGGAAGTCTCCGCCTCCGGCGATATCGTCCTGCCTTATATTAATACAGTGCCCTGCGCGGGGATGACCATCGAAGCCTTCCAGGCAGAGCTGACCAAACGCTATAAAGTCTTTTACCGCGAGCCGCTTGTCTCGGTCTACTATGTCCCGATGAGCGAAGGCGGATCGTCGCCGTACGGTTCGGTGCTTGTCACCGGATGCGTGGGACAGCAGGGTGTCGTCAACATCCCGCAAACCTGCGACTTGACCGTGATGCAGGCGCTGCAGATGGCCGGGGGAATGGGCCAGTGGGCCAATTTCTCCAGTGTCCGCCTGACGCGCAATCTTGCCGACGGCACCAAGCAGCAGGTGGTTATTGATACGGAGCGAATCGGACGCGCAGGCGCGACGGATCAGAATATCATCCTGATGCCTGGCGATGTGCTGTATGTCCCGGAGAGCAACTGGTAAAACAAAAAACGTCTGTCAAACGGATTTAAACTGTAAGAAAGAGAGTGTATGATGAAAAAAATGGCATTTGCGGCGTTCGCGCTGCTCTTAGGTCTGGGCACCGTCTTCGCTGCCCTGACGGAGGCGGATCTCTCTGCAACCGTCGTGAACCGCACCATGAAATCGCTGAAGGGTGAGGCACGCCGCACGTATGCCGCCAATATCCTCCGCGCGATTGCGGCCCGCCCTGTGGACGGCGCCACCAAGGTGAAAGAACTGACCCGTGCCTCCCGCGCACTCATCCTCGGCGCCGGTAACGAATCTATCCTCGCCATCGCCGAAGTCTATAACACCGTCCCCGTGGAACAGCTCCCCGGCGTCGCCGAACTGCTCTCCAAAAACAATTTCGCCCAGGCCGTCAATAAGGGCTCGGATGGCAAGCCGCTCCCCGATGCGGTCTATGACGAACTCGTCGCCACCATCGTAAAGCGCTGCTCGGAGTATCTCGAAACCTCCGGCACCGACTCGCCCGCCCTGCGTATCAGCATCCTGGCGGCCACCTTCACCTCCGGCTCCATGAATCCCGACCGCACCCGCGCCGTGGTCTTCAATGCCGTGCCCGTCACCGTCCGTGCCGCCGTGCAGTCGTATGTTCCCGCTGCCGAAGCTGGCAATAAGGAAATGATCGCCGCCGCTGCCGGCGTCGATGCCGTCGACGAAACCCCTGCCGATCCAGATAAGAATAACGTCGTCGCCTCCAAGCAGGCCGCCGCCGCTGAAAAGGCCGCTGCCGAGAAGCTTGCTGCTGAAAAGGCCGCTGCTGAAAAGCTTGCCGCTGAGCAGGCTGCTGCCGAAAAGCTTGCCGCTGAAAAGGCTGCTGAGCAGGCTGCTGCTGACAAGCAGGCCGCCGAAGCCAATGCCAAGGCAGGTTCCGCTGATGCCGCAAAGGCCGTCGTTGCTGCTGCCGCTGCTGGCGCAGGCACCAACGAGGCAATGAAGGATGCCCAGGGCAGCCAGAATGCGGATGCGCTCAAGGCTTCCAGTGATGCTGCCGCTGCCGATATCCGCGCTTCCAACGAGCATGCCGTGGCTGCTGCCAAGGCCGAAAGCGACACCGCCAAGAAGGCTCAGGCCGAGGCCGCTGCCAAGGCCGCTGCTGCCGATGTTGCAGCGCCCGCCGATGTCGCCGCTCCTGCCGCTAAGCCCGCACCTGCCGCGCCCGCCGCCGAAGCGGTTGCCAAGGCCGAAGAACCCGCCGCGCCCGCCGCCCCCGCGCTTCAGGTCGGCAACGACGATGTCCCCGAAGCCGCCGTTCCGCTGCTGTCCCGCTGGATTGCCAACAAGGAAGGCGCCACGATGGACCTGATGTTGTACACCATCTACGACTGGGAAGCTGCCGATCCCCGCCAGCTCATCAAGAACTCTCCCGTCCCGACACTTCCTGGCGTGGGCAACCCTGCGTTTGAACTGCCTGGCAATGCCGATCTTTGGAAGGACAAAATCGACCGGGCCGACATCATCACGCCCCCGAGCCCCGGCTACGCCAACCAGAGCATCTAACTGTTTCGTAGGAGTCTGAAAACCATGAAAAAACCAATCTTTCTCGCTGCCCTGCTCTGTGGGTGTCTGACCGCAGCCAGTCTCTATGCCAAAGAGGGCGCTGGCTTCACCTTTGACGGCGGCAAGCTGACCGTTTCGCCCGTGGTCAATATGGGCGTCTTCTGGGAATCCAACGGCAACAACTCCTCCCATGACGAGGATGCCGGTGCGGGTTACCACATCCAGCCAGCCATCAGCTTCAGCTATGCTGCCAAGCGCATGAGCTTCGGTGCCAACACCTACTACACCTTCGAACGCGGCTTTGACTCCGATAACGGACAGGACTCCGATTCCTACGGCTTCAGCCTGTCTGGCCGCCGCGAGCTCTCCCGTCGCTGGAATCTCGGTATCAGCGCCAGCTACAACCACTCCGAAAACGACCAGTTCACCGAACGTCCCAGCGGCATCCCTGGCATCAGCTTCGCCTCGCTTTATAAAGACGAGTCCGATAACTACGCCCTAAATGCCTCCCTCGGTTACCGCTCCGAACGCTGGCAGTTCTCCTTCGGTGCTGGTTGGTCCCGCACCGAAACCAAGGGCCGCAATAACTGGGGGAGCAACGACTCCAACAACTACAACGTGAGCGCCCTCGTCGGTCGCGCCATCGGTCCTTCCACCTACTGGAATGTCTCCGGCTCGATGTCCTTCGACAAGTCCTCCAACGGCGAAACCTCCACCTCCTACGCGCTGATGACCGGTATCTCCGGCGAAGTCACCAACAAGACCTCCTACAGCGCGATGGTCGGTGTGAGCTTCTACGACTACTCCGGTAACCAGGACGATACCGATTTCGGTCCCTCCTACTCCGTGAGCATCGCCCACCGCTTCTCCCGTCGTATCACCCTGTCCGCCGCCTTCGACTCCCGCTATGAGTCCGAACAGAACGCGAACCCGGGCGATTACTACTCCTGGTCGCACAACCTGACCGCAGCGATGAACTTCCAGATTTCGGATCCTCTCTCTGCCCGTCTGAGCTCCACCTTCTCGTACGAAGACCACACGGCCCCCGCCGGTGGCTCCTACGACCGTACCTACTTCCAGACCGCTGCCAGCCTGTACTATGCCTTCAATAGCTATGTCTCGCTCTACACCACGGCTTCCTGGAGAACCGATATCGCCGACGGTGCCGGTTACCGCGATGACGACCGCGATGACATCCGCCTCGATGCGGGCCTGTCCTTCCGCTTCTAATCCGAGGCTGAGCAAGCACCGTGATTCGTCTGCTTCTGACTAAATACTGGGTGCTTGCCCACCTTATGGTGACGGCAGGCATCCTTTGTTTTGTACCGAATCTACCTGTCGGCTTCGGTTTGTGGGCCGCTGCCGCCCTGCTGATGATGGCGTGGATGCTGCCGCCCGTGCTCCGTGGCGAAAGCTTCTGGATGGCCCGCAGCCGCGCGGGACGCGTGCTCCGCGCCGATGTCGTCCTCTGGTCTGGTCTCCTCGCCGCCGCCTATCTGGGGGTCCAGTTGGCCAACGGTCCGCGCGAACTGGTCTACGAGCCCGAGCTGCGCCGCTGGCTCTTCACGGATGCCCCGATGCAGTTCCTGCCTTCGTCCGTGCATCCTGGTTCTGGGGCGGGTGTCCTGGTCGGACTCCTGGCGGGCGTCGTCTCCGCGACCGTCATCCGCACGGTGCTGCCGCGCAAACAGCGACTCCACCTGTTGCTGGGGCTGGCGCTTTCCGCCGGATTCTGTGGCGCTGTGGCCGCGGCCTGGGCAGCCATCACTGGGGCCGTCCCTGTCTTCGAGGCGTTGGGCGGCACCTTCGATGCCTCCGTACTATGGTTGCTGATGTTCTGTGTGTCGCTGGGTATTGTGGGCGAAACATTTCTGGAAGGCCACCGCAAGACCCTCGGCGTCGCCTTGGGGGCAGCGTTTCTCTGCCTTTTTTCCATCTTTGCCTTCGCTCCCATTGAGGTGCTGGGCGTGACCCTCTTCCTGGCCGTGGTCTACCTGGTCTTCGCTGGGGTGGCCGTGCAGCGGAGCGGACGCTATCCGCGCATTCTCTGGACGCTGGCGTTGATGCTGCCTGTGATTTTTGCCATGGCGGCAGGTCTGGCGGCAACGCCTGGCCATGTCTCCCCCTGGGCGCAATTCAATCCGGATTCCTGGAAACCGGTCATGGAGGCCTTCTCCGATCAGTGGGGCTTCCGCAACGGCCTGGCCTTTAAGGTCTTTGCGGTCGAACCGATGCTGGGGGCTGGTCCAGACGGCTTCGCCGAGATGGCCCGTTTCTTCCTAAAGGGCAAGGGTGCGTGGGCGCTGTGGCGTGCTGGCGGCACGGCCATCCCCTGCGATTTCGTGCGTCTGCTCACTGAATGCGGTATGATCGGCACCTTGCTCCTGCTCATCCCTGGTACCGCGATGGTGCTGCGTTGCCTCATGCACTGGGCCGAGTTCCGGCAGAATAGCCGAAAACTCTATTCGTTCCGTTATATTTTTGTTTTTTCCGGCACGCTTGCCGGAGTAATCTGTGTGTTGCTGGCCTCCCTGGTCGGGACACCGCTCCACACCCCCGCCGTACTGTGCGCGTTCATGACTGTCTGCGCGACGATGTCCGGCTGGATGCCGCGTCCGCGATAAGGACGCGCTGAAAGGACCCATTCAATGGCCGACAATTCCGAACATAAAGGCCGCAGCCTTTATTACCACCGCTACTCTCCCCAGGTGATGGGCACGGGAGCCCCCGCCTACGGCGCGCCTGCTTACGGTGCTCCTTCTTACGGCGCGAGCGCCTATGGGGCGAGCGCTTACGGCAGTTCTTACGGCGGCAGTTCCTACGGCCCCCAGACGGATGAAGGTACTGGCGCTTTGAGTGTCGGGCGCATCATCCGCGTCTGCGCCAACCACTGGATGACCATCTTCGTCTTCATCATCCTCGGCCTGCTGGCCGCTTTTGTCCTTTACCAGCTGCTCCCCACCAAGTGGGAAGCGGAAGCCTACTACGAAATGAATGTCCGCGGGCCCTCCCTCATCCAGGGCCAGGTTTACGCCGAAGAAGGCGGCAGCGGTGGCGCAGCCTCGCTCCGTGAAGTCTTCAATACCCGCCGCGAACAGTTCAATACCACCGCCGTCCGCAAGGCCGTCATCGATTACTACCGCACCGAACACAGCGGTTCCGCCGTCGCCACCGAAACCCTCCTCGACTGCCTTGAAGAGGCCGAGATGGACCTCGTCCCGATGTCCCGCCTCGTCAAGGTGGTGGTGACCTCCGGCGACCCTGCCCTCTCTGCCGATTTGGCTAACGCCTACGTGCAGACCTGTAAGACCTTCATGTCCGATCAGAACAAGGCGCTCTCCGAATCCGCCGTGGCCTGGTTGACGGCCATGCTCGACAACGAAGAACACGTGCTCAAGCAGCTCGACGGCGAGCTCCTCGACCTCCGCAAGGGCCGTAAGATTGACTCCCTGAAGCGCGAACGCGAAAACACGCAGTCCCGCCTCGGCGCGCTCGACTCCCGCGCTATCGCCCTCGAGACCGAAATCGCCACCGCCCGCGAACTCGTGGCCGGCCTGGCGACGATCAAGGACGATCCCTCCAAGTTCGGCACCCTGCCGGAAAGCATTCCGCGTTCCGCAGAGGTCGTCTCCTCCTTCCAGCGCTGGCAGGAAGCCGCCATCGCCACCAAGACGATGCTCACCCGCCTCACCGAAGAACACCCCGACGTGAAGCTGAAATCCCGTGAGGAAGAGGTCTACCGCACCCAGTTCATCGAAACCGCCCAGCGCGCTTACGATACTGGCAAGGCCCAGCTCGGTCTGCTCGAACGCCAGCGTACCCCCGTGGTCGAAGAGGCCTCCGCCCTCCGCGCCAAACTCATCACCCTCGATACCCAGCTCATCAGCGCCGAAATGGCCATCCAGCAGCTGGAACGTGCCCGCCAGATCGAAGTCGAAAAGGCCACCTCGCTCCGCGAACGTGTCCGTATCGCTGAACTCAAGGCCGACGAAAATGCCGCCACCATCAAGATTGTCCGCGAAGCCCTGGTGCCCGAAGAGCAGGCCTCGCCCAATCCCTACATCATCTTCATCGCGGGCATCCTGATTGGCCTTGTGCTCGGTACGCTCTTCGTGCTTCTGCTTGACCACATGGACGACAAGCTCGTCGGCGTGACAGATATCGAACAGCGCCTGCGCCTCAAAGCGCTCGCCGTCTTCCCGCACCTTCGCCGCAAACAGCGTGGCCAGGTCGCCCTCACCATGCACGATTCGCCCTTCTCCCAGTACTCCGAATCCATGGCCGGTCTGCGCAACCTGCTCGACTCCCCCCGCTATCACGACCTCACCAAGGTCATCCTGGTGATGTCCACCCAGCCCGCCGAAGGCAAGACCTGCTCCTCGACAAACCTGGCCACCGCCTATGCGCAGTCCGGACAGAAGACCCTGCTGGTCGACTTCGATATGCGCCGCCCGCGTTTGGCCGGCATCTTCGAGCGCAGCACCGATTCCTTCCCCTCGCTGCCCCACATCCTGGCTCGCAACGATACCTCCCTCTTCGAGAGCTTGCCGCAGGAGACCAAGGTGCCCAACCTGCACGTCGTCTTCTCCCGTGCTTCCAGCTCCATCAGCCCCTCCGTGCTCATGGGTACGAACGTCATTACCGAGTTCTTCGCTTGGGCCCGTGCCAACTATGACCACATCATCATCGACTCCCCGCCCTTCGGCCTCGTCGGCGACGTCATCGTGCTGGCCAACCTCGTGGACTCCGTGCTCCTCGTGGCCACGCCCGATAAGACGCGCTTCGGACCGATCCAGTTCGCGTCCCGCCGCCTGACAGAAGTCGGTGCCCGCCTCCTTGGCGTCATCGTCAACAATGTCGACTTCGGCCGCTGGGCTGGCTTCGGCCGCTACGAAACCCGTTACGGCTACTACGCCTCCACCTACGTGCCCCGCGCCAAGGGCAAGGATAGCCCTAACGACCTCAAAAAGGCGGTCTTCACCGTCGATGCCCAGGTCCCTGGTGCCGCCCCTGCTGACGTCTCCCCCGACGATAAGCCGGTCGATGCGTCCCTGACCTCCGATGACGACTAAGTGCGTCTCCATCGGCTGCGCCTGATACCGACGCGGCGCCTTCAAAAGCGGTCCCTTCGGGGGCCGCTTTTTCGTCGTGAAGCAGGCTTTTTTCTTTTGCCGTAGCCAGTGGTCTATGTTATAATCGCAAAGAAAGGTCAGAGTATATGCACGGCCGACAGGAAAGGAATGTCCATCGGCAGCCTCGTGGAAGCGCAATGGACGGGCTCCGTGCAGAAGCATCGCTTTTCTGAGGTTTGTTATGAAACAACTGCTTGCCGTGACGGCCCTGCTGCTGTCTTATGTGTTCGCTTCAGCTGCTGCGCCAGAGGTTATCCCGACACTGAAGGAATGGGAAGATTCCCCGAACGGCGGGGTCTTTACGCTTCAGCCCGAATCCCGGGTGCTTGTGTCGCCAGTCGCCTCGGATCAATTGCGCCGCATGGCGGGCATCTTTGCTGCCGAACTGAACCGCCGTGCCGATACCATCAGCGGCATCTCAACTGGTGGCCTAGGGTTTGCCCCAGCCGCCAAGGACGATATCGAACTGCGCGTCAATCCAAAACTCAGCCGCGACCCCGAGGATTACCGCATCGAGGTAACCCCCAACGGCATTCTGCTGACTGGCACCACCCACCGCGCCGTCTTCTGGGGTACACGTACCCTGCTGCAGGTCTTCCGTTCTCAAAATAACACCTTCCCATGCGGCATCGCGGTGGATGGCCCCGTCTACCCCTCCCGTGGCTTCGTGTTTGATTGCGGCAGCAAACCCTTCACGCTGACCACCCTGCGTGCCATCGTCGATATCTGCGCTTACTACAAGATGAACGAACTGCAGCTGCACCTCTCCGATAATTTCATCTGGCTGGACCGCTATCCTTGCGAGAGTGTCGAGGAGCTGTTGGCTTACGAACCCTCGCCCGGTGCCTTCCGTCTGGAATCCCAGGTGCCAGGCCTGACCGCGCGCGATATCTTTTACACCAAAAAGGACCTTCGCGAGCTCATTGCCTACGCAGATGATCGTGGGGTGACCCTAATCCCCGAAATCGATGTGCCCGGCCATGCCTTCGCCCTCGTGCGGGCACGCCCCGACCTAATGTATCGCGACGCCTCTGGCAAAAAAGGCCGAAACGAATGCGCCGCCATGCTCGACCTGTCCCGTCCCGAAACCTTCGACTTCGTGACCGCGCTCTTCGATGAATACATCGACAGCGGCATCTTCTCTGGTCCCGTTGTCCATGTTGGTGCGGATGAATATTGCGGTGACAACGAGAGCTACCGCGCCTTCACTGACCGCCTCCTGCGCTACATCATCGCCAAAGGCAAGACCCCCCGCTTTTGGGGCTCACTGACCTATAAACGCGGGAAGACTCCCGTCACGTCCGATGGGGTGGAGATGAATATCTGGAGTATGAATTGGCAGGATCCGTGCGACGCTGTAGAGGCTGGCTATCGCATCGTCAATACGCTCGATGTCAATCTCTACGCCGTCCCAAATGGTACCAGCGATATCGGCCCCTATGGCGATGATCTGGATTCAAAGAAATTGTACGAGACTTGGGCCCCGCATGTCTTCACGCGTGGACGCAAAGTGCGCACCCGCGATGCCCGCCTGCTCGGCGGTGCCTGGGCACTGTGGTGCGATAACGCTTTCATGGGTGACCCTGGCCTCATCGGACGCGACCTGCTGGAGACCATCCGTCGTAACTGCGCCGTGGTCGGTCTGAAGTGCTGGGACGACCTAAAGCCAGTTCTGCCCTATGGCACCTTCCTGCAGACCATCGAGCGCAACGGCTCCCCCGTCTGCCTGAAGGCCCCCCAGTGGCGACGCTCCTACGCTGTGACGCGTCGCGGTCCGGGGGCCATCCGCCTGGCCGAAGGGGACGAGACCGATCTCTATGCGGTTTCTCCCATTGATGGACGCGTTGGCTATCGCAGCGAGGGTGCATTCTACTCCTTTGATTACGAAATCCCGCAAGGAGCCTCGGTGGCGCTCACCTTTGATGCCGTCCCGCGCGGCATCCGCCTGCTGGTGGATGGTCGGCTTGTCGGGGGCATCCCTCGCCGTCGCTACTTTCCTGACACCTGTCGCTACTACTCCGTGGCGGAACCCGAACGCGACCGCCTGGTGGTCGATAGCCGCCCCTTGCCGTCCCCACCCGATACGTTGGGAATAGAAGTCGTTCATATGACTTATTACAATGTGCGCGACCCTCAGAATATCAGCGCGACCCTGCTGGAAGGCTCTGTCGCCGCCAGCGGACGCCGTCCAGCCGATCTGATAAATCTCACGGATGGAGAAAATTTTGGTACCCCCAAGCCCATGATTCAAGGCCTCCGCCGACTGGATACTGTGCGTTACACCGTGCCCATTAACCGTTTGACATCGCCGTTATCGTTGACATTCGACCACGTCCGCCTGCGTTCTGGCGTGACCTACACCTTGCTGCTGGGAGATCCCTGGTGGGCCTCGCGTCCAATTATCGATGGAGGTAATCCTGGCTTCATGCGCTGGTACGAATTCACCGCCACACCGCAGATGGTCCGCGCTGCTACTGAAGGCACCCTCCGCTTCCGCCTCAAAGAGCAATCCCTCCGCGCACCCGCCCAGTCCTCCCCGATGCGCCTCGGCGACGGTGTGCGGCCGATGCCCTGACAGCGTTGTGCCGTGAGAGCGCCCCTGTGCGGTGCCGCTGTAAAATACCCTTTTAACGCAAAAGCGAAGCCCCCTGCGAAGCATTTGGCGCGGGGCGGGGTGCGCGGTAGTGCGCCATTTTTGGGGGGTGCATGCCTGCCGGCTGCTTAAAGATCTTCGTCGCGCACAGGGGAGAGGGCGGCGGTGATGAAGCAGAGGGTGAGCCAGGGGAGGAGGGTGCGCAGGAGGAGGCTGCCTAAGGCACCGAGCGTGAGCGCCTCGCCATCGAGGAGGCGGCGGAGGGGATCGCAGGCAACCCATTCGCGGAAGGGCGCTGCGAGGGCACTAGAGACAGCCGTGCTGACCCGTGCCCAGAGCGAGGCAATTTCGTCTGCGACCATTGTGTCGGGGCTGAGGGAGGCCGAGGTGAAGGAGAGGACCGCTAAGGTGCCGACGAAGAGGGTGACGGGCAGCGAGAACCAGCAGCCGAGCGCGGTGCCGAGGGCCGCGGCCATCGCTAGCGTAATCCAGAGCATGCCGCAGAAGACGGCGAGGTTGAGCCCGGCGGATTGTCCTGGCAGAAGTAGCGCGAGATCGGTGCGTTCGCGGTAGACCACGCTGGAACCGTCATTGCGGTCCGTGCGCCGCAGGGTCACGGTGACGGGTTTGCCGGGACGGAGGAGCGTTTCGGGCAGGGACAGGGAGAAGCCGCTGTCCAGCAGCCGGGGCACGGGGAGGGTGACGCGTTCCCCGTCGCAGGCGGCGGTCACTTCGAGGGCGAGCGCATCTTTGGCGCCGAGGAAGGGGGCACCGGCGAGGCGGAAGGTGACGGGGGCCGGCACCGGGGTCCCGGCGGGGAGTCCCGCAAAGGTGTAGCTGCGCGGGGTGCTGCGTCCGAGTTCGGTGCTGCGGGTGCGCAGATCGTCGCGCACCGCCCGCAGCAGACGGCTTTCGGAGACGCCGGCGGGGACCCGGTTCAGGGACCGCAGCCGGACGAGTTCGGTCCGGGCGAGGGCGTCGAGATCGGGCAGGGCGGGGGACTGCACGGTGCGTCCTTCGGGCAGGCTGCGCCAGGAGAGCAGGAGGCCGACGAGGAGGACGGCGAGGGACAGGGGGGCGAGGGTGCCGAGGGTGCGTCCGAGCCACAGGGTGCGGCGGGAGACCGGTTTGGCAAAGGTGAGGGTCAGGCGGCGGCGTTCGCGGTCGAGGGCATACGCCGTGCCCCCGCACCAGAGGGCGCAGACAATCAGGAAGGCCCAGAAGAGCAGGGTGCCGTAGCCGACGGCAACCAGGGCCCCGGGGTCCGTGCCGGGGAGAACAATCAGGCACAGCACGGCGAGTGCCGGCAGAACGGCGGCGAGGGGACCGCGCAGCAGGCGCCGCAGACCGAGGAGGAGTTCGGCCCCCAGGGCGCGGAGGACGGAAAGCAGGAGGGAGGACTTCATGGGCGGGGACGGTCCTCGGTGGGCGCGGGGGCTGCCGCGAGCCAGGGGAGTCCGCCGGCGGCTTCGAGCGGCGGCGGCGTGTCGGTGCGGCTGACGGTGCGCAGGAAGAAGGTCTCCAGCGTCTCTTTGAGGTCGGCGACCCGACCCGAGGCGCGCACATCGCCGCGGTCAAGGATGAGGATGCGGTCGCAGCAGTCCTGCACGTCGGCCAGCAGGTGGGAACTCATGAGCACGGCTATGCCGCGTTCGCGCAGGGCGAGGATGAGATCCTTCACTTCGCGCGTGCCGATGGGGTCGAGTCCGGAGGTGGGTTCGTCGAGGACCAGCAGGCGCGGGGCGTTGATCAGGGACTGAGCCAGTCCGACGCGGCGGGTCATGCCTTTGGAAAAGGTGCCGACGCGGCGGTCCGCGGCGTATTCGAGGCCGGTCAGGCGCAGCAGGCCGTCGATGCGCTCTTTCAGCAGGCGTCCGCCGAGACCGAAGAGGCGTCCGTAATAGGCCAGGGTCTCGCGCGGGGTGAGAAAGGGATGCAGATGGGTGATTTCCGGCAGGTAGCCCGTGACGGCAGCCGCTTCGCGGGAACCGGGGGCGTGGCCCGCGACGCGGATGGTGCCGGCATCGGCACGGAGCAGACCGAGCAGCATGCGGATGGTGGTGCTTTTGCCGGAGCCGTTGGGGCCCAGCAGACCGAAGATTTCGCCGGGGCGCACATCAAAGCCGATGCCATGGACGGCTTCCACCGTCGGACGGCCCCAGAAATCACGGAAGGTTTTGCGTACAGCGTCCAGCTGCAGTACGGGAGTGTCCATCAGGCAACCTCGCGGGAAAGAAGCAGCTGCGTGCCCGTCCAGCCGAAGAACAGCGACGCGGCCAGCGTCTGGGGGAGCAGCCACAGCAGAGTGATTGGGGAAACCGCGCCGCCGCCGGCCAGCGCATCGAACGGAATGAAGGCCGTGCCGTTCAGAAACAGCACCGTGAGCAGCCACGCGCCGAGCGTCAGCCCGGCGGTGAGCCCCGCCGTGCAGCGGACCGCCAGCGCCGCCGCCAGCAGACCGAACTGAAGCAGCATCATCCACAGGGCAGGCAGAGCCGTAAGGATGCCCCAGTGCGGATGCGGCATCAGCAGCGCCGCCCCCCAGACCGGAACCGCCAGCAGCAGATGGGCCGAACGCACAAAACGTCCTCCCCGGAAACGGTGAATCAGCGCCGCCGCCACCAGCGAACCCGCCACCGCCGCCAGACTCAGCAGAATGCCGCGGATGTCGGCAAAGCGTCCCGTCGTGTGATACTGCGGACTCAGAGCCTCGGCGGCCATGGCGGCCCCGCCCTGAATCAGCAGAAACCAAGCCGCCGCCAGCGCCGTGCCCAGCGTCCGTCCCACCAGCCAGAGCCCGCGCGAAACCGGCTTGGTCAGTGCAATGGCCGCGGTCCCGTCCTCCAGTGAACGCCGCGTGTCGCATGCCCCGCCGATGACCGTCAGCAGACCGAAGAGCAGCGCCGTCGCCAGACCGCAGTCCCGCGCCAGCCGTCCGTCCTCCGAAAACCGCTGAAACTGCAGCATCGGCAGCACCAGCGTCCCCGCCGCCGCCGTCAGCGACAGCAGAAACCCCGCCGGGCGGCCCAGCGCTTCGGAAAGGGACATTCGGACAATGGCAATAAGTTTTTTCACGGAAACAGTCGTCAGCAGTACAGACAAGTGTAAAACGGATGAGCCCTCAGTATATCAAAAAGCCCCGTGGCCGACACGTTCAGTTGCGCAGTGCCGTCAGGGGAATCACGAAGACACCGTCGGGACGGCGGTAGGCCGCATTCGTCAGGCCGCAGAGCACGCAGAGCAGCGACGGGGGGCGTCCTTTGGGATCGCTGTCGAATTCGGTTTTGATACGGAGCAGGCTTTCGGCGGCGGCATCGATTTGGTTGGCGCCGAGTTTGATTTCGAAGGCCCCCCAGCGACCGTCGTCCAATTCGATGACGGCATCGATTTCGCGGTCTTTGTAATCCTGATAGTGGAAGAGCGTTGCGCCGAAGCTTTCCGCGTAGATGCGCAGGTCGCGTTCGCACAGCGCCTCAAACAGGAAGCCGAAGGTTTCAAGATCGCCAATCAGACCGTCCGCAGAGATGCCGAGCAGCGATGCGGCCAGCGACGGATCGCAGAAGTGCCGTTTTTCCGCCTGTTTAACGCGCACAGACGAGCGGACCCCGGTGGCAAACGGCGGCTGGTTCTCCGTGAGAAAGAGCCGGCTGAAGAGGTCGAGGTAGGCCGAAACCGTTGTCGGATGGATGTCTTCTGCGTCCCGGTCCCGAACATCGCGGATCAGAACCCGCGCCGATGCGGCCGTTGATTCGTTGCGGGCCAGCGAACGCAGCAGGAGTTTCATTTTCGTGATGTCGCGGGGCGAGCTGTCCATGCGTTCCAAATCGTTGGCCAGAAGGGTGTTGATATATTGTTTCGGAAGCAGGGCCGCCTGCTCCTCCGAATACGGCAGACTGCCGGGCCAGCCGCCGCGGACAATGTACGATGCGAGTTTCCGCAGGGACGGCGGTGTGACTGTCTGTTGGGGAATGTCACCGTCGAACAGACCTTTGAGCGACACGTCGCCGGTGGATTCGCCTGACTCAAACAGAGACATCGGACGCATGCGGAGCGTGGCAATGCGGCCGGTGCCGCTGTGCAGGATGCCTTTGCGGTTGGGCGTGGCGGAGCCGGTGAGAATAAACTGTCCCTTCCCCGGTGTCATATCGACATGAAAGCGCACAGCATCCCAAAGCGACGGCACTTCCTGCCATTCGTCAATCAGCCGCGGTGTCCCGCCGGAAAGCAGAATCTCCGGGGTCATTTCCGCCAGCCGGCGGTTCTGGTATTGGCCGGCCGGGTCGGCGATGAAGACCGAACTGTTGGCATGATGCAGGCCGGTCATTGTTTTTCCGCACCATTTGGGCCCTTCAATACAGACACACCCAAACGTCTGCAGATACAGCTCCAGCATACTGTCAATTACCCTCGGAAGATAGGCCGTGTCCTTCATCGTTTTCTCCTGTTTTGATGATGTCCTGAATTGTACATGATTTTAATGGATTATGCAAGCCAACCGAACGGATTTCGTGTTTTCAACCGAACGGATTTTGATTTTTTAACCGAACGGATTTTGGCTTTTCAGCCGACGGATTGCGGCGGTTGGCGGCGGGATGTCCAAAAAAAGCTGTCCGGTTTCCAGGACAGCTTTTTTTTGGGGGGGGCATCACGCGGGGTTCAGGCGCGGCGGGCGATATCGTAGATGTAGTCGCCGTAGGTGGATTTTTTTACTTTTTCGGCGGCTTTTAGCATCTGTTCTTTGGTGATGAAGCCCATGCGCCAGGCGATTTCTTCGATGCAGGCGATTTTGAGGCCCTGGCGGTCCTGGATGGTGCGGACGTAGGCGCCGGCATCCTGGAGGGAGTTATGGGTGCCGGTGTCGAGCCAGGCGAAGCCGCGGCCGAGGAGTTTGACGTTGAGGTCGCCACGTTCGAGATAGACCCTGTTGACATCGGTGATTTCGTATTCGCCGCGGGCGGAGGGTTTGAGGTTTTCGGCAATCCGTACGACGTCGTTGTCGTAGAAGTAGAGGCCGGTGACGGCGTAGTTGCTCTTGGGTTCTTTGGGCTTTTCTTCGATGGAGACGGCGTGGCCATCTTTATCGAATTCCACGACGCCGAAGCGTTCGGGGTCGGTGACGTAGTAGCCGAAGACGGTGGCACCGGGGGCGGTTGAGGCATCTTCTAGCATGGGGCGGAAGCTCTGTCCGTAGAAGATGTTGTCGCCGAGAATGAGGCAGACGGGGTCGTTGCCGATGAATTCTTTGCCGAGGACGAAGGCCTGGGCGAGGCCGTTGGGGGTTTCCTGCACTTTGTAGGAAATCTTCATGCCCAGATCTGCGCCATCGCCGAGGAGGCGCTCGAACTGCGGGGTGGCTTCTGGGGTGGAGATGATGAGCACTTCGCGGATGCCGGCCAGCATGAGGGTGGACAGCGGATAGTAGATCATCGGCTTGTCGTACACTGGCAGGAGCTGTTTGCAGACGATGGTGGTTGCTGGGAAGAGGCGCGTGCCTGCGCCGCCGGCTAGAATGATGCCTTTTCTCATGTCGCTCTCCTTAGGCTTTGGTGCCGACGCGGGTTTCGGCGGCGGCGCGCAGGGGCTGCCACCAGGCCTCGTTGTCGAGATACCACTGAATGGTGCGGCGCAGACCGGTGTCGAAGGTTTCTTCGGGCTTCCAGCCGAGCTCGGTCATAATTTTGGTGGGATCGATGGCGTAGCGCTGGTCGTGGCCGGGGCGATCGCGGACGAAGGTAATCTGGTCGGCATAGGGCTTGCCATCGGCACGGGGGCGGAGGTCGTCGAGGATGGCGCAGATGGCCTGCACGACCTGGAGATTGGTGCGTTCGTTATGGCCGCCGACGTTGTAGGTTTCGCCAGGCTTACCGGTGTTGAGGGCGAGCCAGAGGGCGCGGGCATGATCTTCCACGAAGAGCCAGTCGCGGATGTTGTCGCCCTTGCCGTAGATGGGCAGGGGGCGGCCGGCGAGAGCGTTGAGCGTCACGAGGGGGATGAGCTTTTCGGGGAAGTGGTAGGGACCGTAGTTGTTGGAGCAGTTGGTCTTGAGGGTGGGCAGGCCGTAGGTGTGGAACCAGGCGGCGGCCAGGTGGTCGGCGGAGGCCTTGGAGGCGGAGTAGGGGGAACGCGGATCGTAGTTGTCCGTCTCTTTGAAGAAGCCTTCAGGGCCGAGCTGGCCGTAGACTTCGTCGGTGGAGATGAGGAGGAAACGGAAATCGGTCTTGGCCTCGCCATCGAGGGTTTGCCAGTAGGCGCGGGCGGCTTCGAGCAGGGTGTAGGTGCCGATGATGTTGGTCTGCAGGAAGAGTCCGGGGCCGTCGATGGAGCGGTCGACATGGCTTTCGGCGGCCAGGTGCATGACGCCGTCGGGCTTGAACTCCATGAAGGCTTTGTTCATGGCGGCGGCATCGCAGATGTCGGCTTTCAGGAACCGATAGTTGGGCAAATCGGCAACGGGGGCGACCGAGGTCAGATTGCCGGCGTAGGTCAGTTTGTCGATGTTGAGCACTTCGACGCCCTGCTTGGCGAGCATGCGGACGACGGCCGAGCCGATAAAGCCGGCACCGCCAGTGACGATGACACGTTTTTTGGTTTCCATGAATCCTTCTCCTTAAGCGTTAAATTCGGTTTTTAGAAAGCTGTCGAGCGCATCGCGCCAGTCCGGCATGGGGGGCAATCCTGCTAGACGCAGCATCGCTTTTTCGAGGCGGGAGTTTTTGGGACGGGGTGCTGGCCGTGGAAATGCGTCTGTCGTGCAGCCGTCCACCTGCTGGTCAATACCCAGGGTTTTGAAGATGTGCCGCGCAAAATCGGCCCAGGTGGCTTCGCCTTCGCAGGTGAGGTGGAAGGTGCCGACCAGCTGCGGGCGGGCCAGGATGCCGCGCAGGGCGCGGGCTACTGCAATGGCGGAGGTGGGATTGCCATGCTGGTCGTCCACGACTTTCAGGACGGGACGGGTGCCATCCGCGAGGTTGACCATGGCGTGTACGAAGCTGGGGCCGCCAGCGCCGTAGAGCCAGGAGATGCGGGCGATGACGTGGTTGGGGCAGTGGGTGCGCACGGCTTCCTCGCCAGCGAATTTGCTCTGTCCGTAGACCGTGTGGCCGCCGGTGGGACGGTCGAATTCGGTGTAGGGACGGTCTGCGCCGCCATCAAAGACGTAGTCCGTGGAGATGGCGATGAGGCGTACGCCATTGCGGTGACAGGCGGCGGCGACATTGGCGGTGCCGAAGGCGTTGAGACGGTAGGCGAGATCGCGTTCGGTCTCGCAGCGGTCCACGGCCGTCATGGCCGCGCAGTGAATCACGGCATCGGGGCGTTCGCGCGCAATCAGCGCATCGATGCCCGCTTCGTCGGTGATGTCGGCCTCTGGTAAATCCGTCGGCACAACTGTATGTTCGGACAGTTCCGCGCACAGCGTCCGTCCAAGCATCCCTTTCCCGCCGGTAATCAAAATTTTCACAGCTCTCCTGTCCCTTCTCGGTTTGCTCTTATTGTATCATAACCGTATTGGGTATGTCATGTAGGCGGTGATGGTTGCATCGGCCGTTAGTCAATTGTGCTATACTAACGGTATGAAGCGGATGTTTGAGCGGATGGTTTTGTTGCTGGCCTTGCTGTTTTTGCTGCCGATGACTGTGGCGGCGGAGGGAGCGGGGGAGACCCGTTTTCGTCTGGGGCCATTTTTCGAGTGGCGCAGCTCGGAAGAGCGGATGGAGACCTTTGCAATCCTCCCCTTTTTTGCGTGGGAACGCAGCCGCATCAATGCGCGCGATACGGATATGGAAGTGGTCTGGCCGCTGACCCACTTTGGCTGGCGCGGCGATGAATACCATTCGCGCTGGCTGATTGCCTTCTATGAGGACCGCGATGTCACCGACCGAACGACATCGGATTGGTCCTTCCAGCTGCCGCCGCTGTGGATGAATGGCACGGATAAGGGCAATTCCTACTGGGGCCTCTTTCCGATTTACGGTCACGTGCCGCGCATGCTGTTTCTTGAAGATTTTCAGTGGACGCTCTTTCCGCTGTGGTTGCGGTACCGCACGGCTGGCAGTCGTTCCATCTACCGCGAATACATCTTGTGGCCGTTCTTCTCGTTGAAGCACGACCCCGATGTGACGCGTTGGGGGCTCTGGCCGCTCTTTGGGACCAAGAGCGAACCTGATTTCGACTCCTTTTATGTGGCTTGGCCCTTCTATCAGAGTTACGACTACCACCGCCGCAACCACAACGGCACGGGATGGATGCTCTGGCCGCTCTGGATGCGCATCGACACCGATACCGAACAGGGCTGGGGTACGCTCTCCCCGCTGTTTAGCTACCAAACCACCACCGACGGCGCAATGCGTCTGCGGGCTCCGTGGCCGCTCTTTGAGCGGTATACGGATCCGAAGGAGAGCACCTGGATGTTCTGGCGTTTCTGGGGGATGACCCACCGCGGCACCCGTGACGGCTGGTGGTTCCTGCATCCCATCACCGTCAGCCAGCGGCAGAAAACCGAAAACCTCTATACCCGCCGCTTCCGCGTCTGGCCCTTCTACGTCACCGAAGAAAATCACGGCTATGACTTCGCTGGCACCCCGCATCTGCAGAGCCGCCACTGGCGTATCTGGCCGTTCTTCGCCAGCTCCTGGAATGCAACCGAAGGCCTGCGTCGCCGCTCCTTGGTGCTTTTCCCTATCCGCGATGTGCCCGCCGTTGAACGCAACTGGGCACCCTTCTGGACCTTCTACAGCGCCGAGCAGAAGCCCGGCAGCGACGCGGTCCGCCACGAACTGCTGTGGGGACTGATAAAATGGACCACGCATCCCGGTCCTTTCGAGACACTCAACCGCCTCGAAGACGGGGAGGAGGACTAAGCGCATGACATTTTCCGAAGAAGACCGTCCCACCGGCACCCTCGCTCTGCTATTCTGGGCGCAGGGCCGCACGGCGCGTCTGATGCTGCATGCCCTGCTCGGGCTGCCGCGCATCCTGTTTCATCGCGACACCCGGCGCACCTTCCGCGCGCAACTGTGGCTCATCGGCATCGGCTCCCTTGCGGTGACCACTGTCGTCGCCCTCTTTACGGGCATGATCCTGAGCCTTCAGCTCGGCATTGCCTTTCGTAGCCTGTCGCAGGAACTCATGGTCGCGACCACCCTCTCTTTCGCCATGTTCCGCGAAATGGGTCCGTTCATGACCGGCATTATCCTGGCTGCGAGCGTTGGCTCGTCCATGGCGGCCCAAGTCGGCACCATGACCGTCAACGAAGAAGTCACGGCCCTCGATATGATGGGCATCGACCCGGTTCGTTATCTGGTGACCCCGCGCATGTGGGCGATCCTGGTGATGTCGCCAATCCTCTCCTTCTATACCTGCATCACCGCCTTCTTCGGCGGCGCGCTGGTGGCCTTTACGCAGTTGAACATCCCCTTCATGCAGTTCATGCAGGGTGTCCTTGAGGCTGCGGAAGTCAAAGATATCTACACGGGGCTGCTGAAAGCCGCCATCTTCGGCATCCTCATCTGCGCGATTTCCTGCACGGTCGGCTTTACCACCTCACATGGTGCCGCCGGTGTTGGCGCGGCGACCCGCCGTTCGGTCATCTACTCCTTTCTATCCATCCTGGTCTGCGGCTACTTTGTGACGAGGTTCTTCTATGCACTCTGATCCCAACCCCGCCGCCATCGTCTTTGAGGATGTGTCGAAAAGCTTTGGCCCGCGCGCCATCCTGCAACACCAGACATTCACCGTCGATGCCAGTGAAATCTTCGTTGTCATCGGCCCCTCCGGTTCTGGCAAAAGCGTCACCCTGCGCCTGGCCTCGGGCCAGCTCCGCCCGGATAGTGGTACCATCCGCATCCTGGGCGAAGATATCGTTTCGGCCGATGCGAAAGCGCGCGACGCGCTCCGCCGCCGCATGGGCTACCTCTTCCAGGGCGGGGCCCTCCTCGGCTGGATGACCCTCGCTGAAAATGTGGCTCTGCCGCTGCGCGAACGCGGCAAACTCTCCGCCGCCGAGATTGACCGCCGCGTTACTGAAGCCCTGGCCGAAGTTGGCCTCGCCGAGGCCGGCAGCTGCTATCCCTCGGAGGTCTCCGGCGGCATGGTCAAACGTGCCGCCTTCGCCCGCGCCATGGCCGATGCCCCCGAACTCCTCTTCTTCGACGAACCGACATCGGGACTCGATCCCGTGATGTCCCGTGCCATCGACGCACTGATTGTGCGTCTCAATCAACGCCTTGGCGCGGCCTGCGTCGTCGTCACCCACGACCTCGCCGGCGCGTTGGCCTACGCCCATCGCATCGTATTTCTCAAAGACGGACACTTCACCGCACCGCTCACCCCCCACGAGCTGCTGCAGAGCGAAGATGCCGATATCCGGGCCTTCCTCAGCGCCCAACATCCGGAGGTTTCCCATGGCCGCATCCAATAACAGCGTCTTCCGCGACCTGCTGACCGGCACCTTTGTTGCCGCCGTCATCGCCGCCCTCGTCTTCTTCACCGTCATCGTCAGCGGTGTGGATTGGCTGCACAGTTCCGACACCGTCCTGCGTACCGTCCGCTTCGAAAATATCGGCGCACTAAAAGTGCAGGACCCCGTCTTCGTGCGCGGCATGAAAGTCGGCAGTGTCCAAAGCCTGACCATGCGTCCCGATGCCGTAGCCGTTGGCCTGCGCCTGCGCGCCGATGTGCCCGTTGCCGAAAACTACACGGTCACCGTCGGCCAGACCTCGCTCCTTAGCGGCACCTGCCTAAACCTCGACTGCGGCAGCGGAGCCCCTCTTCCTGCCGACATCGAACTAAAGGGGACGCCCCCCGCCAACCTGATGGACGAACTCGGCACCCTGGTCGGAAATCTCCACAAATCCCTCGATCCGCAGGAACTCCGCTCTGT
>SAMEA104404103__coassemble_335_pt1 | contig 35456 bp, 24 predicted proteins | sample SAMEA104404103__metabat2_low_PE_034 | metagenome-assembled genome bin SAMEA104404103 (sample SAMEA104404103) | Balaenoptera acutorostrata | reverse complement strand
CACACCCCCGAAAATCAGCCCAACCCGACTTGGGAACTTGATCTCGGGAGCGAGATGCCGATTGACACGGTGACGGTCTGGAGCCGCGGCGAAGGGTTTACGGGGCGTTTGGACGGCTTTCGCGTGACGCTGGCCGACCGTTCCCGCACCGTGCGCTGGGATGCCACGCGTGCTAAAGCCGAACTGTCCAACACCTTTAAGATTGGTGAGGCCAAGAGCAGTCGCGCGCATACGCAGCTGCCCACCTTTGCGCAGCTGCGGTCGCTCGCCCGGGTGACTTCCAATCTGAAGCGCATCAATCCCGAGGCACTCAGTGCCGCCCTTACAGCCTATGCAGACCTCTATCCCGAGCGTTATCCTGATGCGGATACCTTGCAGAAGCAGATTACTGCCGTTGCTGCGACCGTAAAGGCTGGCAAGGCGACCATGGAAACGGCCAAGACCTTTCGCGACCTGCTGAAGAAGGTCTTGCTCCGCCATCCCGCCGTTGACTTCAAGGAACTCCTTTTCGTGCAGCGCAAGGGCAAATCAGGTCTCTTCTCTAACTGGACTGGCAACTCCGGTAACCAGGGCCACACCAACTGGACCCTGCGTGGCTATAACAACGACATCATGCGCGGCCCTCTCTGTCAGGATGATGCCAAGGACGGCAAGGCCAAGTCCCTGCGCCACTCCCGCGCCTTTCTCGGTGACCTCTGCCTTGACTGGGATGCCAAGAAGCTCCTTGTCTCCTCCGGCGAAGAGAAGTCTGGTCCCTGGGGCCTCTACGAGATGAATCTTGAGAGCGGCGCCTGGACGAAAGCCTTCGAAGACCCGAACCCGAAAGTTGACTACTACGACGGCTGCTACCTTCCCGATGGACGCATCATCTCTGTGGCCTCCATTGGCTTTCATGGCGTGCCCTGCGTCGGCGGCAAGGACTTCGTCGGCAACCTGCACCTGATTTCAGCCGACCGCAAGACCTCGCGTCGTCTGACCTTCGACCAGGACAATAACTGGAATCCCGAGGTCTATCCCAACGGCCGTGTCGTCTTCCTTCGCTGGGAATACACCGACTCTGCCCACTACTTCTCCCGTGTGATGATGACCATGAACCCCGACGGTTCCGACCAGCAGGAGTTCTACGGTTCCAATAGCTACTGGCCCAACTCCCTTTTCTTTCAGCAGCACATCCCCGGCAGCTCCACCAAGTTTGTCGGTATCGTCTCTGGTCACCACGGCGAAGCGCGCAAGGGCGAACTCGTGAAGTTTGATGTCTCCAAGGGCCGAATTGAAACCCAGGGCGCTATCCATAAATTTCCCTTCCGTGGCAAACCCATCGAAAATGTCACCAAAGACCAGCTGGTCTCTGGCAAACCCCACTACTTCCTGCATCCGCGTCCGCTCAGCGAGGACCTCGTCCTTGTCTCCATGCAGTACCGTGGCGAGAAGTTTAAAATCGTCCTGGTTGATACCTATGACAACGTCCTCACCCTCTGGGAAGGCGAAAACGGTGCCGATCTCTACGAGCCCATCCCCCTGAAGGCGCAGAAGAGGCCCGCCTACCGTCCCGATATGGTCAACTTGCAGAAGAAGACCTGCAACGTCTATATGTCCAATGTCTACCGCGGACAGAAGACCCTCGAGGGCGTGCCCAAGGGCACCGTGAAGAAACTCCGTGTGTGGCACTACATCTACGCGCCCCGCATGGCTGGCGGCCACTACGCCATCGGCATGGAAGGCCCGTGGGATGTTCGCGTCCTTCACGGTACCGTGGATGTGGAAGAAGACGGCTCCTGCATGTTTGAATTCCCCGCCAATACCCCGCTTGCCGTTCAGCCCATTGACGAAAATGGCCACGCCCTGCAGATGATGCGCAGCTGGCTCGTTGGCATGCCTGGCGAAACCATTTCCTGCATCGGCTGCCACGAAAACCAGAATGCCGCCGCCCCCTCTGGTCAGGTCACCGCAGCCTCCCGCCGCGCCCCCCAGAAGGTACAGCCTTGGTACGGCCCCGTGCGTGGCTGGGGCTTCGATCGTGAGGTTCAGCCCGTGCTCGATCGCAAGTGCGCAGGCTGCCACAATGGGAAGAATCCTGCCAAAAACGCCATGGGCCAGTCCATGCCTGCCTTCGTCTACAAGCCGCATCAGTGGAGCGGCTTCTCGCAATCCTACATCGATCTGCACCCCTACGTCCGCCGCAACGGCCCCGAGGGCGACTACCATGTGCTCACCCCGCTCGAATTCCACGCCTCGACCTCCGAGCTCTTCCAGATGTTGAAGAAGGGTCACCACGGCGTGAAGCTGACGAAGGAAGAATGGGACCGTCTGGGCACCTGGATCGATCTCAACGTCCCCTACTTCGGCACCTGGACCGAACGCGGCGTCAATCAGGACACCCTGCGCGAACGTCAGGCATATGCCAAGCGCACCGCCTACACCGATTTTGATCCCGAAATTGTCCTTAATCCCTACAAGCCCGGCTCCGTGACGTTCGAGGCTCCCAAGGCTGCCCCCAAGGCCACTCCCGCTCCCGCATTGGCCGGCTGGCCCTTCGATGGCGCCAAGGCCCGTTCTGGCAAGACGCTTGAACTCGATGTCGGCGGCGGCCATAAGATTGTCGCGGCCGAAATCCCCGCTGGAGCCTTCATCATGGGCTCCAATGCGGAAACCCCCGCTGAAATGCCCGCCCACCGCGCCTTTGTGGCCAAGCCCTTCTATATGGGTACCACCGAAGTCACCATGGGCATGATGCAGCAGTTTGAGGCTGACTTTGAAAACGGTGTCTACGACAAGCACTACAAGGATCAGGTCAATCGCGGTTACTTCGTGAACGGCGACAGGCTCCCCGCCATCCGTGTCAGCTACGATAAGGCCGTCGCCTTCTGTAAATGGCTTTCGGCGAAGACTGGACGCAATGTCCGCCTCCCCACCGAAACCGAATGGGAATACGCCTGCCGCGCCGGGACCGATACCGCCCTGAACTACGGGGACGTCAATACCGACTTCGGCAAACAGGCCAACCTCGCCGATATCACCATGAAGCAGCTCGCCGTCCGTGGTGTTGATCCCAAGCCCATCCGCAATCCGGACAAGTACTGGGATTACGAACTGAAGGATACCCGCAGTAATGACGGTGTGCTTCATCTCGCGAACGTTGGCTCCTACGCCCCCAATGCCTTCGGTCTGTACGACATGCACGGCAACGTCGCCGAATGGACCGCCTCGCCCTTCACCGCCTATCCCGGCGGTCCAGGCTCCGAAGCCTTCAATCCTGCGAAGAAGGTTGTTCGCGGCGGCAGCTGGCATGACCGTCCGAGCCGCGCCACCTCCTCTTGGCGCTGGGCTTACCCCGCCTGGATGCGCCCCTACAATGTCGGTTTCCGCGTCGTCATCGAAGAATAAGCGCTCCTCGCCATCTCCAAAAAGCCTCGATGACTCTGTGCTGCGGAAGGCTCCCTTGGGAAGGCGAATGCGGGGATTTTCATCATGGGTTCCCAGCTTTAATGGGAATGCCAGGGAGATTTATCGGATAGCCTGGTCGAGATAGCAGGTGAAGCCTGCGCGAAGCCCCAGATGCCGTGCCCGCAAGCCCCACGAGCTCCTGCGAATCCTGAGTACTGATATCCGCAGCAACGGCCTCGCTGCGAATGAGGCTTGCAAAAGATGGGCGGATATGGGAGAATAAGCATCACTTTGCAGAGGCAAAGAACGAAAGGATAAGCCGAAATGGAAGAAACTCAGGATAGAGGGTCCGCGTCGGAGATGTCAGGACAGCGTTACAATTCGTATCTGTATCTATTGGTGAACTGCATCGTTAAAATTTCACGTGCGTACGGCGCGGTTAATCAGGGGCCGGCCCCGTACGCACCCGTACAGGAGGCACTTCTGGAGTGCTCCCGCAAACTGCGCCGCGACTGGGGTATGGCTGAACTGAAGCCCTGGCAGTCGTCGTTGCTGGATAGTAAGGCCTGGGAGACCGTACTCTTTGACCTCGAGGAAATCGCTGGTATCGCCGAAATGGAACTAATCAACCTGGGGGCTGGTGCAATCTGGAGTCGGGACTCCGAGTCCTACCGCAGCTTTGTGGCCCGGTTTGAACGTGTGATGCCTCCTGGCCGCGGCTGTGACCGTTGGAATCTTTCGTCTTACCTCGATATCGAGTCAATGCAGATGCTCCCTGGTAGAAATACCATTGGCGAAGTCATGAATGGACTGCTCGTCGTCATCGAAACCGCCCAGGCCGATGTGCAGGGACACCTTGATGGTTTGGCTGCCTCTTATCGCGCGGTCGAACGTGAAGGTGGACGGTCCGCCTATCGCGATCGGCCCCGTGGCGAAGGCCGCTATGAACGCAGCGACCGCAGCGAAAGCCGTTATGGCGACCGCGGAAGCCGCTATGGCGACCGTGCTCGCGGCGACCGTTTCGCGCGCAACCGTTACGCCGATCGTCGTGACGGCCCGTTGCTGGATGCCGACGAAGCTCGCCGCGCTATGTTGCGCGAACAATCCGAGGCCGAAGCACGTTTCCGCGACCGCGAGACGGCTCCTGTTCGGAAGTCATTTGCCGACCCCGCTCCAGTCGATGGTCCCGCTCCGGATTGCCCCCTCTGCGGTGCGCGTATGGAATTGCGCACTATCCGCCACGGCGAACGGGCCGGCTCCCGCTTCTGGGGTTGCCCTGATTTCCCAAACTGTCGCGGCACGCGCGATGCGAGCGCACGCTGATAAACGTCGGCTTCGCTCAGATGGACGGCGCCCGTGGGCGGATGTATCCTCTTAGAACGAACGTTACAACACACACAAAGGAGGAGGTACACGATGATTCGTGTGCCTCTTTTTAATGCTAGGCGTCTGTAGGGGGATAGATGCGAACGGCGAAAAAAGTGAAAGAAATGGGCAGAAACGAGGATGTTGAAGGCGTGCAGTGGCCCCTGCATGACTGAAAAAGCCGAAGTTTATGCACGGTTAAGGCGTTTTTTGCAACCTGTAGATATACTTCTGCAGGCTCCCAGGCATGCCTAATGGGATGGAATGCACCTGCTCGTTGTATGTGAGTACTGCATGATGCAGGGGCGGGATGCCGCGATTGTGTGCGGTTTTTGTTACGGGGATGTGTTAGCATTGATGCGCTGTATACGGGGCACGTTCTCATAGCAAAGGAGAGTTCATGCAGTTATCGCGTCGCGTTTTTCTTAAAGTATTTGGATCTGCTGTCGGCTCTTTGGCAGTGGCCCCATCTTCCGTAGCCGCTCCTGGCGCACGGCGGCCGAACATCATTTTCTTCTTGGTGGATGATATGGGCTGGCAGGATACGTCACTGTCCTTCCTCTATCGCAACGGTAAGCCCGTTCAGACCCGACTGAACCGCCGTTATCGGACGCCCCATATGGAGGCGATGGCCCGGGATGGCATGCTTCTGACCGATGCTTATGCCTGCTCGATTTGCTCTCCGACCCGGTGCTCGCTCATGAGCGGCATGAGCGCCGCCCGTCACCGTGTGACGGACTGGACGATTAATGTCAACGATCATGCCCGCATTGCTCAGAATCACGGCGCGGGACTGTACAATCCGCATTGGGCCGTCAACGGACTCCAGCCGCAGGGCACGCAGCCGAGCGGAAAATGTGCCGCCCCCTGGCGTGTGCAAAAGGATGGCTCCTTTGCTTACGGCTCCGCGCAGCTCCCCTATAAGATGACCGATCCCTACACCAATGCCTACTGTCTGCCGCAGGCATTGAAGGATGCTGGCTACTTCACGGTTCACTGCGGTAAAGCTCACTGGGGTAGCGGCACCAATAACTGGAATACGGGGATGGGCCCCACAAGCCCCGGTGCCGACCCGAGGAGTTTTGGGTTCGATGTCAATATCGCTGGCCATGCCGCAGGCGGTCCAGCAAGTTATCGTTCTGATAATAATTTCGGCAATAAAGATGGCTTCCAGCCGTTCGATATTCCAGGCTTGTCAGCCTATTACGGCAAAAAGATTGTCGATTTGACCTATAAGCCGGCGGGGCGTCCGACCAATCGCGCCGTCTTTCTGACCGATGTTCTGACCGATAGAATGCTGTGTACGCTCGATGTGCATCTGAAGCAGAAGCCCAATCAGCCCTTCTATGTGTATATGTCGCACTACGGCATTCATGCCCCGTTTGACAACGGCCGTGCCTGGGATGCGGTCCGCTCCAGCCACCCACAGGCGGACCAGGATACGGAGTGTGCCAATCCGAAGGACGGATTGCCTTGGAATAATACGGAGCGTAACTATCACAACCTCCTCCGTGGAATGGATGACTCCCTTGGCACCATTCGCCGCTATCTGGCGGATAGGGGAATCGCTGATAATACGCTAATTGTTTTCATGGCCGATAATGGTGGTCCCGACCGCGGATCGAATCCCACGCGTATGGGCAATGCCAACGCCCCGCTCCGCGCAGGTAAGGGCTCCTGCTACGAAGGCGGCACCCGCGAATGCTGCCTGGCACTTTGGCCAGGACACATCCGCGCCGGCAGTGTCTGCAGCGAGCCGCTCATCATTGAAGATGTCTATCCCACCCTGCTCGCTGCGGCCGGCGTGTCGCTCCCTGGAGCAGATAAGCTGGCGGTGACCCCTGCGGGCGTTTATCCTGACGGTAAGGAAGTGCGCCAAGTCATTGATGGCGAAAATGCCCTCCCTGTCCTGCTTGGCCGGCGTAAGACCGTGCGCCCCGACGGCGCACCGCGTCCGCTCCTCTGGCACTTCCCGAATAAGTGGCCTGGTGTGGCCTGCAGTAGAGAGTACAACTACTACACCGCCCTCCGTCTCGGAAACTGGAAACTTATCTACCAACACGCTGACCGCAGTTTCGAGCTCTATAATCTCGAAAAGGATCTCAGCGAATCGGTAAACCTCGCCAGCAAGCAACCGGGCCTCGTCACCCGCCTCCGCAGGCAGATGGCAGCTCTCCTCCGTGATCGCGGCGCCCAGATGCCCCACATCGGCGCTGTCGACGGTCCCGTGCTGCCTTATCCAGACGATCCGGCACTCGGAAAGTAAGCCTCCGAATACGCAGCCGCCAGAAAAATTGGCGGCTGCGATGTGATTACGTCTAAAGGGATTGAAATAAGTTATTGATAAGTAATCGAGGATAGAAGAGCGACACCTTGCGTTATAAAAAATAAAGAAAGTGTTTGCAATCTATCCAGTGATGTGTAATAATATACGGCGTTTTGTCCATTGGTGGGTTACCAAAGTGGCCAACTGGGGCGGACTGTAAATCCGCTGGCTTCGCCTTCCTACGTTCGAATCGTAGACCCACCACCATCTTAAGCCTGTAAGCATCTGCTTGCAGGCTTTTTTGCCTTCATATCGGCTATTCTCGCATGTATCGGCAGACGGCCTGCATCTTTTTTGAATCTGCCCGAAAAAGTGCTTGCATTTCTGGAATGGGTATGCAATAATACACGACGTTTTATCCATTGGTGGGTTACCAAAGTGGCCAACTGGGGCGGACTGTAAATCCGCTGGCTTCGCCTTCCTACGTTCGAATCGTAGACCCACCACCATCTTAAGCCTGTAAGCATTCGCTTGCAGGCTTTTTTTATTTCCGCATCCCTGTTTTCTTCCTCATCGGCTTGTTATCTCCATCATTTGATGGTGAAATGATGGAGATTCCGCTATGTCCGGGCTGTCCGGCGGCTCTTTTGGGAGTATCTGTGCGGCTGTGTGTCGGGGTATGCCTTCCCGAGTGGGCTGTGCACGTGCCTTCGTTGCGCAGCACTCGGAGAAGGGCCCGGTGGGCCCTATTGGGCAACGCAAGGGGTGTTTTGAGGAGGCAGGAGGCAAGGAGGCGGCAGCCCTTTTGATAGGGCCCGCCTAGGGCCCTCCTCCGAGTGCTGCGTGGCGGGTGCTGCGTGGCGGGGGCTCAGAGGGCGAGGCGCAGGGCCATTTCGCGGGCGTTGTGTGCGACGGGGAGGGCGGCACAGGAGAAGTCGCGCGATGCGGTGCCATAAACGGCAGTCTGCATGCGCTCGGCGATGGTGTTGAGCTGCAGACAGCGGGCGCGGGTCTCGCCTTTCGGCAGCTGCTGTGTGTTGGCTTGGTACGGAGAAAGGAAGAGTAATTTGCCTTTGGCGCAGAGGTTTTGGTTGATTGTCTTTGGGTGCCAACACGGCGACATGCCGAAGGGCGTGAGAATAATCACTTTGCCGCCGCACTGAAGAATAGCCCGGCGTGCTGCTTTTTCCGCATCTGAGAGCCAGGTGCCGACGGCGGTGATTTCCGGACGCCACCGGCTGCAACGTTCGATGAGATTCTGCCATTGGGGGCAGTCGGGCGTCCACGCTCTGGAGCCCCGTATCGCAATGATGGCAGGGGCATTCAGCAGTCCGGGCTGTCCGACCATGTCAAAGGGAATGTTGGTGAGACGCCAATGGGCGCGTTGGCAGAGGTGGGCGAAGCGTTCTTTGTAGCTGTTGCGCAGCAGGCGGTCTCTGACATTGCTGCGGATATAGTGGTCGAAGTTCTCAAGCTGGCCGTCTTTCTTGACGATAAGATCGTGCCAGTTACGGTCGAAGGCTGGACCGCGGTGTTCCGGGTAGTAGGCGTTGTAGGCAGCATCGAGTGCATCGACCAGAGCATTGCCGAATTCAATCAGCGAGGGTCTGTTGGGGACGTTGGCGATTTTGACAAGAATGTGCAGGTGCTCCGGCATGATGACGTAAGGTGACAGCGACGCGATGCCCGGGAACGCGGCTTTGGTGAGCTCCAGCGTTCGGACAAGGAGAGCCGTGAACGGGTGGTAGAAGTGCCCCCACTTGTTGCCGGTCGTGAGATACGCCAGCATTTTGAGACCGGCCAGCCGTTTGATGGTAATCATGTAGAAGTAAGGGGTGCGGTAGTCCCAGGCAAAAAGGCGCGGCATGACGTATCCTCCTGTGTTGTAAGTTTGTCACCACCTTAGCACAGAAAAACGGGGTGTGCAAGCGGGGCCTTCGTTGCGCAGTACTCGGAGGAGGGTCCGGTGGGCCCTATTGGGTGGCGTAAGGGCGCTTTGAGGAGGCTGCGGGTGCAAGGGGGCGGCAGCCCCTTTGATAGGGCCCGCCCAGGGCCCTCCTCCGAGTGCTGCGTGGCGAGTGCTGCGTGGTGGGTGTGCGCGGGTGGGGTGTGCACAGGATGGTTATGCACGGGGTGGGTGAGCTCGGCGGGTGTGCGCGTGTGCGCCCGTTTTGCTATAATGGGCGGCGTTATGAAATGGTTTTCCCCTGCTAAGATTAATCTGACGCTAAAGGTGTTGGGGCGTCAGCCAGATGGCTTTCATGCGCTGGATTCTGTGGTGGTGCCGATTACACTCGGCGATGATGTTGTGGTGGAGAAGGCGCGGGCTTCGTCGCTGACGTTGCACAGCGATACGGTGGACCTGAGCGAGATGCCGTCCAATCCGGAGAAAAATTTGGCGTTTCGTGCGCTGCGTGCGCTGGAGGTGGAGGTTGGGCGGGCGTTGCCGACCGCCATGATTATAGAGAAGCGCATCCCGCTGGGAGGCGGACTCGGTGGGGGGAGCTCCAATGCTGCAACGGTGCTCCGTGCGGTAAATGCGTTGTGGGAGCTAGGCATTTCTCAGGCGCGCCTTTGTGAAATTGGCGCTGCACTGGGCTCCGATGTGCCGTTGTTTGTTTTGGATGGCACGGTGCGCATGCGCGGACGCGGGGAATGGGTGGAACGCATTCCGATGAAGGATGCACCACCACTGACGCTGGTATTGGCCAATGATGGTACTCACTGTTCCACGCCGCAGGTGTACGGTGCGCTGAATGCACCAATGCTGAGGAATATCTTGACAAACGGGACCGATATTTGGCATACTTTATGCCTCTTGCTCCGAAAAGGGGACTCCGAACAGGTGTCGATGCAGGTGCTCAATGATCTGCAAATGCCTTGTTTAAAGCTCTTTCCCGGGGTCGCCCGTACAGCGGAAGCGTTGCGGGCGGCGGGCTGCAAAGGGGTGACCCTCTGTGGCAGCGGCGCGACGGTATTCGCACCGGTCGGGTCCTTGGAAGAGGGAGAGAACGTACTTGCGTATCCGGCACTTTCGCACTGCCGACGCGCATGTGTTCAGACGCTGCCCGATGGTGTAATGGCAGCACACGGGCCTTTGACGCCCATAGTCATGGTTCGAATCCATGTCGGGCAACCACCCACAGCGTCTGAGAACAACTGAGGAAGAACAATGGAAAACTTACAGGTATTTTCGGGTAATGCGAACCGCCCCCTGGCCGAGAAAATCGCCCAGAGCATGGGAATTCAGCTGGGTGCGATCGACCTCCGTCATTTCCCTGACGGTGAAATCTGGTGCAAGTACGGCGATAATGTCCGTGGCGCCGATGTCTTCATTGTTCAGCCCATCTGCAAGCAGCCGAATGAGATGCTCATGGAGCTTCTCATTATGATCGACGCAGCCCGCCGTGGTTCCGCCGAACGTATTACCGCTGTGCTGCCTTATTACGGCTACGCTCGTCAGGACCGCAAGGACCAGCCCCGCGTGCCGATTACCTCCAAGCTGGTTGCCAATCTCCTCGTGGCCGCGGGTGCCGACCGTGTGCTGACGATGGACCTGCATGCCCAGCAGATTCAGGGATTTTTTGATATTCCCGTGGATCACCTCCACGCCGCGCCGGTGATGGTGAAACACCTGCGCGAAATGAAACTCGATAAGCCTCTTGTCGTTTCACCCGATACCGGCGGGGTCAAGACGGCTTACGGGTATTCGCAGCAGCTGGGCACGGGCCTGGCGATTGTTGCGAAGCAGCGTTTGGGTGCCACGGAAGTGGATGCGTTCAGCGTCGTCGGCAACGTCGAAGGCTGTGACGTGATTATGGTGGACGATATGACCACGACTTGCGGAACGCTTTGTGCAGCTGCAAAGCTTCTGAAGGCCCATGGTGCCAAAACCGTGCGCGCCGTCGTGTCTCACATCCCCCTCACGCAGGTTGGTATCGACCGTCTGCGCGACAACAAGGGGCTGCTCGAAGAGCTGATTTGCACGGACTCGATTCCTCTCGATGTGGAAATCGACAATCTGCCTGTGCGCGTCATCTCCGTTGCTCCTCTGCTGGGCGAAGCCATCACCCGCATCCATAATAACCAGTCCGTTTCCTCCCTCTTCCGCCTGTCGTAAGCGGGAGCCCGGACCTTTCCAGAACCAAGGAACACACAATGAACAACATCACACTCAATGCCGCCGTGCGCACCGTGCAGGGTTCCAAGGCAGCCGGTCGCTTGCGCCGCGCGGGTAAGATTCCCGCCATCCTCAAGCGCGCTTCGGGTGAATCCACGCTGATTGAACTCGACGCCCACGCGTTCGACATGACCATGCGCGGCACCACCATCGTCAAGGCTACCGTCACCCTCGATATCGGCGGTACCCAGATCTCCGCAATCATCCACGAGATCCAGAACGACGTCATGACCGGCGCCGTTTCCCACATCGACTTCGGCGAAGTGGCCCTCTAATTCCCTTGGCCCGGCCGTTCTCGGTCGGCAGGCAGCTCGGCAATGAAAGTTATTGCAGGTCTTGGCAACCCCGGCGCAGCATACGCCGATACACCGCACAATCTTGGCTTCCGTGCCGTTGATGTGCTCGCCGCGCGCTACGGCGCTCAGTGGAAGACCGAAAAACGCTTCAAAGCAATGACTGCCAAAGTCCTCAGAAAGGGCGAAACCCTGTGGCTTTTAAAGCCGCAGACATTCATGAACCTCTCCGGAGAGTCCGTGGGCCCCTTCCTGAAGTACTACGGTGCGGCACCGACAGATTTTGTGGTGCTCAGCGACGACTGCGATCTGCCTGCAGGCAGACTCCGTATCCGCCCGTCCGGCTCTGCCGGCGGCCATAACGGCCTCAAAAGCCTGATTGCCCATATTGGCACGCAGGACTTTGCACGCATCCGCCTTGGCGCGGGACGTGCCGAAGGCGAGCGCAGAGGACTGATTGATTACGTCCTCCACCGCTACACCGCCGACGAGGCAACTGTGGCTGATGCAACTGCGGAACGCGCAGCCGATGCCGTTGAATGCTGGCTCGACCGAGGAATCAGTGAAGCTCAGAACCGTTTCAATGCGGCCAGGCAATAAAACTTAGGAACAGTTGTAATGAAGAAGTACGACGCACATTTCATCTTCGTCCACTCCGTCCGCGACGAAGCTTGGGCGAAAACCATCGAACGCATGCAGGCTGAAATCACCCGCATCGGCGGTAAGGTCATCTCCACCGAAGATCTCGGCAAGAAGACCTTTGCCCGCATCCAGCAGAAGAAGGAAAGCGGCACTTATCTGACCATCCGCTTTGAGCTGGATCCCGTGGAGGTCAACAAGCTCCGCGCCCGTTATGCTCTTATGGAAGAAATCTTCCGTCTGCAGATTCTCGCGGTCGACCCCATTGTTGAGCTCAAGCTCGCCAAGCAGGCTGCCGAGAAGAAGGCTCGTGCCGAGGCTGCCGCTCAGGCCGCCGCGACCGAAGAGGCCTAACATCCTGAGAGGTTACTCATGGCCGCCACCCTCAATAAAGTCTTTTTGATGGGAAACCTGACACGGGATCCCGACCTGAAGCAGACCCCTTCTGGCGACGCGGTCGCCGAGCTTAGTCTCGCCGTCAGCGAACAGTTCCGTTCGCGCTCGACCAACGAGCTTCGCGAAGTGGTCACTTATGTCGATATCACCGTCTGGGGGAAAGTCGCGGAAAACTGCGGCAAATACCTCACCAAGGGTCGCCCCATCTTTGTTGAGGGCCGTCTGGTGCTCGACACGTGGGATGACAAGACCACGGGTCAGAAGCGCAGTCGTCTGCGCGTGCGTGCCGACCGGGTGCAGTTCCTGTACTCCACCAGTGGTACCCGCCGCGATACGAATGGTGCCGCCATGGGCAGCGACTGGGCTCCCGCCCCCGCCAACCCCATGCCCGCCGGTGCCGCAGGCACTGCAGCCCCTGCTGCCGCAGCTCCCTCCGCCCCTGCGGAAGCTGCAGCCCCCGCAGAAAAAAGCGACCTTGAAGATCTCCCCTTTTAACTCTCATTTTGTTTGAATAGCAAGGAATCTTACCATGCCTATGAAACCCAAACGTCCCGGTTCCCGCAAGCCTAAGACCGACTTGGTCCCCCGCAAGCGCCAGGCTGCCCTGGAACCCACCGAACTCGTTGACATCAACGACATCGAACTTCTCCGCCGCTTCGTGACCGAATACGGCAAAATCATCCCCGCCCGCGTGACCGGCGTGACCGCTCTTCAGCAGCGCCACATCAAAAAAGGCATCCGCCGCGCCCGCAACATGGGCCTTCTCGCCTAAACCGAAAGGAAAGACACCATGTCCCTTCAACTGATTCTGATGGATGATGTCGAGCACCTCGGCAAAATCGGTGATACCGTTCACGTCCGTGACGGCTACGCTCGTAACTTCCTCCTGCCCCAGGGCCTCGCTGAGCCCGTGACCAAGAATGCCCTCCGCAAGCTCGAGAAGATCCGCAAGGAACGCGAAGAGCTCCTCAAGATCCGCAAGGCTGAGGCTCTGGACAAGGCTTCCAAGCTCAAAGGCCAGACCCTCACCGTCGCCGCCAAGGCCATCGATGGCGACGCCGAAGGCAAGCTCTACGGTTCCGTCTCCGCCGCTGACATCGCCAAGGCCCTTACCGAAGCTGGCGTGCCCGTCGATGCCGCCATGGTCCGTGCTCCCGAAGCATTCAAGAATCTCGGCACCTTCGAGGTCGTCATCGCCCTCTTCGAAGGCGTTGAAGTTACGCTCACCCTCGCTATCGTCGCTGAATAAGCCGATTGCGAAACGCGCGCAAAAAAAGAGGCTCCCGCACGGGGGCCTCTTTTTTTGTGTGCAGGGCGAGAGCCGGGCCGGAACGGACCCGCGCAGAACCCCAATGAGCCGCCTTCGGCGTCTACCTGGGGAGCTGCGCCCCCCAGACCCTCGGCGGGCGACGCAGGGCCCCGTGTGCAAAGAAAGGCTTGAGCCGTGCGGCGTGTACCGTAAAAGTAGGGCCATCCGTAAAAGCACAGGCTTTATACAGCAGTGTAGGCGTATGGAGGCTGTGCGTGTGGTATAGAGCGGTGTGTGGGGGTAGTTTTCGGCAGAGGTGTGTAGTGTGCTGTAAAAAGCTGTCTGCAGAGGGTCTGGGGTTCTGTGTTGGCTGTTTCACCCGGCCCGCTCACCCGGCCCGCGCTCTCCCACTTCCTGCTGCCACCGCTCCACGGCGCTTGCGGTGTGTGCGTCGCACGGAGCGCCCTTGTTTCTCCCTCCATTGCGAGCTTTTTTCTTGCTTTTTATATGGTAATGTGTTAGTTTATCAGACGGAAAGACTATAAGAAACCAAGTCATATTCGCGGACAGGGTGGCAAGCCGATCTTTCCGGCCACGACCCGCGATTTAGGAACAATCATGGAAAATACCAAATCATTCTCCACCGAGATTGCCGGCAAGAAGTTTACGATTGAGACCGGTCTTCTCGCCCAGCAGGCTGCCGGTGCTGTGACCGTTACGCTCGGCGACACCACGGTCTTTACCGCTGTTACCTGCACCGATAAGCCCCGCGAGGGTATTGATTTCTTCCCGCTGCAGTGCGAATATCGCGAGAAGTTCTACGCGGCTGGCCGTTTCCCTGGTGGCTTCTTCAAGCGCGAGCAGCGTCCTTCCGAGAAGGAAATCCTCGTCGCCCGCATGTGCGACCGCCCCATCCGTCCTCTCTTCCCTGACGGCTACTACAATGATGTTCAGGTCAACTCCACGCTGGTCAGCTGCGATGGCGAGCATGAAGGTGATGTTCTTGCCGTGAACGCCGCTTCTGCTGCGCTTCACATTTCCGATGTTCCCTTCATGGGCCCGATTGGCTGCGTTCGCATTGGCCGCATCAATGGCGAGTGGGTTATCAACCCCTCTCACGAGGAGCGTGCAGCTTCCGACCTCGATCTTCTCTATGCCGGTCTCCGTGGCAAGTTCCTCATGATGGAAGGTTCCGCCAAGGAAATCTCCGAAGCCGACTTCCTTGCCGCCATGAAGCGTGCCCATGAAGAAGTCGAGAAGATTATCGACCTTCAGATTGAAATGCGCCGTGCGCTCGGCAAGCCTGATAAGGAAATTGTGGATATTCCGCAGGATCCTGAGAAGATGGGCTTCATCCGTGATCTCGGCGGCGCCCGTCTCGCCGATGCGCTCGTTATTCCTGGTAAGCTTGAGCGTCAGGCCGCTGTCGATGCCATTCGTGACGAACTCCTCGCTGCCTGCCAGGAGAAGTATGGTAAGGATGAGGACGGCAACTGGGTTATCGATGCCATCAAGTTTGTACACCTCTTCGACGCCCTCGAGATTGAGACTGTCCGTGCCAACTTCCTCGAGCGTGGCAAGCGCATTGACGGCCGTGCCCAGCACGAAATCCGTCCGCTCGCCGCTCAGGTTGGTGTGCTCCCCCGTCTCCACGGTTCCGCTGTCTTCAATCGCGGTGAGACCCAGAACCTTGCCACGGTCACCCTCGGCACTTCCAAGGATGCCCAGGATCTTGACTCTGTCACTGGCGGCGTGAAGCAGAAGCGCTTCATCCTTCACTACAATTTCCCGCCTTACTGCACTGGCGAAGTGGGCCGCCTGGGTTCCACCGGTCGCCGTGAAATCGGCCATGGTGCGCTCGCCGAGCGTTCTCTTGCTGAAGTGATTCCTGAGAACTATCCTTACTCTGTCCGCGTGGTCTCTGAGATTATGGGCTCTAATGGCTCCTCCTCGATGGCTTCCATCTGCGGCGGCTGCCTGGCGCTCATGGATGCGGGTGTTCCGATGACCTCCCCCGTTGCCGGTATCTCCGTTGGTTTGTTCACGACCCCGGACCTGAGCAAGAAGGTGCTCGTTACGGATATTCTCGGTGCTGAAGACCACTGCGGTGACATGGACTTCAAGGTTGGCGGTACGCGCAAGGGTATCACCGGCTTCCAGGTCGATCTCAAGCTCCGCGGCCTCACCTGGGATCTCGTGGAAGGGGCTCTCGAAGCTGCCCGCGTCGGCCGCAACAAGATCCTCGACTTCATGCAGACCGTGATTCCCGCTCCTCGTGAAGAGCTTTCTCCTTACGCTCCGCGCATCGCCACTCTGAAGATCCCGACCGACAAGATTGGCGAGCTCATTGGCCCTGGCGGCAAGAATATCCGTCGCATTACCGACAGCACCGGCGCTCAGATCGACATCCAGGAAGACGGCACCGTTTCCATCTTCGCTGTCTCCGCCGAGGCGATGAATAACGCCAAGCGCGAAGTCGAAGCTATCACCGCTGAAGCTGAAGAAGGCAAGATTTACGAAGGCACCGTTACTGGCATCAAGGATTTCGGTTGCTTCGTCGAAATCCTTCCTGGCAAGGATGGCCTCTGCCACATCTCCGAGCTCTCCGACCGCCGTATTCCCTCTGTGGAATCGGTCTGCAAGCTCGGTGACAAGATGATGGTCAAGTGCATCGGTATCGACGAGCGCGGCCGCGTCAAGCTGTCCCGCCGCGAAGCTATGCGCGATCTCGACAAGCAGAACGCCTAAGTTGCGTTTCGGCATAAAAAAAGAGGCACTCCGCTCGGGGTGCCTCTTTTTTTGCCCTTTGCTTACATCATGCTAAATGCCAGGGGGCCACCCTCACGCCCGCCATTGCGCTTGATGCATGATGCTGAGCAATGTGTGGTTTCGGGGCGAAACGATTGCGGTCGGCGATTGACGGACGGGAAGGGGAGGACGCTCGGTGGGGTATGAATGCATTTTAGGATTGCCAACACAGGTATTTACAGGGGATTGCGCACAGATTGGGATGTGTGTTTCTATTGTTTTGGTTTAGTATACTACGTAGCATTCATAGGTTATACTACATAGTATTCATAGGTTATACTACGTAGTATATCGTAATTATACTATGTAGTATTCTTATGTGATACTACGTAGTATACATAGATGATGCTCTATAGTGTAACATTGCTATCCTATGGCGTATGGTTGTTATAGGCTTCATCGTATCACGATGCAATGCATGCAGTATATGTGGCGTACTCAATCCTTGGTATTGAACGTTTGGGTGTTGACGTTGTAAGGGGGATATCGGAAGGATGGGGGTGGGGAGGGTATTCGAGTGCTGGGAGTGGGGCATTGAGCATCCGTGTGTGGTTGGCGGCTGCAATCCAGCGGGGGCGTGGTGAAGGGGGGATAGACAGAAACCGCCGTACAGACTGGATGGGGCTGTACGGCGGTTTGAGTGAGAACAGGATGATCCTGTTGGGTTCTCCATGTTAATGAATCGCTGCGTTGGAGTGTACCTCCTTGGTTCTTTGAATGAAATGGAGCAAGTCGTGTATTCCTGATAACGCGTTGCGGAAGGGGGCTGTTTCCTCGGGAGGGCTCCGTGGCGGCAGCCATCTGCAATCATTTATCGTGCAACGTTCATTATGTCTGCATTTTTTTGTTAAGGCATCGCGGGCGGGGCCTTGTGCGACATGGGCACGAAGTGCCTTTAATTTTTCTGACCGATATTGGGTTGGATTTCGCGTAGCAGTGCTTCGATGCAGTCGGCGAGGCGGGCGCGATAGGCCAGTAGGTCCTGCGGATTGCGGGTGAAGACGGTGCCGTTGGTGTAGACGGAGGCCGGGATTTTCAGGAGGGCTTCAGCCTGGGCGCGGAGGGCGGCTTTTTCGGGCGGAAGGCGTTTGGTCAGCTTTTCGAGGAGGCGGAAGTATTCGTAGTCTTCGATGCCGGCGCGGAGGAATTCGAGGCGCACGGAGGGGACCATCGGGCCGAGATAGGGGGTTTTATCTTTGCCGGGATGGCGGTTCTGCGGGTAGAAGAGGCGGCCATCGCCGTTGCCCCAGGGCAGATGTGCTCCTTTGGGGGTGCCGTAGGAGGTGACCCAGCTCATGGTATCTTCCCAGGGGTTCTGCAGGGCGTCGGGATAGGCTTCGGGCGAGTGCCAGTAGTTGACGCGCCAGATGAGGATGCCCTCCATGCGCTGTGCGTAGGAGGCCCAGCCCCAGATGCGGAAGTTGATGGCATCGTGATCGATGAATTCGCTAATCCAGGGGGACTTGGGGTTGCAGCAGATGTAGCTCCAGGTGGTTCGGTTGAGTTTCAGGCGGCGGTCGATTTGTTCCTGGCTGATATTGGGCAGGATGGTGCAGCTGATATCGGTGACATCGGCGATATCGGCCCCGTGAACATGTTCGGTCAGGAAGGTCTGCAGTTTGGGGGCGGCTGCGCGGATGCGTTCGTGGGTCTTGCGGATGAAGGGGTAGTCATTTTCGCCGGGTTCATCGAACCAGTAGACGTAGGCTTTGTCGAGCAATCCGCCTTGGGCTAGTACCTGCTGCACTTTTTTCAGATAGTCTTTCATCAGGTGCTCGTAGCGGGGGGAGCCTTCTTTGTGGCCCATGAAGGTGCCGGTGTTCCGGGCGTAGTAGGTGCCGCCGCCGAGGCCTTCCACGTTTAGGTCGAAGGCATTGAAGTTATAGGGCGGTGCGAAGTACTTTTGGGCGGCGCGTAGGAAGTTGCGGCTATCCAGATGGACACTGTCGCCGACGGCGGTGATTTTGAGCGGGGCGTAGACGAAGGGGTCGTAGGGCGAAATTTTATACTCGCCGAACTGGCGCATGACGCGGTCGAATTTGGCCTTTTGCTGCGGGAGGGTGACGGCGTTGTCGAATTCAAAGAGCTGTTTTTCATCGAGTCCGAATCCAGAGCGTAGGCTTGGGGTGTCGGGCAGGGTGAAGGTGCGCACGTTTAGCGACAGGGGATAGCGGAGGACCTGCTGGGTGTTGTCGGTCTGCAGCGTTAGGGAGAGTTCTGAGTGGTAGATGGCGGGGAGTGTCTGTTTCGGGACGCGCAGGGTGACGAGCAGGGGCGTATTTTGATTGGCGGGCAGCTGTTGCGGGCCTTTGAGAAGGGGCAACGGATCGGGGTAACGGCCGGTGCCGCCGCCGGCATCGGTTGCCTGGGCGATGTTCACGTATTCGGTGCGGCGGAACTGCGCTGGGAGGTTGATTTGGGTCTTGCCATCTTCGGAGACGAAGGGCTTTAGCGAGATGGCCTTCAGGGTGGTCGCTTGGGTGGGGCGCAAGGTAATGAAGAGGGATTCGTATTCATTGCGCGCCGCATCGAGCGTCATGGGGCGGGCGGGTTGAGTTGGCTGGGCATCGGGCAGAATTTTGTAACAGCCTTCGGCCCACCAGACCGTGAGCGTTTTGCTTTGGTCCAGCGGATAGCCGTAGCCTCCTGTGGCGGTGTGATTTAGATCGGCCTTTGCCGATAGCGAGACGGCACCCAGCAGGGCACCGGCAAACAGCATGGAACGGAACTGCATGATAGCGTTTCCTTGTATGCGGCTGACCGCTTCGGCTCCCGTTCCGACGCGGCTGACGGGGTTTAGTATAACACGAAATGCCGTGGTGCGGGGAATGAATTTGAAAGATTCGTAGGGTGTTTACTGAAGGATCCACCGCAGGGTAGCGGTGGCGGGGGGGATATTTGGCTGGGTTACTTTACGGTGATACGGAGGGGGGAGGAGAGAGCATCGGCGCGCGCTTTGGTGGCGGCGTGCCAGGCGGTTGGGCGGGCGAAGGTGGGGTCGCCGCTCCAGGCGCTGCCGGCGTACCACACGATGGTGGAGGTGCCTTGGGGGAGGGGACGGGTGAAGTGTAGACAGCCGGCGCTGTCGGTGATGGCGTTGCCGCCGCCAGGGAAGATGAGCCCTGAGCAGATGAAGCCATTTTTACCCTGCTTGGGTTCGGCATTGGCGAGGAGGCCTGCCTGCGCATCTAGGAGGATCGCGCCGTTGTGGCGGCGCGTGGTGCTGATATCGACGGCGGGACCGCCGACAAGCGGTTTGCCGCCTTTGACGGTGATGGTGCTTTCGTGACGGGTGAAGTGGGTGCCGGCATCGAGGGAGATGCGACGGGTTTCGGTGATTTGTGTACCGTCAATCTGCCAGCCGTTGTAGGTGAGCTCAAAGGCGGTACGGACGGGGCCGTTGCAGAGGTGTCTGTAGGTCTGCCAGTTGCCACTGTTGTACCAGGTGCCATCGCGTAGGATGCCGTATCCGCCGACACCTGCGGCGGGACCCGTTTTGTAGAAATCCATGCCGTCGCCGTGATTGGTGTGGTAGTTGCCGCGTTTGTAGCGGGAGTTGATGACATTGCTGCTGACGTTTTTGCACCAGACATCTACGCCGGAGGAGATGAGACCCTCGCCTTTGGGGGGCGGGAGGGCGACAGCGGGTCCGTACACGCGGAAGACGGTTTTGTCGTTCTCCCAGGCAACGTCGTCCAGCCGTTCCGGTACATGGCGGTTGAAGCAGATGCTGCGTGTGTCTGCGCAGGGAATCGAGGCATCGAACACAACGCGGTAGGTGCGTGTTTCGTTGGGGTTCATCCGGACGGTGAAGAGCAGTTGGTCGGTGGTGCCGTCCCCGTCGCTGTCGAATAGCTGATGGGGAATGGCGTTGCCGTTGGTGTCGATGACGCGTAGGTCTTGGGTGGTGACATCGTTCAGGGGCCAGGCGATGCTGACGGTTTCGGCGGGACGCTTTTGGGCGGTCGGATTGGTCACGGTGACATTGGTGGCGGAGCGCAGGGGCGTACAGAGAAGTGCCGCCAGGACGGAAATGAGGGTCGGTTTCATGGGGTGTCTCGGGAGGGGGTGCCTAGAAGCGTGCGAAAGGCGAAAAAAGTGAAAGAAGTGGGCAGAGACGAGTCTTTTGAAGGAGTGTAGCGGCCCCTGCATGACTGAAAAGCCGAAGTTTATGCACGTTTAAGGCGCTTTTTGCAGCCCGTAGATATACGCCTACAGGCTTCTAGCCTCAGTGCAGGTGCTGCAGCCACTGGGCTGCGGCGACGGGCCACTGTGACACTTCCGTATTTGGATGAACGCGTTTACCGAATCCGTGGCCGCCATCGGGATACAGGTGGTAGCTCACGGGCCGGTTGGCCATAAAGAGGTGGTGTACATAGGCCAGCGATGATTTGCCGTAGGCACGGTCGTTGCGACACTGCATGACAAAGGTGGGCACGGTTGGGGCTGCTGGCACGGCTTCGGGTTTGAGGCGGATGCCATCGTCGCTGAGATAAGCTGGATAAATCAGCAGGGCAAAGGCGAGGCCGTGGCTTGGGTCGGCGAGGATTCGTGCTGTTAGGTGGGCACCAGCGGAGAAGCCAATCATGCCGATACGGGCGGCATCGATGCCGCGTTCGCTGGCAGAGGCGCGCAGTATTTCCACGGCTCGGCGTACATCATCCAGGGCACCTTCGCGATTATTGGGAATGCGGTATTTTACGACTGCGGCGTGATAGCCGAGCGCATTGAACCAACGGGCAATCTCGGTGCCTTCCTTTGTGTAGGCTTGGCAGGTATAGCCGCCGCCGGGAATCACCAGTACCGCGGGCAGTTTTTTGCCCTTGCTGCTGGGGGCTGCAAAGAACTCCAGCGTCGGTACGGAAACGTTGTACACGTGTTCCTTCATGACACTTTCCTTTTTATCGGTCACTTCGCCAGGAACGCGGCCGACGGGCCAGAGTGCCTCGGGCGCAGCATGTAGCAGCGGACAGAGGCAGAGCAGAGACAGGGCGGACAGATGAGTCAGTTTCATAATGGATTTCCGTTTTTCGGGCCTATAACCAAAACAGATGTATTATACCGCGGGCATGTGCTGCAGCGATCGTCCGCGCGGGAGAAGTATACTGCTGTATCCCAATGTATACAGAGGTGGCCGATTGATGCTTTTTGCGTACAGGGGGAATGCCGATTGGCGTATACTGAAGTTGTTGTCCCGTTTGCCAACGGAGACCGCTTGCGGGGGCGCCGCCGGCGTTCCGTTTGACGTTTATGAAAGGATACAGTGTGAAACGAACCTTCTCTGCCTGGCTTCTGACCGTAGCCGTCTGCCTCGGAACCCTTTTCCCAGCCCGTCTGTGTGCCGATGATATCGATGTGGTGCTCATCGGTGGACAGTCTAATGCCACCGGACAGGGCTACATGCGCAACCTGCCAGTCTCTTTCACGCCCAACCGTAGCGTCCTCTTTTATCATTCGATGCCGCTGAACCGCGGCGCGAAGCCGCGCACCGGCGAGCAGTGGCTGCCGTTGCATCAGGCGAGCGAGACCGCGGACAAGTTCGGCCCCGAACTCAGCCTCGGCACTCGCCTCGCTCAACGCTTCCCAAACCGAAAGTGGGCGCTTATTAAACACGCGCTCTCGGGATCCAATCTTTACCGCCAGTGGAATCCTGCCGAAGGCAAGGCCCGCGGTCCCGAATTCCGGCTGTTCATGAAGACCGTGAACGAGGGCCTGGATAAACTCCGTAAACAGGGGCATACCCCGCATATCCGGGCGATGGTCTGGCAGCAGGGCTGCGCCGATGCGCGTGATAATGCCCCCGTCGCCGCTGCGGAGAACTATGCCAAAAACCTTACGGTGCTCATCGAAACCGTCCGCAAAGAGACGAACTCGCCCGAGATGGTTTTCGTGCTCGGACAGGTGATGCCGATGGCCGCCCCGCGTTTCCCGCGCCGCGACATCGTCCGTGCCCAACAGAAATCGCTCGCATCCAAGGAAAAGAAGATTGTCTGGGTCCCCGGAGACGATTTGGAGATGCGCCGTCACGACTACCGCACCCCGATGCCGCAGGATGACGTGCATCTGGGCACCTATGGTCAGCTCACCCTCGGCGAACGTTTCGCCGACGCAATCCCTGCGCCGAAGGACTGAGGCGTCCCGAAAACGGTCGCAGGGAACGGCGACGGGTTTCGGTTCCTGTCCGCAGGTCTGCCGATATCGGCGGATCTGCGTTTTTGCTATACTTGGGGTAACGCGAAGGAGGAAGACCATGCGCTTTCGGAAGCTACTGGCTGTTTTGGTACTGATGTGTGCGGCGCTGGCGGGGGCGGCGGAGGGGGCTTTTGCTTCTGATGCGCTGAAGCATACGCCGACGAAGCTGGATGCAGAACTGCCGGGCAATCTGCTGCAGGGGGCATCTGTTTGCCTGATTTACCATTATAATCTGGCCCGTCAGATACGCGATGATGCGTTGTTGGATGCGGGCTTCGTTGGACAGAATGTGTATCTTCACTGTGCAGCCGAGGGCTATCGCAATGTTTTTGGGGACGGTGTGGACCGTGCTGGACTGAAGCGGGCTCTCGGGAAGCATATCGGCACGGTGCTGTATGCTCACCGTATCGGTGTTCGCTGATATAAGAAGGAAAGCAATCATGCTGGAAACGCAGTTTGAGAATGAACTTCATGCGGGGCCTGCCCAGTTCCGTCTGGCGGCGCCGTTTGCGCCGATGGGCGATCAGCCCGAAGCCATCGATACGATTGTGGAAGGTTTCCGTCAGGGGGCAGGGCGCGCGGTGCTGCGCGGGGTCACGGGGTCCGGCAAGACCTTCACCATGGCCAATGTTATTGCGAAGTACGGACGTCCCACGCTGGTCATCTCCCATAACAAGACCCTCGCGGCCCAGCTCTATGCCGAACTCAAGGCTTTTTTCCCCGACAATGCGGTGGAGTACTTCATCTCCTATTACGACTACTACCAGCCCGAAGCTTACATCCCGCAGACTGATACCTACATCGAAAAGGACGCCAGCATCAACGAGGATCTGGAGCGGTTCCGTCTGGCGGCTTCCCATGCGCTGCTCGGACGCAAGGATGTCATTATCGTCGCCTCTGTCTCGTGCATCTACGGTTTGGTCTCGCCCGAGGACTATCGCGGTCTGATGATTTCCATGCACGTCGGCGACGAATTTCCGCGCGACAGCCTGCTCGAAGCGCTGACGGAGATTCAGTATCAGCGCAATGACTACGAGCCGCGTCCCGGCGTTTTTCGTGTCCGCGGCGATGTGGTGGATATTTTTCCCTCGTACAGCACCGAGGGCGTACGCGTCTCCTACTTCGGCGACGAAATCGAAGATTTGCGCACCATCAATGCGACGACCGGCAAAGTCACCGGCAAAATCCCCTCTTGCCTGCTGTCGCCTGCCAAACAGTTTGTGATGCCCCGCAGTCAGCTGATGGGCGGCGTGGAGCGCGTCAAAGAAGAACTGAAGGAGCGTCTAGCCTATCTCGATGGGGCGGACAAGCTGCTGGAAGCGCAACGTTTGCGTCAGCGGACCGAGTACGATCTGGCCATGCTCGCGGAAATGGGATATTGCACTGGCATCGAAAACTACTCCGCGCCGCTGGCGGGCCGTGCGCCTGGTACACCGCCGCCCACGCTGATTGACTATTTCGGCAAAGATTTTCTTTGCATTATCGACGAGAGTCACGTGACTCTGCCGCAAATCCGCGCGATGTATAACGGCGACCAGGCCCGTAAACAGGTGTTGGTGGACAACGGGTTCCGTCTGCCTTCGGCCAAGGATAACCGTCCGCTCACCTTTGATGAATTTGAAGAGCGCGTGCCGCGCGTGCTGTACACGACCGCCACCCCCGGTCCCTATGAGCGCAGTGTGGTGCAGGTGGAGGCTGAACAGGTTATCCGTCCCACGGGCCTGCTCGATCCTGTCATTGACGTGCGCCCGCAGAAAGGGCAGATTGATGACTTGATTGAGGAAATCCGTATTGTGACGGCGGCCGGTGGTCGTATGTTGGTGGCGGCGCTGACCAAACGTTCGTGCGAAGACCTAGCACAGTACCTGGCCGACCTCGATATCCGCAGCGAATATCTGCACTCAGATATTGATGCCATCGGCCGTGTCGATATCCTGGGACGACTCCGCCGCGGCGAATTTGACGTGCTGATCGGTGTCAACCTGCTCCGTGAAGGACTGGACCTGCCCGAAGTGACCCGCGTCGCGATTTTGGATGCGGATAAAGAAGGTTTCCTGCGCAGTGAAACGTCGCTAATCCAGACCGCAGGCCGCTGTGCCCGCAACAGCGAGGGCAAGGTCATCCTCTATGCCGATGTGGAAACTCCAGCAATTCGGGCAGTGAAAGCCGTCACTGAGGCCCATCGCGAAAAACAACAGGCCTACAATGAAGCTCACGGTATCGTCCCGCAGACCGTCCGCCGCGCCATTAATGAGGACCTCCAGGCTGAAGCTCCTGAATATAACGCCGAAAAGGATCCCAACGCCAAACCCGGCGGCAAGGTTGGCTATTCCAACAAAAATAAACGCCGCCGCGGCCGCGCCGCGCCTCATACCTACGAAGATACGAAAAAGGCGCAGGCTGGCGTCCTGGCCGTTGCGGACAGCGAGCTGACGCGCGAGGAACTTCTGGATATGCTCGCCTCCATCGAAGACGAGATGAAGAAGGCAGCCGAAGCGCTTGAATTTGAACGCGCAGCCCTCCTCCGCGACGAAATGAAGGCGCTGAAGAAAGAGCACGGCCTCTGAGCAGGGCGCTGTCCCAACGACCATCCGTTTCATCCCGTTGAGGAGGCTATCAAAATAAACCGCCGACACCATGAAGCGTGTCGGCGGTTTTTATTGTTGATTGGCGTGACGGATTTAATGCATAAATCGGGGGATTTTTTTAAGGATAAGTTATTGGAGATGTAGTCATTTTAGGGGTTCTTGCGAGCGAACATCTAGAGGGTCCTTTAAATGTTTGGTCAACACCTGTTATAAGTATATCATATTTCGACATTTTGTCCTTCGATTTTTTGCGACCCTTTATATGTTTGGGGCGATTACACACAGCGAGAAAACGTGCCATGCGTCACCATGTGGGCGTGGCATTATATGATAACCGTGATGAGGACATGAATCATGCGTATTTCGGTAAAGCAATGGACCGTACTGTGTACGGCACTGTTGGCGGGCGTAGCTTCAGCCGCCACTCAGTGGATTTGGACCGGCGGCGCTGGCGATAATAAATGGGGCACTGCCGGCAACTGGCAGGACCAGGCAGGGGCTCCCTGCGGTGAGGGCAATTATCCGTCTAAATTCGGTGGAACCGATCCGTATGTGCCGATTGTGATTGACAACACGGGTAAGGCCCCGCTGACGATTAACGTCGACAATGTGCTGGAAGGCTGGGCCTTTAATCTGACGCTGAAGAATGCTACGGTGGATATTCCGGACGGGAAGCTGAATAAGCTTCAGAATGAACCTGGGAGCGTTAAGTTGGCATTGACGGATAATGCGCATCTGAAGATTGGCGATCCGACGCTCGGTCATTTTAGGGTTGGGGAGGGAACATCCATTGGCGATGGTTGCTCGTTGGAATTTCCTAAGGGCTTGTCGTCGGTTGGGAATCAGGGAACTTATCAGTTTATTTGTGATTTTAACACGACCGGTGTGATGAAGTTGGGTGCGGCTTGGTCGCCTAGCAAGGAGATGACCGCCAACTTTTCCATGAAGTTTTCGCCCGTGGCGGCCGGCAAGGTGCTGAAGACGCGTGACCTGATTACGTGGTCTGCTAATGCATCGTGCAATTTAACGGTCAGTGCTGGTAATAATGTAAGGGCAGTCGATAGTGCGGTTGCTCTGACGAAGCAGGACAGTTTGACACTGGAATCAGATGTTGCCGCTTATCCTGTTGGCACCTGGAATGTGGTTAAGCAGCCCTCAAATGAGAACGATTTCGGAGCCTGGAAGGTGGTCTATGTGGATTACGCGCCCGCAGAAGGTGAAATTACGCTTCCGGATGAGACGAAGGATGCGCTGACGGAACTGGCGTTGGCGGATGATGGCTCCTCGTCGATTTTTGCGACACTGACGAACGATGCGACGTTGACGGCGGATAAGACGCAGGCGGTGAAGAGCGTGCGCGTGGTCTCCGAGACGGCCGGTAAGACGCTGACGGTGGCCTCCGAGAACGCTGGAAAGCTGACGGCAACCAATCTGAGCGTCGCAGCAGGAACGAACGCTGTTCTTGAAAAGGGTGCCGCGACGTTTGATACGGTTGCACTGGACGGTGCCGATTCTAAGCTGACCGTGAAGGATACGGCCTCCGTGAAGGCGCTGGCCGGTGGTTCGCTGACCATCGATGCCACAGTGGAAGCGCTGGCGTTTAACGGGGAGACATTTCCCGCCCAGAATACCCTGCGCGATTATGTCGGCACGGTGACCTGTCTCGGCAACGGCCAGAACGGTGTTCGCCTGAATGGATTTTCGTCCGTGAATGACAATGGTGAACTTCAGGCGCATCTTGTCTTTGAAGGCGGTGCCCATGAGCTGACGTATGCCCGTCCGACAGGAGGGAATGACAGCTTTGCTAATGCGGGTTCGTATGGGGATCCGAATATTCGCGTGAAGAACGGGACAACGCTGACCTTCACTATTCGCGACCTCTCCAGTTGGAATAATAACACGATTGCAGACAAGGGTGTTTTGCGCGTGGACGCGGGCGGAACGCTCGAGCTGAAAAGTAATGGCACAAACACCGGTTATCTGCGCAATGTGATTTGGCTGGACGGTACAGCTGACAGAGCTCAGCCGACAATGCTGAAGATTAATAAGAACGGCCATAATAACTTCCTGAATCTCTACGGCGGTGCCGAGCAGGCGCAGGCGCAGATTCGGATGCCCGCATCCGATACGCCTGTTTACGCAACCGTTACTGGTGACGAGATTTTTATCGGCGGCAATGAGAGCAGCGGTGCCGCGATGGATATTGGTGCCAATGGTGTTCTGACGGTTGCCAGTGTGCTGGCGCATGACAAGCAACTGAAGAAGTACGGTGCCGGTACGTTGAAGCTGACAGCGGCGAATACGGCCACCGGTACACTGACGATTGCCGAAGGCGCTCTTGCGATGACGTCTCCCTGGAAGGGGCCGCTGACGCTCGCAGAGGGCGTGACGCTGGATGTGACGGATGGTCAGGCGCTGACTGCTGAAGGTGCGTTGACACTTCCCACTGTCGGTCAGACGCTGAAGGTTGCGGTTGCTGCCGATGCAGTTTTCCCGCTGACGGTGATGACTGGTGTGGCCGAGTCGGTGAATCCGGACGGCATCCGCGTTGAAGTGCTGCAGAACGGCGGCGCTGTGACGGACAAGGTCTTTGTGCTGAAGAAGATTGACACCGACCTGAAGCTGGTTGAAGCGCTGACGTCTGTAACCGTGGACTTGTCGGCCGGCGGAGCAGCCTCGTGGAGCGCACTGACGGCAGATCAGCCGATTGCCAATGATGCCGAACTGATTATTACGTTCGGAAATACCTCTGAGACGCGGACCTTTACCTTTGACGGCATGAGCGTGCTCAAGAAGCTGACGGTGAACGGTACGAATGCTGGCATGGTTGCGGTTGCGGAGGGCGTATCGCTCGCTGCAACGACGACCGTTATCCGTGCGGATACCACCTTCGCCGGTGCTGCGGCTCTCGGCGATATCACCCTTGCGGCCGGCAAGACGCTCGATATGGGAACGCTGGCGACGGCGACGGGAATCACGTACGAGGATGCGACCTCCAAACTGATTGTCCGTGCAGAGGCTCAGAAGAATCTGGTGACTGCCTCTGGCAATAAAACTGCGACGGTCGAGATTGGCGGTGGCATGACTCTGGGCGCGGATCTTTCACAAGGAAGTGGCGGAGAGAGTGGATGCACCCACAACCTTATTCTTGATCCCGGTGCCGACCAGACGGTGACGGTCAACCGCTTCGTTACTGGTAATGGCAAGAACAACACGACATCCTTCACGATGAAGAGTGGGACGCTGAACGTTACGACGGCGACGACTAACGAAAATACCTCTGCCGATATCCTGCTGGGGCACTGGCCTAGCTCCGCGTCCCATTCGTTGGAAGGCGGTACCCTCAACGGTGAAAATAGCGTAGCCCTCTTCGGTTGGGACTGCGGTAATCTCACGTTTAATGTTGGTAAGGAGGGCGGAACGGCTCCTGCCTGCCTGAAGGTCAAGAAGTTGATGTCGCCCTCTGGTAAGAACGGCAGTTCGACGCTGACGGTGTATCCGAACGGAATGGTGGAAATCGGCGAAGGCGGTCTTAACTTTGCCGATCAAGCTAATAAACACTTCATTCTGAACGGAGGTCTACTGAAGGCAAAGACCCATGCGCAGGTGACGGGTCTGTGGAGCGGACTGGAAGTCAGTGCCGACTCGACGGTCGCCGCGGCGAATGATGCAACACTCTCCATTGGTTGGATTAATAGAGATGGCGGCACGCTGACGGTCGGCACCGAAAATGATGCCGGTAGTGTTAAAATCCAAGAGATTAAGGCGTATAAACGGGATATCACGGTTGCCTACGGCACGTTGGATATTACCGGTGCCAATGCGGATTATACACACAGCATCACGGTTAATGCCGGGGCTACCCTGAAGAGTACGACCGAAAACAAGTACTGCTTCGGTAAGGGGCTCATCATGGTGAACGGTACGCTCAACTGCGTCTGTCCGTCGGCAACGGACGGGGCCACCATCGCATCGCTGACCCTTGGCGATGGAGCCATCCTGGATGTGACCGAAAAGGCAGCAGAGAACAAGCTGATGCAGGTGGATGCCGCCCCGACGCTGAGCGGAATGCTCACGGTGAAGCTGCCCGAAGGGGCTACGCTGCCGTTTGGTATTCTGACAGTCGCACAGGATGCTGCTTCCCTTAATGGCACGGCGGTGAAGGTCGTTGTTGGTACGGCCGAGCCGATACAGGCCCAGCTGCTTGCGGATGGTACGACCCTTCAGGTTGCGGCTATGCCCGAGTTGCCCAAACCGAACGGAGATACGACGGATACCACGGCGTATACCGAGGCAACGGTTGCCAAGATTATCAAGGCAAGCAAGGGCGTGACACCGCAGGCCATTAACGCTACGACCCGCAATGGGTCGGTTAAGCTGACCGCCGAAAAGCTGAATAACGTGATGGTCGTTTTTGAGCCTTTGGTTACTATTGAAGGCACGACGGTTACTGTGACGTATGAATTCGGCATCTCTGATGCGGTGACTCGCGACGGCAATCTGGTGGTTACGGCCAAGATTGGCGGCGGCGCGGCTTATAATGACGGAGTCACAGTCGCGGTTGTTGGTGACGATGGCGCGGTGCTCGGGACACCTGCTGTCGCCTCGCAGGCTTCGGATACGGTGACTATCGTCATCCCGCTGGCTGACGCGGTCAATATGAAGAATATCAGCGTTAAAGCTCAGAAGGAATAAGCATCTCGGTGCTTTTTCAAAAAAACCGCAGGCTTCGGTCTGCGGTTTTTTGTTTCTGGATGCCTGATATTCGGCTGCACCGAACGAACCCTGTTTTGAGCAATACGCCAAGCTGTGTTGCTGTCTGAAAAGCGCTATGGGGTGGTGGTGAAATGGTGGCCAGTGAAAACGGCGTGCGTTGTGTGTATTTTTCTGGGTACATCGCTATGCAGTCAGTATTTTTGGGTGCAGTGAAGTGTTTGGGTGGCTTAAAATCGGATACTATGTCGGTAGTGTTTTGGCACTTCGTGCCGATGAATGATGAACGACTGCGGGTGGTTGTTCTCACCGGGGTTTCTCGAGGAAACAGCCGTATTCCCGTAGATTTTTCGTCAGTGGCAAGCAGGGGCGCGGATCTCTTTCCCGAAACGGTTTGCTTGTAATTCATCGACATCCATTCGTCGACACGTGGCGCCGAGTTTTTCATCAGAGGAGTGACCCATGACACATTCAATCGGATACCGTCTACAGGCACGTCTCGGCAGGATTGGCGAGGCCGGCGGCTATACGGCTGCAGCATCGGGCAAGGGGGCCAAGCTATCCGAAATGGACTGGCAGGCCGGTGTTTTTGAGAAGGGAACGGCGGCATCGGCCTCTCGTTTTCTGCGCGGCGAGCCGATGCTTCAGGCACCGGGGCCTGATTCGATGGGGGTGGTTTGGCCGGTCAAGGCCCTCGTTGCTGGATCGGTCCGCTATTCCGATCGTGCTGATTTTTCGCATGCCTCGGTGTTGCATCTGGCTCGTTCTGGTCAGATTTTGCGCGATGGGGCGGTGCTGGCGCTGCGACTTGTCGGTCTGAAACCCGATACGCGCTATTACTACCGCACTGAAACCCGTTATGGACGCGAAGATACTGAACTTGGCGTATTGCATTCGTTTCGTACTGCTGGCGATGCCTTCGCATCTGGAGGTATGTCCTTTGCCGTTATCAACGACATGGCTGGCAATACGGAGCTTACGGCCCGGGCTATGCAAGCCGCCGCCGCGCTGAAGCCGACGGTCACCATCTGGAACGGCAATATGCTCAAAGCCCTCGACGACCGCGTGCAGGCTACTAACGGCTTCCTATTGCCTGTGAAGGGGGGCGAAAGTGCCTCCGTGCCAGTGTTGTATGTGCCGGGGCCCTGCGACTGCCGCGGCGCTTGGTCGGAGCATCTGTCCGATGTGATGCTGGCCCGTTCTGAAGGCGAACGCGACATCCGCTTTGACCGGCTTCGTTACTGTTTCGCGCTTCGCTTCGGCGATACGGCGCTCATCGGTCTCGATGCGGGCGAAAGCGCCGGCCGCGATGCTGGTCTGCTGGCTGACTTTGCCTCCTATCGCGATCTTCAGACTGAATGGCTCGGCCAGGAGCTGAGACGCGCGGATATCGCCTCCGCCCGGCAGCTGGTTGCCTTTGTTTCCCGTCCGCTCACTGGCGGCGCTCCCTGGCAGAAGGCATGGGGCCGTCTGCTGACATCGGCTGGCGCAAAACTGGTGGTTTCCGCCGATGCCGCAGCGTACCATGCCGAAGCCACCCCTGCCGATGGTCGCTCCTGGCTTCAGGTGGTTGGTGCCGGTGCCGCCGAAGGGAAAGCGACCCTTATTTGCGGTAAAACGGATGGCGCAGGCCGTCTGTCTGTCACCGTCAGAGATGTCCAGACCGGACGCGTGCTAACGGAAATGACTGCGGCGGCCCGTGCCTGAGCCCCTCAGATGAATCTCGGAGATGTTGATTATGGAACTGAAACGCAGAAACTTTCTTGCTGCGGGTGCGGCGATTGCGGCGGTGGTACCGTTTGCCGATGCGTTGGCGGCGGGGGCCGACGGACATCTGCCTTCCGAGCAGTGGCAGGTCGCCCGGATGGACGGCACTCCTTTTGAAAAATCAACGCTGTCGGCTGGCGCGCCTGTGTTGCAGGCTCCTGGCGATACCACCATGGGCATCACCTGGGAGATCCGTCCAGATGCCGATGGTACCTCGCAGACCGTCATTGCCGCTGTGGAATATGCCACGCGCATGGATTTTTCTGATGCGAAGACTGTCACGATGTCCCGTGATGGCAAACGGTTGGTTACGAGCAGCAGCCGTTACCGTGCCCGCGTCTGCATGGTGCGTCTCACGGGTCTTGAAGCCAATACCGCATATTACTACCGCACCATCACTCAGGCGGTGGATGGCGACAGCGCGGTTGGCGCACCTGAAAAGAGTCCCGTTTACCGCTTCACGACCTTCGGTCCCCGTCCAGCACCTGGGTCGGATGTCTCCTTTGCGGTCGTCAACGACCCCCACGCCCACTTTGATACCTGGAAGCGCATTGTTCCCAAAATCGCCGAACTGAAGCCCTCCGTGGTTATCTACAACGGCGACCTCTCGTCCTGGACAAGCTCTGCCGACCAGATGGTGCGCGATATCTTCGCCCCCATTCGCAACGGCGAGGGCGCGGGCATCCCAATTATGTACTCTCCTGGCAACCACGACAGCCGCGGTGGTTGGTCGCGCAACCGCCATCAGGTGCTGATGCCGCGCTCCGGCGCGGAACGCGGCACCCGCTTTGAAGCCCTGCTCCACAATTACGCCGTCCGGTTGGGCGACCTCGCTATGATTGGCCTCGATACCGGTGAGGACAAAGCTGACTACATCTGGGGCGGTGAAAGTGACTTCGACGGACAGAATCGACTCCAGACCGAATGGCTGAAGGAGGTGCTCGAGCGTCCTGATATCAAATCCGCCAAACAGATTGTTGTCTTCACGCACATCCCCCTGTGGGCCCCAGGTTCGGATGATGTGCAGCCCGGCATGGAGCCCCACTACTACACCTACTGCCAGTTTCTCTGTAAACGCTACTGGGAGCCGCTGCTAAACAAAGCCAATGTGCGCCTCGTGGTCTCCGCTCACACGCACTATCGCGAACACGGTGCCAAATATCTCGCCCAGGGCGCACGCACCTGGCACCAGCTCATCGGTGGCGGCCCCTGCATCGGCGGCTCCGAAGATGCCACGGTCATCTACGGCAAAATGCAGCCCGACGGCCGACTGAAGGTTGAAGTCTATAGTATCGGCCAGCGCAAAAATGTCGATGGCGGATACGCCTACGACAGCCGCAGTGGCGAAACGGTAGCGTTTGATTACGAACCCCGCCCCGCATCCGTTCGCACCTGAGGAGGATCTGCATCCATGAAATCCGCACTGACGCTTTGCTCCCTGGTTCTGACGGCTGCCACCGTCCTAGCGCTACCCGAAAACCGCAGCGTAATCTCCCTCGTGGGGAGTGCTGGCGGCGGGATAATTGACATTGACCAGGACTATCATGCCTCCGCCCTCATCTTCCGCGGCGAACATCCGCTGATCCTCCGCTCCGATGGTACCCACGCCTTGACCGCGGATGCAACCGACGTGCGCGTCGATGCCGTGCTCGAAAGCGGTGTGGCCTCTTTCGGGCCCATGACCATCGATCCTGGTAAAATTTTGACCGTGACCGTGCCGGAGGGCAAAACCTCGCAGCTCGGGATTGTCTCCGTCGCCGGTCCTTATGCCGGCGGTGCCGCTTATGCGGGCGGCACCTTGCTCAAACGCGGCAACGGCCGCCTCACACTGGTTGCCGCTGAACCCTATCTGCTTGACAATGTTTCCCTCGACATTGCCGAAGGTACGCTCCGCACGCTGCCCCGTCTGGCCAATCCGCTTACCGGCACCCAAGATTGCGATGTCCGACTGAACGGCGCCTCCCTCTTCTTCGGCGGTCGCGGCGAAACACAGTGGGAAGCTGATCCCGCCGTTCCGCTTCGTCTCATCGGGAAGGTGAGCGTCTCTGTCGCTGAAGGTCTGACTGTGCGTTGTATGGCTCCACTATCTGGTCTCGGACGCCATGCGCTCGTCAAACGTGGCAAAGGCTGTTTCGTGCTCCGTCCCGCGGGTAATCGCTTTACGGTGAACGTCGAAGAGGGTGGGTGCCTTATTGATTCAACGGATGCGGCAAACTATGCCATCACCATCGGTGAAAATGGTGCTGTTGGTAGCTATGCCGATAGTGGCCGCGTTTGTACTGGGGCGTTGACCTTCGCCCCCGGCGCGTCCCTGTGGTACCGTTCCGATACCGCCGTCCTGACAGCCAATCGCCTGACTGCCGCTGGTGCCCTCCGCGTGAAAAATCTTCCAGCGGTGCCCCGCGACGGCGTCGTTCTGCTGAAGAGCACCATTCGCGGACTCGACTTTGAACTCCCCGCCAACTGGAAGGGCTATAGCGTTTTTTATAAGGAAGCGGCTGGCCGTTACGAAATCTGCAAATCCGAAGATGGCGTCAAGACGCTGACCGCTGATGAGACCTGGACGCCAGCCTCCGAAAACTACGGTACGCTGGAGCTGAATCTCGGCGGCAAAACCCTGACCCTTACTGGACGCACCATCGCCAACCGCCTCATCCTCTCTGGTGGCGGAGCCATCCGCTTTGCCAAGGGGGGCTTCCTCGGAGCCAATCGCATCCTCGTGCGCAACTCTGTGCATCTGCCCGAAGCCATGCTCTTCTCTTCCACTGGAGGTGTCACGCCTCCAATCGAGATTGACGAAAAGTCTACTGTCACCGTTGCGCTGAGTGCCTCCCAATCCTATTCCTCCCGCATCTCGGGTCCCCGTGCTGCGGACGGTACCGTGAAGCAGGGCGGGAAGCTACGCGTCGAAGGCAAGGGCCTGCTCTCCGTCATTGGCATGGCTGGTATCGACCATGCCATCGATCACGCCACGCTCGAAATCGACGGCGGACAGCTCGCCACCCTGGCAGGTTCACGTGAGTTCTGGACCCGCAGCGCCGAACTCCGCTTCCTCTCTGGCAACGGTACCTGGCGCTACTCCTCCAACCGCGTGCTACGCGCCGCCAATCCGCTGAAGGTCTACGTCGCCAAGGGGCACCGTATCGCCTGCGATGCCTGGCAGTCTGGCGGCATGGTCAAAACTGGCGAAGGCGCCTATCAGTGCTGCCTCGATGCGGGCTATCGCTCCGATATCCGCGAAGGTATCTGGATTCCCGAAGTCGGCAACGACAATAAATCCAGTTCTGTCACCACCGTCCGCAGCGGCGCCACCGTCTGCTGTGGCAATCCGGCAACCGCCAATGGCACCATCCGCTTTGAAGACGGTGCCCGCCTCTCCCTGGAAAATGGCCCCCTCACCTGTAACCGCATCGATGCCAAGGCCCCCATCCGTATCGTTGACCTGCCCGTAACCCCCAACGACGGCATGGTGCTCCTAAATACCGCCGTCAAAGGCCTGCGGTTCATCCTTCCAGAGCTCCATGCTGGATGGAATGTCACCTACGAGGATAATGCCTATCGTCTCCGCAAAACCCCTTAAAATTTAAAAATAATATATAACATCCCTCATCCTTCC
>SAMEA104404103__coassemble_323_pt1 | contig 36216 bp, 21 predicted proteins | sample SAMEA104404103__metabat2_low_PE_034 | metagenome-assembled genome bin SAMEA104404103 (sample SAMEA104404103) | Balaenoptera acutorostrata | reverse complement strand
GCCTGAGTGAGGTCATGCGGGGGCGGCTGCGCCGCTCGACGTGCGACGCGCGTGGTGGTCATACGACGGGCCTGTCGGCCCACGACGTGCGCCTGCAAAAGCACGGCGAAGGCCCCGTGCGAAGGCCCGCCGAAAGGCGGCAGCGCAGCCTGCGGGGTCGAGGGGCGCAGTCCCCGTCCGGTTCAGTATGCGTCGCCTGCGACGCAGGGCGGTTTCCATCGGCCGTGCATTTGATTGTACATGTCTACTGAAGCGCAAGTCAAATGGTGCGGCAGTCGGATGTTTTTTCCTTTACAAATATATCACTTTCAGTATGTTAAATTTGGAAGTGGTCGATTTTTCTGATATTTTTCTTACAAAGGCCTGTTAATTTCAGAAGACTGGATGGTGCCACGCATCTGTATAAGCCCTTCGGATTGGTTGTAGGTGAAGACCTGTGGTAGATTCCGGGATAGGAAGAGTGCGCTGTTTTCAGTAATGGAATAGGCGCCGCAGCGTTTGAATAGCAGGATGTCGCCTTCGTGAAGCGTGGGGAGTTCCACCTGACGGACCAGAACATCCGCAACCGTGCAGAGGCTGCCGCAGAGGCAGTAGGGGTATTTGTTTTCTGTTGCAGGATGCAGGACCTCAATCGGCGGCACCTGCATGGCCATCATCTGTCCGTAATATTTAATGTGATGAATGCCGCCGTCGCAGATGACGTAGGTGATGTCCCCGTTGGTTTTGATGTCCATGACGCGGGTGGCGTAGGTGCCACAAGGGGTCGCCAGGAAGCGTCCCATCTCAATGCCCAGAGGGTATTCCTGTGCAAAGGCGCGGGCGCGTTCGGCAAAGTCGTTCAGTGCTGCGGTTTCTTCTTCAGCATAGGTGTCGCTGAAGTAGCTGACGGGCAGCCCGGGTCCGTATTCGACCAGTTTCGGGATAAAGCCGTATTGCGCCTTTGCCGTTTCGAGTACGCGGCGCAGGCAGTCGAAATCTTTGTCAATCTGACGGGTTTTCTTCTGTGTGCCAGAGTAGTAGTGGAGGCCGACAATGTCGAGATTCGGATACGTCTCGGGGGCTGCAAGCGCCGAAAAGAGGTCTTCTTCGGACATTCCGAACTGGTTACCGCTAGTCAGGCGCAGGATGACCCGTTGGGTTATGCCGAGTTCGACGGCGACATTTGACTCAATTCGGAGATGTTTCAGGCTTTCGGCCGTTGCAATCGCTACTCCGTACGTTAGAGCCGCCGTGATATCGGCGTACTCTTTGTTGACGCCGGAGTAGATGATTCGTGATCCAGGGATGCCTGCATGGATGCAAATGTCAAGTTCGCCGGGGCTGCAGACCTCCACATAGTTCAGAGCTTCGGGCAGGCGGTGCAGCAGAAACGGGTTTGCTTTGATGGAATAGGTCAGAGGTATCCCGGGAAGGGCCTGCGCAACGTGGCAGACACGTTCACGGAAGCAATCCGTATCAAAGGTGTATGCTGGTGTTGGGACTGACTCGGTGGCAACCGATTTCAATGTGTCTTCCACGGGAACCTCCTTCAATCATTCAACTGGTTAGGCCTGCAGCTTCTGAATCAGCGCCACCATGGCATCTGCCGAATTGAAGTTTTCGGGTAGCAGCTCTTTTGGCGTGATTTCGATGCCGAATTCATCGTTTAGCTCAGCGACGAGCGAGACGATGTCAAAGGATTCGAGCACACCGTTGCCAATGAGGCAGGTTTCCTTCTCGAAGTCCACATCAGGACGGAGATCGCTCAGAATTTCAAGTACGGTTTCTTTCATTTTAGGGTTCCTTTCAAAGTCGCCATATCCAATTTGCCATTCGGCAACTTGGGGAGGGCCGTCATGGGAAAGAGTTTGCGGGGAATCATAAAGACGGGTAGGGCCTTCCGCAGGGCAAGGCCGACGGTCCGTTTGTCTGCCGGACCCGCGTAAAAAAGGACAATGGTTTCTTTTTCGGCATGATAGAGGCAGACGCATTCATTGACACCATCCACTGCGTTGGCGGCTATTTCGATCTCGTCCAGTTCTACACGGTGCCCCATGTGTTTAATCTGACGGTCCATGCGTCCGCGGAACTCCAGCTCGCCGTCTTCACGCAGGCGGCCGTAGTCGCCGGTCCGATACATGCGCTCAGGATAAGCGGTCACATTCGGGTTCAGAACGAATCCGGTGGCGGTGCGTTCGGGATCGTTGTAATAGCCCAAGGCCAAGGTCGGACCGCTGACGCAGATTTCGCCGACTTCACCATTGGGCGTTTCCGTGAGGTCTTCGTTCAGTAGGAAGACGCGATAATGATCGTAGGGTTTACCAATCGGCAGCGAAGATTGGGTCAAATCATCCACAGTTACGCGATGATAAGTGCAGGAGGCTGTGGCTTCCGTCGGTCCATACTGGTTGACGAAATCGGCATTGGGGAGGTGCTGCATCCACGTCTTTAAGCAGGTCATCGGCATGACCGAGCCGGAGAAGCAAATCTTGCGTAGGGTGGTGAGGCTGATCTCTTTAAAGGCTCCCAGCGAGAGAGGAATGGTGAAGGCGGAGACACTCCAGCCTACCGAGGTGACACCGCTTTCGTTCATGTATTCGAACAGTGCGTTCGGCTGCATGAAGAAGGCCTTGGGAATAATCACTGCCGAGCACCCTTTGTAAAGGGGAAGGTAGATGTCGCGGATGGCAGCAATGTAGTCTAAGGGCGACTGATTGCCCAGAATGTCATTCGCATCAATCTTCATCACCTTGGCATAGCTCGAGATGTAGCACATCAGCGACTGATGAGAGGTCAGAACACCCTTCGGCTTGCCGGTGGATCCAGAGGTGAAGATGACGTACAGCGGATCGGTCTCAATCATCGCCTTGCGGATGATGTTCAGACGCTCGGAGTTCACCGGGGACTGCCGGCATGCATCAAGCGCGTAAACCTCAGCACCGTCTGCATAGGCATGGGCTCGGTCTAAAAATGCTGCATCGGCAAGAATCGCCTTCGGCTTCAGGATCGACAAAATCGTGCGCACGCGCTGTTCCGGGAGAGTCCCGTCAATCGGTGCGTAGGCGTGGCCACTGTAGACAACCCCGAGAAATGCTGCCACCGTCCCCACGGCGCGACTGCTCATGACGGCGATAGGTGTGCGGTCGGCAATATGTGCCAACGCGGAACCGATGGCCTGTGCCTGATGTAGCAACTCCCCAAAGGTTAGCACAGAGGATTCATCGCGATAGGCTACTGTTGACGGCTCGGCCGCGGCAGTTGCCTCCAGCCATTCCAATACGTTCTTAGTCATGCGTTTTCTCCCGGACGGGGGCAGTCTTTTCTTCCGGCGGCAGATTCGCCAACACTTCCTCGTAGCTCTTGTAGAAGAACTGCGACGGGTCGTCAGATTTTAAGATGTCGCAAATAAGGGCAGATTGTTTATCGGCGAGCTGGCCCAGCGGATGTCCGCCTTTATCAACAAAATCTTTGTTCATGGGTGCAAGGATGTCACGTCTGACTAGGTTGATGTCGTAGAACTCAACGCCCATTTCATCGGTTAGAGCATTGAATAAATCGCATTGCACTTTCTGACTTTCGTTGAGCAATAGATATGGGGGTAACACTGTACGCAGGCAAATCAATCGAATCCCGTTGTCCTTACAATATTGGGCAGTTTCTTTGAATGCTTCGATGTTTTGTTTTTTTAAATTGGCGAAGTTGTATGCGTAAGGGGTCCATTTTTGGGGGGAGTGCTGAAAGCCCCAGCGAAATCCGTTTGTTTTATAAACAAAACTTCCCTGTTTGGAGCCTTCGGGGCGAACGTCGTCAATTGTCTTACCGTGACGATCCTTTAACAGTTTGGGAATGCGTAAGAAGTTCCCAGGGCTGAGACTGTATCCTCCGACGAGTTGCATGGGCGTTTGCTGAGGTATAACACGTGGGGCCCATACAGAAGCGAGATATTTCAGTTTCCGATCTGTTGTAAGTGCAGTATAAAATGCGCCAGCACCCTCCGAGACGGGTTTAAACCAATAGGCGATGTCCAGTTCCCATATAACTGTTTTGATTTTTCCTGTTGTATTTGCTTCGGAAATAACATAGTACATGTGTTCGATCGGTAGTCCTGACCGTCCGAGATTGTATGTGTTTCCAAATCCATTTTCGGTGAAGATTTTAGGGTTTAGGCCGGTTTCGCATTGAGATTCGCCAAGTAGTAGGGTGGACGTATTGTTCTCTTTGCTTTTATCGATGTCAAGCTTCCAAGAGTCGGCACCTCTAAAGAGAAAAGAAAATAATAAAATCAGACATCCGTTGAAAAGGAAGAAGAGGAGTATTTTATTAAAAGTTCGCATACATAAATCCTCCGGCAGGCGCAACATATCCCCAGCCCAAAATCAGATGAAGCAGGATTGACCACACAATCAGCTGAACCCAGTATGGTGTTTTACCGATAACAGGACGCAGACGGAGGCCTCGCTCGTGAAGAACGCTTATCAGGAACAGAAGTCCTATTGAGGTTGTCAGGATAAAGGCGATGCCGAATGTTGAATAAATTTGGCTGAGTGAAAAGCTCTGAAACTTCCACATATTCACAAACAATGTCCACGAGCCGGAGGCCGTGGCTGCGCAGTCAAAAATCCAGCCGATGGTAACGATGGAGAAGGTGCGGACGAGTTGGAAGCTTTTCCACCAGAGAGCTTCCTCGTTAATCTTGAGAGCGCGCTTCCAATCGGCATACTGATCGACCAGGATGGCACTGATGGCCAAGATGATGCCGTTATAAAGGCCCCATGCGAAGAAGTTGGTGCCGGTGCCGTGCCAGATGCCGACCAGCATGAAGACGAGGATGTCGGCGATGCCCATGCCGATGCGGTTGGCCATCTTGCGGGAGGTGACCTTCTTCAGTGATTTTTTGACGCTGTTGAGCGACTGGGACATGGAAATGGGGTAAAAGACGTAGTCTTTCATCCATTCGCCCAGCGAAATATGCCAGCGGCGCCAAAATTCACCCAGCGAACGGGAAAAGTAGGGCTGACGGAAGTTGTCTTTTAGTCCGATACCGAAGCACTGTGAGAAGCCGCGGATGATATCGATGCCGCCGCTGAAGTCGCAGTAAAGCTGGATGCCGAAGTAAACCAAGCCGAACCAGATGGTGAAACCGTAAGGTGTGGTGTCGCCGTGAAAGATGTTGTGAACCCAGCCTCCAATACGGTCGGCGATGACCAATTTCTTGAAAAGGCCCCACAGCACGAGCTGCACGCCGAATTTAAGGTTCTGCCATTCAAAGCGGTGCGCTTTGAAGAGTTCTGGGGCGAGTTCGCCGTATTTGCTGATGGGGCCCTGGACCAGTTGCGGGAAGTAGCAGGTGAAGAGCAGGACCTTAAAATAGTTCTTCTCGGCCTTTTGGCGTTCCCAATAGACATCCAGCAGATAGGAGATAATCTGGAGGGTATAGTAGGAAAGGCCGACGGGGTACAGGTATTTGTGGACAAAGTTGGGTAGGTAGATGCCGAATGAACCTATCTGCAACTCGCAAACCCAAGGGAGCGCTACAGCATATTTCAGGAGGATGAGTACGGCGGCACAGGCGGTAACCCCTGTTATTACGAGGCGCTTTTTGTTTTCTTTTGCGACTTCAAGTTTGCGGGCCAGTAGATAGGCTGTCAGGCTCGTGGCAAGGATGAAGAACAGTCCGAATAGATTGACGGACAGCACATACAGAAAACTCAACACCAGCAGCCAGGGCCAGCGGGCCCGTAATGGTAGGAGATAGAAAATCAGCACCCCAAGTGCTATTGAAACAAAGTAACCGAATGTTGTAATACCCACAGCCAGCAGGCCTCCGACTATCGTACGAAGGAGACGGTGCGAACGGAGTTGGCCGCTGCGGACAGGATTCGCCCTGTATGTACAGATGGACACTTCATTCCCCGGCTCCTTCACCTTATACTGGGGCACCTACCAGAGGTACCCGGACACGTGTCGGTCAAAGGGGCTTTTTATGACTGCATGCTGCAGGATTGCGGAAGTTCAGACAATTTTCCACAAAAAAGGCGTGCCTCTGACCTATACTGTTTCTTCACGGGGCCTAGCACAGCCTGCAGGAAAACAATACAGGAAAGGCACGCCAGGGATTGGGCCCTAGCGCGCTCTCCGCACTGCTTTTCGTTCCTGCTGAAGGTGCTAGTTTCGTGAAGACGAAAAGTATGCGTAAACGCATCTTTATGCGTTTGAGGGTGGTGGGAGGACATTTTTTTGTCGCCACCGCGGCTCAAACTATGTGGGGATATAATATCGCGAACGAGGTACGAAAGTCAATGCAGAAAGGCGGTGTTATTGAAAATCTGGGGGGGGGAAGTGGTCTGCTGTAGGGAGGGGGGAGGTTCTGTATGCAGCGGTTGTCCGGTGGGTGGCGTTATCTTAAGGGGGAACCGACGACGCAGGGACGTGAGGAATGCTGCATGTGAATGGATTGAGGGCGGGGTCGGCATGTGGTGGCGGAGCGGCGTTTTGTGGCTTTATATTGTTTTCTGCTTTTGGCTTTTGCATGCGGGGCATTTTTTTGTTAGTCTATAAGTACTATGAAAAAGTGGCTTTTGTTTAGCTGTGCGCTTTTGGTCGCCGGTTTTACCGCGGCGGCGGGGGTGCTGTCGTCCGGTGCCGCGAAAGAGGCGCTGCGCAAGGAACTGCGTACGCAGGAGTGGGCGTTTACGCCGTCGGTGCGTCAGGCGTATATTGAGTATGCGGAGGCGGTGGTCCGCGAGACGTATGACACCAAGAAGATTAACGAGAAGACGTGGAAGTGGTTTAAGAGCCGTCCGCAGGTGATGAGCGCGCTGGCATCAGCGGTCGACCCCGTGGATCCGCGGATGTTTCTTAATTTTCAGCGTGTCTGTCAGTCGCTCGGGCCGCAGCAAGCGGACAAGTGGCGTCAGTTGGCGCTGGCGTATGTGATTCGCTGGCGTGACCGTTACTTCCCGGTGGAGTTGTTGCCGCGGGCGGTGTTTGATCCGCAGAAGATGGAGCGTCTGGTCTTTAACAACAAAAAGGGGCGCGGGGGGGATTTTGCGCTGCTGGGCGATGATGATCCGTGTCCTAAGGCAACGGATGAGGAGCGGCGTCTGGGCGAGTGGCTGGCTGGGGTGCAGTCGCTGGCGAGTAAGAACCCGAAGCTGACGATTCACAATATGCTGAAGATGCCAGTGCATGAAATTAATCTCATGACGCAGAAGATGCCAGATGACAAGCCGATGTTGACGAAGTTTCCGAATTGGGAGAACGTGGCGCTGGCGGGGCGGTTGTATCCGCGCTATTTCGATTGTACGCCTTCGCCGCAGAAGGCAATCCTGACGAAGATTTATCGCAATGGGCGCATTCCGCCGCGCTCGGACCGTCCTGCCTTTCGGATGGACCACGCGGAGTGGCCGATTTTGCTGTATGCCGCCGATTTGGATTCGTTGGACGAGACATCGTTCATTTTTGGCTATTTTGCGTCGAAGAAGCAGGTGCCGCCGATGGGGCTCGGTCAGCAGGCGAGTTCGAGCGGCGGCGCGGATATTAACAAAAACGATCCAAACTTCCGCTATGCGCGCAGCAACTGGCATCCAGATAAGTTTATCCGCACGTACAATGGATCGCGCAAGGACCAGGGGGGCAAATCTTGGGCGTGGTGCATGAATGCGCTGAATGTGGCCGCGACGGCTGTGGCGGCTCCGCCAGATGGTAAGTTTTATTATATGGGTGGCAAGGGTAACTATACCTATTTTCTGACCTGCGCGGACAATGCGTTCACGGGGGTGGGGTCGTCGGCATCGTGGCATCTGCCTCAGCTTGAGACGGTTAATCCCTCCTCGCCAGCTCGCGGCGCTGTGTTGCACAGCAACTTTATCGGGTTGGCAGCGACGGTGAATCAGGGGCTGCAGGAGTATGAGGATGCGCGTATGGCATTGGCGGCAATCCGACTGCTGCAGCTGTCGCGTCAGCAGCGGGTGCTGTTGCTGGAGAGCGTTTTCAAGGAGAATCCGATTAATGGCGATGTGCTGTATCGTCTGGCGGCGGAGTACCGGCAGATGCAGGATGCGAAGGCTACACTGAAGATGCTGAATGCCGCTCGCGCCTATGCGGCCCATGGCTTTAAACTGCCCGTGTCGCCCGCTGCTGCCAAGACCGGACGCGGGGCAATGAAGAAGATTCTGAAGGATGCGGAGCCGGATTACGGGCGCGTGCCAGTGGTGTCGGTGAACAGCAATCCGTGGTTTTTCCTGACCTGTGCCGAGATTGCAACGCAGTATCTGCGTGACAACGGTGGCAAGGAGAAGGGGCTGTTTCGCGCTGAGTTGGAGTATCTGCGCAAGGCGGCCGGCGGTTGCGGCGATAAGCCGATTGTGCGCGCGATTGATACGCTGGGCGGGCTGGTTAACTGAGGGGGGCTTCATCGTGAGGCGCCGTGGGGCTGTGGCCTTTTGCGGCAGAACGTGGAGCAGCGGTAGGGCGTGAGCGGGGCGTGAGAAGCAGGCCCGCGCAGGACCCCAATGAGCCGCAAGCGGCTACCTGGGGAGTACCCCCAGACCCCCAGGTTGCTTGACTGGGGAGTACCCCCAGGCCCCCAGGTTGCTTACCTGGGGAGTACCCCCAGGCCCCCAGGTTGCTTACCTGGGGAGTGCCCCCAGGCCCCCAGGTTGCTTACCTGGGGAGTGCCCCCAGGCCCCCAGGCTACTTACCTGGGGAGTGCCCCAGCCTGCGTGAATGCCGAGTGCCGAGTGCAGTGTGCCGTTTTTGATGGCTGCTGCACCGTTTTTTTGGGGGGGTGGCGCAGGCGGCAGTTTGCTGAGCTGGAGTATAGTATAAAGAGTATTGCGGAAGAGGCCGAATTCGGGGCGTTTGGTGTGTTTTGGGGGCTGAAAGGCGCATGCTGCGGTGAGTGGTGTATTTTTTTTGTGTTTTGAGGTATTTTTGCTTGAAGTTTGCGGTGTATTTTGGTATTTTTTAATGGTTACGTATAGGGACGAATTGTCTTTATACGCCGTCAGCCTCTGCGTTTGGATACAGCCGTCTACTGTCCGGCGGGGGTTCGGCATCTGCCGGGACGGAGGGCGTTGAGAGCCGCCCGCGTCTATTGTCGTTAGACCTTTCCGGGGTGCGCCCCGGTTGATTTGAAAGACAAGTGAGGTATCACGCATGGCCACTAACCAGGATCATGTTTTCGGAAAGCTGAAAGCTGCTTCTCAGCCGCCGAATCTGATTGAAATCCAGACCAAGTCGTTTCACGATTTCCTGCAGGCTGACGTCAGCGCCAGCAAGCGTGCGAACATGGGGCTTCAGGCAATCTTCAAAGAGATTTTCCCTGTAGTTTCCAAGGATGGACGTTTCACCATCGATTTCGTCCGTTACAACCTCGAGAAGCCCCGCAAGACGGCGTTTGAATCGCTGCGTGACGGCGATACCTTCTCGGCTCCGCTGCATGCGACGTTCCGTCTGAAGGACGGCGACGAGGTGCGCGAGGATGACGTGTTCCTGGGCGAGGTGCCTCTGATGACGCGTGACGGTGCGTTCATCATCAACGGTGCTGAGCGCGTGATTGTCTCCCAGCTGCACCGCTCTCCTGGCATCTGCTCGGAGAAGACGCTGCACGCTAACGGTCACGAATTGAACTCTGTGCGCATCATTCCTGACCACGGTTCTTGGATTGAAATCCAGTTTGACGCATCCGACATCATGTGGGTGTATCTGGACCGCCGTCGTCGCGCCCGTAAGTTCTACGTGACGACCTTCCTCCGTACGCTCGGTTACGATACGGACGAGAAGATTCTCGCGCTGTACTACTCTTTCCACACCATTTCGACATCCGACAAGTGGAGTGATGACGAGCTGGCCAGCTATGTGCTGAAGGACGATTTGATTGACATCAACTCCGGCACCGTGCTTGCCCGCCGTTACGATCCCGTGACGCCTGCGCTGGTTGACCTGGCCAACCGTGCCGACATTCCTCTGTTCGACGTGGTCGATACCTCGTTTGACAAGGGCCTGCTGATGAAGACCCTGAAGGTCGACCTGACGCACAACGAAGAAGAAGCCGTCCGCGACATCTTCCACCGTCTGCGTCCCGGCGATCCCGTGACCGACACGAATGCCCGCAGCTATGTGCATTCCCAGTTCTTCGATCCTCGCCGTTACGACCTCGGCTACGTGGGCCGCTATAAAGTCAATCAGCGTTTGAAACTGATGGACAAGGTGGACCTGAAGCTGCGCGTGCTTTCTGATGACGGCATTGAAGTGGTGGAAGCGCTCCGTTTGCTGCTCAACATCACGACCGGCCGCGAACACGTGGACGATATCGACCACCTTGGTAATCGCCGCATCCGCACGACTGGTGAACTGCTGGAGAATGCTTGCCGCGTGGGTCTGTCCCGCACCGAGCGTCTCATCCGCGAGCGCATGGGCGCCCATGACCAGAACTCTTCTGGCGGCGTGCTCTCTCCCGTTAAGCTGGTCACCTCCAAGAGCCTTTCCGCAGTGATCCAGGACTTCTTCGGCCGCTCTCAGCTGAGCCAGTTCATGGATATGACCAACCCGCTTTCTGCGTTGGCCCACAAGCGCCGTCTCTCCGCACTCGGCCCGGGCGGTCTGTCCCGCGAGCGCGCTGGCTTCGAAGTCCGCGACGTTCACCCCACCCACTACGGCCGTATCTGCCCTATTGAAACGCCTGAAGGCCCGAACATCGGTCTAATTTCCTCCCTCGGCCTTTATGCCCGCGTTAATCAGTATGGCTTCATCGAAACCCCGTACCGCTATGTGCGCGACGGTCGCGTGACGGATGAAATCGTCTACATCGATGCCGATGAGGAAGAGAACCACACCATCGCTCAGGCGAACGCTCCGCTCGATGAGAATGGCCGTTTCATCAAGGATACCGTCAAGTGCCGCCGCCGCGGTGAGTTCGAGACACTTCCTCCGGAAGAGATCGACATGATGGACGTGAGCCCGATGCAGGTGATTTCGATCGCCGCCGGTCTGATCCCGTTCCTTGAGCACGACGACGCCAACCGTGCGCTGATGGGTGCGAACATGATGCGTCAGGGCGTGCCGTTGATGCGCACTGAGCGTCCCCGCGTCGGGACTGGCTTGGAGCGCATTGCCGCGGCCGACAGCTGCGTGACCGTGCTCGCCGAAGAGGATGGCATCGTTGCTTATGTTTCTGCAACGGAAATCGTTGTTACCAAGGATGGTAAGTGCCCGCCGCGCGTCCGCAAGGGCGAAAGGGTGAATGGCTGCCGTCGTTACACGCTGGAGAAGTTCCGTCGTTCCAATGCGGGCACCTGCGTGAACCAGAAGCCGATTGTGAAGCTCGGCGACCACGTGACAAAGGGGCAGCCTCTGGCAGACGGTCCTGCGACCGATGCCGGCGAACTCGCCCTCGGTAAGAACCTGATGGTGGCCTTCATGCCGTGGCGCGGCTTCAACTTCGAAGACGCTATTCTGATTAACGAGCGCTGCGTGAAGAACGATACCTTCACCTCCATTCACATCAAGGATTTTGAATGCGGCGCCAAGGATACCCGTCTCGGTGCCGAAGAAATCACCCGCGACATCCCGAACGTCGGTGAGGAGCAGCTCCGCAACCTCGGTTCCGACGGTGTGGTCCGCGTGGGTGCTGAAGTCCGTCAGGGGGACATCCTGGTGGGTAAGATTTCGCCCAAGAGCGAAACCGAACTGGCCCCTGAAGAGCGCCTGCTGCGTGCTATCTTCGGTGAAAAGGCTGCCGATGTGCGCGATACCTCCCTCAAAGTCCCGCCGGGAACCAAGGGTATCGTCATGGATGTCCGCGTGACCAATGCCGATCCGAACTCTGCCCTTCGTCTCAAGAAGCTGTCCAAGCCGACCAAGGGTGAGATGATGGATGACGGTGATTCTGTGGAATCCTACCTCGATGGTGCCGCTCTTACCAGCGATACCTCCGCTGCCACCGATGGCCGCCAGGCCGAAGATATCCGCCGCCGCAAGGAGGCTCAGATCCTCGACAATATGGCTAAGGATTTCGCCGACCTGTGGCTGAACGACAAGTTCTCCTTCGACGTGGTCGATACCAACGGCGATATCATCATCCCGAAGAACCGCAAGGTCACCAAGACCCTCCTCGCGAAGCTGGCCGAAAATCACGACCGCATTCAGCAGATGGAGAACACCGACCGCCAGACCCAGTTCGAGAACGTGCTCGATAAGTATGCTCCTAGCTTTGCTGAGCTGGACATCATCGGTATCGAAGGTCTCGGTGACGATTCCATCCTCAGCGAAGAGCGCGTGGTCAAGCAGGTCCGTGTCTTCATCGCTGAAAAGAAGAATCTGTCCGTGGGTGACAAGCTCGCAGGCCGTCACGGTAACAAGGGTGTTGTTTCCCGTATTCTCCCGGATTGCGATATGCCGTTCCTGCCGGATGGCCGCTCCGTCGATATTGTGCTGAACCCGTTGGGCGTGCCTTCGCGTATGAACCTCGGTCAGCTGTTCGAGACGGTGCTTGGCTCGGCCTGCACCGAACTGGATATGCACGTCAAGACCCCTGTGTTCGACGGCTGCCTGGAATCGGAAATTGACGAGCTGCTGGCCAAGGCCCGCAAGCACCAGGAAGAAAACACCGCTCCCGGCACTGTGCCGTGGATTAGCCCCGACGGCAAGAGCGTTCTCTATGACGGTCTGACCGGCGAACCCTTCGGCCAGCGCGTCGTTGTCGGTACCATTTACATGCTGAAGCTGCACCACTTGGTTACGGACAAGATCCACGCCCGTGCCACGGGGCCTTACTCGCTGGTTACTCAGCAGCCTCTGGGCGGTAAGGCGCAGGCCGGCGGTCAGCGTATGGGTGAAATGGAAGTGTGGGCTCTGGAAGCGTACGGCGTGGCCTATGCGCTGCAGGAACTCCTCACCGTCAAGTCCGACGATGTGGTCGGCCGCACCCGCATTTACGAGACCATCGTCAAGGGCTCGAACACGCTGGAAGCCGGTACGCCGGAATCCTTCTCCGTGCTCGTCAGCGAACTCCGCGGCCTCTGCCTCGATATGCGCCTGCACGGCGACAATGTCCCCGAGGAAGAACCGGCTGCCCCCGCCGCTGCCGCAGTCCCGCCCGTCACCCTTTAATCTTTCGGAGGCTTTTCAGAGATGAGTCATTACGCTGCGAAGGAAATGTTCAAGCTGCCCGCCGATGCCCAGTATGATGCCGTGAGCATCACCCTGGCCTCCCCCGAGACCATCCGCGGATGGTCTCACGGCGAGGTGAAGAACCCCGAGACCATCAACTACCGCTCCTACCGTCCCGAACGTGACGGCCTCTTCTGCGAACGCATTTTCGGACCGACGAAGGACTGGGAATGCTCCTGCGGTAAGTACAAGCGCATTAAGCACAAAGGCATCGTCTGCGACCGCTGCGGCGTCGAAGTGACGCTCGCCCGCGTTCGCCGCGAGCGCATGGGCCATATCGAACTGGCGGTCCCCGTCAGCCATATTTGGTTCTTTAAGTGCAATCCCAGCCGCATTGGTGCGATGCTCGACCTGTCGAGCACCGTGCTCGAGCGCGTGCTCTACTACGAAGACTACCTGGTCACCCAGCCCGGCGAAACCCCGCTTCAGGAAAACCAGCTCCTCACCGAGCAGGAATACAATGAAGCCGTCGAGAAGTATGGCGCCGAAGCATTTGAAGCTGGCATGGGTGCTGAAGTTATCCGCACCTGCCTCAAGCGCCTCGATCTGGACAAGATGATGGAAGATCTCGTCCAGGAACTCGAGAATACCCGCTCTAAGCAGACCCGCAAAAAAATCACCAAGCGCATGAAAATCGTGGAAGGTTTCCGCGAATCTGGTGCCAAGCCCGAGTGGATGATCCTCGAGGCGCTGCCCGTGATTCCGCCGGAACTCCGTCCGCTCGTTCCCCTTGAAGGCGGCCGCTTCGCCACCTCCGACCTGAACGACCTCTATCGCCGTGTGATTAACCGCAACAATCGTCTGCGCAACCTGCTCTCGCTCAAGACGCCGGATGTCATCATCCGCAACGAAAAGCGCATGCTGCAGGAAGCCGTTGATGCGGTGTTCGATAACGGCCGTCACGGCCGTGCCGTCGCCGGTGCCGGCGGACGTCCCCTCAAGTCCCTCAGCGACATGCTCAAGGGTAAGACTGGTCGTTTCCGTCAGAACCTGCTCGGTAAGCGCGTCGACTACTCTGGTCGTTCCGTGATTGTGGTTGGTCCTCACCTGAAGATGCACCAGTGCGGTCTGCCGAAGAAGATGGCGCTCACCCTGTTCGAGCCCTTCATTATCCGCCGCCTGAAAGAAATCGGTCTCTGCCACACGGTCCGCACCGCCAAGAAGATGATCGAACAGCAGAAGCCCGAAGTCTGGGATATCCTCGAAGAGGTCACCAAGGGTAAGACGGTTATGCTCAACCGCGCCCCGACGCTGCACCGACTCTCGATTCAGTCCTTCGAGCCGGTGCTGATTGAAGGCGAGGCTATCCGTCTGCACCCGATGGTCTGCACCCCGTTCAACGCCGACTTCGACGGTGACCAGATGGCTGTGCACGTGCCCCTCTCGGTGGAAGCCCAGCTCGAGAGCCGCCTGCTCATGCTCTCGACCAACTCGATCTTCTCTCCTGCTTCTGGCGATTCTAACAAGACGCCTACCCAGGATATCGCGCTCGGCTGCTACTATCTGACCGTTCTCGGTCAGCAGGATCAGATTCACAAGCGTGCTGCCGGCAAGGGCATCCGCCCCAATGTCGAAGAGCACCTGCCCCTGTTCGGCTCCTTTGACGAACTCGAGCTCGCCTTCAACGACGGTGCCGTTAGCGTCCACGACCGCATTTGGATTAAGAACCCCGACTATGGCCACAAGGAACGCCCCAACGGCGATCCGACCGCCAAGATTCTCGTGACCCTCGTTGGCCGCGTCCTCTTCAACGAGGTCTGGCCTGAGGAAATGGGCTTCTGGAACGACAAGGTCACCAAGTCCACCCTCGGTAAGCTGATTGTTCAGTGCCACCAGGTCGTCGGCCATGACCGCACCATCGATATGCTCGACCGCCTGAAAGCGCTCGGCTTCGAATGGGCCTGCCAGTCTGGTGCCTCCATGGGTATCAAGGATATGATCCGTCCGCCGGACAAGGATACCATCCTCGAAACCTCCGAGACCGAAGTTGCTCGCGTCCAGAAGCAGTACGCCCAGGGTGTCATCACCGAAGGTGAACGCAAGGGTAAAATTACCGACATTTGGTCTGGCGCTACCGAACGCATTGCCGACTCGCTGTACAAGACCATCGAGTCGAACATCTCGCCCGACAATCCGAACCCGACGGACCTGAACCCGATCTTCATGATGGCTGACTCTAAGGCGCGTGGTTCGCGTACGCAGATTCGTCAGCTCGCTGGTATGCGCGGTCTGATGGCTAAGCCGAACGGTGAAATCATCGAAACGCCGATTACCGCCTCCTTCCGCGAAGGCCTCTCCGTGTTGGAATACTTCACGTCTTCCCACGGTGCCCGTAAGGGTCTGGCCGATACGGCTCTGAAGACGGCTGACGCCGGCTACATGACCCGTAAGCTCGTCGATGTGGCGCAGGATGTCATCATCACGAAGCAGGACTGCAATACCATGTCCGGCATCGAGATGAAGGCCATGTACCAGGGGTCCGAGTGCAAGCTCCCGCTCTCCAAGCGTATCATCGGCCGCACCGCCCTCTACGAAATCCGCGACAACGACAACAATGTTCTCGTGGAAGCCAACGACGAAATCGACGAAGTCAAAGCTATCGCCATCGAGAAGGCTGGTATCGAATCCGTCTGGATTCGTTCTGGTCTCACCTGCGACTGCAAGCATGGCATGTGCGCCAAGTGCTACGGTCGTGACCTCTCCACTGGCAAGGCTGTGGAAATCGGCACCGCCGTTGGTATCATCGCTGCACAGTCCATCGGTGAACCTGGTACGCAGCTCACGATGCGTACGTTCCACGTCGGTGGTACGGCTTCGACGGCTCAGGAAGAATCCGAAATCGTCCTTAAGAAGGATGGTATCGTCAGCTACCGCGACCTCCGTACGGTCGAAGTGCAGGTGAACGATAAGGACCTCGGCGAAGTGACCGCTTGGATTGTTCTGAACAAGAACGGCTCCGTGGCCCTGACCGACGAAGAAGGTTCCGAACTCGAGAGCCACTCCATCCAGATGGGTGCCACCCTGTTCGTCGCCGACAATGCCAAGGCCTCCGCCGGTGTCCGTCTGGCCACGTGGGACCCGCACTCCGTGCCCACCATCGCGGCGGCTGCTGGTATGATTGTCGAAGATGACCTCGAAGAGGGCATCACCGTCAATACCGAAGTCGACGGCGCCACTGGTGCCCGCAAGCGCACCGTCACCGAATCCCGCACCACCCTGCGCCCCCGCCTCCTCATCAAGGAAGTCCCCGAAGGTGTCGATCCCGCGACGCTCGACCCCGCCGACCTCAAGGATCTCGGTAACTTCCCTGTGACCGCTGGTTCGCAGATCATGGTGAAGCAGGGCGATATGGTCAAGCCTGGTGATATCCTCGTTAAGATGCCGCGCGGCGAAAACAAGACGAACGACATTACGGGTGGTCTGCCCCGCGTCGCCGAACTCTTCGAAGCCCGCACGCCCAAGGATGTTGCCGAAATCTCCAAGATTGATGGTATCATCGAATTCGGTGCCGACGAACGCGGCAAGCAGGTCGTGGTCGTCCGCGACGAGCTCACCGGTATCTCCGAGAAGCACCTCATCCCGATTGCCAAGCGCATCGTCGTGTTCCCTGGTGACCGTGTCCGCCGCGGTCAGCAGCTCACCGAAGGTTCCGCCTCCCCGCAGGAAATCCTCGATGTCTGCGGCCAGCAGGAACTCCAGCGCCACCTCGTGAACGCCGTTCAGGAAGTGTACACCGCACAGGACGTGAAGATCAACGATAAGCACGTCGAAATCATCATCCGCCAGATGCTCCGCAAGATCCGCATCGAAAACCCGGGTGACACCGATTTCCTGTACGGCGAACAGGTCTCCCGCCACGTCTTCGAAGAAGAGAACGCCCGCATGGCCGAAGAAGGCAAGCGCCCCGCCGAGGGTAAGCCCGCCCTCCTCGGTATCACCAAGGCCTCCCTCGAAACCGACTCTTTCATCTCGGCCGCCTCCTTCCAGGACACCACCCGCGTCCTCACCGAGGCCTCCACGATGGGCCGTGTCGATGAACTCCGCGGCTTCAAGGAAAACGTCATCCTCGGTCACCTCATCCCCGGCGGTACTGGCTTCCCGCTCCACCGTTACATCAAGATGGTCTCCCTCGGCACCCCGATTTCGCAGGACGAGATGGATTCCATCTACGGCAAGCGCGATGCCAACGGTATCGAAAAGGACTCCATCGAGATCCCCGAAGAGGAACAGGTTAACGACAGCGATGGTCTCAGCGACCTCCTGGCTCCGGTGATGCGTGACGACGAAGAAATCGATACAATCGATCCCACTGACGCCAACGGCGACTCCGACGATATCGACTAATCGGTCCCCCGATTCAAAAAAAATCCTCCGCAGCGATGCGGGGGATTTTTTTTGGTGGGGGCACGCCGAGCCCCATCCCTTTAAAATGTCGCCTGGCAGGCGACCTTTTGGGGGTGGGGGTGTCCTATACTGTGCGGTGTTGATTCCAAAAAGGAGTCTGTTACACAAAGCAAGGAGGTCTGTTATGGACGACACCAACGAAAACGCGCAGACTGTGCGCAGCGAGAAAACGGCGGGGCAGGGCGAAGGGTCTGCGAAGGAGAACTTTGTCGAGGTTATCTTTGTCATCGACAAGAGCGGCTCAATGAGCGGCACGGAACGTGACATCGTTGGCGGCTTTAACACCGTCATTGAAGAACAGAAGAAGCTCCCTGGCAAAGTGGCCGTGTCGACGGTCTTCTTCGATGCCTACCGCCGAGTGCTGCACAATCGAGCCCTCATCGACACCATCCGACCGATGACCATTGAGGATTATCAGCCCAACGGCACGACGGCCTTGCTCGATGCCGTCGGTTTTGCGCTGCACCACATCGGCCACATCCACCGCGATGCACTGCCTGACCAGGTGCCAGATAAGACCCTCGTTATCATCATGACCGATGGTTACGAAAATGCCAGCCGTTACTATACCGAGGATAAAGTTCGCCACGACATCCGTGTCTGCCGCGAGAAGTACGGTTGGGAGTTTCGCTTCTTCGGCGCGAACATCGAATCCGGCGATGTCGCCGAAGCCATCGGCATCGAACGCGACTGCGCCGAAGATTTCTTGGCAGACGGTGAAGGCATTGGACGTGTCTACGAAAATGTCTGCTGCTGCATGCGCGCCGTCCGCGAGATGCCGCCACGCCGCCCGCGCTCACCGCGCCGTCGCCGTTCGTAAAAATACCTGCCTGCGCGGTTGCAAACATCGCGCAGGCATGCTATGCTCTGGAATATCCGTAAGATTAACAGGAGGTCTGTATGCCGTTTGAAATTGTGACTGGAGACATTACCGAACAGCAGGTCGATGCTATTGTCAATGCTGCCAATAGTTCCCTGCGCGGAGGCGGTGGTGTCGATGGCGCCATTCACCGCGCTGCCGGTCCGAAACTGCACGAAGCCTGCCTGAAACTCGGACGCTGCCCCACGGGCGAGGCGCGCATCACGCCTGGTTTCGACCTGCCCGCCCAGTTTGTCATTCATACCGTCGGCCCTATCTGGACTGGCGGCCAGCGTGGCGAGGCCCGTCTGCTGGCCTCCGCGTGTCGTCACTCCCTGGAGCTCGCCGCCGAAAACGGCTGCGCATCCGTTGCCCTGCCGCTCATCTCCGCCGGAGCTTACGGCTATCCAGGTGAAGAGGCACAGGATATCCTAATCGAAGAAATTAACCGCTTCCTCGAGTCGCACGAGATGTTGGTGCGCCTGGTCCTCTTCGATAAAGAGGAGCTGCTCATCGGCAACGTGCGCAAACTTATCCGCGACCGCTTCCTGGACGGATCCTACCGCGGCCACGAAGACGAAATCGAGGCCTGGTTCCGCGAACAGGGTTGGCGTGGGCGGGACCCATTTGAAGAGAGTAGCCATAGCTGCGCCTCGATGGCTCCTGTGGAAGGCGTTGTGCCGCCCCCGCGGCTCAAACGGGCCGCGAGGCGGAAACTTCCTTCCGATTTGAAGGTGCAATACAGTCTTGACCTGTCGGAGATGTTTCCGGAGTGCCGGAGGGAGGTCAATGTCAGCCGCCACGCGCTGCCCGAGGTGCACGAATCGGTACCGCCGCCGTGCCTGCAGGAGGCCGCCGAGCCGATGCCGACACTCGAGGATTTTCGGAAGGCCAAACGCGAGACGTTTTCCGCGCTGCTGCAGCGCCTCATCCGCGAACACGGCCTCCTGGATGCGGATTGCTATAAAAAAGCCAATGTGGACCGGCGGCTCTTTTCGAAAATCCGAAGCAATCCCGATTATCAGCCGTCCAAGGCAACGGTGATGGCGTTTGCCGTGGCGCTGGAGCTTACCCGCGAAGAAGCGGATACGCTGCTGGCCTCCGCCGGCTTCATGCTCTCTGATGCCATCTTCTTCGACCGCCTGCTCGACTACTGTCTGCGCCACCATATCTACAACGTCACTAAAATCAACCTGCTGCTCTATACCGCCGACCAGCCCCTGCTGGGACGTGGATAGTCTGTTCGGTAAGTCCGGAGGAAGGCCATGTCGTTTGAAATCGTCACTGGGGACATTACAGCCCAGCATGTCGGGGCCATTGTCAATACGACCGGTCCTACAATGGTGGACGGTGCCGATTTACTTCCGCCCCACGCTGGTCTGTGGACGCGGTTTCGTTTTTGGAAGGAGCATCGGCATATTCTGCCGCCGAAGCTCGGGGAGGGCATCACGGGGGCCATTCACCGTGTGGCTGGACCAAAACTGGCGGTTGCCTGCAGAAAGCTCGGGCTCTGTCCTGTCGGCGGAATTCAGGTGACAGAAGCCTTCCGGCTTCCCTCCCTGTATGTGTTTCATACGGTGGTCCCGGAGCGGCAAGGAGGAAAGACCAATGAATTGGATGTCCTTGCGAAGCTCAGCCGGTCTTTGATGGAGGCCGCCGTCCGGCAAGGAAGTCTGTCGCTGGCGATGCCGCTGCTCGGCGCCGGCGAGCGGGGATATCCGTCGAAGGATGTCTATCGGGTTCTTGTGCGGGAAATTTCTGCCTTTGTCCGGGACCACGATTTGCGTGTGGTGCTGGTGCTTTCGCCGGACTATCCTCCGAAGAAAGATGCCGACTGCCGCAGTTTGGCGGCGCACTTTTCCACTGCCTCGGGGGCGCAGATGGACGGAGCCCTTTTGTGGAAATTTATCCGGATGGCGCAGTGCTACGGCTTCGATTTGCCGGAGCCGCCCAAGCCAACCAAGCCGAAACCCAAGCCTGAGCCCAAAACCGGGACGGAGCCCGATACCGCTTCACGCGGGGATGTGCGGTACTGCATTTCGGGGGTTGGCACCTATCCTCTCAGATCGGGTCGGTATATGGATCCGATTGAGACGCAGCGTCTCATCGAACGGATGCAATACGAAATGGAGCATAAACCGCGGCCCGACAGCTTTTCCAGCGTTCTGCTGCGGATGATTCGGGAGCACCGCATGACCGAAAGCGAATGCTACCGCCGTGCCAACATCGACCGCCGACTCTTCTCGAAAATCCGCAGCAACAGTTTCTATCAGCCCGCCAAGACCACGGCACTGGCCTTCGTTATCGCGCTGAAACTGTCCCGCAAAGAGGCGGATGAACTGCTCGCCCGTGCGGGTTTTGTCCTGTCGGACGCGATTATGGCGGACCGGTTGGTTGCCTTTTGTCTGGAAAACAGGATTTACGATATTCATCAGGTCAATCTGCTGCTGTATGAAGCCGACCAGCCCCTGTTGGGCCGCGGATAATTTTACGATAAGGAGGCGTCTGTGCTCTATACCGAACAGACGAAGAAAGCGATGCGTCTCTGTTATGAGGCGCACCAAGGGGTGATGGACAAGGGAGGGGTGCCCTATGTATTTCACCCGTTTCATCTTGCCGAACAGATGACCACCGAAGACGAAACCATTGCGGCCCTGCTGCACGATGTGGTCGAAGATACCGCGATGCGCCTGGAGGACCTCGCGTCCATGGGCTTCCCGAAAACCGCGCTGGAGGCCTTGCGTCTGCTGACGCATGATAAGGGCGAACCCTACCTCGAATATGTCTGCCGTATTGGGGCTAATCCCGTGGCGGCCGCCGTAAAGATGGCGGATCTCGCGCACAATAGTGACCTGACGCGTCTTGATGCCGTGGATGACAACGCGTTGCGTCGCGCGAAAAAATACAGGCTCTGCCTTCATCTGCTAAAGACCCGCACCGTCACCGACGGCCTCTGCTGCTTCACGATCCCCATCGACGGCAGTGATGCCCCTATCCTTCTCAAGGCAACTCAGGAGCGATTGCTCTCCTATTCGCTGAACGGTCGCCCCCTGACGCGTGCCGAATTCACCGCCGCCCTAACGCGTGCTTCCCTCTGATAAAGGGCTTGCACGCAGGTCCCGCTGCCGCAGTCCAAATGTGTTATACTGCAACGTATGGGTGAACTTCCTGTGAAAAAAGTTCCCGAGGCATCGCCCGATTTTGCGGCGATTCATACGGATGAGACGATTTATGTGGATAAGACCGTATATTTCTATCGGCTGATTACACAGAACAGGCAGTTCGCATCTTACTTTATTGCCCGTCCCCGCCGTTTCGGAAAATCGCTGATGCTGTCGACGCTCCGCTATATCTTTGAGGGACGGCGCGAGCTGTTCAAGGGGCTGTATATCGCTGAAGAGACCGACTATGACTGGCCGGTGTTTCCCGTGGTCATGGTGGATTTTTCGGCCGCTCTGGTGACGAACCTTACCATCTTTGAAGAGATGTTTGCCCGTGTCATCCGGAAGGCGTTTCGTCCCTTTGGCTATGTCTATAATGTATCCCTGTCGCCTGAGGCCAATTTCGCGGATGCGATGGACGATTTGATTGCCGAGCGTGGACGTGTGGTCGTGCTGATTGATGAGTACGATGCGCCGATGGGTCATGCGATGGCGGATGCCGGAATGGCGGCGTATGTCCGCAAACGACTGTCGAACTTCTTTGTCCTGCTGAAATCTTACAACAAAGACATCCGCTTCATGATGCTGTCCGGCGTATCGAAGTTTGCCCAGCTGTCGGTCTTCTCTTCGCTGAATACGCCGAAGGACCTCTCGTTCGATGCCGACTATGCAACGATGCTCGGCTACGCGGACGACGAATTGGACACTTACTTCCGTGCGCATCTGCTGCAGCATGCCGGAAAGATGGGTAAGGCCTACGATGCGTATCGCAGAGAGTTTAAATCCTGGTACAACGGCTACTGTTTCGCCCCCGGTGCCGAAAGTGTCTACAACCCCATTTCCGTCGGCCTCGCGCTCGATGCCAAACCTGCTGAATTTGGTGCCACGTGGATTAGTTCCGGACCACTGGCGATGCTTGCAAATTATCTGCACGAAGCTCCCAGCGCATTGAATGAATCTATTTTCAGTACAGAGGTCACCTCAACGCCTGTCGAACTGGGTAGTACGTCCGAAGTAGAGGCCATTGCACCGCTGCCTCTGTTTTATCAAACGGGTTACCTGACAATCGCCGGCGAGAAATCAACGCTGTCCAAACTGTATCTGCGTATCCCCGATGAGGAAATCCGCCGTTCGCTTTATGCGCTTTACATTGACCGCTTGGCGGATCATACTCGGCGCCGCTGGCGCGAAGATGCACTGAATCTGATTGAGCACGGGGAGTTTGGCGCGTTTCTGGACGAACTGAAAGATCTGTTTGCCGAAATGCCTTATGGTTCGCTTGAAGTGCCAAAGTTGATTTATGAGGGGCAGTACCGGCGTATCCTGATGTTTATGTTTGGGTCGCGCGGTATTCCCTGTGTGGCCGAGAAGGAGCAGTCTCATCGCAATCGCTCTGATTTGGTGGTGTTGTTTGAGCATTTTGTCTGTATTTTCGAGCTCAAAAACAACGCATCTCTGACGGCTGAAGATGCCTTGCGCCAGATTCACGACAAGGACGATGCCAAGCCTTACCGTCACACGGGCAGGCGTCTGATTTTTATCGGCATTGTCTTTAATCCCGACGACCACACGATTCTCGATGCCCGGTTCGAAGAGCAACCCCGTTCTGACGGTTGATGCGGTGGCCGGCGTAAGTCCTTTTTCGTCGGTATGCCCGCTTGCGCGGTGTGCTATACTGTTAGTGTTATGGATACTGCGCTTTTTGATACCTTCGACCGGGACCATCTGTGGCACCCGTATACTTCCACCGTGAACCCGCTGCCGACGTACAAGGTGATGTCGGCGAAGGGGACGCACATCACGCTGGCGGACGGCCGCGAGCTCGTGGAGGGTATGAGTTCGTGGTGGTGCGCGATTCATGGATACGGCAATCCGGTGCTGGTGAAGGCGTTGCAGGACCAGGCGGCGACGATGTCGCATGTGATGTTCGGCGGGCTGACGCATGACCCCGCCATCGAGCTCGGCAAACTGCTGCTGGAGATTACGCCGCCGTCGCTGACGAAGATTTTCTATGCGGACAGCGGTTCGGTGGCGGTGGAAGTGGCCATGAAGATGGCGGTGCAGTACAATCCCGCCAAGTCCGATTTTCTGACCATTCGTTCCGGCTATCACGGGGATACGTGGAACGCGATGAGCGTCTGCGATCCGGTGAACGGTATGCACGGCCTCTTCGGGTCCGCACTGCCGCGTCGCTTCTTCGCCCCCTCGCCGATGTGCCGTTTCGGTGAGGCGTGGAATCCGTCCGATTTCGAGCCGATGGCGGCGCAGATCGAAGCGCACCGCGATACACTGGCGGCGGTGATTTTGGAACCGATTGTTCAGGGCGCGGGCGGGATGCGTTTTTATCATCCCGAGTATCTGAAGGCGCTCCGTCAGGCCTGCGATGCGGCCGGCGTGCTGTTGATTTTCGACGAGATTGCGACCGGCTTCGGACGCACGGGCAAGCTGTTTGCCTGGGAACATGCCGGCGTTGAGCCTGATATCATGTGCATCGGTAAGGCGATTACGGGTGGCATGATGACCTTTTCCGCAGTGCTGGCCTCGGACGATGTCGCGGAACGTGTCTGTTCTGGTGAGGCGGGTTGCTTCATGCATGGGCCGACTTTTATGGCCAATCCGCTGGCCTGCGCGGTCTCGGTGGCCTCCACAAAGCTCCTGCTGTCGCAGCCGTGGCAGCAGACGGTGGGTGCCATTGAGGCGCAGCTGAAGGCGGAACTTGAGCCTGCGCGCAGGATTGCGTCCGTGGCCGATATCCGCGTACTCGGCGCTATCGGCGTGATGGAGATGAAGCGTCCGGTGGATATGGCCGCGACGCAGAAGTTCCTGGTGAATCGCGGCGTTTGGCTGCGTCCTTTCGGAAAACTGATTTACACCATGCCGATGTACGTTACGCCGCCGGATGAGCTCAGTGAGATCACCGGAGCGATGACGGCCCTGGCACAGGCGATGGCCGACGGAGCGTTATGACTGATTTTGTCCCCAACTTTGTTTCGCACGAACATCCGCAGCAGGCCGTGTGCGGCGAACGGATTGTGCGCCGGCTTCAGGAGCACGGTTACGAGGCGGTATTCGCTGGTGGCTGTGTGCGCGATGCCCTGCGCGGCGCACCGGTGAAGGATATCGATATTGCCACCTCCGCCACGCCCGACCAAATCGCGGAACTTTTTCCCGCGCAGAGTATCGGTGTGGGCAAGTCCTTCGGCGTGATGCTGGTGATTGTGGACGGCGTTTCCTTTGATGTGGCTACCTTCCGTACGGACGGGGGTTATCAGGATGGACGTCATCCTGAATCTATCGCCTTTGACTCTGCTGAACACGATGCTCTCCGCCGCGATTTTACAGTCAATGCCCTCTTCTATGATCCTGTGGCCCAGCGCATTGTCGACTACACGGGCGGCGAGGCTGATCTGAAGGCTGGTATCGTCCGGGCGGTGGGCAATCCAGTGACGCGTTTCCGAGAGGACCGACTCCGGATGCTGCGCGCGGTACGGTTTGCTGCGGTCTGCGGCTGGACCGTTGAGTCGGGCACCTGGGAGGCGCTCTGCGCCGAAGCGCCCGCCCTCGGCTGTGTCAGTGCCGAACGCATCCGCACGGAGTTCGTACGCATGCTCTGCGAATCGCCCGTGCCCTCCAAGGCGATGGATATGCTGCTGGCAAGCGGTCTGCTTAGGGAGTTTTTCCCCGAGGTTGTGCGTCTGAAAGGGTGCTTGCAGGACCCGCAGTGGCATCCCGAGGGCGATGTGTGGAACCATACCTGCAAAATGCTCGATCTTCAGCCCGCGCCGCGCGACCCGGAACTGGTCTGGTCCGTGCTCCTGCACGATATCGGCAAACCCGATGCGCTGCGCGTCGGTACGAAGCCGGACGGATCGCCCTGGTATCGCACGCCCGGCCATGCCGATATCGGGGCGGAGATGGCCCCTGGCATTCTTCGCCGTTTCAAAGAGAAGCGAGAGACCATCGACCGCGTGACGGCGGCGGTGCGCCACCATATGCAGTTTGTGGAACTGCCCCGTATGCGCACCACCACGGCGCGCAAGATGCTGGGACGCGACACCATGCCGCTGGAGCTGGAACTGCACCGCCTCGACTGCCTCTCCTCGCATGCCAAGCTCGACCTCTACACTCTCGCAAAGGAGACGATTGCCTCCTACGCAAATGAGCCTATCCTGCCGCCGGCCATCGTTACAGGAAAGCTACTCATTGGTCTCGGCTGGAAGCCCGGTCCTGCGATGGGCAACCTGCTGAAAAAGCTGTACGAGCGTCAGCTCGAAGGTGAGGGACGGCTCGCGCTGTACACGTCGGTGTTCGATGTCGCCCCCTGCCGCAGTCGTTCCGGACGCACGAACGTAGCGTTCGAGATTTATCCTGGCGATACGTTTGAGCTGCGTCCGCTTTGGGATCGCCTCTGCAGCGAATCTGCGTGGAATGTGCTGCTGGTGGTCGGTCTGGGCGTGACTTGGACGGAGCCCTACAATCCTCAGCGTCGACTCTACCGTCTGGTGGGGGATTGTGCGGGCAATGCCGAGCTGCCGGATCTTTCGGCTTACATCCGTTTGGGGTGCTGAGGCATGTACGCGCAGGTGGCCATCGAAAACGTTCCCGACCAGCTCTTTACCTATCTGATTCCCGAGGGCATGGCGGTGAAGACGGGGCAGCAGGTCACGGTGCCCTGGATGCGTATTCTGCGCAAAGGGTATGTGGTTTCCCTCAGCGAAACCTCCCCCTATCAACCCAAGCCGGAAGCCAAACCGGTGCAGGAAGACCTCTTCGGCGAGGCTCCAGCGGTCAAGGGTATCAAAAAAATCGCTGCGGCGGAGGATCCGCTGCCGTACTTTTCGGAAAACACGCTGAAGCTGCTGCGTTGGATGGCCTCTTATTATTCGGTCGGCTTCACGCTGGCGCTCCGAAGCGCCTTGCCGGCCCCCGTCCGCGAGGGCGGCGCACGTGCGCAGGAGCGTTATGTCGTGGCTCCTGTGGTGCCGTTGCCGCCCGGACTTCCCCCGCTGAATAAACGCCGCAAAGAGCTTTACGATGAAATTGTCCGTGTAGACGGCGGACGCATGGCTCAGGTCTGCGACGAACTCAAAACCTCGCCAGCCACCCTACGCCGATTGGCAGATCTCGGCTATATTACCTGCGAACGCCAGGTGCTGGCCCGCAATCCACTGGCAGGACGCCGCATCCTGCCGACCCGTCCGATGCCGTTGACACAGGAACAGGAACGCGCCCTGGTCGCCATCCTGAAGTCGGATCGCCCCGTCCTGCTTTTCGGCGTCACTGGATCAGGCAAGACCGAGGTCTACATGCAGGCCATCGCCAAGGTCCTCGAAGAGGGACGCGATGCCATCGTGCTGGTGCCTGAAATCTCTTTGACGCCGCAGACGGTCAGCCGTTTTGCGGCCCGTTTTGGCAAAGTGGTGGCCGTGCTTCACAGTGCGCTGAGCGACGGCGAACGTCATGACGAGTGGCATCGCATCCGACGTGGCGAGGCGCGCGTGGTGGTCGGCCCCCGATCCGCCGTGTTCGCCCCGGTACAGCATCTTGGACTGATGATTGTGGACGAAGAACACGACAGCGGTTACAAGCAAGATGAATCGCCCCGTTACTCCGCCCGCGATGTGGCGGTGGTGCGTGCGCAAATGGAACAGGCGCGCTGTGTGCTCGGATCGGCCACGCCGTCCCTCGAAAGTTGGCACAATGCCACAGAGCTCGAAAAGTATTTCCTCGTGCGCATGCCATCGCGTGTCGGCTCCAGCCAACTCCCAGGCGTAACCACCATCGATATGCGCGAGGTCGCCGAACCTGGACAGCCCGTGCCGCTCTTCAGTCCGCAGCTCCTCGAAGCTATGCGAATCCGCCTCGCCCGCGGCGAACAGACCATCCTCTTCCTCAATCGACGTGGCTACGCGCCCACCGTCCAGTGCTCCAAATGTGGTTACACCTTTTCTTGCGAACACTGCTCCACCAAGCTGACCTATCACGAAAAGGACGACACCCTCCGCTGTCACCTTTGTGGCAGCTGGCGCCGTCCGCCCGCCCGATGCCCCGAATGCGGCGAAGGCATCTTTAAACATCTTGGGGCCGGCACCCAGCGCATCGAGGCCGTTCTGCACAAACTGATGCCCGCCGCGCGGGTCATCCGTATGGATGCCGATAGCACGTCGCGCCGCCACAGCCACGACGAACTTCTTTCCGCCTTCCGCGCGAAGGAGGCCGATGTCCTCCTCGGTACCCAAATGATTGCCAAAGGACTCGACTTCCCCAATGTAACCCTCGTCGGCATCCTGGCGGCAGACCGGTCGCTCAATATCGCCTATGACTTCCGCGCCGCAGAACGGACATTCCAGCTCATTGCCCAAGTCTCAGGACGTGCTGGACGCGGTGAGCTGCCAGGCGAAGTCTTTGTCCAGACATTCCAGCCAGAACATCCCGCCATCCAAGCCGCGGCCGAGTGCGACTTCGAGGGCTTTGCCCGCGGCGAACTCGCGGACCGTAAAGCCTGTGAACTGCCTCCTTATAAGAAACTCGCCTGCATCACCCTGTCGGGCGAAGATAGCACCCGCGTCGAATCGGCCGCAAAAAACATCGAGAAACGATTGAATACCTGGCCCGGACTCGATGTCTCTCCTGCCGAACCCGCCCCGCTAGAGCGCAAGGAAGAACGTTGGCGCTGGCAAATCCTCGTCCGCGCCGATGCCTCCAAAAATATCGCAGCCGCCTGCGACCGCTTCATCCCCAAAGAAAAACGCATCTCCAAAGACCTCCGCCTCATGATCGATATCGATGCCGTCTTTCTCTCTTAAGGGAGATGTGCGGGACGGTTCTGTTTTTGTTATACTGCCGACGTTGATGCGTTGTCCTCGGAGCTGCGGTAAAATCGCTGTGATATGCTGTTGGCAAACAGGACGGATGGCCGAACCGCAAAACTGGAGATGGCGAATATGGATACCGACACGGAGTCTGATACGAAAAAGAAGCCCGCAGCCAAGAAGCCCGCGAAGAAGACGGCTGCCAAGGAGCCTGAGATTAAGAGGGCGTCGATCAGGATAACGTTGAAGAGGGACGACTCCAATGAACGGTATAAACGGATACAGGAACTCCAGAAGGAGGCGGAGTGCTGCACCGTTGAGGTAAAGCGTCGGAGGTTGATGGCTCAGCTATCCGAATTAATCGTTGAAGAGGTTCATGCAGAGGCTGAGGACGGCGATGTCACGAAGATGATTCAGCTGTCCAAATGGTATGCGACCGGATTTCTTGTCGACAAGGATCCCAAAGAGGCTGATGAATGGATGAGTCGGGCGGTGACGGCGGGGGCCACGTTGGAAGAGATGACGGACGATTCATGTATTCCCGATTTCCTTAAGGAGGGCAATGGGGATGATGACGGCGATATCGAGGACGATTTCCCGCATCCTTTTACCCAACGTATCACCGTCGATGAGATGGACGACGGCTATGATGACGAGGAGGATTTTCCCGAGGACTTGTTTGACGACCCCGAGACGGCCACGCCGGAGGCGATTGAGGCCAATGCCCGGACGATTTTGGATGCCGTCCAGGTGCGCTGTGACTCCGATGATATGGAAGAGCAGGAAGGGGATCGTCTGATGGCTTTCCGTCTGCGCCGTCTGGCAAAGGTTCCGGCCTATGCCGCCGAGGCACTGGCGGGACTGTCCTATTGTTATGCGGGCGGATACGGTGTTCGCGAGGTCTCCGGTAGCAATATGTTCCGTTGCCTCACCCAGTCTGCCGAGCAGGGATTTGTCGGTGCGATGGTTTCCCTGTCGGAGATGTACGAAGTGGGTGATTTCGTCGAAGTATCCCCCGAAAAATCTGTCGAATGGGCCGAAAAAGCCGCAGCGACCGGTAAGGTTGAGGGGCTTCTTCGTTTGGTCCATGTCTATATGGATGGTGATCTTGTTGATGTGAATCCGACCAAGGCCTTTCGTCTTCTCAAAACCGCTGTCAAGACAGGCCACCCCGCGGCCCAAATGCTGTTGGGCGTTCATTTTCTTTACGGTCTTGGAACGAAGCCCGATCGTGCAAAAGGGCTGCGCTTTCTGAAACGTGCCGCCGAATCTGGTGATTCGACGGCGAAGGATTATTATTGTAAGGCTAAAGCTGGCATCGAGATTATGTTCTGATTCGCTACCGACCATGGGGTAGATGAACGCATTGCAAAACAGAAGTCGAAGGATATGAGTACCGTAAAGAAGCCTGCGGGTAAGCAGACGATGAAGGATGTGAAACGCTGAAGGTGAAAGCGTCTGGGGATCGTTTCAATCGGATTATGGAGCTTCAGAAATAGGCGGATCGCTGTCTCAGTGAAGAAAAACGTCAGATGCTGATGGATTAGGCGGGACGTCTGATTACTGAAGAGGTTTGCGAAAATGCCGAGGCCAGTGATGTTGGATACGCTGGGTGTCTCGGAGCGCCCGTGCGCGTCCCCTGCCTCTATATGCTATAATGGCGGACGTTATGGCATTGATTACTCTCAAACATGTGACCGTGGGCTTCGGGAATGCCCCGGTGCTGGAAGATATTTCCCTTTCTGTAGAACCTGGTGCCCGCGCTTGCGTTACTGGACGCAATGGCGAAGGGAAATCGACGCTTCTTAAGGTGCTGGCAGGCATTTTGGAACCCGATCGTGGTGAAATCCTGAAGGATGCGTCCGTGCGCGTGGCCTATTTGCCGCAGGATGTGCCAGAAGACCGTCTTGGTACCGTTGGCGAAATTTTGCATGCTGCGGTGGCCGATGAGGCCCGCAGTCACATCGCCGATGCGCTTTGCTCGCAGCTGGGACTCGATGCGGACCGCGCATTCAACGCGCTGTCTGGTGGATTGCGCCGTCGTGTGCTGCTTGGTTGCGCTCTTGCAAAAGAGCCTCATCTGTTGCTGCTTGACGAACCGACCAACCACCTGGATGTCGATTCTATTCGCTGGCTCGAGAAGTTCCTGCAGAACGCAACCTTCGCCTGCCTCTTTGTGACGCACGACCTTGCATTTTTGCGCGCCGTGTCCAAATCGGTTTTTGATCTCGATCGTGGCATCCTCTCTGGTTGGGACTGCGATTACCGTACCTTCTTGCAGCGTAAGGCGGATTTGCTTGCCGACGAGGCTGTGTATTGGGAGCGTAAATCCAAAAAGCTGTCTGAAGAGGAAGCCTGGCTTCGTCGTGGCGTGAAGGCGCGTACCTGTCGCAATGAAGGTCGTGTCGCAGCCCTAATGAAGCTGCGCCAGGAGTTCGCAGGTCGACGCTCGCAGACAGGGACCGCTTCGCTGAATCTCGGTAATGCCGAGCGCACGGGCGATTTGGTTTATCGTTGCGAAAACGTGACATTCGGCTATAATCCTGAAAAACCGGTACTGAAGGATGTGTCCCTACGCATCCTACGTGGCGAACGCATTGGCATCTTGGGCGAAAATGGTGCGGGGAAGTCTACGCTCCTGCATCTGATGCTGGGGCAACTGACACCGCAGTCTGGCACGCAGACCATTGGATCGCGCGTGCAGCCTGCCTTCTTTGATCAGCTGCGCTCGGCACTCAATCCTGATGCCACCGTCGCCGAAAATGTCGCGGAGGGTAAGGAGTATGTCGTTGTCAATGGCATCCGCAAGCATATCTTCGGCTATTTGGGTGATTTTCTCTTTACGCCCGAACGTGCCCGCACCCCTGTTCGTGCGCTCTCCGGCGGCGAACGTGCGCGTCTGCTTCTGGCACGGCTCTTCCTGAATCCTGGGAACCTGCTGGTGATGGACGAGCCGACGAATGATTTGGATGTCGAAACGCTTGAACTTCTCGAAGAGGAACTGGCCAATTATAAAGGCACCCTGTTGCTCGTGTCGCACGATCGTGACTTCATCGACCACGTGGTGACCTCCGTGCTTACGGTTGAGAATGGTACTGTAACCTCCTGGCCCGGCGGATATACCGATTGGCAGACCGCTGTCGAACGTCAGCGCGCCGCCGCCGCATCAACAGAGAGCTCCGACGCGAAAAAGCAAAATAACACGCAGCCCAAGCGCGACCACTCCGCAACACGCCTTTCTTATAAGGAACAGCAGCTCCTGAAAACCCTCCCCGGAAAAATCGACGAACTGGAGAAAAAAGTCGCCGATCTGAATGCGGCACTGACTCAACCCGATGCCGATTATGCCGCGCTTTCTGCTGAATTGGCTGATACGCAGGCCGCGCTGGACGAGGCTGTCGAACAGTATTTCGAGGTGGAAGAACGCGCGGAAGCACTCGCAAAGTAAAACTTTCCCCACGCGGCCTCCGCAGCCGCTGAATGAAACGGATGCCGTAACGGGTGTCCGTTTTATTTTTATTTAATCTATACGGATGCAGTATGTTGAGGTGATTTATTTTCAGGGTTTCCATTCCTAGTGTACGGTCATCGGCGAGGCTGGTCCGTCCCGAAGAACACGGTTTTCCAGGGACGGATAGGGGGAGCTTTTGCGAAAAAAACGGAAAAACAAAAATCATGCTTGACCCCTGCGGGGGCATATGCTACTGTATGGGTACTTTTGGCTGTGGTATGCACATCCTACGGAGGGGTGGCCGAGTGGCCGAAGGCAACGGTTTGCTAAATCGTCGTGCTCTTCACAGGGCACCGGGGGTTCGAATCCCCCCCCCTCCGCCATTTTAAATACACAGTTTTATAAAAAATGACTCGCCCCGTCAAACGCTTCTTGCGTATGATGGGGCGGCTTGCTATTATATGTAGTGAAATTTGTTGCCAGATTCCGGAACAAAGGAGCTGTTATGATGCGTTATGGAATGTTGATTGCAACGCTGGGCCTGATGCTCGGCGTCGGTACCGCCTATGCCCAGGATGACGGATTCGGTGATTTCGCCGATACTGCCGCGCCTGCCGCAGCCGCCGAAAACGCGACCGCCGAAGACGGCTCCTCGGAGTCGAAGGCCATCCGGTTCGAGCCTATGGTCTATGTTTCCAATCTGTCTGGTGTCGAAGCTGGCAAGCCCGATTCTTTCTTTACCGTCCTGGATCGCGAGGGACGCAAGTTCTCTGGCAGCCCTTACAAGGCCTATCCTTATTCCAGCACCTTTGAACTTTCCCGTGGTGCCGTTATCCGCCTGCAGTTTGCTCCGATGACATACGGCACTGTGCGTGGCCCCGCATGTATCAAATTCGGCCATGAAGGCAACGATTGGCGCAAAGTTTCCATGACGCTGTCCCGCGGCGATCTCAAGCTTGCTGTTGACACCAAGGCCAAGGAGGGGCAGTTTACGCTGATTACCCCTATTGGCAGCTTCACTTCGCTTGCTGGCATGTTCCGTGTTCACGTGGGGGATATTGCGGATGGTAAAATCTCGGATGACGATTTTGGCTTCCGCGTGCTTTCTGGCAAGGCTGGCTTCTCTGGCCTTCATTACAGCATGCCTGAGCTGAATACTGCCAATCAGTTTGTCTCCGCCGAAGGTAAACATGGTGACGATTCCCGCATGACTGGCAAGGTCGGTGAGATGAAGGTGCGGTTCCCCTCTGCCGATAAGGCCAAGCCCGTCGAACTCGCCCTCTCCCCGGGGGCTGTCGTGAAAATCGGTCGCGAAAAAGCCCCCTATTCCGACAATTGGGTTGTCTCCGTTCTTGCACTTTATGCCAATGGCGAGGCAATGAACTACTTCTGCTTCGTTGATAACCGCGAGGGGCGCTCTTTCCACACCGGCGAACTGATTGCCGAACTTCTCCCCGAAGAAAAGCCTGAAGAAGATGCGGAAGATGTGGCCGATGCCGATGCGCTGGACAGCGCACCCGCAGCTGTCGGTGGTGCCGCCTCTGGTGATGGTGCCTTCGAGGATTTTGGCGACTTTGGCGAGTTCTGAGTCCCGCTTCACTAAAGTGATTTTCCCGGAGGCCATGACGGTCTCCGGTATGTTTAACAAATAAAGAAACGTTTACGGATATGTTTATCTATCATTTCTCCCGTCTGATTAAAAGTAAACTTCTTTGGGGCTTTTTGGCCCTGCTGATGGTGTTCGCCTTCGTGGTGATGGATTCCTGCTCTGGCGCGGACATCGCCTCTAACGCATCCGGATATATTGACGGGGAAGGCGTTGACGGCAAGGTTGCTGCGGATGCCTCTCAGACCGCGACGATGCTCAATGGCCCGGCTGCCTACTATCTGCCCATGCAGGCCCGTATCTTCGGTGCCGCCGTTCGTGATGTCGATCGTTCCGATGACTGGAGCGCCCGCGCCCGCCAGAACTGGAAAATTATCGCTGCCCGCACCGTTGCCGATCGCAACGGACTCTGCGCTGGCGAACGCGCCGGTGTCGCCGTGCTCGAACGCACCTTCGTTGACCAGAACGGCGTCTTCAATCCCTCCTTCTATCGCAACTTCCTTGCACAGAATAACTACGCGGATGCCTCCTCGAAGCTCTTTGAAAAGACCTTTTCCAATGTCTGGCTGCCCGCGCAGGTCATGACCGCGACCGTGATGAACTCCGTCGGCTGGGTCTCTCCCATGGAGCTCGACTTCGTGCTCAATGCTGGCTACGACACCACCACCGCCTACGCCGCCACCCTGCCCAATCAGTCCGACCTCGCCAAAATCGATGTCACTGATGCTCAGCTGAAGAACTGGTACGATACTCACACCAAAGAATACAAGGTCCCCGAAGCCCGCACAATCGCTTATGTCGAAGTTCCCCTCAAGGGCTTCGCCGATAAGGTGAAGGTCGAAGACTTCGATGCCATGCAGTATCACGAAGACCATCCCGAAGAGTTCCGCGGCACTGGCACTAATGCCACCAAGACCCTGCCCTTCGAAGAAGTCAAGGATAAGGCCATCGCCGCCGTCCGCAATGCCAAGGCCCTCGAACAGGCCATGATCTTCGCCAATGAAACCCTCGTGCCTCAGGTCGTCACCTCCTCCCTCGAGAAGGTTGCTAAGCCTTACGGCGCAGTGAAGACCTTTGAGGCTCGCCAGGACCGTCCCTTTGGCCTCCAGAAGGCCTCCGATGTGGTTGCCGCCGCGTTTGAAATGGATCTCGAAGAGACTCCCGTCAATGCTGTGGCCGGCACGGACCGCGTCTACCTCTTCCGCCTCACCAAGGTGACCCCTGAACACATCGCCCCGCTCGCCGAAGTGCGCAACCGCGTGCTTGCCTCCGTCCGTCGCGATATGCTCTCCAAGCGTCTGAAAGCCAACGGTCAGGCACTCCGCGACCTGCTCACCAAGAAGCTGGCCGCCGAATCCGATTTCGCCAAGGCCGTGGCTGCCTGCAAGACCGAAGGCCTCACCGCTTCCACCGCGATGACCTTCGTCGTCAACGATGCCGCCACCCTGGACATCTCCAATCGCACCGAAATCATCCAGGCTGCCTCTCAGCTGGGGGTCAAGGGGCTGTCTGACCCCATTGTAATGCCGGATGACACACTTCTCCTGGTCTATGTGGCCGACCGTAAGCCCGGTGATCCGCTCGCCAAGACCACGGCGAAGTCCAATGTTGCCGAAAGCCTTAGCTTCGCATCGTCCCTCCGTATGACCACCGATTGGCTCAATTGGAACCTCGACCGCAATCCGCCTACCACGGATGCCGCTGGCGAAATTCCCCTCCTTCGCGAGGATGCCATCGAAGAATAACAGCGTGCAGCCCCGCTGCCCTGTTTCCAGGAGTCCGTAGATATACCCCTACAAACGCCTAGGCCGCCTTCGGGTGGCCTTTCTTTTTCCGCTTTCCAGTAAAAGTCCCCGCTTTGAGCAGGCACCGCTCCCGCAGCACCCCTGCAATGGCGGCTCCTCCACGTTCTGTGCGGGGCTTCTGTTCACGCCCCGTGCCACCCTCTCTGCTCCGCCACGGCTCCATTCTAAAAAGCCTTGTGGGCGAAGCCCTCCCGAAACTGTTCACGGTTCGCTGCTCCCAGTCTTCCTGCGACTTTTCTTTGTCTGGCCTGATTCATCCTTGTGGCAGGGGTTGGTTTTTTGTTACAATAACAGCGTTATGCGAGTGTTGTATGTATTTATCGACGGCGTTGGCTATGCGCCCCCCGGAGAGACGAACCCTGTCTGTCCGGAGGTTTGCCCCACGCTGTGCCGTCTGATGGCATCAGCAGTGCGCCTAGACGCCTGCCTCGATGTCCCCGGTCTTCCGCAGTCGGCGACCGGTCAGGCAACGCTTTACACGGGGGTGAATGCCTCCAAGGTGATGGGTCGCCACAAGGAAGGCTTCCCCGGTCCCACCATCGTAAAACTGTTGCAGGAAGACAACATCTTCAAGGTGTTGACCCGCCGCGGCATGAAGGTCTGCTTCGCGGATGCCTATTTTGCCGATGCGGCCGACGAGTTGGCGGCGCGCCGGTTTAAGAGCGTGACCACGATTATGTCGCTGACCGAACCCGATACGCTGCGCTTTCAGAAGGATATGCTGGCGGGCAGGGCGGTGCTTCACGATCTGACGCGCAAGGCCATCGTTCCCAAAGGGTACATCGGTCCGCTGATTACGCCTGAGGCATCGGCTGAGCAGCTGCTGTCCATCGCCGCCGAGAACGATTTCACGCTCTTTGAGTACTTCCTCACCGACGTGGCCGGCCATTCGCAGGATTACGGGCGTGCCTCGGAGGTGCTGCGTTCGCTCGACGCGTTTCTGTCGACGCTCATGGACGGTCTCGA
>SAMEA104404103__coassemble_319_pt1 | contig 36415 bp, 22 predicted proteins | sample SAMEA104404103__metabat2_low_PE_034 | metagenome-assembled genome bin SAMEA104404103 (sample SAMEA104404103) | Balaenoptera acutorostrata | reverse complement strand
GGCGTAGATGCCCTTAATTTGCACCACGCCGTCGCGCTCGGTCATTTCTTGTAGTAGAACGGTTCGTCCAGCGAAACGGCAGAAAAAGTAGGCTGTTTGGACGGCGGCGGAGAGCGGCCGGCGGCATTCGCCTAGTGCCATTCGTTTAGCAGCATCGGCTTCATAGGCCTTTTTTGCCTTGGCGGTCAGGGCTTCGGCAGCTTTGATACGGGCTGATAGAGCTTGTTTTTCTGCGAGTATCTCTTGCAGAGTAGCGGTTTCTGTGGCAGATTTTCGGTCAATCTGAAACCGGATTGCGGGTGGCAAGCAGAGCATAATTAGTGCGGGTACGAGATACCAGGCGTGACTGAAACGTTTGCGCGGCACATAGGGGTTCGTCACTGGCAGTCGTGCGGCGGCGGTGTTCGTTCGCACGGAGAGTACCAGCTGCGCTGCTCGGGCAAAGATACGGCAACGGTCTACTGGGCGCACGTCTCTGAAGCCGCAGGTGTCGCACAGTAACTGGGCTGCGGTGCTGTCTGTATCGGCCCCGAGTACGAGCAGTGATAGTGGACGGTTTCGATCGAAACAGGTGACGATGCGCCGAAAGCGGGCAGCCCAGCTGTCCGCATCGGCAGTGATGTGGCGGAGTCCGCCAGAAAAGGGTTGCGGGCCGCTATGGAGCGGCCGTGGGCGGGGAGAGGGAACTGCGAGTGAAGCATCGGTGCCGACAATCAGTGTGGCATGGGGCGAGGCACCGTCCCGTTCCCCCGAAAGCATACAGGCAAGCTCCAGTGAAGCGATGCCGTCAAAGCCAATGCCGAGGCTGTCCAGACACTGTTTTAGCGCCAGTACCCTGGGGCGGCGATAAACGCCAGCTAGTAGTGCAGCATCGGGGGTGCCAGTCCAGGTAAAGGGCTTGCCCGCGCAGATAAAGTCGTTGACATCTTCGCCGGAGATGTCGGCCGCTTCCTGAAGCACTAGGGTCGCGGCATCGGCCGCGCGCATTTTGTCCGGCACAGGGATATCGGGTCGGCAGAGGCCGCCCTCCGTTAGGATGCGGACCCAGTTAATCTGCAGCTCGAGCAGGGCCTCGGTGACAGCTGGCGGGAGGGTGTCGTCCGGACCATCGGCCTCCGCGGCAGGGGCCTCGGCCTCGGCGGGCCAAAGTAGCCAGCGGGTGCCATCGTAAATTAGTACGGCCTGCTTTTTTCGCTTTTGAAGTTTTACAGCGCGCATTATTTGGCCGCCTTCCTGAGAAATCCTTTAAGGGAGTTGTTGCCGCTCTGCAACGTCATATAGCGGGGTGGAAGCCAGTAGATGCCGTCGGAGGTGTCTGCCCAGACGAAGAAGGCCCGGGTGCCGGCGGTCAGATGCTGGCTGATGACCCCCGATCCAGCGAGGGCTTCGGCGAAATAACGGCAGGCAATGCGAAGCGTGGGCTGATTTTTGTCGTCCGCTGGCTTGGTCGGCCAGCTCATTTCCGGGTAATACATATAAACATGCGCCTCGGTAATATTCACTCCCGAAGGGACCTCCAGGGTTACGGTTAGTGATACGTGGGGGGGCTCCAACGGAAAGATGAGGTCGGTGTCCTGCCAAGCGTGAAGCCCGTTTACGGCAGCATCGGCACTGCCGTCTGCGCCCCGGCTGACCAATCGGTTGGCTGTGCGGTAATGTTTATCGGCCTTCTGCTCTAGCGATACGTCTTTATCGTCTTTGTGGTCATCGGTATTTTCCCATTGTAGATGCCAGGCATGGCCAAAGGCATCCAAGAAAATGCCGTTCTCCGCGAAGAGTTTGGCGGAGCAATAGGGGCCGCGCCAGCCGCAGGGTAAATTGATGAGGAACGTGCGGTTCAGCTTGGTCAGTTCTGCGGCACCGATACCTGGCAACCGCGCATCGGCATAAATCAGCCCAGGGAAGAGTTGCGAGGTGCGGCGTCCGTACAGCGGAGCCTCTTTGCGTAGAATCTTGTTCCCTCCGCGTGAGGCAGTAAATCCGGGGCCATCTGGGGATGCATCCGCTTTGATTTCGGCGGGATATTCGCGGAAAAAGAGCAGCTGTAGTCGGGCGATATCGTTGGGCAGTTCGCCAAAATCGGAGAGGAAGCTACGACCTTCAGCTCGTTGCCAGGCTTCTGAAATTTCTTCGCCGAGGGCAACGGTCTCATCCGCGCAAATCCGTTCCTGCAGGCCGGCGGAGTTGATAACCGCTACGGTGGCCAGTCCGGCTAGGATGGCCAGCACGACCAGCAGTTCCACCAATGTCATTCCGTGTATTCGCCGTCTCATTTCAGCGTTCCTGTGTATCCAGGTTTAGTAGTTCGGTGAAGGCGATTCCGCGGTCCGAATCTAGCGGCTCGATGGCACCAGTCTGCATATTTAGTGGGAAGGCATCGTTCTGCCGAACAGAGCTTGGGCGGTCGCGGCGGTTACCCGCATAGCGACGGAGTTTTTCGGCTGAGTCCACAGAGTGTCCGTCTTGGGCACAGACAAGCAGGAGTCGTCGAAAGATGGGCTTTGTCGCGTCGTTCTCGTCCTCGCAGTGTTCGAAATAGAGGACACGGTAGATGCCGTTTTCGTACTGGGTTGCGATCTGCGGCAGACGGACCGAGCTGTCGGGGGTGCTGTCGTCGACGGGTTTCATTTCGCCCCGGATTTCGGTATAGGGCAGAAGCCGGGCGGGGGAGAGATAGGGGCCCTGCCAGCCTTCGCCGCGGATGGGATTGTAGGGGGCGAACGCGTGCAGTTCATCGCGGTGACGGCTGCGGTCGTTGACCGAAGGCTGCAACAAAAACCAGAGTCCGTAGCGTTCAAAAAACTCGAGCATGCCATAAAGGCGGTTGTTTTCGGTGCAGCTCTGCACAGAGGAAGAGCGAAAGGTGCGGCGGAAAGCGGAGGACGGCAGATGTTCGCGGTGGCCCGCATCGTACAGCCCTGAGCGAAGTGAGCGGAGATTGTCGGCATAAAAGCGCCGAAATGCATCGCGGATTGTGGCCATTTCGTGAGTCGTGGTTTGCTGCCGAGCCTGTAGAATCATTTCTCGTCCGTAGGTTAGGGCAACGCCAGCACCGACAATTGCAATCAGTGCGACGACGACGAGCAGTTCGACTAACGAAAATCCCCGGAGCCATTTCATATATCTGCGAGCGGCTCCCTCTCAGTTACGGCTGTGTTTGCGGGTTTCGGCGAAGCTGTCGCCGAGTGATGCGGCCGTATAACCATCGGGGGTCAGTACCGCAAGGACTGTTGGTCGGCTACCGCCGCCGAGCGATGCGCTGTAACCATCCACGCCCACCCGAATGAGCACGAGATAACGGCTGTAGGCACCCTGGGGTAGATTGCTGCGCTTTGATTGTGCTGGCAAATCTAGATGTACGGCCTCGCCCCGGTAGACAGAGGCGAATCGACCGAGGCCCATCACAATTAGGCAGTAACGGCCTTCGCCAGCATAGCGGCCGCTGAGCGAGGAAAAATCGTCGGGAGCTACGACATCTTCAGGCAGTAGGCCGACATCGGCAATCAGTCGACGGGCTAGATTCGCCCCGATGCCGCCGCGTTTGCCAGGGTCCACAAAAGCCAGACGGGCGCGGCCAGTACGCAGCGACTTTAGCATCAGCCGTGCCCGGCGTAAATCCTGTTTAAACTCGTCCGGCGAGGCATACACCCAGAGGAAATTTCCGGTACCGCTCTCGGCGGGACGCTCCTCGTCCGCCTGGTCATCGGTCGGACGGTCTGGCACGGCGAAGGCCTGCGGCGCGGAATAAGGGTTGCCAGGATTTAGTAGATAGGAATCTGGGTTTGTACCATCTTCGGCAGCATTTTCGATGGCTTGGGCCTCGCGCATTAGGCTGTCTGGCGATGGCGTCACGGCCACAGCGGTTCGGTCTGTGACTGGAGGACTGACGGTTCCAGAGGCATCGGGTGGGGTTTCAAAGGTCGAATCGTTTGGGAGGGGGGAGGAACTGAGGTGACGAAAGGCCATGTCCATGCCGGCGCGGTTAAGTGATTCGAGCAGTACATCGGGTACTTCGGCCACGTGCAGTGCCCGGGAGACTGGTTCCATGATGCCGCGATAGAGACGACCATTCTCGTCGCTCAGGGTGTCGAGCCCGTTTGGCAATCGTCCTCCGTTGACAACCGACCACTGCGCAATGGCTTTTTTCAGAATGGAACAGTCCGACATCTCCATTGCCGTTTCGGCCTGCTCTGTCAGATGCTGGTATGTTACCGCTACGCCAGCACCAATGACCGCAATAATGGCTACGACCACCAACAGTTCTACGAGGGTAAACCCCCGTTTCGGTTTCCGAAAAAAGCCCATGAATCCTCCCTTGTCCCCATATCTGCAGCCTATGCGCTGCGACAGGGAACTCCTTACAAATAGAGTATAGCATGAAATACCTTTTCAGACCTTAAAAATCGCAGTTCTGCGGTAGGTGCCCACTGCAGAACGCGGGGGTGTTTCGCAAGATTTTTCGTGTAAAAACGCGGATGCGGTACGAATCTCTCACCCATCGGGAAGGCCCTCAGAACGCCATTAACGAGCCGTATGGTTGCTGCTATACGGTTCTTTAATGGCGTGTAGGGCGTTTTTCTGGGAGGCAATCTTTTATCATCCATCGTTCATCATCCATCGCCGCTGTGCCAAAGTCGGTCTGCCAGGGATGAAATTGTGCTAAACTATGCTTGTTTATTCAAAAGGAGTAATATGAAACCCATTATCGAACCCCATATTCATATGATTTCCCGTACGACCGACGAATATATGGCGATGCGTGCCAATGGTATACGCGTTTGTGTTGAGCCGTCCTTTTGGCAGGGTGCCAACCGTCGCTACGCGGGTACATTCTTTGATTATTTTCGACTTTCTCTCGAGTTTGAGCCTATTCGTGCTGCGCGGTTTGGCGTCGACCACTGGAGCGCCATCAGCGTTAACCCGAAAGAGGCTGAAAACCGCAAGCTGGCCGATGAGGTCATGGACGGGATGGGCGAGTATCTCGATCATTCCCGCTGCGTGGCGGTTGGTGAAATCGGATTCAACAATATCACTGAGAACGAAGAGCATGCTCTGGTCCGTCAGCTGAAGATGGCTGAAGAACGCAAGCTGCCTGTGGTCCTGCATCTGCCGCACTTTAATAAGCTCAAAGGCATCAAACGCTGCATTGAAATCATTAAGGCCGAAGGTTTCACCCCCGAACGCATCGATATCGACCACAATGTGGAAGAGACCATCGCCCTCGCCCTCGAGAGTGGCTGCTACGCCGGTATGACTGTCTATCCCTATTCAAAGCTTTCGCCCGAACGTGTCAGTGCCATGATTAAGGAACACGGCCACGAACGTGTGCTGGTCAACGGTTCGGCCGACTGGGGTATCAGCGACCCACTCTCGCTTATCAAGGTCATCAACCGTATGCGTGCCGATGGATTCGACGATGCCGTCCTGGAAGCTATTACCCATGATAACCCGATGGCCTTCTATTCGGCCTCCGACCATTGGCAGCCGAATTTCGATATTGTGCCACAGGACCCCAATACTTTCCAGCGTCAGCCCTGACGCCCTTACGGAGCCGTGCTCATGTCCGACAAAGTTCAGCTTTCCGACCGCTTGATTTCCGCTCCGCCCCCGATGGAGGAGGACGGGGATGGCCCCAAGACGACTGTCATCTTACCTGACGAAGAGACCGATGAAAAGACACTCGTCCTTGGTACCGACAGCGGTGGTAGGCTTATTCCTAGAACGCTGTCGGTAGCGGCTCCAGCATCGGCAGACAGTGACTATACGCTCTGCGGGAAAATTGGCGACGGCGGCATGGGCATTGTCTATCTGGCGCGGGACCGCCGGCTCGGGCGTTATGTTGCCATTAAACGACTCAACGATCGGGCTATGGCGGATCCCACGCTCCGCGCCCGCTTCCTTCAGGAAGCTCGCGCTGTAGCCACTCTCAATCACGCCTACATCGTCCATATCTACGCGCTCGGCGAAGATCGGCTTGGCCCCTATATTGTTATGGAATATGTTTCCGGACCTCCGCGTCCGGAAGATGCCTTCGCCGAGGGCTCCGTCGATGGTCCGCATCCTCCCCGCAATCTCTCCCTTGAAAGCTACATCCGCCAGAATGGCCCCATGACGGCCGAAGAGGCCATTGCGATGGAGCTCAAAATTGCCCGGACGATTGTCTATGCCCACGGCTGTGGCGTTATCCACCGCGACCTTAAGCCAGCCAATATTCTGCTCGATCCCTCTGGTGAACCAAAACTCGTTGACTTCGGTCTGGCACGCATTGCCCCGCGCGAAGATGACTCGATGGTGCCGGAAGAGTTGACCGTTCCTGGTGAAAAACTTATCAGCCTCGGTTACTCTGCTCCAGAACTGGAGCAGGATGCTTCCACCAGCGACGGCCGTGCCGATATCTATTCCCTCGGCGCTATTCTTTACTTTTTGCTTACAGGACGCAATCCTCGCTACTATCGTGAACAGGATGTGCCGGCTTTCCTGCGTGAGGTGATGCGCCGAAGCCTCGAAACTGTCCGCGAACAGCGTTTTCGTACCGCACAGGATTTTGTCCACGCTCTGGGCGAAGCTGCTTCCCACGGCAAAACCGTTGCCCCCACTGTCAAAACTACATGGCGCTGCAAGTGGTGTGATGCCGTCAATCCCATTACCACCCGCTACTGCGCAGAATGTGGCTGGGATGGTAGCGAGCACTGTCCCGAATGTGGTGCCGAAACCTTTATTGGTCAACAGTACTGTTCCTCTTGCGGTGCAGACTGCCGTATGTATGAGCATGTTGCCTCCATCATTGAGCAAATGAATCGCACCTGGGAAGATCGCCACTTTGAACGTATTCCTACCATCGCTGGGCGCCTCCACGGCTTCGAGCCTGCCGGTCCCAATGGTCGCCGAATTCTTGCCGAGGCACAGGACCGCGTCGAAGAGGCCGAGCGCCGCATCGCACGCCGCAACCGTCTGGCCACACTGATTCCCAACGAACTTCGTGCCGAAAACTTCGAGCGTGCCCGCACCTTCATCGAGGAATTTCGCGAACTTAACGAAGATCCCCTGGTCTACGAAGAAGAGCTCCGCGACATCCCTATGAACATCCTTCGGCGCGATCTCGTCCGCATCCGCCAGTGCATGCGTTCCCGAGATTGGGCCACCGCCCGCCATCTTATCGGCGATCTTGCCCCCAAATATGGCGATGTGCCCGAATATCAAGATGTTCGCAGTATTCTTCAGAAGCATGTCGTCAGCAAATGCCGACGCCTTCGGGTGTTGGCTCTAGCTGTCACCTTTTTTCTTTATCTTCTTTCCCTGCCTTGGGCTGCCCGTCTCTCTGGCGGCGTCTTCGGTCCCGTTGCTGCTGCTTTTTACACCCCCGCGCGCTTCATCCTCGGTATCCCGGGTATTCGCTATGCTGCTGATGCCTATGTCCGCATTGCCTCCGACCGTTCCGATGTCTACGCCTGCTTTATCCGCGAATCGGTTCCTACCACAGAAATCAGCTCTGCGGAGACGCTGCCATTGCCGAACTCGATTATGCCCTTCCGTATCCGCTTCGATCAGCTGCTGCGCGAACTGGCCGAGCGCTCTAAGTCACAGACATCTGGCCTTCTGATGCAGTACAGCCAAAAACTCACCGATTTGCGCCGCGCCGCCCAGCAGGCTGGCAACTACGAAGAAGTGGTTGCTGCAGATAGGGCCATTGCCGAATATGCCGAATCCAACACTTTCGGTACCGTATCGGAAAACGATCCCGCCTCCCTGGCCTCCATCAAACGGCGCTACGCCCTCATGCGCGACGAACAGGCCGTCCTCAGCGCTCGCCAAATTATCTCTGCTACCCGACGCTACATTGCCGCCCTTGACGAAGCTCAGCGCAGCTATACCCAGCAGGGCCAGATGGAACCTGCTGGCATCGTCGCCCGCGAACTTGCCCGCGTCCGAAAAATTAGCGAAGTCACCGCTGCCGAAACCCTCATTGCTCATCGCAATGAGCTTTCGCCTGCACAGTCCCTCAACGATGAAACCCACCTCGCCGAGCCCTCTATCAGCACCCTCGACCTGCTCCGCACCTCCCGCGAAAAATTCTTCGCCAAACTGGATACAGAGCGCAGCAATGCCGAAAAGTCCCTCGGCGACTGGGGCAGTCAGTATATTGCCGCCATTCAGTCGCTGATGGGCGATTTCCAGCGTTCCGGCAACTTCAATGCCTGGGAAGCTGCCGCGGCAGAACTCCTCCGCTTTGAAAGCAACGCGGCGCTCAGTGAATCCGACCTGCTCGAATTCCCCGAAGAACTCCACCGCATACAGGAAACTTTCATCACCCGCCTCCGTTCCGCCGAAGTCGGTAGCCGACAGGCCTTAATCGGATACTGTCAAACCTATATCGCCCGATTGGAAAAAATTAAATCCGATTTCACCAAACAGGGCAAAATGACCGATGCCTCCGCCGTTAATCAGGAACTCAAAAATATCCGCAAAGACCCCCGAATGATTGAAATCTTCCGGCCGGAACCCGAGCGGAATCCCGCCGTTCCTGCTGCCGTCTCGGCAGAGCCCTCTTCCCCGACCACGATCCCGTCCGCGGCCTCTGCCGCCGACTCCAAGGAGTAAATCCATGCAGGATATCACCGCTAAACTGACCGACATCCGCCCTCTCGCCCGGGGCTACAGCGTCTTTACCTTCGATGCCCCAGCTATTGCCGCCGAGGCACAGCCCGGTCAGTTCGTACATGTGCAAGTGCCCACCATTGAAGCCTCCCGACTCCGCCGCCCCTTTAGTATCTACGATGCCGACCCCGCCACCGGCAAATTGTATGTCCTCTTCAAAGCCGTGGGCTACGGCACCGACCGCCTTGCCGCCCTTCCGGTCGGCACTGATATCCAAATCCTTGGCCCCATCGGCAAGCCCTTCCCCCTCAATCCTCAGGGAACCCCGTGTTTGGTTGGTGGCGGCTACGGCGTAGCACCCCTGTGGTTCCTTGCCTCCCGCCTCCCCCGAAAAGGCATCCTCTTCGTCGGTGGTCGTACCAAGGACGACATTCTTGAAACCCAACGCTTCGTCGATGCTGGGTGGGAGGTTCGGATTGCCACCCAAGATGGTTCCCTCGGTGTTGAAGGCCTCGTCACGAAGCCCCTCATCGAGCAACTTGAACAGCGTGCTGATGCCGAACTTTACGCTTGCGGTCCCGATGGTATGCTGCACGCGGTCGGCGATTTGGCCATCAAGTATGGTGTTAAGGGCTGGCTTTCGCTCGATAAGCACATGGTCTGCGGCATCGGTGCCTGCCTCGCCTGTGTTCAGAAAATTCGTAAGCCCGACGGTAACGAAGTGCTCGCACGTGTCTGCGTTGACGGTCCAGTCTTCGAATCTCGCGACATCGTTTGGTAAGTTTTCGCGCGGACGACGGGCTGAACGGCCCTGGCCGCGTCTTTGTGTTTCCGTTTGCCGCAGCCAGTTACTGGCTGCGGCTGATGGCAATGTGGGGACGAATCGAGCCGTTCGTGGCCTTTTTCGGACGGGGGCTATTGTTGGAGGGTGTTCTGAAAACGGATCCTTTTGTCGGGCGCATCTGCTGAATTATGCTATAATGCGCGCACTATGAAAGCAGTTCCTACCCTCTTTTTTGACCTTGACGGCACCCTAATTGACTCCCGTGCCGATATTGCCAACAGTGTCAACCTGACCCGTGCCGACTACGGGCTGGAGCCGATTCCCCTTTCTGAAATTACCAAGATGGTCGGCAATGGTGCCCGCCAGCTCATGCTGCGTGCCATGCCTGGCTTTGAAGACAGGATTGACGAACTGGTAGCCAACAATCGCCGACAGTATGCTGAGCACACGGTTGTGCATACCTCGATGTATGCCGGTGTTCCCGAAGGCCTCGCCGAACTCCGAGCACTTGGCTGCAAAATGGCTGTTACCTCCAACAAAACCTCCGTCCTTATCCCGAAAATCCTGGAAACGCTCGGTATTCTTAGATACTTTGATGTCACCGTTGGCGGCGGCGACGTGCCAGTGCTGAAGCCCGATCCGGGGTTGCTGTATCTTGCCGCAAAGAAAATGAATGTTGATGTCGAAGCGACGGACTGGGTTATTGGCGATCATTACACCGATCTTGAAGTTGGCCGCCATGCTGGCATTCGGGTTTGTCACTGTGCTTATGGCTTCGGACAGCCCCGTGGCGAAAAATTTGACATAGAGGTCAATGATCTGCGCGAATTTGCTGTCTATCTTCGCGAAAACTCCGGACGCTGAGATGCGGTCCGTGCGCATATCTCTGCTACTGACCGGGAGCGTGCTTTTCTGCGCGCTCCTGGGGTCGCTTTGGACCACGCGCCAGGCTTTGCCGTCGAGCGGCGGCGAGGATACTGCCGCCCTTACGGCGCTCTCTGTTGCCCTCGGAGGTACCCGCGGTATCCTCTCCGAGATTCTTTGGTGGCGTATCGGTGACTTGCAGAAGCAGGCCCGTTACGCAGAGCTCCTACCGCTGACCGATTTTCTGGTCACCCTCGATCCCGATTCGCCAGATACCTGGGTCTACAATGCCTGGAATCTAGCCTATAATCTCAGCGCTATCCACCAGGACCCCGACGAAAAGTGGCGCTGGGTGCGACGCGGCATCGAACTGATTGCCCGAGGCTTGCGCCGCCTGCCAGATAGTCCCGTCCTGTTGCGCCAGATGGGTTGGTTTTGGGAGGATAAAATCTGTGGTTCGGCAGATGGGGCTTCTGCTTATTACCGAACGCAGGCGCACGTTCTGCCGCATCCCGAAAACTTCGGCGACCTGCAGGAAGGCATTGGCGGTGGCTCTGCTGCCCAGCATCCGATGGCCGTTGCGCTAGCCTGGTATCTCCGCGCAGATCATGCCCGTGACAGTCTCCGTGCGGCATCCGCCCTCTGGCATCAAACGCACGATGTCGCCATGCTCCCCCTCCTCATACGGCTTGCTGCCCGCGCCTGGGAGGAGCTGGCCCCACAGCAACAGGCTTCCTTCCTTGAATTTGCTGCCGATATCCAAGGCCTTCCCCCGCAGACGGATGCTCTCCTGAAGACGCTTCACGTTGTCCGCTAATTACGCGGCAAGGCTCCTCGAGCGCGGATTTGGATTATGCTTTCGGCGTATTTTGTGCTACACTGTGCACATCGATGTATTTTTGAAAGGCCCCCTGCTATGAAAGAAATGCTGATAACGGCACTGATGTTGGCTGCTGGTTTGTCGTTTGCTGCGGCACCTGCCGCCCCCTGTGTAGGCGGTGCCTGCGCTGCGCCCGCTGCATCGGTGAAGTCTGCGAAGCCTGTTGCGCCTATGAAATTTTCCGACCGGAAGTTTGCAGAATCGACGGTTGCCGCGCCAGAGACCTGTTCTCAGGTGAAAGTCGCCAAGCGACTACGCGGCGAACACGATCTCGCTTACGCTATGGCGGAGGCCAAGCGTCAGAAGAAGTTCCTTTTTATCCAGCTCGGCCGCACCAACTGCACCAACTGTCAGAAGGTCTGGAATATGCTCGGGCAGGAGCAGGTGAAGCTTCCGAAGGATTTTCTGTACGCCGATGTTTCCACGGACGATCCTGAGACGTACGAGGTCTTTGAAGCGCACTTCTCCGCTACGGATTCAGGCTGGTACTATCCCTTTATTATTATTATGGGGCCCGATGGCTCGCAGCTGGCTTTTCGTTCTGGTCTCGGTACGCCCGAAGTGTATAACAATATGATTAAGCAGGCTCGTATCGACTATAATACGCCTCTTCCGTGATATGACTGATGCTCTAGGGAAAGACGTTGCGGCAGATCCCGTTCGCGCAGCGTTGGCATATTGGTTTGGCTTTCCCTCCTTCCGTACGGGGCAGGAGCGGGTGGTTCGCAGTGTGCTGTCCGGATGCGATACGCTTGTGGTGATGCCCACGGGGTCCGGTAAGAGTCTGTGTTTTCAGTTGCCGGCCTTGATGTTAGAAGGCACGACACTGGTTGTTTCGCCCCTGATTGCGCTAATGAAGGATCAGGTGGATGCGCTGTGTGCCCGCCGTATTCCAGCAACGTTTCTTAATTCGTCCCTCACTGCCGAAGAATCTGCTGGCCGTCTTTCGCAGCTGCGTATGGGGCACTACAAACTCGTTTATGTCGCTCCCGAACGTTTCCGGAATCCACGCTTTCTGGAGGCGCTGAAGGAGACCAAGATTGCCATGCTGGCAATCGACGAGGCGCATTGTATCAGTTCTTGGGGCCACGACTTCCGCCCCGATTATCTGCACTTGGGGGATCTGATTCGCGGTCTGCCCGCTGATGTGCGCATTTTGGCTGTGACTGCCACTGCGACGGATGCGGTCCGCCGTGACATCATCGAGCATTTGTCGCTGGGGAAGAACGGTCGGGGCGAACCAGCGGTTTTCGTGACGGGGTTTGCGCGTCCCAATCTCAGCCTCAATGTCACGCGCGTGCATAGTCACGCCGAAAAACTTGAACGGTTGTTGAATGTGGCCGAATTTTTCGGTACGGGCATTATCTACTGCGCTACGCGCAAAATGGTAGAGCGTGTGCAGTCCATGCTCCGGGAGAATGGCGTGAAAGCGCTGGCGTACAGCGGCGGGCTGAGTGATACAGAGCGTTCGTCTGTGCAGGATGCTTTCATGCGGCGCGATGCTGCCATTGTGGTGGCTACCAATGCGTTTGGCATGGGGGTGGACCGCTCCGATATCCGCTTTGTGGTACACTGGGATATTCCTGGTTCGCTTGAGGCGTATTATCAAGAGGTGGGTCGTGCGGGGCGCGATGGTGCTTATGCCTGGTGTGAGCTGCTGTTTTCGTATGCCGACCGCAGAACTCAGGAGTTTTTCAACGATTCCTCGACACCGCCCCAGGGGCAGGTGTATGAGCTTTACTCTTCTGTCCGTAATGCCTGTGCGCAGGGGGAAAATGGCGAGGCCTGCATGAGCCCAGAAGATTGGGCCAGTCTCGCCGGCATGAAATCCGCACTGGCGGTCCGCAATCTAATCGCACTTTTTGAGCGTCATGGTCTCCTGAATCGCACCCGTTATCCTGGTTCGCCCTATTCCGTGATTACCGTGCCGAAGGCACCTCCTATTGCCGCACTCAAATCCATTTGTGACGGACTTGCCGCCAAAGCCGATGCCGACGAGGCACGTCTTAATGAGATGATAGCCTTTGCCAATGCCCGAGGCTGCCGTCACCGCTTCTTGATGGCCTATTTTGGTGAAAAAACAGCGCTGCGCCGCTGTACCAAGTGTGACAACTGCCATCCGATGAATAGTTTCCCAGTGCGGCTCATGCCTACCGAGGAACGTCTGACCGATTTGCGCAAGCTGATGTCCTGCATCGTTCGCATGCACGGCGAAGGGAATTGGACGCTGCTGGCCGATGTGCTGAAAGGCACCGCCCCCGACCGCTTCAAATCGCTGACCACTTACGGCATTCTGCCCCGGGCCAAAACTGAAGACGTGATTCAGACATGCGAGGCGCTCGAGATGGACGGGTATCTCTTGGGTATGCAGCTGACTCGCGCGGGTTTTGATCTGGTATTGGGCAAAAGCGAAACTGTGCCTCTGGCCGTCTTTCATACTGGACGCAGTCATGCGCTCTCTGCTTCGGATATGACCCTCGCTCCGCCGCCGTCCACCCGTGATGATAGTGCCGACACCGACATGGCAACCAATACAATCGCCCTGCCAGACGATCCCGATGCCCGGTATCCCATGGTGCGTCCTCGCGGCAAACGACGCGCTTCGGCCGCGCCCAATATTTCTCCTGATGCTGGCACAGGCCCTGCTGGTGGCGGTTTAGCTTCCGCCCTCCGACGCTGGGTCCGTGAGGAGGGGGAGCGCCGTGCCCTACCAACGTACTGCATCCTGAAATCGCAGACCATTGCCCTCATCGCTCGCCGTCGTCCCACGTCGTTGGATGAATTGGCGCTCATCCCCGGCCTCGGGCCCGTTAAAATTGCCCATTATGGCAATGCCATTGTCGATCTCGTTTGCGAATATGAGTAAGGTGCCTTCTGAGCCGAGCGCATCGCGCATCGTGCCAGCAAGTTGCGGGCAGGGGAGGGACACTGGGTGGCGAAGTGTGGTATAATAGCGGGGTATCGGTGCGCTGTGGGCGCTGCCGTTGTTTTAAGAGGTGCTACCATGACCAGAGAAGCGTTGACCGCGTGGTTTGAAAATCATCGCGGGGAGATTTACCGCGATTATTATGATTTGCTCCGTTACCCGACGATTGGGGCGGATCCGACGCATGTGAAGGACTGTGATGCCTGCGCGGAGTGGATTTGCGGATTCCTGCGGAAGCTGGGCTTCACGGTCGGGCTTGAGCGGAAGTCGGCGGATTTGCCGGCATTGGTGGTTGGTGAGCGTCCGGCGGATGGTGATGTCCGTACGGTGCTGGTGTACGGGCATTATGATGTGCAGCCAGTGGATCCGATTGAGTTGTGGGATTCGCCGCCGTTTGAGCCGACGGAGCGGAACGGACGCGTTTATGCTCGCGGGGCACAGGATGACAAGGGGCAGTGGTTTGCGTTGCTTCAGGGGCTGCGTGCCTCGATTGAGGCGGGCGATAAGTTGCCACGCATCCGCTTGGTGTTGGAAGGTCAGGAAGAAAGCGGTAGCGGTGTACTGGCGGAGATGGCCTATGATTTACGCAAGCGGCTGGCGGCGGATGTGCTGTTAGTGGCCGATACAGGTAAAGATGCCTCCGGGCGGCCGGCGATTGTGGCGGGGCTGCGCGGAGTGATTCATTTTACGGTGGCGCTGCGTGGGCCGGCTTACGATTTGCATTCGGGTCAGCACGGCGGCATCGCGCCGAATCCGGCGCAGGGTATTGCCGAGCTGGTGGCTTCGTTGCACGATGCCAATGGTGCCATCGCGGTGGAGGGCTTCTGCGACGGGATTGTTAATCCAACGGAAGAGGAGTTTGCGTTGGCAACCGAAGCTGGGTTTGACGAGAAAGCGTACCTGAAAGAAGTCGGCGTGGAGCCGATTGGCGGCGAACGCGGCGTGCCGGCAATTGTGCGCAACGCATTCCGGCCAACAGTCGAAGTCAACGGTATTCATGGTGGTTACGGCGGCCCTGGCTCGAAGACGGTCATCCCGACGGAGGCAATCGCCAAAATCTCCTGCCGTCTGGTTCCTGGGCAGAGTCCCGCGCATGTGTGGGATTGCCTGAAGGCGCACTTTGAGAAGCATTGCCCGCGCGGTTTGCGTTTGGAATTGACGGATATGACCGGGTGCGAGCCAGGCTTCCGTCTGCCAATTGACAGTCCGATTACGCGTATTGCCCACGATTTGCTGCGGACGTTTGATGCCCGCGGGGCGGTCTTTACGTGGGAAGGGGCATCCATTCCGATTGTGGCGCGTCTGCGTGACATTACTGGAGCAGCGCCGCTGTTGGTTGGGTTCGGGATGCAGGAAGACCGCATTCACTGCCCGAATGAATCCTATTCGATTGCCCAGTTCACCGATGGTGTTCTGTGGGGTGGTCAAATCTTCACGGCGCTTGCCTAAAAGGAGCCGCATTTTATGTCCATGACTGTAGAAGTGGCAGATGTCGGGTACGGCGGTCTGGGGGTAGCCCGGACGGACGACGGCGTGGTGTTTGTTCCCGGTTGTTTCACGGGCGAAACCGTGGAAGTGGAGATTCTGACGAAGAAGAAGCGGTTTGCCATCGGGAAACTGCTACGGATTGTTACACCTTCGCCATCGCGCATCGAGCCGACACTGTCGGTGCCAGGCATGGTGTATGCCGCGCTGGATTATCCAGCGGAACTGGCGCTGAAGCAGCACCAGCTGGAGGCTTTGCTGGGACGCATCGGCCGGTTGGATGATTTGTCGTTTTTGAAGCCACCGGTGGCTGCGCCCAAGACGGAGCACTATCGCAACAAACTGACGCTCCGTTGGGATGGGAAGCGGCTGGGCTATATCGGCGATGACAATGTGACGGTGGTGAACACGCTAGAATGTCCGCTATCTGAGGCTCCCATCAATGATTTGCTGAAGCAACTGCGTGCCGATAAGATTGCGCTGAAATCGCTGAAGAAGGGCCAGCGTGTAACCTTCCGCTACACACCGACGGACGGTGTGGTGGTGGGGCTCGGCGAGCCGCCTGCCGGCAAGCTGACGGAAAACATTGCAGGCCTAAGCTTGACTGTGGCAGCTGAGGCCTTTTTCCAAGTGAATCCCGCAGCAGCAGAACGGTTGCTGACGGCTTTTCGTGCGGGGGTCGGCGATGCAAAGCGGGTCTTTGATCTCTACTGCGGCTGCGGCCTATTCGGCTTTGTGGCGGCGCAGGCTGGTGCAACCGATATTTTTGGTCTGGAAACAACACCGGGCGCGGTGGAATCGGCCGCGTACAATGCAAAGGTGCTCAATGTTCGCGGCGAATACCGCTGTGCATCGGCGGAGTGCATCCCCGATGCGGTGCCAGCTGCCGATTTGTGGATTGTCGATCCACCACGCGACGGCCTGCTGCCAGAAGTGCGCAAAGAACTGCTGGAACGCCGTCCGCCGCGGGTGGCGTATATCTCCTGTGGACCCGATACACTGGCGCGCGATTTGAACGAACTGAAGCAGGCCTATCGTATCGACAGCATGCAACTCTTCGACTTCTTCCCGCGGACGGCCCACTTCGAGACGCTTACGTTTCTGACGCGCATCAACTGACGGCGGAGCCTTTGCGCGGGGCCTTTGCTGCCACCTATCGGCGGAGCGGCTTTTGGGCCGCTCGGGTGGCTGCGCCACACTATTTTAAACGTGTGCAGGCGCCCTTTCATCTCGCTGTTGGCGGCTCGGTTTACGCTTTGATGAAGACGTCGCGGACGTAGTCCATGAAGCGTTCGCGCAGTTGGGGGAGGCGTTTGGAAGTTTCGTCGAGGGCCCAGAGTGCGAAGTCGAATTTTTCGCGGAAGTGGTAGATGGGGCGAAGGGTGGGGTCGAAAGTATCGAAGCCTGTGCGGTTTTGCATGTAGTTCCAGTACATGAGTTTGGTTTGCAGGATGAAGCCATCGAAGAAGGCGGAGGCGCATTCGTTGAGGGTGCAGGCTTCGGCGTGGGCATGCCAGTAGCTGCCAGTAACGGAGGCGTAGCAGCGCAGGTAGAAGCGGTAGGATTCTTCGAGGTTGGTTTCGTCGCGGGTGAGATTGGGCCAACCGAGGGTGCCACGGATGGAGCAGACCTGCATGCGGACGGGCATTAGGCGGTGGCGGAAGGGATCATAGGCGAATTCAAAGATTTCTTTGCCGCGGCCGAAGCGGCAGGTGGATTCGCTGGGAATGTATTTTTTGACGATGAGGTTTTGTGCGGCGGCTTTGCCGTAGAGGGTGGCCAGGGCGAGGACGACATCGGGGTCTTCGGCGCCATGGGGGTTTGTGGGGTCGATGCGGAAGAGGGAGGGGGGGATGGCATCGATGGGGTTGCCGGGGCTACGGGTGCGGAGGAAGTAGGGGGATTCCTGGCTACCTCGACGGCGGGCGGTGGTTAGAAGCTGGAAGGCTGGATAGGAGGCACCTAGAGCGCGGAAAACATTGGCGCGCGTGAGCATGTAGTCAGCATAGCCGACACGGACGCTGCCGAGGCGTTTTTCGATGTAGGAGGCGGGCAGTGGGGTGCGGTCGGTTTTGATGATGATTTCGCGCGAGGTGTTACTTTCTGCGGTGCGGGGGCCGAGTTTGGTGGAGCGGACTGCGTAGATATTAATCCAGAGGGCAGATTCGTTGAGGCTCAGTCGGCTAACGAGGTGGCGGACGATTTCTAGGGTATGGATATCGGCGCCGGGATGGGGAATGATTTTACCTTTTTCAAAGGTGACGCCGGGCAGGGGGAGGCGGCGGGCATCGAAGTCGGTGCGCGCGGCGTTGTCCATATCATCGGCTACGCGGCTGTAGAGTGCGCGGATGGAGATGTCGGAGCGACTGTCGGCGTATTCGGGAGAGGCGAGGAGGGAGCGGAAGATGAGGCTGATGCCAGAGAGGGTGTCGGCGATATCTTCGGGGCGTACATCGCCGCGTTCGATACTGCAGAGGAGGCGTTCGATAGCGGGGATAATGAGGCGTTCGGCACCACGATAGCGGATGCCGAAAAATTCGATGACGTGCAGGGTGCCGTATTTGATGCGGCGCATGGCAACGGGGGCATTGAGGTCAGGGGCGGGACCGACCCATTCGCGCAGGCAGTCGGCGGCAGCTTCGGCATCGGAGCGGGCTAGAACGGCCACGGATTCAAAGTCGGCTGCGGTCAGCCAATGGATGCCGCGGATGCTGACAAAGTAGCTGACGGCAGCATCCATCCGGTGGTGGGAGGCCTGGACGGCGGCGGTAATCTCCTCAGGGGTGAAGCGGCGGGGACGGACGCGCCAGATTTGTCCGCGTTCTTCGGTGTAGCGGAGGATATCGGGCGTGCGTTCGATGAAGGAGACTTCGTCGAGACCGAAGCCAATGGAGCGGAACCATTCGTCCGATTCCACAATGAGGGCGAAGTCGGTGTCGCGCTGGAGCAGCCCCAGACCGTTTTTGCCGTAATTGGCCAGGACAATGCGATTGGCGATAATACGGGAGCGTTTCCCTGGCGGGACACTGCAAAGATCTTTACCCAGCTGTCCGGCAAGGAGGGGGCGCAGTACGGTGCCGAAATTGCCAGTACCTGCACAGAAGAGCCACCCCTTGCGTCCAGCACCGAGATCTTTGCGTTTGGCGCCGACAACGGGGTGGCGCCGCTCTTCGTGGAGTCCTTTCAGCGGTGTCTGAATTAGAAAGCGGTCATCGCCCAAGGCATAGAGGGTATAGGTGTGCGTTTCGGTCTGCGAGACAATTTTGCGCGTACCGAGGAGGGTCCCCTCGGCACGGAGTCGTTTGATGAGTCGGTCAATGGCGTACTTGGTCATATTGTCCCTCCTTCTTCCATTAGTCTAGCACAAACGGCTCGGTATGTGAGTCGCTTTTTTGATACGTTTGCTGACGGATGAGAATGATGGATGAAAACGGTTGTGGCGGAGTGCTGTCACGCGTCTTTTTGGGGCGAGTGTATACTACAGTCGATTTTTGCGTATGCGCGTATGCGCGTACGCGCGTGCGTTAAAATTGTGATATACTGTATGGCTTGAAAGGACCTTGTTAATGGACGAAGATACCCAGGTGACCCCGGCCAAAGATACGCGGCTGACGTCGATCAATGTTGAAGAGGAGATGAAGAACTCTTACATTGACTATTCGATGAGTGTGATTGTAGCGCGTGCGCTTCCCGATGCTCGTGACGGATTTAAGCCGGTGCACCGTCGTGTACTGTACTCGATGCACGAAACGAAGAATTTTTACAATGCGCCTTATAAGAAATCAGCCCGCATTGTCGGTGACGTGATGGGTAAGTATCACCCGCATGGGGATAGTTCCATTTACGACACGCTGGTGCGCATGGCGCAGTGGTTCAGTTTGCGAGTGCCGCTGGTGGATGGGCACGGCAACTTCGGTACCATTGACGGCGACAGCGCGGCAGCTATGCGTTACACCGAGAGCCGTATGGCGAAGGTGGCGAACGAGATGCTGTCGGATATCGACAAAGATACGGTGGACTTTGTGCCGAACTATGATGGCACTGAGCGTGAGCCTCGTGTGCTGCCGTCCAAGCTGCCGAACTTGCTGTTGAATGGTTCGCAGGGTATCGCTGTGGGTATGGCGACGAATATTCCCCCGCATAACCTGCGCGAGCTCTGCGACGGTCTGATTTACTTTGTCGACCATCCTGAGGCCACCATCGACGAACTGATGCAGTTCGTGAAGGGTCCCGACTTCCCGACTGGGGCGCTGATTTGCGGCAAGGCTGGCATCGTATCGATGTATAAGACTGGGCGAGGATCCATTACAGTGCGCGGAGAGGCACGCATTGAGCAGGAGGGAAAGCGCGAGGTTATCGTGATTACCTCCATTCCCTATATGGTCAACAAGGCCAATATGGTGGCGAAGATTGCCGACCTAACCAAGAACGATACGCCGCTGCGCGGCATCTCCGAAATCCGCGATGAGACGTCTCTCAAGGATGGTATTCGTGTGGTCATCGAGCTGAAGCAGAATGCGAAGCCCGCTGGTGTCATTTTGAACCTACTCTATAAGCATTCGGATCTGCAGACGACCTTTGGCGCGAATATGATTGCGCTCGATCACGGCCGTCCGCGCCGTATGACGTTGCGCGACTTCTTCCGTTGTTACACGGATCACCGCTTTGAGGTGCATACGCGCCGGGCTCGCTTCGATCTGAAGAAGGCGCAGGACCGCCTTCACATTGTGGATGGTCTGCTCATTGCCCAGGACAATCTGGACGAGGTGATTCACATTATCCGTGACTCCAAGACCAATGACGAGGCCAAGACGCGTCTGATGGAGCGCTTCGGATTTACCGATGTGCAGGTGACGGCTATTCTGGAGATGCGTCTGCGTCATTTGACCGGACTGGAACGCGACAAGTTGCTCGCTGAGCAGGCCGAGCTCCGTGCCCGCATTGCCGAATTGCAGGCTATTCTCGAGGATCCTGCCAAGGTCTTCGCGCTGATTAAGCAGGACCTGGAAGAACTCAAGGCGCAGTACACCAAGGACAATGACCGTCTGACGCAGATTGTGCCCATGAAGGGGGCGGTCGGCGAAGAGGATTTGGTGGCGGACGAGCCCTGCGTGTTGACGCTGTCGCACCGTGGCTACGTGAAGCTGTCCGCGCTGACGGCTTACGCGGCCCAGCACCGCGGCGGCACTGGCAAGCGTGGTGTGGCTATTAAGGACGAAGACTTTATCGAGCGCATCTATGTGCCCTACATGCACGACACGCTGCTCTTCTTTACGAATACTGGCCGCGTGTACGCCATTCGCGCCTACGACATTCAGGAAACTGGTCGCGTGTCGGTCGGCACCCATGTGGCGCAGATTTTTGACGGCAACCTACAGAAGGACGAGAGCATTGTTGAAATTCTCTCCATCCGTGGCTTTGACACAGATCAGGATATCACCTTTGTTACGAGCGATGGCACGATTAAGCGCACGGCACTGTCCGACTACGCGAATATCAACCGTCGCGGCATCATTGCCATCCGTTTGGAAGATGGTAATAGCATTGTCAAGATTGCACTGACCAAGCCTGGCGACAAGGTCTTTATGGCGACGCGTGGCGGTCTGGTCAACAACTTCATGATTGACGAGGTGCGCCGCTGCGGACGTTCTGCCATGGGTGTTCGCGGTATGCGGTTCAAGATTCCTGGCGACCGTGTCTGCGGTTTTGCCATTGAGGAGCCCGAGTCGCAGTTGCTCTTTGTGACCGAAAATGGCCGCGGAAAGCGCAGCAGCTTTGAGGACTTCCGTGTGACCCATCGCGGTTCTATGGGCGTGACTGGCAATCCGCGCAACAGCGAAAAGAACGGCGACCTCATCGGCATTGCGACCGTGAAGGGTGACGAAACGCTGGTTATGCTGGCTTCTAACGGATCGCTCATCCGCACCAATGTCTCCGAAATCGGCTGCTATAGCCGCGCAGCCCAGGGTGTCAATTTCTGCCGCCTGCAGGGCGATGCGGTGCTGGCCACTTTCTCGCTGGCCCCCGCTGACGAAGAAGCGCCCGAAGCCCCCGCCGACGGTGAAGCATCCGCGGAAGGCAGCGAAGGTGCAGAAGGTACGCCTGCCGACGGTGAAGCACCCGCGCCAGTTGAGGCACCCGCTTCCGACGAACATCCCGAGGCGTAACCTTCCGGTTCCCGCTCCGGCTGCCGGACTGTTCCCTTCCGAACAGCGGCTGCCGGAGTCGTCTCTTTTTACATCCCACCCTTCATTCAAAGAAAGATTCGGTTATGGCTGGTGAGTATATTTTTAATCTGCAGAACGTGACCAAGCATCATGAGAAAAAGGTCATTCTGGACGATGTCAACCTGGCGTTTTTCCACGGTGCGCATATCGGTGTCATTGGTGCCAACGGCGCAGGTAAGTCGTCCCTCCTGAAGATTCTGGCAGGACTCGACAAAGACTACATGGGTAACTGCATCGTTGCCAAGAACAAGAAGATTGGCTATCTACCTCAGGAGCCGGAGCTCGATCCCGAGAAGACCGTGCAAGAATGCGTCATGGAAGGCGTGGCCGAAGCACAGGCGATGCTGGAGCAGTACGAAGACCTTTGTTGCCGTCTGGATGAACCCGGGGCCGAAGAGGAAATGGCCCGCCTGCAGGAAATCATTGATGCCAACGACCTGTGGTCGCTGGATCATCAGGTGGAGCTGGCGATGGAAGCTTTGCGTTGTCCAGATCCGAATACGAAGGCCGGGGTGCTCTCTGGTGGCGAGAAGCGCCGCGTCGCGATGACGCGCCTGCTGATTTCCAATCCCGATGTGCTCCTCCTCGACGAACCGACCAACCACCTCGATGCTGAGTCGGTGGCCTGGATTGAAGCCTTTCTGAAGAAGTTTACTGGTACGCTCATTGTGGTGACGCACGATCGCTACTTCCTGAACAATGTTACCGAGTGGATTCTCGAGATGGATGCCGGTCGCACCTATCCCTATAAGGGAAACTACGAGCAGTGGTTGGAGCAGAAGCAGGCAATGATGGCCACGCAGGCCAAGCAGGCTGAGAGCCGCAAGAAGATGATTCGTCAGGAACTGGAGTGGATTCACACGAATCCGTCTGGTCGCCGTGCAAAGGGCAAGGCCCGTATCGCCCGCTATGAGGAACTCATCTCTCAGCAGGTCGATACCCGCGAGGAAGAGCTCAAAATTCAGATTCCGCCAGGTCCTCGTCTGGGCAATCTGGTCGTTCAGGCGAAGGACCTCACGATGGCCTTTGGTGACAAGGTGCTCTTCGAGAACGTCAGCTTCGATCTGCCCCGCGGCGGTATTGTCGGTGTCATCGGTGCCAACGGTGCCGGTAAAACCACGCTCTTTAAGCTCATTACTGGTAAGCTGAAACCGACTTCTGGCGAGCTCCGCGTGGGCGAGACGGTGGTGCTCAGCTATGTGGACCAGTCGCGTGAGGCACTCGATCCGAACCACACCGTCTACGAGGAAATCACCGGTGGTGGCGAATTTGTGAATCTGGCTGGCAAGGGCATGATGAACGGACGAGCTTACTGTTCGCGCTTCAATCTGCGTGGTACCGACCAGCAGAAGAAGGTCGGTGTCCTCTCCGGCGGCGAACGCAATCGCGTGCATCTGGCAAAGCTGTTGCGCGCTGGTGGCAACCTGCTACTCCTCGACGAACCGACGAACGACCTCGATGTTGGTACACTCCGTTCGCTCGAAGAAGGTATTCAGGACTTCGGCGGCTGCGCGGTGGTGGTCTCCCACGACCGCTGGTTCCTCGACCGTATTGCCACGCACATCCTGGCCTTTGAAGGCGACTCCAAGGTTCGCTGGTTCGAAGGCTCCTACTCCGATTATCACGAAATGCGCCGTAAGGAGCTCGGCGACGATGCCGACCGTCCCACCCGCATCAAGTTCCGCCCCGTGCATCACTGATCCAGGTGTAGTGCGCCCGAATGACGAACGATGAACGATAAATGGTTGCGGGTGCTTGTCTGTCGCGGCTCTGTCGTGCATCGCCTGATGGCGGACAGACGACAGGCGGGGCGCGCAAAGCACGTGATTAAGAAGGGCGAGGGCAAAGTCCACCCGCAACTGTTCACTATTCACGATTCACTTTCCATCGCGGCCCCAGCCGCATAACAGGTGTTTTATGTCACTTATCTGCAAACATGTTGAGGCACTTGCTGGGTATACACCTGGCGAGCAGCCGCACTTCGCCGGGATGGTGAAGCTTAATACCAACGAAAACCCCTATCCGCCGACACCGAAGATTGCTGGCGTGCTCAAAGACTTTGACTGGCAGACGCTACGACTCTATCCCGATCCAGTCTTTAACCGTGCCCGCGAGGTCATCGCGAAGAACAACGGTTGCCGTCCAGAGAACGTCTTTGTCGGCAACGGCTCGGACGAGGTGCTGGCACTATTTACCCGTGCCTTCGTTGAAGTGAATGGGACGGTTGGCTGTCTCGACCCAACCTATTCGCTCTACTCCGTACTCGCGGAAATCCGTGATGCGAAGATTAAGCCCTTCCCGCTGAAGGATGACTTTGCGGTTGAGGTGCCGCCAGCGGATTGGTCCGATGTTTTTGTGTGGACCAATCCCAATGCGCCGACCTCGCTGATGGCCGATCCGTCCGTGCTTGCAGGTTTTGCAAAAGACTTCAGGGGGGTGCTGTTGATTGACGAGGCCTACGGCGATTTCGCTCCTGCCAACTGCATGGCGCTGGCGACTGCGCCCGACAACCGCAATGTGCTGGTGATGCGTACGCTCTCGAAGAGCTTCTCCCTGGCGGGGCTCCGATTTGGATACTGCGTCGGTCCCGAGAAGCTCATCGATGCCCTGTACAAGATTAAAGATTCCTACAACATGGATGCCCTGGCGCAGGCCATCGGTACCGCCGCGCTGGAAGACCTCCCGTACATGCGTGCCAATACGGAAAAGATTCTGGCGACCCGTGCTCGTCTGACGGAGGCACTTGCTGGACGCGGCTGGACGGTTCTGCCCTCCGCAACGAATTTTCTCTTCGCCAAACCGCCGGTAGGCGTTGCGGCTGGAACGCTGTTCGAAGCGCTGCGTGACCGCCACATCTACGTACGTTATTTCCCTGCGCCCAAAACGGCCGATTGGCTGCGAATCACCGTCGGTACCGAAGAACAGACCGACAGACTGCTCGCCGTGCTCGCCGAACTCGGCGCCTGACAGAAAGGATGTATCCCCTATGCGTACCGCTTCCGTTAAACGCAAAACCCACGAAACCGACATTGACCTTTCCATCAATTTGGACGGTACCGGTGTTTACAGCGTCTCCACCGGTGTCGGTTTCTTCGACCACATGCTCGAACTGTTCTCCCGTCACTCGCTGATTGATCTGAATCTGAAGTGTATCGGCGACCTGCAGGTCGATTACCACCACACCGTCGAAGATGTCGGACTGGCCCTCGGCACGGCCATCGATCAGGCCCTCGGCGACCGCAAGGGAATCCGCCGCTATGGTTTCTTCATGATGCCAATGGACTGCTCCCGTGCCGATGTGCTCGTCGATCTCGGCGGACGTCCCTTCCTGGTATGGAAAATCTCCCATTCCGAGCGCATGATTCGCGATTTCAACGTGCAGCTACTCGAGGAGTTTGCCCGCGCCCTCTGTATCAATGCCCGCATGAATCTGCACGTGGTGCAGCCCTACGGTAACGAAGTGCACCACGTGTACGAAGCGGTCTTTAAAGGTTTCGCCCATGCCATGCGCATGGCCGTCGAACCTGATCCCCGCGATAGCCGCATCCCCTCCAGCAAGGGCTGCCTTTGAGAATGATGTCAGACGTCAGATGTTAGATGTCAGATGTCAGATGTCAGATGTCAGATGTCAGATGTCAGATGTTTAGACCGCCGCGCTTCCCGTGCGCAGCCCACCCGCAACTGTTCACTCTTCACTGTTCACTTTCCAAAAATGCATATTCTCCCCGCAATCGATTTGATGGATGGCTGCTGTGTGCGTCTGCGCCAGGGCCTTGCTAATCAGCGTACTGTTTACAATGACAACCCCGTGGCCCAGGCGGCTGCGTTCAAAGCCAAAGGGGCGGAACAGCTTCATGTCGTCGATTTGGATGGTGCCTTTAAGGGCATGCCCTCACACGCTGGCGTAATCGCTGAAATCATCCGCACCTGTGGGCTGACCGTGGAGGTCGGCGGCGGTCTTCGGACTGATGAAGCAGTGGATACAATTATGGAAGCGGGTGTGGCCCGTGCCATTATCGGTACCCGTGCCCTTGAAGATACCGCAGCGCTTGCCCGCTGGGTGGAACGCTACGGCGAGCGGATTGCCGTCGGTATCGATGCCCGCGGCGGTTTTGTCCAGACTAAGGGATGGGTGGAAACTTCGACGGTGCGTGCCACCGACCTCGCCAAACAGGTGGCGGATATCGGTGTGAAATCCATCATCTACACCGATACCGCGACCGATGGTATGCTCGGCGGCACGAATTTGACGGCAATGGCGGAAATGGCCGATGCCGTGCCGAACGTGAACATTACTGCTTCTGGCGGCATCTCGCTGCCCGAGCATGTGACGGCGCTGCGCCGCCTAGAGCGTCCCAATCTTTGGGGGGCCATCGTGGGCAAGGCCCTGTATGAAGGTACTGTCACCCTCGAGGCGATGCTCGAAGCCGCCCGTGGGTGAGTTTAATGTACTTCGTCGAAAAAACGGCTTTCCGATGTGGAAGGTCGTTTTTTTTGATGTGTCCGAGGTGTCCGTTAGTTGCGGGGATGGCGAACCGTCTTTGCGCTATGGGCGGGAAGCATTTCCTTGGAGCCGTCGGGAAGGGAAATGGTTTGCGCTAGGAGCCTGTAGGGGGCTATCTACGGGCTGCAAAAAGCGCCTTAAACATGCATAAACTTCGGCTTTTTCAGTCATGCAGGGGGCACTGCACGCCTTCAAAAGACTTGTTTCTGCCCATTCCTTTCACTTTTTTCGCCTTTCGCATCGATACACCTACAGGCTCCTAGCAGTTCTCCCATGAAGGTTTCTCTCTTTTTGTCCGTCATAGAATAATCGACCTCGGATGGGCAGCTGTGGATGGTCTCATTTTCCCTGTGTTCTGTATAACGCATGTCAGTTCAGAGGGGTTTGTCTTGCTTACTGTATGATGCAGGGGTGAAAAAAGATAAAGGATGTCGCATCTTTGGGGCTGCGGGAGGGTATACTGTAAATATTATGAAAACGTCCAGAAGAACATTCATGCAGCTATTGGGAGGCGCTGTAGGTGCATTGGCGCTGCCTGCTGCGGTTGGCGCGGCTGAGGCGGTTAAACGTCCCAACGTGGTCTTCATCTATGCTGACGATATGGGAAAGGGGATTCTGTCCCATTTCGGGCAGAAACATTTTACCACGCCCAATATTGACCGTATTTTTCGCGAGGGTGCTGACTTTACCTTCGCGCATGGGTGCATGTACTGTGCTCCATCCCGTGCATCGCTGCTCACAGGATATCACGATGCCCATACGAAGCCACGCTGGAGTGTTAGCGGCACCAAGCGTAACACGGAAGCTACGGTCGATGCCAAGGATGTCCTTCTGCCTGCGGGAGAGCGATATCTACCGGATGTGTTTCGTGCGGGCGGCTATGTCACGGCCAATATCGGCAAGCTTGGATATGGCTTTCTCTCCACCGAAAAGCGGATGGCACGCTTTGGCTGGGATACCTATTTTGGCTACATGGACCACGGTGCCTGTCACGGGTTCTTTCCGCCGTTTCTCTGGAACAAGCCAGAGAACGGTCCCCGCGTAAAAATCCCGCTGCCGGGGAATACCCATGCCGACGGGGCCAAGTCTGGCGAGAATGAGACTTATGCCAAGCGCATTCAGCGCTGGACGATGACCAGGAAGAAGACTTACGCTCCCGACGTGATGATTACGGAGGCCGAGAAGTTTCTGGACCGCCGCAGCGCGGACGGCAAGCCGTTTTTCCTGATGTACAGCACGACGTTGCCGCATGGCCCCGTACAGATTCCCGCATCTCAAAAGAAGTACACGGGGTTCGGTGCTACCCCTGATACGTACTGGCCAGCAATTGATCCTGAGGTGCTACGGCTCAATAAGCGTCTCTGTTACTGGGATGATACCACGGGGCGGCTCGTGAAGCCAGTGCCAGCGCATGATAGCGAGGGGCTCACTGATCTTGAAATGGAATACGCCACGATGATGCGTATCCTCGACCGTGAGGTTGGACGGATCTTTGCCCGGCTCGAAGCCCACGGCTTGTTGGACAGCACCATTGTGATGTTTGCCTCCGACAATGGTCACGAGAACTACATCAGTCAGACGCTGGGCGCGCGCTGCCTGAAGCATCAGCGCAAGCCAGGTTACGCTGAGAATACGCACGATGTGTTTAAGGGCAATCTGAAGATGCGCGGACTGAAGTGGGACAACCGCGAGGGCGGAGTCTGTATTCCCTTTGCTATGCGCTGGCCCGGAAAAATTCAGCACGGAACGAAGATTGACGACCTTATCGCTATGTATGATCTAGTGCCGACCTTTGCCGATTTGCTGAAGGTGCCCCTCAACCAGCGCGACGGATGCTCCATCCTGCCGCTGCTTGAGGGGAAGCACTTTGCCGCTGACCGTGCGGTGGTTACGGCAGGCGGTAAGCCAACGCTCATCCTGAATAACGGATGGAAACTACGCGGCGGGGAACTCTTTAATCTGAAGCAAGATCCCGGGGAGCATACCGATGTTGCTGAGATACACCCCAACCGCGTCAAAGCGATGGCCGCCCGACTGGACAGACTGCGAGACTGAGCCTGTATCCTGCATAACTGTCCGTCACATCTTCCTTGCAGGAGGTGAGCAGGGGCTCGTGTCGCGACTTTCGCTGAATCCAGTCGGCCAAGCGTGAGACACGGATGCGTATGATCTTGTATGCAGATGGATTTGATGGTGGAATAGCGTTTATCTTCGGAATGTTTGTATGATACTTTAAGGATGAGCTCCGCGATGACCGTGGAGCGCCTATGGTGCCGATCTGCTACGAAAGATGCTCCGCAGCGGCAATGTATCGGAAAGACCACTGTTTGTTCGATGCAATTTTGTTAGCTGCTGTTTTGGAGCGTTTTTAAAGGAGGCTTTATGAAAGAGAGACGGATTCGGGGGCGGTTACTGCCGCTACTTTGCTGTTTGCCGATGGTGACGGGGGCTGCGGGGTTACCTGCTGGCTCTGATGAGTACAATATGCCAGAGGCGGTGTCGGCGGTGCCGTCGGGTTCCCTGGAGCCGACACTCATGGAGCGGGCTGCGACAGCCGATGAGCTGGCGGTATTTCGCGCACAGCATCCTCAAGACGGCTTCTGGCTGTTCGGCGAGCGCCGTGACCGTCCGGTCCGCCGCGATATCGTACCAGGCGTCTGGTTCCGTGAGGGAAAGCAGGCACTCGGGAAGTTCGTTGGCAAGGCGCAGCCAGGCGAGTATTATGTATTTCAGGTGGTGATTCTCGGTGGGCCGAAGGTTCCGTGCGGGACGATCACTGTGACGGTGCCAGCGTTTGTGGACAGTCTGTCGCTCGGCGGTATCGGTCCCGACGGAAAGGCATTTTCAAAGGCGTTGCCGTGGCCGAAGAATGGTACGGTGAAGCCGTTGTGGTTCGGTGTGCGTGTGCCCAAAGAGGCCAAGGGAACGCTGGATTTTGCTTTGACCGTTGGCGGAAAGCTGTTCCCCGTATCACTGAAGGTTGATGGGCCGGTATTGAAGGATGGTGGCATTCATGATGCGCACCGCTTGGCGCGTTTGCAGTGGCTCAACTCGTCCATTGGGCGGAGCGAGACGGAGGTGACGTATCCATTTTCGCCGGTGCAGGTGCATGAGGAGACACGTACGCTAAGTATTCTGGGCCGTGCGGTGCAGCTGGGTGAGACCGGGCTGCCAGTGTCGTACAAAAGTTTCTTTAGCCGTTCTAATACGAAGCTTCTGCCAATCGGCAGTGAGGCGTTTGTGAAGGCACCGGAATTGACGGTGGACGGGCGTATCTGGAAACCGCAACACTTTGCGTTTACGAAACAGACGCCAGTCGGCGCTGACTGGACGGCGACGAGTCTATCCGACGATGGTGCGCTGACGCTGACGGTGAACGGACGAATGGAGTTTGACGGCTTTGTGGGGCTGAAGATGGATGTGCGGGCTAACCGTGATGTAACCTACGACAAGGCGAACTTTACCTTCACGTTGACCCTGAAGGCCTCGGAGTATGCGATGGCGCTGGGGATGCAGGGTGGCCGGATGCGTCCGGCCCTGGACTGGAAATGGAATCCTAAACTGCATCAAGATGCGTTTTGGGTGGGCACGATCAATCAGGGCATGATGCTCCGATTGAAGGGGAGTAACTTCAGGCGTCCGCTGATTAATGCCTATTATGACTTCCGTCCAATCCTGCTGCCAGATAGCTGGGGGTCGGGTGGGGTGAGCCTGCGCAAGACTGCCACGTCCGCCACGGTGTCCTGCTATTCGGGCCAGACGGTGTTAAAGCCGGGCGAGCATCGGATGTATGGTGTGGATTGGTATCTGACGCCGTTCAAGACCATCGATGTGGCGAAGCATTTCGCTACCCGTTACTGGCATAACCGCCAGCAGTCGAAGGACGATTACCAGAAGATTCGCAGCGAGGGGCACACGGTGGTGAACGTTCACCACAACCGCGAGTGCAATCCGTTCATCAACTATCCATACGGCCCTGCGTCCATCGCTGCCGTGAAAGCATCGGTGAAGGATGCTCATGCCCACGGGTTGAAACTGAAGCTGTATTATACGACGCGCGAAGTGACGCAGAATATGCCCGAGTTTATGGCGCTTTACTCCATGGACGGAGAGATTATGGTACCGCGCCGTCTTGGGGTGGGCTGGCCCGTGACCAACCGCCGGGGACCGCATCCCTGGCTGACGGCCCATGTCAGCCAGGCGAATGACTTTGTGCCGGCCTGGCATGAGAATATCCGCTATCCGCAGTATCATAATGCGCTGGATCTCGCTGTAATTACCACGCCCGACACGCGCTGGAACAACTTCTACCTTGAGGGACTGAACTACCTTGTTAAAGAGACCGATTTCGATGGCATCTATATCGATGACACGGCGCTGAATCGCGATGCCATGCAACGTGCTCGCCGCATTTTGGATCAGGACGGTCCCAACCGCCGTTTGGTGGACATGCATTCGTGGAACCACTATAACCCGCTTGCCCGCTGGGCGAACTCCGATATCTGCTTCATGGAACTCTATCCGTACTATGACTCGCTGTGGCACGGGGAGGGGGCGTTCTATATGAACCGTTCTCCAGATTATATTCTGACAGAGATGTCGGGCCTCTGTTACGGTCTTATGAGCGAACAGCTGATGGCCGGTAATTTGCGCCGCGGTATGGTTTTCGGCATGGCGATCCGCCGTCCGTGGTCCGGGGACAGCCGTCCCGCGTGGAAAATCTGGGATGCCTTTGGGGTTATTCCCGGTACGGAGATGATTGGCTGGTGGGACGAGGCCTGTCCGGTGAAGACCGACCGGGATGACGTGCTGGCGACGGTTTACCGCCGTCCCGATGGGAAGGTCATGCTTGCGGTTGCCTCTTTTGCGGGTCCCAAGGGGCCAACCCAGGTGACGGCACATCTGAAGGTTGACTGGAAGGCGCTTGGTGTCAATCCCGCCCAAGTATGCTGGTATGCCATGCCGTCTGGCGGTTTTCAGGCGGAGAAGACCTTTCTGCCTGGTGAGCCTCTGACGATGGACCGTCTCGGCGGCTGGCTTCTGCTTCTGCAACCGCGTCGGTGAGTGTGTTAGAGATGAGTATACAAACGTCCCGCAGGTTTTTCTGCGGGCGTTTTTGCGTTAGGCCCCGATGTGTTTTGTGCCGAGCGTCAGGATTGCTCAGGCGCGTCGCAGTTGTTCCTGCATCCAACGGAAATCGTAGACAATCATCTCGGAGAGCGTCTGGGAACGAAGGGCAGAGGGAAGGACACGGTAGGTATAGGTTTCGAGTTCCAGGGGCCAGCCGTGGTTTTTGACGTAGCGCCAGAAATCGGGGGTAAGGGTGTCGCGGGTTGATCTGAGGCTCTGGTTACCCTTCCAGGCGAGGGGAACGTGGAAGTGGGTTCGACCTCGGAGACCGCGGAGGGCGGGGAGTATATCGGGTGTCAAATCGGGATAACGGTTAAGGGTACCGTCACTGCCGAGGGTGCGTGTCTGGTGCAGATAGACGCTATCCAAGAAGGGGGCGAGAGCCTGTGTTGGGGTGTCTTCATGGAATTCGAGGGCAGCGGAAATCTGGATACGGGCAATAGGGATGCCAGCGCCGACGATACTGCGGAGGGCGACCAGGGGATCTTCGAAGTTGACGGCGAAGTGGCAGGTGTCGAAGCAGAGGCCGATATAGGGCGTATTGAGCGGGGACCAAAGAGGGTGGTGCCACAGGGTTTCAAAGAAGGCGATGGTATTGGTAGCGGTGTCCAGCAGGCAGTCGGGCTCCGGTTCGAGGGCAAGCATCATGCGCCGTCCCGTGAAGCCTTCGAGTTTGCGAAGGAAGAGGGCGATTTCGCAGATATTGTCGAGTATGGGGCGGGAAATGCCCTGTCCGCGGTCATAGGCGAGTGGTACTGTGGTAACTGAAATGGGGGTGTTGGTGCCAGGGAGTTCGGGCAGAGAGCTGAGTAGATAGAAGAGGTCGTGCGTATAGATGCTGCGTGCTTCGGTGGCCCAATCTGGCTCATAGACGGCGGTTTTGACGGGGCGCATGTGGAAGTTGCCGAAGGGGAAGCCGTTGATACCGATGGTGCGCAGGCGGTTATTGCGGAAGAACTGCCGAAAACGGCTGAGGGTGTCGGCATCCCGGAGTTCAGCGGCGGCTTCGGCGCTGAGGCGCAGACCAATGCCGAAGTCGGGGGATTTCAGGGCTGCGGTGATGGGGAGGGTGGATTCTCGGAGGGCGCGCAGGACGGCTTCGACCGACTCGCCGGGGTGGACGTTCATGCAGTAGGAGATGGGGTTCATGTCAGACACAAGATGGCTTTTTTTTAAGAATGAGGGTGACGCAGGGTACGTCGGGGGGCAGGTCGGCGGTACCGCGTCTGCCAGGGACGGCGAGGATGCGGTCGTTGGTATCGCAGAGGAGGGGATAGGCGGCACGGACGGCGGCGGGCACTTTGAGGTCAATTAGCAGTGTCCGAATTTTCTTTCGCCCGGGGAAGCCGTGGGGGGTGAAGGTGTCGCCGGTACGGCGGCCGCGGATGGTAAGAGGGAGGGGAAGTCGAAAGCAGGTGCCATCGGCTGGAAAAGGGGATAGGCGTTCGGTCGAGACGTGGAGGGACCAGTGGCCAAAGGTGTAATCGCCAGGTTTGGTGATGTGTAGGGGGGCTGGCACGGGGTCGAATTGGGGGAGATCTTCGCGGGACCAGGTGTTGGTATCTGAGCGTCGGACGCGGAAGCCACCGGGTAGATTGAGGAGTGCTCCAGGCGCGGCCGTGACGAGATTTTCGAGGGCGCGTCGGGTGAGTTCGGCCTCGGAGAGCCAAGACCGAAGGGCACGCCGGGCCAGAAGAGCAGGGGTGTCGGGATGGAGGCGGAGTGAGTGGGAGGTGTGTTCGAGGATGGCTTTCTCGGCTTGGACACAGAGATAGGCCTCGTCCTCTGCGAGCAGGTCGGCAGAGACGTTCGCACCAGCGGTAAACCAGGGTATATGCGGAAGGAGAAGTTTGCGAATGGCATTGCGGGGAATGGAGATATCGGCATTAGAGGTATCTTCCACCCATGTTTCGCCGTGTTGGGTTAGGCAGGCTTCAAGCTGTGGACGGGTACAGCGGAGCAGAGGTCGGGCTACCGTGAGGTCGGGCGCACCAGGGAGGGAACCGCGCTCAGCAAAACTGGTGAGCCCAGCAGGACCCGCACCGCGGGCTAGGCGTAGCAGGAGATTTTCGGCACGGTCGCCGGCATGATGGGCTAGGAGAAGCCCGCGAAGACCCTTGGCGCGCATAGATTCAGCAAAGAAGCGCATGCGGCAGCGGCGGGCAAAGACCTCCTTGGTTTCGCCTTTGGGTTGGGGCTCGGTGCAGTGTCCGACGATAAGGGGAACATCCAGGCGGTGACAGAGGTCGCGGCAGAAGGCCTCGGCCTCGTCTCCGTTTTCGTCCGAAAAGCCGTGGTTGAACTGGAGAGCCGAGACCGGAAAACCTGCATCTTTGCAGAGGAGGAGAAGGGCCACCGAATCGATGCCGCCGCTAAGGCCGACGGCCCAAGGACCGTCCTGCTGCGGCGGAAACTGTACACTCGTTAGCATGTCTCAGTTAAAAGAGATCTTCAAAGAGGTCCATCTGGAAATCTTCGACATCGGGCGTGCTGCGCCGACGGCGGGGTTTTGCAGCCTGTGACCCCTTTGGGCTTTCAGACTCGGGCTCGGGCTGAACTTCTTCGGGCACAGGTTCGGGCTCGGGCTCAGGCTGAACTGTTTCGGATTCGGGCTGGATAGCTTCAGGTACAGGCTGAACTGTTTCGGGCACAGGTTCGGGCTGAACTGTTTCGGGCTCGGACTCAGGGTTGGACTCAGGTTCGGGGTCGGGCTGAACCATCGTCGGAGTTTCGGGTTCGTACGGGGAGACTTCAGCTTCTTCGGGTTCAGCCAAGATGCCGAATTGGGTTTCGGGTTCGGGCTGAAGCGTTTTCTGGTTTTCGAGTCCGGCCAGGATGACATTGGCGCGATTGAGGACCGAGAGGGGCATACCGGCGAGGCGTGCGACGTGGATGCCGTAGGATTTGTCGGCAGCTCCTGGGACGATACGACGGAGAAAGACGATGTTATCGCCCTGTTCCTTGACCTGGACGGTGTAGTTTTTGACACCACTGAGGACGGAAGCGAGGTTGGTGAGTTCGTGGTAGTGTGTGGCGAAGAGGGTGCGAGCCTTGCGGTCGGGGGTGTTGTGGAGGTATTCCACAACGCTCCAGGCGATGGAGATGCCGTCGAAGGTGGAGGTGCCGCGTCCGATTTCGTCGAGCACAATGAGGGAGCGCGGGGTGGCGTTGTTCAGGATGTTGGCTGTTTCCTGCATTTCGACCATGAAGGTGGAGCGTCCGCGGGCGAGGTCATCGCCGGCACCGACACGCGTGAAGACGCGGTCCATGACTCCCAATGTCATTTCGTTGGCGCTCACCCAGCTGCCCAGATGGGCCATGACGGCGAGTACGGCGACCTGACGGATGTAGGTCGATTTACCAGCCATATTTGGTCCAGTAATGAGGATAAACTGATTGCGGTCCCCGTCGAGTTTGGTATCGTTTGGAACAAAGCGTTCGGAACCGGGCTGGATTTCGACAACGGGGTGACGTCCGCCAAGGATGCGGAGATCCTGGGAGTCGTCGACGATGGGGCGGCTGTATCCCAGGGCGAGGGCGCGGTCGGCGAAGCCCTGGAGCACATCGAGTTGGGCAATGGCGGCAGCGGTATCCTGAATCTCTGCCAAGGCGGTGCAGATTTTGCCGCGGAGGGTCTGGAAGAGTTCGTATTCGAGGGCATTGGCCTTGCTTTGGGCACCGACGATTTTCTCTTCGTACTCTTTGAGCTCGGGGGTGATGAAGCGTTCGCCGTTGACCATGGTCTGGCGTCGGATGTAGGTATCGGGAACGTGTGAGAGCTGGCCCTTGCTGATTTCGATGTAGAAGCCGAAAATACTGTTGCGGCGGATGCGTAGATTTTTGATACCGGTAGCGGCTGCCTGTTCTGCCTGATACTGCGCAATCCAGTTATGGCCTTCAGCGGAGGCGCGGCGATAATCGTCGAGCTGCTCGTTGTAGCCTTCGCGGATGATGTCGCCTTCGCGGATGGTTAGCGGGGGATCGTCTACGATGGCTGTGGCGAGCTCTGCGGTCAGTTCCAGCAGTTCGTGCATGGATTCGCGCAGGGAGCGCAGCATGGGGCATTGGGTGTCGGCAATCAGGGCGCGGACGGTTGGTACCTGACGGAGCGAATCGGTGAGGGCGCGGATGTCGCGAGCATTGCCAGACCCCGTCTCGAGGCGCGTCATGACGCGTTCAAAGTCGCGGATATCGCTCAGGGCAGTGCGGATATCGGAAAGCAATCGGCGTCCACCGATGAGTTCGGCAACGGCTTCCTGGCGGTTGAAGATAGATTCACGGTCGCGGAGCGGGGAGCGAATCCAGCTGCGTAGCATGCGCTTGCCCATGGGGGTGCAGGTGCCATCCAGTACCCCGAGAAGCGTTTCGTTTTCGGGACGGCCGCCGGGGAAGGGGAGTAGGTCGAGATTGCGGCAGGTGCATTCGTCCAGCGTGAGGAAGGCGCTGCCGTTGCGGACATCGAGGGAGCGCACATGGTCGATGGATTGGCGCAGCTCGTGACGGACATAGTGGAGTAGGGCACCAGCGGCCTGTACCCAGGGGGGAAGTGCGCCCGTGCCGCAGTAGCCTTCAAGGGAGTGGACGTGAAAATGACGGGTGAGCGTGTCCGTCGCCTGGTCGGTCATATAGCGCCAGGCATTGGTTTCTGTTAGCGTACCAGCGACATCGCGGATAAGGGCCGGGGCGAGAAGTCCGTGCTGTTCGTCGGAAATCAGGGTCTCGCTCGGGGCGATGCGGCGTAGCGCCTCGGTGAGAGCGGTCTCGTCATCGCACGATTCTACGGCGAAGGATCCTGTGGAGAGTTCAAGGACCGCCAGACCGAATCCGTTCTTTTTGGAGGCGTAGACGGATGCTAGGAAGTTGGAGGTGCCTGCATCGAGGATAGCATCCTCGGTGATGGAGCCGGGGGAGATGATGCGCGTAATTTCGCGGCGGACGAGTCCTTTGGCTAGCTTGGGATCTTCCGTCTGCTCGCAGATGGCGACTTTTAGTCCGGAGCGGAGGGCTTTGATTAGATACG
>SAMEA104404103__coassemble_307_pt1 | contig 37020 bp, 17 predicted proteins | sample SAMEA104404103__metabat2_low_PE_034 | metagenome-assembled genome bin SAMEA104404103 (sample SAMEA104404103) | Balaenoptera acutorostrata | reverse complement strand
ATGGGGGTGCCGTTGAGCAGAATCTTCGCTCCGCGGGCATTCCACTGTCCCTGCACCAGGGCGGCATCGCGTTTGCGGCCGTCGCTGCGGGAGTAGTTCATGAAGTCGGCGATGAGGTCGACGGTCTTCTCGCTGTCACTGTACACTTCGGTGCCGAGCCAGACACAGGTCGCCTTGGTCAGATTGCTCTGCCTAAAGAAGAAGTGCTGCGGATAGACCGTGCCCTGCGCAAGCATCCGTTCGCCCCAAGGAAGGTTGGCGAAGGGTAAGGTTTCGGCGGTTTCGGCCATACGCCAGCGCATCTGGGTCTGCGGATAGAAGAAGAACGGTTCGCCGACAAAGAAAGGCTTCTGCGCGAGGGTGCGGCGTTCGAGTTCCGCAGCCTGCGCGAAGAGGGGATCACGCGGGTCGGGCAGATTGCCGTAGTAGCGCATCTCTTCCGTTTTACGGCCGTTCCAGAAGTTATCGGAATAGAGTACCATCGCTGGATAGACTGGATTCATGGAGACCACATCCTCGGGACGTCCGGCGGCATCGTCGTGCCAAACGGCAAAAATTGCACCGAGGCGGTCCTGCGGACGGCCCGTCATGCAGGGCATTTGATAGGTTGCCGGGGCCAAGAGTTCCATGGGGTCGACATGGTTGATATAGTAGGAGCTCATCGAGTCGATATAGGTTTCGCCGGAAGCCGGGCGGCGGATCTGACGGCCAGTCCAGTACTGACGAACCAGCGGACGCTTCAGCCCCTTGGGAAACTGCCCTGGCGACCACCCAATGACACGAAATCCCTTGGCCTCCAGCGCATTCACCCAGTCTGCCAGCCAATCAGCAGGCACCCGTTCATTAGGCTTCACCTCATCGGAGCCAATATGAATATAAGGGGTCACCTTAGGATCAAGGAGCGCCGTCATTTCCTCAAAGAGATCAGAGACAATACCCCGAATCTTCGGCGTATTCATCTGCTTCACCCCAAAGGCGCGGCGGAAGCAAGCCGTATGACCAGGCACGTCGAGTTCGGGGATAACGGTGATGCCCAAGCTGCGTGCGTAAGCAATGAGGTCCTTAAACTCCGCCTGCGTATAAAAGCGATTGGTGCGGTCGAGATTATCCGGGCGGGAGAGTTCGGGATATTTCAGCGACTGCAGCCGCCAGCCGTGATTATCGGTAAGATGCCACTGAAAGGTATTGAGTTTGTAATCGGCCATCCGCTTCAGCTGCTTCTTGAGCAGGTCAATGGGCTGCCAGTTGCGTCCCGTATCATGCATCATGCCGCGCACGGTCAGGGTCGGCTCGTCAACAATGGTGCAGACGGGTACCAAGCCGCCGCCGAGGGCGGCCAACTGCTTCAGCGTAGTTTTGGCATAGCGCTCATTACCAGTCCAGACCGCGCCATCGGGGGTGACCGTCAGCGTATAGGCCTCGGGATGTACCGACGCCCCAGCGGGAACGGAGCCCTTTCGGACTGCACCCTCAGCATAATTCCAGCGACCCTCTCCAGCAATCACCGATTTAGGGCGCGGCATCAGGTCTTCCAACGGACCGGCCGCCAGCAGCGGACAAAACACCACCGCAGCGAGGCCGGACAATAACACATTAAGATGATTCATATGATTCCTTTCAGTGGTTCAGTCGATTGCGGACATCTTCACGTAAGAAGTAAATATGGCGATTCGCTTCATAAAGTATGCCAAGTATGCCATCTTTCAGCATACAAAGAGAGTTATAGGAATAACCGCCCGTGGAGGCTTGGTGAATCATGAGCGCGGAGGAGGGGTCATCCCAAAGGATGCCATTGGCGGCGGTCGCGGGGTCATGCGTGGCATCGGTGCCGAAGTAGAGCATCAGTTCGCCGCGGCCGCCCGTACGGGAATAGGCCATAGCGTAGCGACTGCGGCCCTGCTTATCCTTGCCGATATTCACGATGGAGCCTTGGACGCACTGCGAAGGCTTCGTCACACCATAGGGCGTACGCTCCCAGGTGAGGCCGTCGGTGCTGCGGTAGTGGTAACGCTGTCCGGCTTTGGCACACTTGGCAATCATGTGCCAAGAACCGTCATCCAGCTCGACGATGCTGTTCTCCTGCGAACTCATATCCGGCACAAAGCGGGTCGACTTCCAGCTCTTGCCACCATCGGAAGTATAGACCGCAAAGGCGTAGGACTGGCAGGGCCAGTTCTTGCGGGTCTCAAAGAACCACTGCATCGGAAAGACCACAGTGCCAGCAGGAATAAAGTCCTGAGCACCAGGCTTGCCATGGGGCTTCGTGGTGACCATGCCGTGGCCGGGCCCCTGCAGGATGCCGCGGGAACGGCGGCAGAACTCCTTGCCGCTGTTGACCGTTTCCATGCGCGGATCCCCGTGGTGGGCATCCGCGGCATAAAGGGCATCGAAGATTTTCCGCTCGAGGACAGCATTGTCTGCCAAAGATGGATTATCTCGGCGCGGATGCACGGGCTTCCAGTCGGCCTTGGCAACGCCGGCGGTGCGCCTATAGAGGGCGAGGCCGTTATTGGGATTATTCGGTCCGCCATACGCCGCGAGGCCACCACCAGTGAGGCCCATAACGAAGTAAGCGTTATCCTTCGGCGAAAAGACCGCGCAGGGGTCGCCGATGTCGAGATCGGCGGCGGCAAAGGGCTTGCCATTGGGATTGGCCGTGCGGGCATTCGTACGGGGATCCTTGACGTTGGGCACATCGACAGCCAGACGCGGGGCGCACCAGGTGTGGCCGCCGTCCATCGAAATGTTTTCGCCCAAATCGATAGAGGCGATACCGCGGCCGAGATCGCCATTGAAGTGCCAGCGCACATCATAGACAGCCACGACTTCGCCGCGTCCGTTCGTCGCGAGCGCCGGAATGCGGTACTGACTATGAGCCCCATTGCCGGGAGCGCGGCTGATATTTGCGCCCCAGGGTTCGTGACCGAAGTCCACCGCCGGATCGATGGCGAGCATCCCCTGCACGGGAAAGGTCGACGTGCCGACAGAGACCGCGCCCATGACATCAAAGAGAACCAAGGCCAACGGCTGCTTGGCACCGACTGGCAATTGGAAGGTGAGCTGACCGCCCTGTCCGACCCGTGCCTTCGCCACGATATTGCCTTCTGCATCGTGCAGGGCGGCCCGCTGACCCACAAAGATGCCGGGACCACTCAGACGCTGCGACCAAGTCGTGCCTGTTGTTTTCACAGGCATGGGCAAGGTCACGCCCTCCTTCAATGTGGCATGCATCGGCACGCCGTCCGCCGCCCATGCGACAGAGCCGAGCTGCAGCGCCAGCGCGGCGGCAGCCATCCACGTCAGAGAGCGATTCACGGCTGCACCGGTCCTTCGGCTTCAAGAGCCTTCACATAGAAGCGAGCAATCGGTGCATCGGCGGGAATCTCCTTATTAAAGGTGACTTCAGAGAGACCCGCCTCACCCACGGCCGTCACGGCCAGAGGCTCAATTGAACCTTCGCGGAAGAGGGCCACTCGGGTACCAGGAACAAAAGTCGCCCCCGTACCACCAGCCGTCTCGACACGGGCCTTCGCGGTCAGCGCCAGCTGACCATTTTCGCTCGGCATCGCGCGGAGATACGTCAGCCCGAAGCTATAATCCACGGTCAAGACCACCGTCTTCGGCTCACTCCCTGCAGCCATCGTCTGCGCAAAGGCCTTCTCTTCAGCCGTCACCGTGAGGCCCTTAAAGAGCGACAGCGCATTGGCTGCGGTCTCCGCCGCGGACGCACCCGGCTTGGCACCGCCCGCGAGGCGAACCTCGAGTGCAGTCGCCGCCGTTGCGGGCAAGTTCGCCGCCTGCATCGCCGTTGCGAGCGCCTGCGAGAGCACCGACTGCTGGGGGCCGGTCAGCCCCGCAGAGGCTTCGCCCGCAGGCAACAGATAGTTATTGCCCGCAAAGGAATTGGTACCCGTCACCTTCAATGCACCCTGTGCCGCACCGACAATCGTCCCGTCACCAGCCAGATTCGCAACCGACACCTGATGACCGTTCAGATCCAGCACCGCGCCCTTGGCAACGGTCAGCGTCTGGAATGTCTCCTGAACGAAAGGCATATCCTTACCAATCACCAGCTTACCGGCAGACACCGTCAGCCCGGGGAAGCCAAAGTTACAGGAGAGACGCATCGTGCCGGGGCCGTCCTTGGTGATGGTTGTCTTCTGACCATCGATACCGCCATTGGCATGCATGCCGCCGGTGAAGTCGATTTCGACATCGGTGGCCGACGAGTCACCGATATTAAAGGTACGGGTACATTCGGTGCTGGTACCCGTCAGATCATACGCCGCCGAAATCGTTGCGGTATCGGGATTATTGTGTGTATCATACACAATCGCATTCTCTACGCCAATGCCGAAACGGCCGTTGCAGACTTCCGATGTTCCGGCCATACCGCCCAGCGTCAGCGTCTGCACAGACAGCCAACCACGGTACTGCTCATCTATCCCCGTTTCGCTACTGTTCTTATAGTTGCCAGCGTTGTTCAGATCAAAAACACCGCGCTTCAGTGTCACCTTCGAAGCCCATCTGTTTGCATCTTTTCCGGTACCCAACGCTCCGGACTGTTCACGCAGGCCGCTCTCCACCACGGTACCGCCCTGAATTTCCAGGCCGCCGGAGAAGGTGTTTTTACCGGTCAGACGCAAGATGCCGGTCCCCTGCTTAATCAGCCTGCCGGTTCCCTCAATCGTGCCGCCCAGCGTGGTGTCCTTCGCCGGACTGTTCACCGTCAGCGAACCGGACACCTTCAGTGTTCCCTTATTAATCAATGTGCCCAAAATGGAATGATCCGCAACGAAGAACGTGCCCTTACCGTCCAGCGTCACCTCTGTGCCCTTGGCAATCTGCGAATCATTGTTCACCTGAAGCATCTTTCCGGCATCAATGGAGATGGACAGCGGTCCGTGGAAAGTCGTCTGGCCCCCGCGAGCGACCGTGAAGTTTTCGTGCAGGATCAGATGTCCGTGTTGCACGTGATTATTCTTATCACCGAAGTCTGTCGAACGGTCCCCACCCGTCTTGGCGAACGAATAACCAGTCGCCCCCTGTTCGACAATGAGGCCAAAGAGGTCGAACGGGACAAACTGCGCCTGCAGTCCGCCCTTGCCGGAAGCAGCCGCCGCATCCAAGCGGAGGACTGCACCGGGGGCCTGATATGCCGCCTGATTGGAGGCAAAAATCGTCCAATCTGTATGCTCATAGACATGCAGTGGCGACGTTGCCTGCCAAGGACCGTCGTGAAAAGTCGTCGAAGTGCCCTTCCACGTATAATGCTTCACTGTATCGGCTTCCACACCGTCAAAGATTTTCACGGACTTCAGGATATAATTCATGCCTTCGGTAGCGTCGTTCACGAAATTGCCGAAAGTAATCTGTGTCGCATTGATTATGCCACCCTGCAATCCAGTGAAGGCGGTCCACTCGGGCTTCGCGTCAGGCATCAGCTGGACAACGGCTGAAGGCTGAGACCCAGTTCTGAACACCAGTGTCAGCGTCTTCGTGCTGTCCGTCAGATCATTCAGTGCGGGAAAGGTCGTACAGTTGCCCCACGCACGATTTCCCCATGTCCCAGTCAACGATGCGGTCTTCAAGGACGCGTCATAGGCATGGAGCGCCACACCAATACCGTTGCTGACGTTACCGCAATGAAGAAAGGGCTTATTCACGACGGGAACTATCGGAGCCCCCTTCAGGGTGACGACAATCGTCATCTTCTGCTGACCGCTATAGCCGACATTCAGCGTTTCATTCGCGAAGTTCACCGCCGGCGCACGGCCGATCCCAGTCTGCAGCGAACCGTCTTCATTTACGGAACCGCCGCCCAGAGTAAAGGTCCAGTCCGTCTTCGAACCGGCCTGCGGTGCCAGCGGCGTTTCGGCGGTCAACTGAGAGAATTTGTTCCACTCCGCCAGGAGCTCACCAGAGGCTGCTGTCAGCGGGGTTACGAAAGTTACCGCCAGACCAGCGGCGAGGGTTGATAAGAGAGTTGTTTTCATGACATGATTCCTTTAAAAAGACAGCGGATACAGGATGACGTACACATGATTGCTCAGTGAGTGCCAACCCTGTATCCGCAGGTTGGAGGAATACGACTTAGTTTAAGAGGGTGGAAGATGCTGCCCGGGCGCGGACGGTCAGGAGGACGGCGGCGTCGGCGGCGGGGATTTTGGCGGAGAGGACCATCGTAGCGGCTCCGTCAGCGGGGACGGGTACGGTGGCGAGGGGGATCTCGGTGCCGCTGCGCAGGAGGTCGAGACGGGTGGTGCCTGCGAAGCCTGCGGGGGTACCGTCGCCGTTGGTGACGGAGACCGTCACGACGGCCTGCATGCCCGCGTCGGCGGGGGTGACCGCGAGGTCGGAGACAGCGAAGCGGTAATCGAGATTCATCACGTACGCGCCGTTGTCAGCGGTCAGGGCGAAGGTCTGCGGGCCAGCTGCGGTCAGCGTAGCCTTGAGTCCGGTGAAGACGCTCAGGACTTCGGCGGCGAGGGCGGCGGTAGTCGCATCACTTTTACCGTTGAGGCGGATTTCGACAGTCTTCACCTCGGCGGCCGTGAGGCCCGCAGCTTTTAGGGCGGCATCGAGAGCTTGGCTGAGGACGGCCTTCTGGTCGGGGGTGATGTCGACGGGCACATCGGTGCCGCCTTCACCGCCGCCGGGCAGGATAAATTCGGGTTCATCGGCGGGCTTGTCGGCAGCGGGTTCCACCCAAATTTCGAGGGTCTTCACGTCGTAGGCAGCGGGCAGGTAATCGACATAACCGGTCTGCGCGGAGAAGTGGGTCCAGTCGAAGGCGACCTCCGTTCCAGCGGAGCCGGCATTGTTGCGGTGAACGACGAAGGAGCCGATGCCGAGGTCGGAGGGATCATCCGTATTGAACTTGTTATACGCGAAGAGCATTTCGGCGGCGGGGTGCTGCCAACTCCACTGGGCGGGGGCCGTCGGATCGATGCGGGCAATTTGCATGCAGCCGTAGGTCGTGCCAGCATCGGCGAGGGTGTCATTCCAGCCAAAGCTGTTGTTCCACGCTTCTGTCGGCAGGCCCGCCTGAGCCTTACCGTTCCAAGTGTAGGGGGTGAATTCGATGACACCGCGGCCGTTGGTTTCGTCCTTCACAAAGTTCCCGCGGTTGGCGTAAACCGTCAGGTTCTCCACGACAGCCTGGTGCATGCCGGTGGCTGCAGAGGGGATACCAACCTTCGAGGCATCGTTGCCGAAGGCCTTGGCATCCATGGAGACCCAGACGAACTGCGCAGGCTTGCCGGGGCGCTTGAGTTCCAGGTAGTAGCCGACGCGGGCGATGCGCGACGGTGCCGCAGGATTGCCTTCAGCGGCGGGCCCCTTATTGGCGAAGCTGTCGTTATCGCTGAGCTGGACGGTCTGAAGCTTCGTGAAGCCCTGGAGGTAGGCAGGCTTGACGTTGGCGGCAGCACCCGAGCCGAGGATTTCAATCTTCGTGGAGGGAGCTGCAAGCGTCTGCGTCTGGCCCTGCGCGGTGAGGGTGAGCGCGGCGGTGTAGGCTGCGGTCTTCAGCGTGGTGCCATTGAGCGAGAAGGACAGTACACGGGCATCCTTGGTATCAACGGTGCCGTTCTGCAGGGTAACGGTCTCTGGTCCGTTGAGCGTGAGGGTGGCGGCGGTAACATCCGTCACGGGACGCGCGAGACGCACCTGAACGGCATCGGTCTGGCCATTGTGGACATGAACGATGCCAAGCGGCTGCCTGGCAGCCTTGTCAAGTTCGGCGCGGATGACCTGTGCGAAGGCCCTGGCGATGCGGATACTGCCCTGCTCGTTCGGATGAAGACCGTCGGTGCGCTTGAAGAGGGTGGCATCGAAGGTGTCGTTGAAAGCGAGTTTGGCCATATCGGCGAGAACCACATTGGGGCGGTCGAAGGGGGCCGTCTTGGCTACAGCAGCAGCGCGGACCAGCGCATTGAAGGGACCCCAGGCCTTGGCCGAGGCGTTCGTGGGAATGGTCGGCAGGAGGGTGGAGGGCAGAACGAGCGCATCGGGACGCAGGTCGGCGTACTTGGCGACGAGTTCGGTCCAGTCCTCAAAAATCATCCGAATCTTGGTGTCATCCTGCTTACCGGGGGTCACAAAGGAAAGGTCATTGATGCCGAGGAGAAGGGTAATAACATCGGGGTAGCCGGCATTTTCGAGGGTGGATTCCACATTGAATGCCTGACGGCCGTGATTGCCGTTGCTGTCCACCTTGATGGAGCCACCGTAGAGGGCGGCATGGTAGGCCCAGTCACCGTTTTCGACGGTGCCACAGTGGCCAGTGCGGAAGCCAACGGATCGGACAGAGGAGCCGTCGAGGGTAAGTTCGCGCCAGAGCTGGTAGCGGTAGCCGCCACGGGAATCGATGGTGCCACGCTCGGGGTGGCCCATATCGACTTCACCCTCGGTGATGGAGTCGCCGACGGGGAGCCAGGTGATGGCATAAGGAAGGGGCTTCGGCAGGAGAGCAGGATCGATGGTGCCCGTGAAGTCCGTAGTGTTCTTCGCCAGAAGACGGCCGCCGCCGACGGAGTCCGTCACCTTGCCGGCACCCAACAGCGTGGGCACGGCGACTTCGTGACCGCAGAGGTCGAAGGTGCCGTCGATGGTCAGGGTTGTGAAGGTGGAGACGAAGGGGTTGTTCTTGCCGATGCGGAGGGTACCGGCCTTCACGTGGAGGCCTGGGAAGCCGTAATCGCAGGCGAGGCGCATGGTGCCAGCACCGTCTTTGATGAGGGTGGATCCCTGTCCGTCTTTGCCACCACGGGCATGCATACCGCCAGTGAAGTCGATTTCGACCTCGGTGGCGAGCGAATCTTCGATATTGAGCGTACGCTGTGCGCCATTCCCGGAGGTGCCGGTCATATCGAGGGCAGCAGAGATGGTTGCGGTGCCGGGATTGCCTTCGGCTTTATAGTGAAGCATCGTACTGGTGCCGATGCCGAAAAGGCCGTTGCGAATTTCCGTCGTGCCGGGAGCCCCGCCAAGGATGAGCGTCTGCACGGAAAGCCAACCGCCGTGGGCTTCGTCATCGGACGTGTTCGTATAATTTTTGGAGTTATTAAGGTCAAAGATACCGTTCTTCAGGGTCACCTGCGAGGCCCAGCCGCCGGCACCGACACCGGTGCCGAGCCACGAGCCGTTCCCAGCGCGCAGTCCGCTTTCAATCAGGGTGCCGCCTTCGATAACGACACCGCCGCTGAAGTTATTCTTCCAAGCCATCGTCAGGGTGCCGAGGCCCTGCTTGACCAGGGCGGTTTTGCCCTGGATAGAGTACGTGCCGCCGAGGATGTAGTCGGTGGCGCTGTTGTTCACCACCAGCGAGGCAGGCGAAGAAGGTTCGGTGACATCGACATAGATATCGGTCTTGCCGGGAACGTCTTCAAACAGCCAGGCCTCATTGCCAGACTGGGTCAACGTGGTTCGGTACGTATCGGTGAGATCAAGCAGGGCACTATCGGGGACGCGTCCGACCCCCGCGTAGAGGGCGAGGCGGGTCACAGTCATATCCATGCCGTCAGCCTGCTCACCACGGTAATTGCCGAGAAAGAGATCCTTCACGGAAAAGTGGGCGGCCTGCATGCCTTCAATGGACTTCCAGTCAATGCGCGTATCACCGGGGACAAGCTCGGCCACTTCCAGCGGACCGACGCCAAGGCGCAGGGCGAGAAAGCGGGTCTTGGGCAAGGTTGGTGCGGACAGTTCCAGTACGGTGTTGTTGTTCCAGACCGCATTCTGCCAGGTGGTGCAGAGGGGCTGACGTCCGTCGGCGGCGGCCGGGCCGTTAACGGCGAGACCGTAGCCGTGCGTATCGGTGGCAACGTAGACAAAGGGTTTACCGTTGACCGGCGTAGCGGTATTGATCGTCAGCAGCAAGGTGGCCGGCTTATTGCCAGAGTAACCGAAATCGATGCCGGTGTTGCTCAGGTGTACGGACGGGGCGACACCAGTGCCAGTAGCGAGGGTGCCATCGGCCTTCACCGTGCCGCCGTTAGGGGCAAAGGTGAAGGTGGCGCCGTCGATGCCGTAGCGGGCAGAGGAGCGGGTCGGCGCGGAAGTACTGAAATCCGTCCACTCGGCCCAAGGCTTGATGTCCGCCATCGGCTTGGCAAAGATTTCGATACGCTTGACGGTGTAGGCCTGCGTATTGAGGGTGGGATGATCGGCCGTGGAGACTCCGGTCAGGGACAGCGGCTGCGTCATCGAGGTGTAGCCCTGGTGGGTAGCGAGATCGCCGAGAACGATTTCGTCACCGGCGCCGCTCGCTTCACCCCAGCGATTGTAGGCGAAGAGGGTCGATGCGGGCATGCCGTGCTTCTTGGCGTTTTCGGGATAAACGCGAAAAACCTGCATGGCACCATAGCCAGTCTTATCCGGACTGGGTTCGCCGTTCGGGGCGCAGTTCCAGTCGAAGCAATCGCCGAGCGTCTGCGGATAGGCGTTGTCGGCTGCGGCGGTGCCGATGTCGGTGGCATAAAACTGGATGAGACCTTCGGCGCCGTCGTCAGTGACACCGTCGATGCCAGCGACATTGGTGTCGACATGGAGGTTGCTGACCTTAGTACGGAGATTATCCGTGGGCAGGCCGAGATCAGCAACGGTGCGCCAGGGGCTGTCCATATCCACCCAGAGGTAACGCAGTTCGCCGTCGGGACGGGCAAGGGTGACGTAGTAGCCGACCTTGCCGACCGTGGCGGTGAAGGTTTTGCAGGCATCGGATTCGGTGAAGGCTGTGCGGACTTGGTCAGCCGTAGCGTAGGCGGCGTTTTCGGGCAGAGCGAGGGTCTTGACAGCGACAAAGCCATCAAGGAGTTTGGCGTTTACGCGGTCAGCTGCGGTAGAGCCCCGGGCGGTGAAGCTGGCGGACTGGCCGCCGAAGGTCACGGTGACGGTGTCGTCCTGCTTCAGGGGGACGGGCAGGGTGAAGGTGACACGGCGACAGTCGCCGGTGGAGCCTTCCACGAGGGGAGAACCTTCGATGGAAAGGGTTGCGGATACGGGGGTCGCGGGCTGATTATTAATGGTCAGCACGATGTCGTCTGCGGACTTCAGTTCGTGGTTGAAGACGGCGGTGATGCGGTCCAGTGCGCCAGCGGTCTGATAGACGGCCACAGGCTTCACGGGATCGGCGAGACCGCCGTTGGGGCCCTTCACGGTTTTGAGTGCTTCCAGCCAGACGGCAGCCATGCGGTCATAGCCCTTCTGCGAGGGGTGCAGCCAATCATGGAAGTAGGCTGCGTTGTCAGCAACCGGCAAGGCGTCGTTCATCGAGGCCAGTTTCACGCGGGCGTTTTCGCCGAAGACCTTTTTGCCTTCAGCATTGAGGGTGCCGAGGACACAGGTCACGGGGAGCGCATCGCCAGGGAGCGTCAGCTCCGTTGTCGTGAGATCGAAGAGGCTGCGGATGAGGTCGCCGTAGCCCTTGATATAGGCGTTCATGTTGGTGTGGTCGGAACGCGTGGGGGTAATGGGCGAAACGAAGATCCAGGTATCGGGACGAGCGGCAACGAGGCGCTTGACGAGGGCTTTCCAGTTGGCGAAAGAGCCGTCGGCGCCGACGCTGCTGTCGTTGGTGCCAATCATCAGCGTGATAGCATCGGGATAGCCGGCCTGTTCGAGCCAGTTTTCGGCACCCTGCAGATAACCGCCGCGGGTAGATGCAGACTGGATGCGATGGCCGCTCTGACCGCAATGGAAGTGGCAGTCGGGGTTCTTAATGGAGGAGCTCTTAAAGAGGCGGGGGCCGACAAAGCGGGGCATCATGCCTGCAGCCATCATCTGTCCGGCGAGGACGCGACGGTAGGAGGGCGCATCTTCGGCAACACCTGAGCCTTCGGTGATAGAGTCACCCATCGGCATCACGATGAAGTTGTTCTCAATATGTTCGAGGGTCAGGGTCACACGGCCGTTTTCGACACGCTTCACGGTGCCGGCGGGCCGTCCGCGGAAGACGAGTCCGTCAGCGGACAGATTCGGTTCGAGATCAAACGTAACCGTGGCGCCGAGTCCAGCCAGCGGCAGGTCGGTTAAATCGACAGCTTCAGGCAGACTGACCAGGCGGTAGACCTGCCCTGCGGCAGGTGTCAGCACGCCCGTGACGGACAGTGCCAGTCGGCTATCAACAGTCATGTGGCGGGCATCCAACGAACCGTTCACCGTCAGTTTGGCGGCATCAGCAGCGGGAGCAGCGGACAACGTGCCTTCACCAAACAGCTCGCCGAACGTAGCTTTTCCGGAAAATTCCAATGTACCACCGGCCATTTCTGCCACAGGAATGTTGCGCGACTGCGGCAAATGCAGTGTTCCTGCGATGCGCAAACGATCAGGGTAAAACGTGCCGCCGCCAGTCACTGCCACATCGGCGCCAACCGCAATCACAGAGGTACCAACAACTTTGAACGTCGTTCCCATGTCGAGTTCCAGCTGCATCGGACCAAAGAAGCGGGTCTCGCCGCGGCGGTCAATTTCGAAATTCGAATGCAACACCACCTTGCCAGGAACCTTGCCCTCGGGGTCGCCAATTTCAGTTTCGCGATTGACGTCATAGGCGAAGGACATCTTCGTCACGCCATGTTCAACAGTTAAGCCAAGCATGCTCAGCGGCGAAAACATGGCTTTCAGTCCACCCTGGAATGTCGCCGAATTCGTCGCGTCAAAGCGCAGCACCTGACCGGGGGCCTGATAGCCCGTTACGTCCTTGTCGTTGCAGAAGATGCGCCAGTTAGAGGCCATCGACGGTCCAGTCAGCGGGAGCTCTGTCTCCCAGCAGCCCTCATGGAACACGGCGCTTTTGCCGCGCCAGGTCATGGGTGTCGGAACGAGCATCGCGGTCAGATCGGCATCCTTAGCATCTTTATTAAAAAGAGCCGCGGCACAGAGGGTGTAATCCATGCCACCCTCCTTCAGCCCAGGGAAGTTGCCGAAAGTAATCTGATTCACCTTCACGCCACTCCCCTGGAGGCCCTCAAGGCCCTGCCAGTTAACCGCCTGTTGTCCGGCGGACAGCCAGGCGGCCTGAGTAGGCCTCGAGCCAACGCGCACAGCCAGATAAACAATGTCGCCAGTGTTGACAGCGGGAATCGTAATCGTCCGGTTCGGCCACACCTTATTACCCCAGGTACCGGTCAGGGTGGTGGCGTTCTGCAGGGCGACACCTACGCCGACCGTACCATTGCCGAAATGGACCAGCGGCTTATTGAGAGTCCCCTTGGGGGAGCGCAGGGCCAGCAACATCGTCATCGGCGCGTCGGGCGATCCAGGGCTAGCCTCAAGCCCCTGGGTCGGACGAATCAGCGGTGCCGCGCCGGTACCGATCTGTAGCAATCCGTCGTCATTCACGCTGCCGTCGCCAAGCTCAAACGTCCATCCAGATTCGGTGCCGGCAGTGGGAGTCAGTGGTTCAAGAGCGGTCAGCCCAGCGAAGTTTTTCCAGTGGGCCAGCGGCTGCAGCCGACCGTCGGTCTCCTGAGCAAAGCCGCTCGAAGAGACCGTCAGCGCGGCCAGCGCCAACGCTCCGGCCACTGCCCAGCGGCATGTGGTTGTCCATGCATTCATGAGAATCTCCTTTTCAGAATCAACGTGCTTTGTCGAGCGTATCCAAAATCAGATTGGCGAAGGCGGCCTTCGACTTCGGATGGACATCATTAGATGTTCCCAGTCCGGCACTGAAGGTATCGATGTACAGGGCGCCAGTTTCTTCACAGACAGCCTGCTGAGCGGCGCGGTAGGGGGCCCAAGGACGGTTCAATACTGGCAGGCCCACCATCAGGAAGGGAGTATCGGCGTTAGGGCGAAGTTCCTGAACCACGGCACGGAGCGTATCCTTCATATAGGCATCGGCCAGAGGCACATCGGGGGCGATATTGCGCGTGGCATTCGATTCGCCCTGATACCAGAGGACACCGCTCAGCGGCAGATGCTTTACGCGGGCAATGCCGTGATCAACCATGGACGACAGGGCCCACCAGTAGGCTTCGTCGCGGTTGGCTTTGCGGCGCGGATATTCGCGTTTGCACCAATCGCATGGAAAGGCGGCATTGCGATCAATTTCACGGCGGTCTTTGACGATGCGATCGAGCGTCGGATACAGGGCATGCCCCTGCGCATCCACCGCCGCCATCGTCGGTTCACTTAGAAAAGCTTCCGTCGGTGCCCCGCCGGCCGCCACCTGCAGTAGAGCCATGACGTTGCCAGTCTTCTGTGCGCGGCGGATGGCAAATTCCACCGCCACGGCGCTAAAAGCTCCGGCATTGGCGGGAGTCAGCTTCGTCCATGTCTGTGCGCGAAACTCCCAAACCCAGATATTCAGCGTGGCCAACTTCGCCGCCTCATCGCGGTATTCGGGGCACTGATTCAGACGCCACAACATGTTAGACTGTCCAGCGCAAAGCCAGATTTCAGGCTTGGCCGCGACGATATCGGCAGGCAGCTCCACAGGCGAAAGGCCGTCGGCAGGGCCAGGGGTACGGTCCAGCGCAGCTTTCACGGTACGGGCAATAACCTCCGCACCGGCCGGCGTGGGATGGATGCCATCACACTGCATGAGTCCGGACGCCGAATCGGCTGCCGCGCGCAGAGGGGTCAGCATATCAATCGTCTGCGCCCGCATCGCGGTCGCCACCGCCGTCAAATCGCGCTGCATCAGAAAAGGAGCGGCAAAGTGAGCGTGGGGATGCTTCGGTGTCAGCGGACAGAGTTTGTTCCAAATATAAAGAGTGGGTTTGGATGGCAGAGCTGCGTAATCCTTCAACAGCGTCTCGTAGTCCTTGCGAAACGTGCCAGCCGGCAGCTTTCCGAAGCATTCGCGGGTATATTCAATATCGTCATTAATGCCCAGATTACAGATAACGATATCCGGCTGCCAGTCCAGCGCCGCGCTGTGTTCGGGCATGTACCGATACCCGCGCATTTCCTCGCCGCGCTTTGAATGCAAATACACACCGCGACCGCTATTACCGAAGTTCCGCACCTCATAGCCATCGCCCAGCAGCGCCTGCAGCTTTGCGGGATAGCTCTCCGCCGCACGGTCAGCAATCCCATACCCGTACGTAATCGAATCGCCGATGCAGGCAACCTTTACAGCCTCAGCCGCCGTCAGCACCGCCGTACACAGCAGTACCGCCAACGCCGCCAGATGGCCTTTTATCCCGTTTAAAATCATTGTCAAACTCCTTTTCCCGCAGCGAAGCAGAAGACACGATGCCCCTCACCTTCCCTGACGGTTATTTAACGGTAACACAGCCCTTTAGCAAATACAACATGTAACATTTGGCCGTGCATTCCGATTAGACACCCCCGCCTGCACGAAAAAGGCCCCCAAAGAGGCCGCCCCCTAAAGGAAATAATCTACTCTATTTAATAAGTATAATAAATTAATACCCCCCTCGTTCACAAGCCTCACCCCCAAACGCAGAAAAAAGCCGCACCGCCCCGTTTTTCTGAAACTTTTCTCAAAAAAAGGCATCGAAATCAATTTCCGCGCAGGCATTATCGGTTACGCCGAGGCAGATTACAGAGAGGTGGCTGCGGTCACACTCCTTTTAAAGCGGGCTTCGCCTTTGGATGGAGCCGTGCGGGGGAACAGACGGCGTACTTGGTGTCATTTCACAAACCTCGCCGTCTTTGGCGGGAGTCTGGTTTCCGAAACGGTTCACACAGCGGGCGCAATAGTGTATAATATTGGTGGTTTGGCAGCCGACGGGCAGACTGCCAGGGAGAGAGTTATGACACCTGACGACGATACCGCAATCTTTCTGGACAGCCAGTACCGGCAATTTCGTGAGCCGCTCCTAGAACTGGCGGACCGCTGTCTGAATCCTGCGCTGCGTCGGCGCTGTTCGCCAGAGGATATTCTTCAGGAGACCTTTGCCACAGCAGTCAGCCATTTATCCTATCTGCGCGGCCATCCAGAAGTGCCGCCCTATTTCAAGTGGCGACGGTTACTACTCAATACGCTGTCGGACATGGAACGAATGCATCTGCACTGTCTGAAGCGCGGCGTGCAGTGTGAGGTATCACTCTCCAAACTCTTTGAAGGGTCGGTACCCAATACCGCAATGCTCGACCGTCTGCGTGCCTCGGTCTCGACCCCCCGCACCAAAGTCGACCGACTGGAGCGGGCCGATTTGATTTTAAAGTGTGTTGCCGAGCTACCGCCCGACGAGCGGCGCATGATTACCCTGCGTCAGTTTGACCGCTGCACGATGCCGCGCAGTGCCCGCCTGATGAATCTTACGGACAAAGAGGCGTTTGCCTGTTACATGCGGGCCATCCGCCATCTTCGGCGAGCGCTGTCGGCATTCTCGGAGCTGCAGCCGTGAGCCCGACGGAGTATTCCGCAGACGGCCCCGCACAGGCGGATATCTTGATTAACCGCTATCTGGATGCCTACCGTGCAGGAACGGCACCATCTATCTCGGACTTTGCAGCCCGTTACCCAGAGGTGCGCGAAGAGCTTGAAGAGCTGTTGCCGATTATTCTTGAGGTCGAGCAATGCGAACCGCCAGATACGCCTGGACGCTATCCCGGGCTACTGCCAGATCTGCCGATGGAGCTGGACGGCGAGTTTCGTCTCAGCCGCCTCATTGGCTGCGGTGGCATGGGCGCGGTCTACGAAGCGGAACAGCTATCGCTCAAACGCCGCTGTGCCGTCAAGCTTCTGACCAATTCGCGCACCTTGGACGAAGCTGGACGGCGGCGTTTTGCCCGCGAATCCGAACTGATTGCCCATCTGCACCATCCCAACATCATCGCCGTTCACAGTGCGGGCACCTGCAATGGATTCAGTTATTATGCCATGGACCTCATTGAAGGACCGCCACTGGCATCGTTCTGCACCTCCCCAGAGGCCGTAGCCCGCATCGGTCTGCAGGTAGCCCAGGCCTTGGCCTATGCCCACGGCTACGGTATCGTTCACTGCGATGTCAAACCCTCCAATATCCTAACAGAGGTAAACGGCACCGTGCGCCTCGGCGATTTTGGTCTGTCGCGCACGCTCTCAGAAACGGAAGGTGATTCGGGGGGCACGCTGCGGTATATGCCGCCCGAGCGACTGCGACGCGAGCCGTTTTCGGCAGCGGCCGACCAATATTCCCTGGGCATGACCCTGCGCGAACTGTTGGGCGATACCTTTCCGGGAGACCAATCATCGGCCGATATCCGCACCACAATCCTAAGCGGAACCCTGCCGCCACTGAAACACTGTCCGCCAGATTTGGCCGCCGTCATCGGTCGACTAACTGCCGCCGCGCCGTCCGACCGCTATACTTCTATGCAGCTGGCCGTCAGTGAGCTAACCGCCTTCATCGAACATCGTCCAGTGGCAGCACGTCCAGCCGCCCTCCCCCGCCGACTCTGGATGTTAGCTCGCCGCCGCCCCGCCACGGCCGCTGGGTATACCCTAGCGCTACTCTGCGCCTCCGGGGCGGCAGCGGCGCTCGCCATCGGCTACGTGACTACCGCCGAAGCCCGCCTCCGGGCTGAACACAGTGCCGCCGTTGCCAACCGCACCCTCATCCGCGTACTCACCCACACCGATACCGCCCTACCCTCCAAAGCTGGAACCCGACTACTGAATGACCTACTGCCCTATTACAGTGATTTAGCCAACCGTCGCGCCCTGCCAGAATCAACCCTGCGCGAGGCCTATGCCGCCATCGGCACCGCCGCCAAACGTAGCGGATTGCTCCCGCTCGCAGAGACAACGTTCGGTCAACTACGCCAGATAGCTCCCTCTGCCACAGTCGGTTGCAGCTATGCCGAAGTCCTTTACGGACAAGGAAAGACACTACAGGCCCGCGCCGCCGACGAGGCTACCGTACGCCACTTCAGCAGCAGTCCAGATCCCACCGACCGCCTCGGGGCACTCACGGCACTGCTCCGGCTCGGACCAGAAGATCCTGCAGAACAACAAGCGGCAGCCAGACTGATCGCCAGTCTGGCGACAGCGATACCAACACATCCGGGCTTCCGTCTGCAACTGGCCAATGCACTACTCCTCTGTCCCAAAACAGTCCCCCCCGAACTGCGACCGCGTCCCAAAGAAACCGATATCGCCAATGCGCTGATGATTATGCAGGAACTGATTCGCAGCGAAGCCTCGCCAGCGTACGGCACCGCCCTCATCCACTATGCCACACGCTACCTGATGCGCCTGCCGCCCGATGCAGAACCAGATACCGACTTCACCATCGCCGCACTGGCAGAATCAGGACGCATGCTAGGCCGCTGGTTCGGCGACAGCGAAGTCGCCAATGCCGTCACCCGCTTCTGGGGCGCAGTGGCACACCGCCTGCGAACAAGCGGCAATGAACGCGGCCTACAAGATTTCACCGACCGCCTGTACGGCGTGCTGGATGTGCTCTTTTACAGCACCGAAACCCCAGAAGAGACCCGTATTCTATTACTGAGATTGCTACTCGACCGTCTAAAACAGGCCTGCGACAGCAAAAATGCGCGCGATATCTACATCCGCAAAACACTGTTGGAAACGAAGCTAAACCTCCTACACACACCAGCCGCGGCCGATATCCGCCGCCAAGCCGCAACCCTCCTCCGCGACCACCCCTTCACCTTCGGTAAACACGGCAATGCGCTCAGCCGTGAAATCGATATGAACGTCGAATGCAGCTTCTTCGTCCCGACGGCCGTCCTGCCTCGCGGACTTTCATCCCGCCGTTAGGCGGACTTTCATCCGGGCGTAGCCCGACTTTCATCCCGCGCGCCAGCGCGAACTTTCATCCGGCCGTCAGGCGGACTTTCATCCCGCCGTCAGGCGGACTTTCATCCGGGCGCAGCCCGACTTTCATCCGGGCGTAGCCCGACTTTCATCCCGCGCGCCAGCGCGGACTTTCATCCCGCCGTTAGGCGGACTTTCATCAGCGCAGCTTCGCGAGGACCTCGTTTTCGCAGGCGTAGATGCTTTCGATTAAGGATGACTCATCCTCGGCAGTGCGGATACGCTCCATCACATCGGTGTCGCGAATCATCATGCAAAGGCGCGCCAGCACATGCAGATGACGCATATTTTCGCCGCAACAGATTAGACAGAAGATGTCTGTCGGAGAATCGTCGTCCGCTCCGAACCATATCGGCCGCGCATTGCGAGTGACCAGCATGAAGGGTTCAGTAATCAGATACGGGTCAGGATGATGCGGGTGAAGCAGAGCGATACCGCCAGGCAATGCCGTGGAGGAGACAGCTTCGCGCTCTTCCAATTGATGCAACAGGTCCGCCGGATCGCAGAGCAATTCGAGTCCCTCAGCCATATCCACCAAGTTGCGGATAACGCTCTTGCGTGTTTTGGAGCCGAGGTCCATAGAGACGAATTCAGGACGGATCAGCTGCGGCAGAAGCACATCCTCGCGCGGATTTTTCACCTCGATGTGCGTAGAGGCGGTATGCTCTGGCAGCAAATCTTTCCCTCGCAGGCTCATGATACGCTGCGACCCCCAGGCATCAAGTTCGGAGGCTACAAAATAGACCTCGCCGCCAGTTTTGCGGCAGGGGACGTCGCCATATTTCACCGCTTCACGCAGACGTTCCTCGGGAATGCGTAGGCGGGCACAGGCCTCGGCGAAATTGAGCTGACGATGCATATAAAACGCTCCGGTTTCTTCTTGTCTTACTTAAGATGCAGTGTGCGAAAGGCAGAGGCAAATGAGCCATGCAATAGTAAAGTCAAAAAAGCAGTGTGACGGCAGCCACCCGAAACTGTTCACTATTCACTACCTACGGCTCCGCTGGGACAGGGAGTACCTCCTGTTCGCCACTTACCAGGATGGCCGTGACCCCGGGGTGCCCCTCGCGGTGGCGGGGAATCTGCAGGAAAGCGACATTCACCTTCGCCTTTTCGGGGTCGGGCTTCCCATCTTTCCAGGTACGCGGATCGCCACCGATGGACAGCGTCCAGCGCGTCCGCTCGATAAAGGGATTCGCGATCCCCTTCCAGATATTAATCCCCTTGAAGGAGACCTGATTATAGTATTCGGGGTCGTACGCGAAGAGCAGCACATAGTCGCGGAAGTCAATCACGGGCGGCAATGCCGTCGCCTCACGCGCATAGATTTTCCACAGTTCCTGGAACTGTTCCTGCGTATTGATAAAACCAATACCGCAGTGCTGGTAGCGCTGCGGTAAGATTTCATCGAAGTAGTAGGTGGGGAGGTCGAGGGAGCGGGTCTGATGTGCGGGCATCTGCACGGTCAGCGCGGCCTCGTCGACATAGGTTTCGGCGCTGCGCAGCGTGCACCCCGCGAAGAGGAACAACGCTGCGGCAGAAATGAGGGCAATCGGCAGAAGGCGCATCATCGACATTCCCGGAATCTTACAGGGCATCAGTGCTTAAAGCTGCGCTGGCCAGTGAAGACCATGGCGACACCATTTTCGTTGCAGCAGTCGATAATATCCCAGTCGCGGATAGCGCCGCCGGGCTGAATGATGGCGGTCACGCCCTCGCGGATACCGACCTCGGCACCGTCGCGGAAGGGGAAGAAGGCATCGGAGACCATCACGGAGCCCTTCAGGTCACCATTGGTCACCTTGGCGAAGGCATCGGCTTCGGCGCACTTGGCGGCATCACCAAGTTCGTTGTAGGGCTTACCGAAGGTTTCGCGGGCATAACGGTCGGCGAGCTTGCGGTAGGCCTTATCGCGAGCGATTTCGGCCACGCCCACGCGATCCTGCTCACCCGTACCGATACCGACGGTCACACCGTCTTTCACGAAAAGTACGGAATTGGAGGTCACGCCAGCTTCAACCATCCAACCGAAGAGCATATCGTCGATTTCCTGCTGCGTGGGCTTGCGGGCGATGGTGTGTTCCACGCCAGCTTTATCCACCACGGAAGGCACCATCAGTCGGTCGGCAGTGCGGGCTTCGGGCATGAAGCTGAGCTGGGCGATGACACCGCCGTCAATCATGCTCTTGAAATCAAGGAAACGCTCAGCTGCGTAGGTGCTCAGGCGGTCGATGGCATTGATGCGCATCACGCGCAGGTTCTTCTTGGCAGAAAAGAGTGCCAGGGCCTCATCCGTGAAATCGGGGGCCACCACCACTTCCACGTAGTTTTGGGTGATGAGCTCGGCGGTTTCTTTATCGCAGGTGCGGTTCAGTGCAATGCAGCCACCGAACGCAGCCAGGATATCGGCCTTATTGGCACGATCGTAGGCTTCGTCAATTGTGGAACCGAGGGCCACGCCACAGGGATTGTTGTGCTTCACAATCACGGCGCAGGGCTTGTCGGTCAGATAGCGGAGGATGTTCAGCGCATTGTCAGCATCAGTCAGATTAATTTTGCCAGGATGCTTGCCGAACTGCAGCAGCTCGGCATCGGAGACGAGCGAACGGCCAGCCTGAATGGTCTGCACGTCACCCAGCGTCAGATTGCCGTTCATCAGACGGTACATAGCAGCTTCCTGACCCGGATTTTCACCATAGCGCAGGCCCTTGCGAACACCGTCAATGGTCCATGCAACCTTTTCGTAAACCAACGTCTGGCGCCTGTCACCGTCGATGAACGAAATCTCCATCGTCGGAGCAAAGTGGTCATCCATCACAGTTTTATAAGCTGCCTTAAGGTCTGTCGCCATCTAGAACTCTCCTTGCCTAAAAACAAAAATGGTGCGAAAGGCGGGAATCGAACCCGCAACCTTTGGCTTCGGAGGCCAACGCTCTATCCAATTGAGCTACTATCGCACGTAATGGTCGAAAGTATAGCACAATCCGCCGCGGCTGCGCAAGAAAAAAGCACGGCTATCCGCAGGGACGCCGTACGCGCTCAGAATCCGGCTGGTGTGGGATCGAGAACACCCGATTTAGCGGGGTCATTTTCCACGGGCTTGGCGGAGGGGTGGCCCCAGCCTTCGGGGAGGGGCAGCGGGGTAAGGGTCTTCTGGAGTTCCTCTACCTGCGGCTTCATGCGTTCGAGCGTCTGGCTTAGGCGGCGGTACGACGGCGAGCTGCGGCGGATGGCGTTTTCATCAAAGGGGTGAGTCGCTTCCCAACGGGTAAGCTCTGCCTCAAGGCGTTTGACTTCTTCGAGCATGCCAGTAGCGCGATAGCGAAGTTCCTTGCGAAGCTCTTGATATTTCAGGCGTTTAGCGTTATCTCCGGCGGCGAGTGCCGCTTCTTGGGCCTTGGCGTAGGCACGCTCTTTGGGTGGCACTTCGGCCAGTTCTTTGCGGACAGCAATCAGGCGTTTGGCGGGGGACTTCAGAATCCAGGTATTTCGGGCGCCTTCGGTAAGTTTATCAAGCGTTTCCTGTAGCTGGTAATACGTAGTGAGGGTATTGCGGGCGTTGCGAAAGTCTGCCACAGCCTCGGGGGTGCTCAAATCAGGAAGGGTATAGACCACGCAATCTTCGGCACGTAGAATGCAAGAGCGCGCACGTCCACTTTTGATGTCGGCGTAATAAGCTGGCGCCTTGTTGACCTTCACCTGCTTTTTGACGGCGATAAGGGTGCCGGCAGCGGCCGGCTGGGTGGCCTTGCCTTTTTTGTCATAGGCTGCGGCACTGGGTTTGGTGACGATGCCCCAGCCCAGCGGGGCCTGGGCGAAGAGCGGAAGAGCTGCGGAAAGAAGCAGCAACAGGCTAAAAACCTTAAGCATGATGTTCTCGGTGAATCAGTTTCGATAGAAAATGAGCGTTCCGGAGGGCACCCGGCGCATGTCGGTGTTTCGGAAGGCCTGCAACGGACGTCCAGGCATCAGATAGAAGGTGTCGGGGGCATCCCACTGGGTGGGGCAGATTTTGGACGGGAGGCGGCGGCTTGTCACAGGACCGCCCATCGCATAGCCAACCAGGATTTTCGTATTGGGCGGCAAGGCCGCAAGTCCCTTTTCGGTCAGCTTCGAGCCTCGGACCCAGCCGCCGGTCGGCCGGATATAGATGGTATCTTCGTTGAAGACGGCGCTGCCAATTAAGCGACGGGGATGTCCGCCGGCGGGTAACGTGTGCACCGAGATACCTTCGGAGCTTTCGCCCAAAAGCACCCGGGTACCAGCAACGAGCTGATCCCAGTCGCGAATCTTGTCGCCAGTGACGGTTTTTCCGTCGGGGAAGACATAGCGCGTAGTGGCCGAATTATAGGCATCGCGCGCCACATCCCAGGCCGTCTGGCCCTTGGCGATAATTCGGTTCAGGCGAGCAGCAGCCTCAGCAGCTTCCGTCAGCGTGGGAGCGGCGGGAGTTGCGGGCCGTTTCGGTGCAGCAGCGATGGCATGGTGGGATGATGGCGGGCGCGAAGCTGGCAGACGATATGGCAGTAGGCTGTAACCATTTTTAGCATACAGCACCTTCTCCAGGTAGCTGTCACCCACAACCAGCCGGCGGGAACGCACATCCGGATCGGAGAGCCAGCGTTCGCTGAGGCCCAACAGTTTTCGGACCTCGGGCGTGGCATAGCCCATACCGCAGCGCTTGCGTCCACGATGACTGCGAGGATGCCAGCGGTTAGGAGTGCCGTAAGCGACCTGTGAATGCGGCATCACATTGGCATCGCTGATACCATAGATTTTCTGCAGCACGAGGATGAGTTCGCGCAGCGCAGTGTACTGGGCGGAGGTTAGGGCCCGATCGTGGTAGCCCACCACCTCAATCCCAATGGAGACATCGTCAATATTACGCCGGCCGCGCCACATACTGGTGCCGCAATGATAAGCAACGCGATCGCGCGCTACAATGCGGTAAACACGTCCGCTGCGGTCCACGCAGTAATGCGCTTCGCCATTGCGGCTCAGCTTGCTGAGCGCAGATTTGGATTCGGCTTCGGTGGTATGCAGAATAATGTAACGGGTGGAGGCGCGGCGGGCACGCTCGCGCGTACGCGGAGAGGCGTAGGCATTGCTAAAGGACAGTGCCTGGCAAATACCACACACCGCAATCATCAGCAGACAGAGTGCCCGCCGCAGCATCCTCAGAGCTCGCCCTGCAGCTTTTCGTCGGCAGCATTGACTTTGCGTTCCATTGCAGCCTTGTAATCATGCAGTTTTGCGCGCAAACCGGCATCATTCAGAGCCAAAATCTGGGCGGCGAGGACACCGGCATTGGTGGCACCGGCATTGCCGAGGGCAAGCGTGGCGACGGGGATGCCGCCGGGCATCTGAACCGTGGCGAGCAGCGCATCGAGTCCATCCATTGCGCCCCCCTTCATCGGCACGCCGATGACGGGAAGTACGGAGTGACCAGCAATAACACCAGCAAGGTGAGCGGCCATGCCTGCGGCGCAAATCAGCACCTTCAGTCCGCGCGCTTCGGCCTGTTCGGCGTAAGCTGCTGCCTTTTCAGGGGTGCGGTGCGCACTCATGATGTGGGCCTCGAAGGGAATGCCGAAATCACGGAGAATCGCCACGCACTTCTGCATCGTGCCCCAATCGGAGTCACTGCCCATGATAATACCGACAACGGGAGAAGTTTCCATTGTATAATGTCTTTCTTTTAAAACAGAATAATTAAAGGTACTTAAATGCCTTAGCGGCAATATCCTTACGGAAGTGGGCACCATCGAAACGGATTCGGCTCACGCCGTCATAGGCCAGACCGACGGCCTCGCGCAAATCCTTACCGAAAGCCGTCACAGTGAGCACGCGTCCGCCGGCGGTCACGGTTTTACCGTCTTTCTCCGCGGTTCCTGCGTGGAACACGTGGCAGCCACAGGCAGTCGCTTCGTCCAGACCAGTGATTTCAAGGCCCTTGGGATAGCTGCCAGGATACCCAGGGGAGGCCATCACAACCGTAGCAGCCGCCTCAGCTCGCAGCGTCACCAGGCTGTCATCCAGGGTGCCATCCGTGCAGGCGCTAAGGATTGGAACAATATCGGAAGCGATGCTGGGGACCACAACTTCAGTTTCGGGATCGCCGAAGCGGCAGTTAAATTCAAGCACGTTCACCTTGCCCTCGCGGTTAATCATCAGCCCGCAGAACAGTACGCCTTTATAGACGATGCCGCGCTTGCGAAGCTCACGAAGCACGGGCAGAACAATGCCTTCCTTGGTGAACTTCATCACTTCGGGGCCAGCAATCGGCGCAGGAGTATAGGCACCCATACCGCCAGTGTTCGGTCCTTTGTCGTCATCGAAGACGCGCTTGTGGTCCTGAGCCGGAGGCAGCAGCACCACGTGTTCGCCATCACAAAGCGCAAACACGGACGCTTCCTCGCCATCCAAAAATTCCTCAATAACCACTTCGGCACCAGCATCGCCAAAACGGCCGCCGTCGAGCATATCATGAATAGCATCTTCGGCTTCGGCACGGTTCTGCGCAATAACCACACCCTTACCTGCTGCGAGACCATCAGCCTTGACCACCACGGGGAAGCCGAAACCATCGAGTCCTTCAATGGCTTTGGCGGAATCCGTATAGACGCGGAAACGCGCGGTGGGTACACCGGCCTCTTCCATCACTTCCTTGGAGAAAGACTTACTGCCCTCAAGACGGGCAGCAGCCTGGCAGGGACCGAACACCTTCAGCCCTTCGGCTTCCAGCGCATCGGTCACACCAGCACAAAGCGGTGCCTCGGGGCCGACAACCGTCAAATCAGGACGGTTTTCTTTGGCCCAGGCAACGATAGCAGGCACATCTTCCGCACCAATCGGCAGATTGGTGGCGACAGCGGCCGTACCGGCATTGCCGGGAGCGCAGTAAATTTCAGGACGGCAAGAGTCCTGAGCGATTTTCCAGACGATGGCGTGTTCGCGGCCGCCGTTACCGATAACAAGAATCTTCATAATGAATGTATGATACCAAAAAAAACGCGCTTTATCCGCATTCATTTTGCATTGTCCAGGACAAACGCATAAACACTGAATTCCAAACGTGGAGCTTTACACGAATCTGCGATAAGCCATCGTCTCCCTTGGGCGCCTGTGGGAGTATAAATCGAACGGCGAAAAACGTGAAACAACATGGGCAGAAACGAGGATTTTGAAGGCGTTCAGTGGCCCCCGCATGACTGAAAAAGCCGAAGTTGATGTACGTTTAAGGCGCTTTTTGCAGACTGCAGATAGGCTCTTACGGGCTCCTAGACACCCCCCTATCAGCTCTATCTTACTTATATGAAAAATGCTGACAATCCCTTCGATTGTGGTCTCGATGCTTCATAGAGGATCGCTAGGATTCTATATTGACAGTAGCTAGGATTCTTCCCTAATGGTAGCTAGGATTCTATGATGAGGGTAGCTACCCTATGATGATGAGGGTAGCTACCCTTCAAGGATAATGATAGCTACCCTTTAGCAATGACAGTAGCTACCCTATGATAATAATGTTGTCCAATCTTTCAATAGGAAGCCACCCCAATAGGTCAACGACACGGACCATCAACGCAACGAAGACAATCCTATCTTTGATAGAACGAGGCACTACAATGGGGCCTAATGGCCGCGTTTTATTGTTTTCCATCATTCGTTTGCCATAGATTTTAAAGACGGAGCATCATTTTTATGCGTTTCCCCTGTACGTTATCCCTGCCTACGCTTCACGGGCCCCATCCAGCTGTCTGCCGCCTGCACAACGCACCCCATACAAAGCCATACAAAAAAAAGAACCGCATAGAGGCATCCGTGATATCGTATGAAGTATAAATTATTCGTCAGGAGTTTTCTTATGCCCCAAAAGTATCTCTCGGCAACACTGTCCGCCTTCCTTTTCTGTGGGCTGCTGACGGCTGCGCAGCAGGATCCCAACCCGTATGCCCGAAACCTCGTCACCGAGCCCTACGCCCCTAAACACGCCATGTATCGCGATGGCTGGATTGATTTCAACAAAAACGGCAAGCAGGATATCTACGAAGACCCGACGGCCTCCATTGAAGCCCGAGTCGAAGACCTGCTGTCGCAGATGAACATCGACGAAAAGACCTGTCAGATGGCGACGCTCTATGGCTATCGCCGCGTACTTCGAGATGACCTCCCGACCCCGGGCTGGAAGAAGAAAATCTGGAAAGACGGCATCGGGGCCATTGACGAGCATCTCAACGCCTGCTATAGCCAGGGGGCCTGGCCGAAGTACAATCCCAACCAGTGGCCGGCCTCCCGTCACGCCTGGGCTATCAATGAGGTGCAGCGCTTCTTCGTGGAAGAGACCCGTCTCGGCATTCCCGCAGACATGACCAACGAAGGCCTCCGCGGTGTCGAAGCCTACCGTGCCACCTGCTTCCCCAGCGCCCTCGGCATGGGCCATACCTGGAATCCTGAACTCATCGGCAACGTCGGCGAAATCACTGGCAAAGAAGCTCGCGCCCTTGGATTTACCAACATTTACGCGCCCGTCCTCGATGTTCTCCGCGACCAGCGTTGGGGCCGCTGCGAGGAGGTTTACGGCGAATCTCCCTATCTAGTGGCCGAGATGGGCATCCAAATGGCCAAGGGCCTACAGAAGAATATGCAGGTTGCCTCCACGGGCAAACACTTCGTCGCCTTCGGTAACAACAAAGGGGCCCGCGAGAACTTCGGCCGCGCCGATCCGCAAATGTCCCCACGCGAACTTGAATCCATCCACGCCTATACCTTTGCCCGCGTCATCAGAGAAGCCGGTATGCTCGGCGTCATGAGCTCGCTCAACGACTACGATGGCCAGCCCATTCAGTCCTCCTACTACTGGTTGACCCAGCGTCTGCGCGACGATATGGGGTTGCGCGGCTATGTGGTCTCGGACAGCAATGCCGTCGAAAACCTGAAGAATAAGTTCGCAACCGCCCACAATGATAAGGAAACCGTCCGTCAGGCGGTGTTGGCGGGCCTGAACGTGCGCTGCACCTTTAAATCCCCCGACACCTACATCCTGCCGCTGCGCGAACTCGTCGCCGAGGGCACCGTGCCTATGAGCATCATCGATAGCCGCGTGCGCGATGTGCTGCGCGTCAAATTTATGGTCGGCCTCTTCGATAACCCCTACAACCGCACGCCGGCCGACGCGGACAAGATTGTCGAAAATCCGGCTCATCTCGCCGTGGCAGACCAAGTCTCCCACGAATCCATCGTGCTGCTGAAAAATGACAAAAATACCCTGCCGCTCGACATCCCCAAGCTGAAGACCGTCACCGTCTGCGGACCCAATGCCACCGAGAAGTGGCTGGCTCTCAACCGTTACGGGCCCCACGCCGTTCCCGTCACCACCGTGCTGGACGGCGTCCGCGAAGCGCTAAAAGGCAAGGCCGAAGTCCTCTACACCAAAGGCTGCGATATCGCCGACCGTCACTTCCCCGATTCCGAAATCTATGACTACCCCATCGAGCCCGCGGAACAGAAGGCAATCGATGCCGCCGTCGCCATGGCCAAACGCTCCGATGCCGTCATTGCCGTCATGGGCGAAAATCTCCGGACTGGTGGCGAAAACAAAACGCGCACCGATATCCGTCTGACTGGACGCCAGGAAGAGCTGCTAAAGGCCCTTAAGGCCACTGGCAAGCCCGTCATCATGGTCCTCATCAACGGGCGTCCTCTCTCCTCCGTCTGGGCCGACCGCAACCTTCCCGCCATTATCGAAGCCTGGCAGCCTGGAGCCCAGGGCGGCACCGCCGTCGCCGATGTTCTCTTCGGAAAATACAACCCCGGCGGCAAGCTCACCGTCACCATCCCCAAGAGCGTCGGACAGATTCCGCTGCACTTCCCCACCCGTCACGGCGGACAGGCCCCCGGCCCTATCAGCGTCAACGGCCCCCTCTACCCCTTCGGTCACGGCCTCAGCTATACAACCTTTAAATACGGCACGCTAAAGATTGACCGCACCACCATCGCCCCTGGCGAGGATATCCATGCCCGCGTCACAGTCACCAACACTGGCAAACGCGCGGGCGACGAAGTGGTTCAGCTCTACATCTCCGACCGTTACGCCTCGCTCAACCAGCATATCCGCCGTCTCGCGGGCTTCAAACGCATTCACCTGAAACCCGGCGAAAGCAAAAAGGTCACCTTCACCATCGGTCGCGACCGTATGCAGATGATTGATGCCTTCTGGAACTGGACCGTCGAAGCTGGCGCCTTCGTCCTCGAAGCTGGCACCTCCTCGGAAAAGATTCTGAGCACCGCGACCTTCACCGTGGAAGGCGAGGATCCCGCCCCCGTGGCAATTCCCCGTCCACAGCCTGCGAAAACCGTTCCAGCCCACACCACCCGCCTCCCCGTGAAAAAACAGACCGAGGCAGTCAATCCCGAAGCCGCGCACCCAGCCCGTGACGGCAACGCCAAAACCGTCTAGAACGCTGTTCGCTGCGATGTGCTGAACTCCGCATCGACGCTCACCGCCCCCCGCCCACGCAGATAGATATCACCCTCGACGGCGCCTGCACCCTAATTCTGCAAGACCCCCTCGATGGCGAGACCTACCAACCCCGAGCTACCTTCCGCCTCAGCCGCACCAGCCCCAGCACCGAGACCCTCCCCATCCGGATTGCACGTACCGACCACGACCTCCGCCTCGTCGTTAACAGCCCAACCGCAGTCCTCCACGAAGTAAATCTCCGCGGACCAGCCACGCTGAGAGAACGGCCATGAACCACACCATTACATTCCTTCGCCTTGCCACCCTGACGGCCGCCGTCTTCACTTCTGCAGGAGTCGCTATTCCTGCACCAGTCCCCCAGGATGCCGTCACCTCCCCCAATGCCATCATCGCGGAAACCCGTGGCCCTCTCCGCTCCTGCGCAAAGCTATCACTCAATGTGCCGCCCATCGAAATGGCCAAACACTTGACCCCTGTCAACTTCGCCCTCGGCGACAGCCAACACTTCTATTGGTGCGTTTCTGGCATTCGCGACGATAATGACGGCACCTTCCACCTCTTCGCCGCCCGCTGGCCCAATGCCCCTCGCATGGCTGGCTGGCACGAAAACGGTGAACTGGTCCACTTTACCGCAAAAAAGGCCGAGGGCCCCTACACCGAGGCTGGCATTCTACTTGACAATACCACCCTGCCCCAAGGCCAGCACTCCGTCCACAATGTGCGTGTCGACCGCTTCGACAACACCTACAGTATCGTCTATATCGTCCAAACCCGCCCCGGACGCGAAGGACAGTCCATCGCCCAACTCACCTCGAACTCCCTCAATGGTCCCTGGAAGCTCACCAACGGCGACGGCATCCTCCTGCGCCGCGAAGATGCCAAAGGTCACAACCGCCCTGATATCGAATTCTCCTCCTGCGGCGTCAACAACCCGGATATCGTCCGCCTGCCCAACGGCAAATACTGCCTCTACTTCAAACACGCCCACCTCATCACCCACAACGGCAAGCCCCGCAGTATCACCCGTTACTCCACCGCCCTCGCCGATACACTCACTGGCCCCTACACCATCACCGCAAAGCAGGCTACCGACAATCCTCTAAATATCGAAGACGCCGAGGCCTTCGTCTACAAAGACACCCCCTACCTGCTGACCACTGACAACTTCGGTAGCGTCACTGGATTGAAGGGCGCCTGCATCCTCTGGCCCTCCTACGACGGAGGCCTCACCTTCCGCTCCAAAAACGCCCGCCTCGCCGTCGGACACTTCAGCGACTACATCGTTCCCCCAAAACGTGTCACCTATCCCTACTCCCGCGAGGATAAATTCGAGCGCCCCTCCCTCCTCTTTATCGGTGGCGAACCCAAGTACTTCATCGCCCCCACCGGCATCAATATCCTACGACATACCGGCACCCACTCCCTCATCCTCCGAATCGAAACCCCCGACCCCTTCGCGGATAGCCACCCCTGACCCCCGCTGCAGGCATACCCCCACCTGGAAAATAGATACGGGAAAACGCGAATTCTGCAAAGGGCAGATACAGGAGGGTGCGTTTTTTGGTATCATGCGCGCATCGGCGGGCAAATGCGCCCGGGAAAGCGGGGGAGCCCTATGATTACAGCGCCGTTGCGGTTTCTAAGAGCCCATGCCCTGCCGGCAGTGTCGCTGTCGGCAGCAGCCCTGTCGTTTATCCTGACACCGCCCAGCATGGGAACGCTAAAAGCCATCGATTTCAAGACGCTAAACCTGCTCTTCTGCCTGATGACCGTGCTGGCAGGTCTGCGTTCGTGCAACCTCTTCCAGGTCCTGGCCCATACTCTACTAGGACAGTGTGCCACCCTCCGAGGCATGGCGCATACACTGGTCGGCCTGACTTTCTTCCTTGCCATGTTGGTAACCAATGATGTCGCCCTGCTGGCCTTGGTACCGTTTTCAGTTTATGTCTGCACCCTCCATCGGCAACGAACACACCTCCCTGTTTTGATTATACTACAGGCGCTGGCAGCCAACCTGGGATCTCTGGTAACCCCCATCGGCAACCCACAAAACCTGTACCTCTATACAGCACAGGCCATCCCGACCGCCGCCTTTTTTGCCGTCACCGTTCCCATAGCCCTGACGGGCTGCGCCGTATTAATTCCCCTCACCCACCGACTGCCGACAGCACCACTGAGCCCTCAGCGCGGCATCGACGTGCGAATTACCCACCCCAAACGCGCCATCGCCTGCGGCATCCTTTTTGGACTGTGCCTGCTGTCCGTCTTCCGACTACTGCCAGGACTGTGGCTATTTGCCGCCGTTACGGGAACGGCCTTGGTCGGCTTTCCGAAAATCCTGCGCAAAGTCGATTGTGGACTGCTCGGCACCTTCGTCGGCTTTTTCGTTTTTTCCTACAACATCGGGTGCTGGCCTCCGCTGGAAGAAACACTTTCCGCCCTGTGTGACCAGGCCCCCATGGCAACCGCCATACTAACCTCTCAAGTTCTCTCCAATGTCCCAGCAGCCATCCTGCTCTCCCCGTTCACTGACAACTGGGCACACCTGCTTCTAGGCGTCGATATCGGCGGCTTCGGCACTCCAATCGCCTCGCTCGCCTCGCTGATAGCGCTCAATCTGTGGTTCCGCGAACCCGAATCCCGACCGTTACACATGCTGGGTCTCTTCCTACTGCACAATCTGCTGATGCTGTTCGTACTCTTAGGGGCATGTGCAATCCTATTCGGCAAACACTAAAAAAACACCGCCCACCACACCCCCGCCCCCTGTCATTTCCCTGATGAGACAGCCCCAAAACCCCCACCCGCTTATAAAAGCAGGGTGGCGGCAGCCCCTGCTCTATCCGCTAACCTCTGTCCCCTCGGATCCTGTAGAGGTATATCTACGGGCTTCAAAAAGCGCCTTAAACGTACATAAATTTCGGCATTTCGGTCATGCAGGAGTCACTGCACGCCTTCAAAATCCTCGTTTTTGCCCATTTCTTTCACTTTTTCGCCTTTCGCATCTATACCCCTACAGACTCCTAGTCACTGCACGTCTGGTATTTTTGCGCAGACAGACAAAGCGCGTGGCGGGATTTACCTTTTCCTTGAGTCTTTTTTGAAGGTTGGGAGCTTAATAAAAACACGAAAAATAACCAAGTAAATATTTTATTACAAGTAGTTTATTTCTTTAATAACACCCTCTTTTCTGGGCCACAATCGAAAAGAATGGCCAAATGTTACAAGTTGAATTTGACCATAGATGCGTGTTATCTTTAAATCACCGTCAGGAAAGGTTGGGAGTTCCAATAGCTCTCCGGCGGCTTCCATTCTGTTGGCCGATTCGGAAGCCATCGGCCCGCAGATCACTCCACAACGGGTACAACAACTTCATGCTTCCCTGCCGGCCCCGATGTCGGGGCTGGCAGCTGATTCAATTTAATCGTCTCCTTCTGGCAATTGGAAACGGACCAGAACGATGTTTACAACCCCCGTTTCCCTGCTGTTCTCCGTCTGCCCGGCGCGGGAACGGCAGTTTTTATGTGGCTGCACCACTGCAGATGATTTCAGATAGATGCTACTATTGCATGTTTATCTCTTTGTTGAAATCTGCAATAAACTAATTACAGACAAACAGCTTCCCCTCTGCAGCCAAGCCTTTCACAAGGCGTGATTGTGAAAACTATTTACTTCACACATTCAGCATTGAAACATATCCCATTACGCGATGACATATATTCGGACGGTACACTTTTGCCCTGCACGCTAAAGGGATATGCCGCAGAAATACAGGGACACTTGAGAAGCTGCACCATCCCCCCTAACGTTACTACAGAGGCGTAGAATGGCGCTTTTATTGTCCGTTCGGTTGTGGATTGATGGCGGTTGTGTTATTTTAAACCTATCGAAAACCGAAGACGGGAAGAGATCAGAGTGATGAAAAAGTATTTCGGCAACGAAATCATGCGACTTATCCGGACGGTCTGTGCAGTCACGGGCTGCGGACTGACGGCCGCTGCGGCAGCTGCGGCTAACGAGGAATGGCTGCCGATACCCAGCACATGGACAGCGCGAGGAACGGTGCTACCAGCAGCTCCAGCCGCGACCAAGGCGGTCGGAGATGTCTCCGCAGTCGCATCGGGGGTTCCCGGTCAGCCGCTGTATACACTCTCTGTCTCCGATTCCACCAAAGACACCCGTCTTGCTGGCGGTCGTTTTGTCTCACTCTGGGAATCCCTGAAGGTGCCTGGCGGACTGTGGCTAAAAGTTGCCGGCGGCAGCTATGAAGCTATCTGCGGTGGCCACTGTACGGTCCGCCAGGGAGAACTGCCAGAAAAACCACTTACCGAAAAGAGCCACATTGTCCTGGAAGGGCCGCGCTGCGTGCGACTGATCGGTACAGCCTCCGCAGACGATCTGACTGGCGGCAACTGCGGACTTCAGGAGTACGCAGAGACCGAGGGCGATGCCTTCATTTCGGTGGACGGCGAAGCTCAGATTCGTGGCACAATTGCCGGTGCCGACATCATGGTTTACGGCGGTTCGACCCATCTCCGCGGCGATACATCGGTGCGGATTGGGAATGTACAGCGGACAGCTGGCTGCATTGCAGGGTCGTTTGCCTGGGGGCAGGCCAAACGTGCACATGCCTTTCAGACAGGTAATGCCCAGGTCGAGGTGGTAATCCCCCCGCGCAGCCCCAACAGCGGAGCGGAGCCCCTGGTCTTTGCCAAGTCGATTTCTGGCGGTCCCTGGATGGGAGCCGGTCTGGGCGAGGCCTCGCTGTCAGGGGATGCCTCTGTGACGGTGGACGCGCCTGGAGTCCGTTTTCCCGAACCCATCTGCGGCGGCGGTCAGAACGATGTGAAGCATCCGGTATTTGTGCGGGTGGGTGGCAATACCTCCGTAACCCTAAAGCGCGGTTACTTCTGCGGTACTGTGACTGCTGGCGGTCTTCCTGGATACTCTATGACAGAAGGCCGAGCAACACTGACACTCCAGGGCGGAGATTACACCGGTGCAGTCCTGAATGCAGGCCAGGCAGGTTCTTCGCTGCTTCGGATTGCCGCTCATACCGATCTGCGCCCGGTGACGGGAATTGACGGCTTTGAGGCCGTGGAAATGGTATCTCCGCTATCACTGACCATGCGCGCGGAGCATGTCCGCAGCGGCATGGTGTTCCGCCTGAACGGCGGCACCCTGCGCGTGGCGCTCTCCGGCTCCAAAGCAGCGACCCGTCCATACGTTTTTCCTGCGACAACCGAAGGTGAAGGTCAGCTCCTGGCGCTGTTTGACGACGGCCATACAATCCCGCTGATTAATGGACGCGTCTATCTCCCCGACAGTCATTCGCCGATGGCCCTGTGGACGCGGACCACAGGCCACGGACAGCTGCAGGGGTGGTCCGGAACCCCTGGAAACAAGCCGCCGAAATCTGGCGACATCTTACTAGACATCTCATCGCTGGGCGACGACACGGAACTGACACTGCCGCCGGGCCGCTTTACGACGGTACGCGTTCTCGGCAACGGGCGCTCGTCGCTGACACTGCGTCTTGCCGACGGAGCTTCTGTCGAGCGGATTTTTCTCTATGCAGATGCCCGCGTGCGGTTTGTGGCCGATACAGATACTGTCCTGCCGTTTTCCGTCAGCGGCACTGGTATTTTCGAGAAGGCTGGTAAGGGACGAGTCGTATTAAGCAAACGGCTGGAAGTATCCGCCCCTGGGTACGTTCGAATTGAAGCGGGCACGCTGGCCTTCAGTCGGGGGCACACGCTCAATGGTAATGTTTGGGTAGCGAGTGGTGCAGTGCTGGACTTTAACGGTACGCCCGACGGATACACCGGTACAGTACAGCTCGAGGGCGGTGCAGTACTGGCCAACGATTCTCCCACAGATATCGGCGTCGGCCACCGGCAGATGACCGCCATTGTTTTGCTGGGCGATGCTTCGATACGCGCCAACGGCAGCTTCGGACTCGTAGCCCCCGACTGGAGTGATACCCGCCTAACCCTGAATGGTTATACCCTGCGTAAAACCGGTCCCGGCGCCTTCCGCCCCGTGAAGGCCGCCATCGATACCGGTGGCGGCAGCGTGGATGTCTGCGAGGGCTCGCTCGAATTCTCGGGCGGCGGCACGGAAACCGTCATCAGTGGCGATTTTTCAGTACGCATCGCCCAGGGCGCTGGATTCCTGAATCCAACTGGCTGGTTGGTCTACCGCGGGGCTGTAACCTTCGCTCCGGAAGGAACACTAGATGTCCGCGGACGCCTCGACGGCAGCGGAGCGCTACGCATCGCCTCGGGCACCGTCCGCCTACAGCATACCGCCCCTCTTCGCCGGGGCCGCATTACCGTAGACGCCGGCGCCACACTCGACCTAACCGCCCCTGGTGCCCGGGCCCTGCATGAGGACCGGCCCAACTGGGGATTTGGCTATATTCGTGGAGAACGCGGCTACGTAACCGTCCGCGGAACACTTGTAACCCGTCCCTGGCACTACAACGAGGCCTTGGGCGGGCTGGCAGTAGAAGCGGATCGCATCCTTCTGGACGGCGGCACCGTGCGTTTCGCTGGCGAGGAATCTTTCGATGAATCCGAAGATACACGCGGGTTCACCGTATCGGAACGAGGGGCTGTACTGGAACTGCCAGCCGGACGTTCGTATACCAAACGCCACGCCCCCAAAGCAGGCATCGACAACCACGGCACACTGACTCTGCGCCGCTTCGGCAGAGGCGCACCCGCCCGATTTGTGTTGCACACCGATATCGCCGGTACCCTCGAAATTGGCGAAGGCTGTAGCCTCGCTGGCAACGGCAACGCAGAAAATATCCACCTACACCAGGATGCCTGCCTGGTCTCCATCCCCGGACAACCCGTTAAAACAGTGACTGGCACCCTGACACTGCCAGACCGCTTCGATGTCCGGACTGCAGAGGCCTTTACATCACTGGGAACAGCACCCGCACTCTTGCACCTGGCCCCAGGAGCCGTTACTGCGGGCAATCTCAACTGCCGCATCCAACTCTTTTCTGGCGACAGCCCGAATCCCGAGCCCAAGGCATACCGTCCTGTAATGCGGAAGCGCCCTGACGGCGGCTACGATATGATTGCCGTGCCGATAGACGTGACGCTTGCTGCTGTAAACAGCGACTCGTAACCGATTGCAGGCGGGGATCCTCCCCCACGCCCCTCCTTTATGCACAACGAAGGCTTCTCCCGCCTCCGTAGCCCTTGCTGTGCTTCAAAAAGGCGTACCCTATAGACAACACAGACGCTTTCGCTGCCCTTCGTATACAAAAAAAAAGACTCCCGAAAGTTACCTTTTGAGAGTCTCAAGATGGAGGCGCGAATCGGAGTCGAACCGGTCTAAAAGGATTTGCAGTCCTCTGCCTAACCGCTTGGCTATCACGCCTTGAAAACGAGACATATAATAGCACTCCACTACGATCCGCGCAAGCACTTTTTTCATTTTTCTTTAAAAAAGTTTCAGAAACTATATAACCCATTGAAAAACCATTTATCACCACTCCATTACATCCCGTCTTTTTCTCTCCCCACCCCCCGCCGCGCCCAAAGAGGAGATACAAAACCGCCGCTATCCGCCCACAAAAGAACAACGAATACCACCATCTGCTACGCCACCCCCGACAACAATCTGTCCAACACGACGTTTCAGCGAAAAGTTAGACAACAGGCATTTTCGACAGACCGCAACAATGGCCCACACGAAGCGTGCGGGAAACACCTCTGGCGCGTCCCAAACGAGGCGTGAAGTGACGCCCCCCAAAAAACAGCCCTCTATTCATCGATAT
>SAMEA104404103__coassemble_120_pt1 | contig 58358 bp, 48 predicted proteins | sample SAMEA104404103__metabat2_low_PE_034 | metagenome-assembled genome bin SAMEA104404103 (sample SAMEA104404103) | Balaenoptera acutorostrata | reverse complement strand
ATAGAGGGGGGCACCCCCTCTAGTATGCTGCTGAATTATTTATACTTTCCTCTCGGAATATTTCATTTGCTCCAAATTCGGCTGAAGACCCGAAAATGCAAGTTTTTTCTCCGAACGCCTGCAGCCTTTGTCTGCGAGACACTTTAAATGCACCCTATATCAGGTTTCCCAAGCGCAGCGCGACTTCCATCCGGCCGCTGGCCGCCCTTCATCTCGCCAAAGACGAACTTTCATCCGCGCGTCAGCGCGACTTTCATCTCTCTGCTGGCGCGCCTGCAGAAAATGTGTCATAATATACATCGTATACATTAAGGATGTCCCATGGCAGGTTTTCTCACCAATTTACGCAAAGAAGTCCGGGTAGACGGATGCGACACCGAGCGGCTGGTAGCCGTTTCGGAACAGTTCAACGAACTTGAACTCGAATTTGTGCGCCGTCACGAAGTCACGGCCCGTCAGCTAGCCGAAGACAAGGCCGACTGGGCAAAGCTTGGAGCCGAGGTCGGCAGCATCTACCAAAATCTCTGCGACAGCAACATTCAGGCGACTGTTGCAGCGCTAGACAATATCAAAGCGCTACTAAGCCGGCATGGGGTCCTGGTGCCCGCCCCGGTCATTCATCGCCTCGACGGAGCCACGGACGAGAGCACTTACGGCGAGGAAGGAGGCTCCGACGATGGCGAGTAACTCCAAAAACATCCTGCTCTGCGCCTACACACTGGCCCGCGCCCAACGCTACAGCAAGGCAGAAGACCTAATTCTTTCCGACGCGGAAGTATCCAAGTCGCCCGAGGCGTTAGATCTGCTAGCGCGCATCCGTGCTGAGCAGGGCGACGAAAACGAGGCCCGCCGTCTCTGGCAAGAGATTCAGTCCATTCACCCCGAACACCGTCCTTCCGCCCGTGCGCTCAAAGCCCTAGGCCGTGCCGCCCGTCCTGCCTGGCTAAACCATCTACTGATTCCCGCCGTCGGCCTAATGGGTGTGCTAATCGGCATCCTGCTAATTTCCATCTCCTCCGCCGACGATGCCCCCGTGCCGCCGCCCGAAGCCAAAACCGTACTTTGGAACACCTTCCCGAATACAGCGGATATCCGCGCGCTCGAGGCCTTCGGTCCCGAAACCTCCAAAGTGCTCATTTCCTCCAGCTTTTTCGCCGACAAAAAGCATCTGAATCACCGGGCGCTACTGACGCAGCTGGTTGCCGGCACCCTAAATCTCCCCGAAAGCGCCGTGCTGATTGGCTCCGCCCCGGAGGGACTGCCCGCCGATGCCATTCGCCTTGAATTTCTGCCGAAGCCGTCTATGCCCGCGACCAACAAGTAAGGATGTCCCGATGAGTTTACGCTCCTGGTCTACCCAGCGTACCGCACGCAAAGCCCTAAAAAATCTGCGCGAAGCCTTCCGTCTGAACGAAGACGTTCTCACGCCTGAAGTCCATCTCCGCCTGTCCGAACTCCTAACCGACCTGACGCAGGCCATCCGCTGCAAAGAAACCGAAGACCTGCCCGCGCTAATAAAATCCACGCAGGCCACCTTCGAAGAACTCCTACCCAAGCAACGCTTTGCCGCCGCGGCCGAATGGTTCGACGTGCTGGTCGCCGCGCTCTCCGTGGCCTTCTGCTTCCGCGCCTACTACTATCAGCCCTTCCGTATCCCGACTGGTTCCATGCAGCCAACACTCTACGGCATCCATACCGAGACCGCCTCGATGTTCGGCGACCAACCTGGTAGCCGCAATTCCGATGCTGGCCCGACTATCTTCGACCGCCAGCCGCTCCGCTTCTTTAAGTGGGCCGTCACCGGTTCGACCTACGAAGAAGTGCGCATCCGCCGCTCTGGCTACGTGCTCGGCTGGGCCCCCTCCGCGAAGCCTGGCTACCGCACCATGCTCATCGGCATGCAAAACGCCTGGATGGACCGTTACGATCTACCCGACGATGCCGCCGATACGGTCATGAAGCGCATGCAAGAAGTTATTAACGCGACTCAAAAACCCCTGGCCGTCCGACAGAACCAAGTCATCTGGAGCGGCACCGTACTCAGCGGCGATTTTCTCTTCGTCAACCGATGGATTTGGAACTTCCGCCACCCGCGCCTCGGCGAAACCATTGTCTTCTCCACGCGCACCCTGCCTGGACTGCCCCCCGATCAGCACTATATCAAGCGCCTCTGCGGACGCCCCGGCGACAAAGCCGAACTAAAGCCTGGTGACTACCGCCTCTGGCTCAACGGCAAACCCGCGCTCAAACCGTCCCGTCTGGAGGAGATTTCCCGCCAGATTTCGCCCTACCCTGGTGCTCCGGCCTATCCCGGATTCCAGGCCGCCCCCTCTGGCGGTGGCTACACCACAACCGCTTCGTTCAGTCTAAAACCCGGCGAATACCTGGCCCTTGGTGACAATGCAGCCAACAGCCTAGATAGCCGCTACTGGGGCACCGTTCCCGCACGCAATCTGTTGGGTCCCGCCACATTTGTTCATTGGCCTTTCGCATCGCCCCGCTGGGGAACGATTCGCTGAGACCGCATCGGGCAGTTCTGCCCGCCGAAAGGAGCATTTCTGTGATAAAACCTACTATCAATCCAATTAAAGCGGCCGAGGATGCGGACATCCTGGTCATCGGGGCGGGTCTCTGGGGCTGCATCGTCGCCCGCGAACTGGCCGAAGCTGGCAACCGCGTACTGATTCTCGAAGCCCGGAGTCTACCTGGCGGTAACGCCCGCAGCCAGATTGATGCCGCCACTGGCATCGAATGCCACTGCTACGGTGCCCACATCTTCCACACCTCCGACGAAGAGGTCTGGGAATACGCCAATCGCTACACCCGCTTCACCGACTACCGCCACACCGTGCTCACCGTCCACGAGGGCCGCGTCTACGCCATGCCCCTGGGGCTGACGCTGATTAACGCCTTCTACGGCAAGAACCTCAAGCCCTTCGAAGTGCCGGAGTTCATCCGTACCGAAGTCGCCAAGGCTGGCCTGAGCGGCGAACCCAAAAATCTCGAGGAGCAAGCCATCTCCCTCATTGGCCGCCCGCTCTACGAAGCCTTCATCAAAGGCTACACGCAGAAGCAGTGGAACGCCGACCCAAAGGACCTGCCAGCCTTCATCATCCGCCGTCTGCCCGTGCGTGCCAACTACAACATCGGCTACTTCAACGACCCCCACCAGGGTGTCCCGTACGGAGGCTACTTCGGCTGGTTCAATGCCCTGCTGGACCACCCCAATATCTCCGTCATCTACAACACCGACTACCTGGCACTCCGTCCGCAGCTCCGCGGCGATTTGCCAGTCTTCTACAGTGGCCCCATCGATGCCTACTTCAACTACCGCCATGGCGAACTCCCCTGGCGCGGTCTTCGCTTCGAGTGGGAACGCAAACCCGTGCAGGACTGGCAGGGCACCACGGTCATGAACTATGCCGACAGCGACGTTCCCTACACCCGCATCCACGAGTTCAAGCACTTCCATCCCGAACGTAAAGAGGTCTACGCCTCAGAGAAGACCATCATCTGCCGCGAATTCCCAGCAGACTGGAAACGCGGCGATATCCCCTACTACCCCGTCAATGCCGACTCCGTCAACGCCCTTCTGAAGAAATATCAGGACGATGCCGCAGCCACGCAGGGCGTCGTCTTCGGCGGCCGCCTCGGCGAATACCGCTATTACGACATGGACAAAGTCATCCGCCGCGCCCTCGACCAGGTCCGCGAATGGCTCGCGCGGGATAGTGAACAATAAACAGTTTCGGCTGGGGGGGCGCTGCCCACGCCCCATTTCTGAAGCTCGCTGACGCGCGCAGCCTTCGCAATGCTTGTTTTCTGCGACGCTGCGTCCGCCGTCAGGCGGACTTACATCTGCGCGAAGCGCACAAAAAAAGGCCCCCCTTTCGGGCGGCCTTTTTTTGGTGCCATCGCTTAGCCGATTAAGAGGCCTTTGGCCTTCAGCTGGGCGGCATTAAGGGCATAGGCGGGATCGATTTCGACGGGCATACCTTCGGGGGCGACGATACCAGCGGCATTCATCCACTTGCGCCACTTAGCTTGCAGGTCACGCTTGGTGGTGGCGGGGGAGTCGTTACCTTCGGCGTTCTTCACGGGAGAGAACTCCTGCGTACGGTCAAAGGCGAGGTTCGTCAGCGTCTTGGCATTAGGTAGGACGTCGAAAATAAACTTCTCAAACTTATAGCCGTTAGGGGCATCGGGCTTGACCGTTTCGCCAGCGTCGTTGACCATGGCGATTTTCTTGTGGGCCAGGTGCAGCGGCATAGGGCGGTTGGCTTCGGCCTTCAGGAAGGCAAAGGAGAACATGTGGATGGCGGGGGAGCCGTAGGCCAGCCAGAGGCTGCCGTCAGGCATCGTGCGATCCATCTGTTCGGGGGTCAGTTCGGAATATTCCACCATCGCAAAGTGACCATCACGCTTCACTACAACGCCCATGCCCTCACGGCCATCGCGCTTCAAGCAAACTTTCACAGTCATATCGGACCCCTTGTTAGCATTGAAACCAACGAAGGAAGGTTCGGCGATATCGACCATGGGGTTGTCGACCTGGAAGAAGAAGACCTGTTCCGTGCCGCGGCGTTCCATATCAGCCAGCGCGCCAGAACGGTCCAGCGCGGCAAGGGTGCCGCCGTGTCCATCGGGGCTCATAAAGATGTGATCAGGACGGTCGAGAATAATCTTACCATCGGGGGTCAACGCGGGCCACATTCCCTGAACAAAGAAGAAGACATCTTCACGGGGCAGGCCGAAGTAATCATTTTCTTCGAAGTGGGCAACGGTTGCTGCGTTGTTGGATTCGGAGGTCATGACGTAGAACGGCACGTGCGTATTGTAGGTGCGGTCCAGACCAAGGATCTTACGGGCATGGAACCAGAAGAGGGAGCGGTCGGTGACGGGACCGATGGGGTAGGCACCCTTGGGGCCGTCGTAACCGAGGCGGGACCCCTGACCGCCGGCGACGAGCAGCACTGCGACTTTGCCAGCGCGCAGCAGTTCTTCACCCTTGGCGATATTGGCTGCGAGGTCTTCACCCTGAGGGATGTCCACAGCGGCAGGCTCGAATGCGCCTGCCGCAGCGGCGGGTGTGCCAGCCTGCTTTAGGATACCCTGCATGCGGGTGATGGCAGCAAAATCAAGCGTGTCAATCTGTGCAAGCAACGCCGCACGGCTTTCTTCAGACAGTGCATCCCAAAAGCGCAGGACATGCCCCTGGCCGTTGGCTTCAAGAAGTTTCTGGGCTTCGTCTTTGTTCATAATATCCTCCAATCAAAGATAATTAAAAAGCTTACGGCAAAATCATTCGCTCTTTGCGCGCATCTTGAGATAGGCTTCGATAAAGCCCTGAACGTACTTGCCGTCCATCATCCCCTGAATGTTGGCGTTTTCGTAACCGGTGCGGTGGTCCTTAACCATCGTGTACGGCTGGAAGACATAAGATCGGATCTGGCTACCCCAGGCGATTTCGCCCTTGTCGCCGTAGAAACGTTCCATTTCCTTACGCTTCTTATCCATCTCGAGTTCGTAGATTTTCGCCTTCAGAACGCGCATGGCACGCGCCTTGTTCTGATGCTGGGAACGTTCGACCTGGCAGGATACTACGATGCCCGTGGGCAGGTGGGTGAGCCGGACAGCGGAGTCCGTCTTGTTCACCTTCTGACCACCCGCACCGCCGGCGCGGTAGGTATCGACACGCAAATCCTCATCGCGAATTTCGACCTCGATATCGTCATCGATTTCAGCGACCACATCGAGGGAGACGAACGATGTATGACGGCGTTTAGCAGCATCGAAGGGCGAAATGCGCACCAGACGGTGCACACCACGCTCGGCCTTGAGATAGCCATAAGCATAAGCACCCTTAATCACAAACATAACGCTCTTGATGCCCGCTTCGTCGCCAGGCTGCAAATCGAGCACTTCGACCTCGAAACCTGCGTCATCGGCATACATCTGATACATGCGGAAGAGCATAGAGGCCCAGTCACAGGCTTCCGTGCCGCCCGCACCCGCGTGAAGCGTCAGAATGGCATTGCTGGCATCAAGCTTGCCACAGAGCAGAGACTGCAGACGCAGCTTATCCTGAACCTTATCGCCCTTTTCGATAGCAGCGACGGCTTCTTCGTACATCATGTCGCGCTCATCACCAGGCTCTTCGGCATCAGCCATTTCAAGCGCCATCTCTGCCTCTTCGACGGCGGAGGAAAAGTCGTTGAAAGGATAGACAAAGGCCTTCTCGGCATTGCCTTCGGCGATGACGGCACGAGCCGTTTCGGGATTATCCCAGAAACCAGGTTCGGCCTGGCGGGCCTCGGCGGCGGCCAGACGCTCATTGCGTTCATCAATCTTAAGGTAAGCGCGCATTTCGTCCAATCCCTCTCGGAGGGCGGAGATGCGGGTAACGATTTCATCGCGTTCAAACATGCAGGTGCTCCAAAATAATGTGTGAAGTATAGCATATTTTGAAAGGTATGGCCCAAAGTTTTTTCATCAGCGGGGTAGCGGTGAAAAGAGGATGGACAATGAATATCGAATTGCAAAAGATATTTGGTAGGCTCCTCGCGCAGCAAGCTGGCTACCCAGTGGTAGCAGCCGACCGTAATCATTCATCACTCATCCGCGTGAAGCACGCCGTCTGCACTGGTCTTCGCGTCGGCGAAGAATACCACGGATAGTACAGAAAAAGAGCGGCACCGTGACGCAGCAAGACAGCAGGTCCGAGATGGGATAGGCATAAAACGCCGAGGAGGCACCGACAACGAAGGGGAGCACCGTCAGCGACACAAAGTAAATCGTTTTACGGCAGAGGGACAGCGGCAACGCGAAACGGACGAGCCCCATGCCCGTAAAGCTATCGATAACGGCGTACTGAATCCCCAGCGGCAGTGCCATTGCCGAACAGATGCGAATAGCCCGGCAGGACTGTTCGGTCAGTTCCGGATTCCCCGTGAAAAGCGAAACGAAGAGCGGCGAAGCCACCCAGGCCATCAGCAGCATAAAGGCTGTAAAAATTTCGGAAAAAAGCGTCGATGCGCCGATGGTGGCCAGCACGCGTTTACTCTGGGCAGCCCCGAAGTTATAGCTCAGAATACACTGCACGCCGGCAGTGAGTCCACCCAGAGGCATCGTCAGCACCAACATGAAGCTCTGCGCCACCGTATTGACCGAAATCAGCAGATCACCGTCCTCACCGCCCGCATGCTGCAACACGGCATTCATGGCAATCAGCATGACATTATCCAGCGCAATAATGGTAAAGGGAGAGGAGCCCATCGCCAATACGCGCATCATGAGCAGACGGCTGTAATGGCCGAAGGTGATGCGGATGGGTGTCTTCCTGAAGAGGAACCAAAGAACGAAAGATGCACTTGCGACCTGACTAAGCACCGTAGCCAACGCGGCACCACGGACCCCCATGTCAAAAACGAAAATAAAGAGTGGATCGAGCGCAATATTCAGTGCTGCCCCCAAAATCACTGAAAACATGCCGGTGCGCCCGAATCCCTGTGCCACAATGAAGGGGGCCAGCCCCACGGACAGTAGGGCAAATACCGTACCGGAGACATATACGGTAAAATAATCGGATGCATAGGGATAAGTGATACCACTCGCCCCAAATAGCCGCAGCATCGGTCCTTTCAGCACAAAGGCCACCGTCATCACTATCAGTGCCGTAGCCACCAGCATCACAACACAGTTGGCCAAAATTCGTTCAGCACGAACCCGCTTTCCTTCCCCCATCGCGATACCCATCAGCGGCTGTCCACCGATACCAACCAGTGATGCAAACGCACCAATCAGCGTCACCACAGGACCGCAGACTCCCACCCCTGCCAGCGCCAACGCGCCGTCCCCAGGGATATTCCCAACAAACATACGGTCCACAACACTGTACAGCACACTGACAAACTGCGCCAGCATGGCGGGAATGCCAATGCGAAAAATAAGCGGGATAATACGTTCGCGCCCCAAGGCCTGTTCTGCGCTCATAACCTGTCTTTCCGGAAAAGCCGGACGGTCCTCATCTCTGTTGGACGCTCCCGCGCCCGAATGAAAGAAGAGGGCCCCATACGGAGCCCTACCTCATTGTTTTACACTATTCGAACAGTCCTTACGGTGCATCAGGCAGTTCGCGCGCAACAAGTTCGACCTTCATAAACGGCAGTTCACCATCAGCTTCTTCCTTAGGAAGCACGAAAGCGACAGAGCCGTCCGTAGAATACGGCACCATGCGAAAGGCGTAATCCCTGGGTTCGGCCGAGGCGACCCCCTCGGGCGTTGCGGAACGACGAATACGAAGTGCCGCGGCACGATTCAGCGCAGAGGCCAGATTGCTACCTTCAGGACCGACCACCGAGAGCGTCACCGTCGATTCGCCAGTCACCACGCCAGTCACAATCAGTTTCTGCTCCACGTGCGCCGCGGGATCCATATCCAGCAGGAAGGCGTTGAAGGCCTGGTCGGACAGCTGACGGCTGGCATCCAGACTCATCACGACGCTGCCGCCAACATAGTCCATCAAATTCACGCCGTAACGTCCAGCCCAGGAGGTGTAAAGGTCGTACGCTGGTGCCTGTGGATTTAAATAAGGCGCAAAACTCCCCGCATCAACACCGACGGACATCAGGGAGGTATTCGAGACCAACGCGTCGGCCGTCGTCAGATGGGCGCTGACAAAGCCGCCCGACTGCGCGGAGAACCCGACGGAATCCAGCGTATCGAGCTGGCCGCCGTAAATATCAATAGCTTCCAGACTCGTGCCATCCTGCGGATTGGACAACGCGGTGGTATCGTCAATGGGGAAAATCCACTCGCCCTGATCCAGGGTAGAGAAGTCGAAGACGTACGTCGACTCCGTCCGTCCTTTATTGCTATCCGGATCGACCATCGTCAGCCTATACCCGCGGCCTTCGGTCAGTACGGTTTTTTCCGCGGCAGGTTTCGCTGGATCGTAAGGCCCCTTATAAATCAGGATGCGGTAGGCACGCGAGGCCTGCGGAATAAACCCGGAGGGATCCAGTTCGCTCTCAATGACTTCAGAGGCGAAGGTGCGAAATTCGACTTCCACCGTTACTTCGCCGCTGCCGAACTCGCTATAGGGATGCAAGCTCTTACAGAAAAGAATTTGCGTATCTTGGGGACGGCCCGTACCAGAACCTTCGGAAACAGGAACGACGCGGGTAAAGTAGAAATAGCCATCCATCCCAACATAAAGACCGAGCTTAGCCGCCACTGGCAACTGACGCGATTCAGGCAGACGGTCCTCCGCCTTACGATACATATATTGCAACGCATGAATAGCAGGAGCCGTATCGGACACAGAGAAGCAGAGCGTCATATGAAGGACATCGGCGCGGATGCGGTTTTCGACTGGTATTACAGGGATACCATCGGCACCAGGAACCGTTGTAGGCAGCATACGAAAGGCAGCCCCATCCGTATTGCGGATACTCAGCGCGAGATAGGTATTCACATCAGCCAGCTGTCCCTGAAAGCGAAGCATGCCCTCGGGGTACGCCACCCCAGCATCATCCTTATTATCAGGTCGATCGGCACTGTCGGTCACCCAATAATTGCGCGGCCCCTCGTCTTCAGTTCTGGAGGCATTGAATACCGTCCAGTGACCACTGGGCAACTGAACATAATCCCCCTTGGCGCCACTAAAATCATAAGGCGTCGCCGGCGTTAGATAATGATTCGGGGCAGTAGCAGCCGCGGCGCACCCGATGAACGCAGGCACGCAGAGGCAGGTCAGTAGCTGTCGTATCAAAAGCATATCGCAATCCTTATGCCTATAGAATACCGCTTTCCCGAAACACATGCAACCACAAAAGCGCATTTCGCCGTTATTTCACCGAAACTACGGCTTTTTGACAGCATCTCAATGGCAGAAAAGGTCCCTACCCCGCGCCCGATGTCCGCTTCTGCGCAGTTACTGCGCAGGAATCCGCACACAGCCGTCCGAGAATTGCCCGCTAAGCGTCTGTAGGAGTATAGATGCGAAAGGCGAAAAAAGTGAAAGAAATGGTCAAAAACGAGTCTTTTGCGGGAGTGCAGAGGCCCCTGCATGACTGAAAAAGCCGAAGTTTATGCACATTTAAGGCGCTTTTTGCAGCCCGCAGATATACCACTACAAGCTCCTAGCCGAGATTTCCTCAAAGCAGTCCCGGCAGGGTATCGTCGGCGAGCACCTGTAGAACGGGTGCGAAGCTGCGCCGATGTTCGGAGCAGGGGCCGAGCGCCTTCAGGGCCTTCAGATGGGCCTTCGTGCCGTAGGCTTTGTGCGCGGCGAAGCCGTAGCCCGGATACTGCGCATCCATCGACACGCAGAGTCGATCACGGGTAACCTTGGCCACAATTGACGCACAGGCAATCAGCAGACTGCGCGCATCCCCCTTCACTATTGCATCGTGCGGCACTGGTAGGCCTTTGACAGGCAGTCCATCCACCAGCGCCCGTGCAGGCAACACCGGTAAGCCCACCACAGCCCGGCGCATGGCCAGATGTGTGGCACGAAGGATATTGATGCGGTCGATTTCCGCAGCAGAAGCCATCCCAACGGCCCAGCGGATCTCGGGGCGATGCGTCATAATTTCAAAGAGCTCGTCGCGCTTTTTCGGAGTCAGTTGCTTAGAATCGTTGACGGGGGCCAGCTCGCCGCTGGCCAGCATTTCCAGGACCTCCGCGTCGATCGACACCGCACCGGCAACCACTGGCCCAGCCAAACAGCCGCGCCCTGCTTCGTCCACTCCCGCCAGAATCGCCCCTGGCGCCTCCCGCCAAAAGGCGCGCTCGAACGTCAACCGACCTTCGGCATCGTGCGGAAGCTCCAGCAGTTCCCCGCGTCTGCGAGCGGCGGTTCCTTTGCGGGGACGTCCAGCCCGGCGGTTTTTGCTGGGCACGGTCTCCGTCTTTCCCGACGGCAACGACACCTCTGGGAGCAGATTTTCCTGAAGCGAATTCCCGTCCATACGGCGCAGTGCCCTCAAATCAGTTCAGCAACGAGGTCATACTCCTCGACATCCGTCACGCGCACGCGCACAAAATCGCCGGGCACAATATCTTCCGGCGCCTGCAGCACGTGGGTTACGCCGTCCACCTCAGGTGCCTGATGCGGCAGACGCACATACACGCCCTCGCCGTCGTCGTAATCCACGACCAGCGCGTCGGATTCGAGGCCAATGCGATCGTGATTCTTCTCCGCTGCGATATCGTGCTGAATGGCCATGAGTTCGGCACGGCGGCGCTCGCCAATTTCGTCATCTGGACGCCCATCCATCTCGGCGGCCTTCGTACCCTCTTCGGGCGAAAAGACAAAGGAGCCCATGTGATCAAAGCGCACGCGGCGGATATAATCGCACAGAGCCTTAAAGTCCTCTTCGGTCTCACCTGGGAAGCCGACCATGCAGGTCGTGCGCAACACCGCACCAGGCACCGCCTGACGCAGACGTTCTGGGAAGGTGTCGATGGCCGCCACCGTATCGGCACGGTACATCGCCTTCAGAATGGACGGCACACTATGCTGGATTGGCAGGTCGAAATAGGGCAAGATATGCTTCGATCCAGCCATCACCTCCAGCAGTTCATCTGTGACGTGATTATGGAAGCCGTACAAGAAGCGGACCCAGAAAATACCTTCGAACGCATCGATTTCGCGCAACAGCGCCGCGAGCGAGGACTTGCCGTCGCGCAAATCCATGCCGTACGCCGTCACATCCTGGGCAATGAGATTTATCTCGCGCGTGCCCGTCTCGAGCAGTTCGCGGATTTCGGACAAGATATCCTCCATCGAACGGCTGCGAAGACGGCCGCGAAACTGCGGGATGGCGCAGTAGGCGCAAGCGTGATTGCAACCCTCAGAAATCTTCACATAAGCAAAGACCTGACCAGTCAGACGCAATGCTGGCATTGGCTTATTAAACGTGCGTACGGGCAGCCCTGGGGCAATGGTCACGGGGAGCGGTTCTACCTCAGGACCGCAGCCGCGCTTCTCGAGCGCCTTCAACACGGAAGGCAGGTTATCCAACTCGTCCACGCCAAGAATGGCATCCACATCAGGAAACGCATCAAACATCTGCTCGCGATAGCGCTGGGGCATACAGCCAGTCACAACAACCGCTTTGCAGTTGCCGTTAGCCTTGTGCTCACAGGCCGCCATAATGTTCTCGGCGGCCTCGGCCCGCGCTGGTTCGATAAAGGCGCACGTATTAATCCAGATAACATCCGCCACATCGGGCGTCGGAGCCAGTTTGTAGCCACCCTGTAACAGCAGGCCCGCCATCACTTCGCTGTCGTTCAGATTCTTCGAACAGCCCAAAGAAATCAGTCCAATCGTCTTCAGTTTCATTATCGTCTCTCTCCGGCCCAAACTTAGAGGCCCAAATCGTCGTTCACCAACAGAATGCGGATATTCGAGCAGCTGGGGCACTGTCGAATGACTGAGGTAATCCGGCAGATACTGCCAGGATTGCGCCCTGCGCAATCCGCACAGCGTCCTGTCACCGCACAGGGCGTTTTGCAGCCCAGACGGTGCGCGTTGACTGGCGCGGCCACCGTAGCAATGCGCTTCAGCGCCTCGTGCACCCCGCCCTCAACCAACTTGTTGCGTCCGACCACCAGCACCGTCTGCTTCGGTCCGAACGTCATCGCCGCCACGCGGTTGCCATTGCCGTCAATGTTCACAATCGTCCCGTCAGACGCGAGCGCGTTCACCGATGCCAGAAACAGATCGCATGTCAGCTGACGGCGCATCACCGCCAGCTTTTCCTCTTTACTCAGCGCTGGATTGCCGTGAATCAGCAGTTCTTTGCCCTGCGCCCGCAATGCCTCAATCACATTCAGCGCGGCCACGGTCAGCGATCCACCGAAACCGATGCTTTGAGCATCCGCAGCCAACGTCAGAATACGCGCCGCTGCCGCATCTTTGGATTCCAGCACCTCGACCGCGAAGCCGCGCTCACGCGACTTTTCAGCAACCGCCGTCAGACGCAATAGCGACTGCCACGCCAACAGTTCCTCAACGACAGCCATTAGCACACCTCTTTTTTCTTAAAGGAAAACAATATCAGCACCGCGCCGGCCAGCAGCACGCCTACGGAAATGCACTGACTGAAACTCAGTCCCAAAATCTGCGCCCCTCGCGGATCGTCACGGAAGCATTCCCCCACAAAACGAAGCACCGCATATCCTATACCGTAAATCCCGGCCGTCAACCCAAGACACGTCCGCTTTGCGCGATACAGCTTCCACAAAATGCCAAATAGAATCAGGCAGCCCACCGACTCAATCAGCTGCGTAGGCCACACTGGCAGCGATATCGCCGCCGTATTCGGCAGATCGCCCGCCGCCACCTGATGCAACCACGCAGGCGAGCCCTTCGGGAAACGCACGCCCAGCCCTTCCACCGTGCAGAAACCTCCAAAACAGCAACCATGCATAAAGCAGCCCAATCGCCCGAACGCCTGCCCCAGCGGGAGAAACACCGAACAGAAATCCAGTAACCCGCGGATTGGTTCCCGATGCATCCGCGCATACGCCGCCAACCCAGCCAGTACCAACAGAAAACCGCCGTAAAACACCAAGCCGCCCTTCCACACCATGAACATGTTCATCGGCGCGTCGGCAAACTCCGCTGTCCAATTCTGAATCACATAAATAATGCGCGCACCAACCACGCCGCAAAGCGCGGCAATCATCACAATAGCATCTACCTGCTCGGGGATACGCCCCGTCACGGACGCCATCCGGCGCGCCGACAGATAACAGAGAATAAAACCCATTGCCATGGACAGCCCATAGGACTGCACGGTAATGCCAAAAAGCGAAAAAAGTTCGGAATGCATAACCTCATAGTATACCAAAGCCCTGCCCATACCGCAAAAACTTTGCCGCAAAAACCGCCTCCACGCCCACTTTTCGTACTGTCAAATGCGTAATCACATCTTACACCAACACCCCGCTCTGATGAAGAAAAAATAGTTATAACACCTAGTTACATGAATGAAATACACCAATTAGCGCATTACCGACAAAAAGCCTCGTGGAAGGACGCACATTTCAATGAGCCCAATAGCGACAGCCACCCGCAATCGTTCTTCGGCACAAAACGCCACCCTTGAGGTTACCCTCGCCCCAAGGTGTCTATAGGAGTATCGATGCGAAAGGCGAAAAAGCCGAGTTTATGCACGTTTAAGGCGTTTTTTGCAACCCGCAGATATACTCCTACAGCCCCCAAGGACAAGCTTCCGAGTTTCGATTCTCCACCCAATTATGCTATACTATCGTCGTCAAAGCCCTTTAAAGGAATTCCATCATGGAGCAGGCACTTACCTTTGCATGGACCAACTTCGTCCGGCTGTTCTTCCTCTTCTGTCCGTTCTTCGTACTAAACATGTTCCTATCGCTGACCGAAGGCGGCACGCCAGACGAAAAGCACGATGTGGCCATCCGCGTAACCTGCTTCGTCGCAGCCGTAGGTGCCGTCGTCTATTTTGCTGGCAACGGGTTTCTAAACCTCTTTGGCCTCAACATCGAAGGCTTCCGCATCGGCACCGGCATCCTGCTATTGATCCTTGCCAAAGACCTAGCCCTCGGTTCCGATACGCCGACAGCAAAAACCAAACCGAAAAACATCCGTGATATCGTTATCGTCCCCCTGGGCATCCCCATCATCATGGGGCCGGCCTGCATCTCCCCAATTATCATCATCGGCGCGGACGCGATGTCCAACCCTGATATGAGCTGGTTCACCGTCATCTTCGGCTTCTGCGGCTTCCTTCTCGCCATGGCAAGCTTGGGCACCATTCTCTACTTCTCGGACACCCTCGAACGTATCTTCTCAAAGGGCATCATCCGCATCTTCTCCAAGCTATCAGGCATCATCCTGATTGCCATGGCCGCCAACATGATTGCGCAAGGCTTCTTCACCTATCTGGACAACTCATCGGTCGGTGCTAAGCTGCTTGAGGCACTCACCCGATGAAACCAGTTATTTTGAATGTAGCCGGCACCCCCTGGACACTCTCCGAAGGCGAATGCTGGGTCATCACGGGCCCCATGGGTTGCGGCAAATCCACCCTCGGCGCACGCCTGAGTGCTCAACTTCGGGAGGATGCTGCCCTCGTCTCCTTCAGTGGGCAGGCTGCCTCAGCAGGTTCGGATTGGGCCGCAGCCAGGTTTCATTCCTTCGTGGAATACAACTTCATCACCGTGCGTCAAGCTCTAACCTTCGAGCGCATCAACGGCATCAATCCCTTCGAAGTACGCCCGCCCGAAACAGAACGCCGTGCAGCCTTCGATACCCTCCGCCAGGATGTCGTCGCCATCCTCCAACTCGAATCACTGATGACACAGTGGACTGGCTCACTCTCCAATGGCGAACAACGCCGACTCATGCTCGCCTGCGCCATCCTAAAACAGACGCCAGTCCTCATTCTGGATGATCCCTTTGCAGGCCTCGACACCGCGATGCAAGACACCTTCCGTGCCGCACTGGCTCGTCTCGCCGAAGCTGGACGCACTCTAGTGCTCATGCTCCGAAACGAAGACGAGATTCCGTCCTGTGCCAATCGCCGTCTTATGCTCAGCGCGAACCGCACCATTATCTCGCAAGGGACCTTCCGCCCCTGCTCCGTCCGAAACAGCCCCCTGCCCAACTTCACGAACCCGCCGCCACTGAATACCCCCGAAGTCTTCACCCTACGCAATTTAACCTTCGGCTTCAACGGCACCAGACTCTTCAATCGTCTAAACTGGACCGTTCATGCAGGCGAACACTGGCTCCTAGTCGGTCCCAACGGTTCGGGCAAAACCACCCTGCTCTCACTCATCCGAGGCGACAATCCGATGATGTACGCCATCAATCTGACCCTCTTCGGACAAAAGCCCGGCCCCGGTGTCCCGTTGTGGAGTTTCCGTTCACGCATGGCCCTTGTCTCCCCCGAAGAACAAGCTGGCATCGACCTCTCCCGCACCGTCATGCAGAGCGCCTGCTCCGGACTCTTCGATCGAGAAGGGAGCCGACTCACCCCCACCCCGGCCCAACGTCACCGCGCCGAAGACCTACTGAAAGAACTCGGTCTCTACGAACACCGCAACGACACCCTAGCCACCCTCTCCGCTGGCATGATTCGCCTAGTCCTCGTCGTCCGGGCCCTGCTACCCAATCCCGACCTACTCCTACTCGACGAACTCTGCATGAACCTCGAGCGCGCCGAGTGCGATCTCCTGCTCCGCCATCTGACCACCCTTCTCGATGCCACCCCTGGCATGGCTGTCGTCTGCATCGCCCACCGCGCCGACCACATCCCCACTGGCTTCGACCGCATGCTGCGGCTTCGCTGTGAATAATAAACAGTTTAGAAAACTACCGCTGCACTGCGTTTTCTAAAAGCCTGTAAGAGTATAGCTGTGACAGGCGAAAAAGTGAAAGAAGTGGAAAGAATCAAGGATTTTGAAGGGGTGCGATGGCCCCTGCATGACTGAAAAAGCCAAAGTTCATGCACATTTAAGGCGCTTTTTGCAGCCCGTAGATATCCTCCAACTGGCTTCTGGAATGCCAGAGACATCTGTTGCAGAACACAAGGCCTTCGCGCTTTTAAGCGGGCATTACAGGTAGCTCAAAGAAATCGCTCCCCTTCGGGGCCCCGAGGGCACGCGACTCCATTCGACAGGTCCTGCAAGGCTTTAAGAGAGCCGTGTAGCGGTAGTCACCCGCAACTATTCACTGTTCACTTGAGCAAAGCGAGCACGGGGTTTCGCTACAATGACGCGATGATCACCGCGCATCGCATATCGAGCGGCGCAGCCGCCCCGCATGACATTACCATCCAGGCATAGCCCGACGTTCATCTGCCGAACAAAAAAGGCCCGCAGGAAATCTGCGGACCTTTTTTGTGTGAGCTTGGACGTAATTATTCTTCGATGACCACGCGGAAGCCGACATTATAGGGACGCATCCAAACGGGATAGGCCCAACGCCAAGAGGACGTGGCGCGGATCTGGCGGTCATGCCAGCTACCGCCGCGTACAACGTTCTTTCCGGCATCGAAGGCTTCCGAACCAGGGCCGCCGGGATAGGCGGTGAAAGGAGAGGAGGTCCATTCGGCGACATTTCCGTGCATGTCGTACAGGCCGAAGGCGTTGGGCTTATAGGATCCGACCTTAGCCAGGTGCAGCACACCGTCGTTCACACGGGGATCCTTCTTCTCGAAGTCCCAGTACTGGTCGGGATTGCGCAGAGGCTGCGGGTCGACGCCGACAACGGCGAGCTTCTTCATCTGGATGTCGGCAAGGTTGGCGTGAGAACCGAAGTTGTCGTTAATGCCGCCGTAGTTCATGGGCGTGGCCGAGCCGGCACGGCAGGCGTATTCCCATTCGATTTCGGTGGGCAGACGGACGGTCTTGCCAGACTTCTCGGAGAGCCACTTACAGAAGGCAACGGCCTTGTTGTAGCTGACGCGGATGGCTGGGAAGGCATCGTTGTTCACGAAGTAGCCGCGGCGGACCTGATCCTTGTAATGCATGTCGTAGACGCCGTTTTCGAATTCAGCATCGAACTGCTTCATCATACCCATGGTGACTTCGGTGGTGCCCATATAGAAGGGTTTATCCACGGTGGCCTTGTGGGCAGGCATTTCGGCGGGGGTTTCGCAGTTAGAGCCCATGACGAAGGCACCGGCAGGAATTTCGACTGCGGTAATCGTATGGCCGCCACCGACATCAACGGTCACAGTCTTGCCAGAGCGGGCCTTGGCGCCATCGAAGGGCCAGCCAGCCACGGTCGGGATTTCTCCAGCCTTAGGTGCGCACTTGGGGGCTTCAAACTTCACGGTGCCGGGCTTATAGGGGTTGACGATGACTTCGGGGTCGACATCAAGATTTGCCGTGCGCTTGCCGTATTCCTGACGGAGGGCCATCATATCGCGACGGGCGCCACGCTCAGTCCAGGTGCCATAATAAGGCACGTTGAGGTCAATCCAAGTCTGCAGGCGATCCCACTCTTCCTTGTCAAGCTTCACGCCGTGGTGACCTTTCTTGAGCATATGCACCAGTTCGGACGTAGAGGTGTGGAACTCAAGCGGTGTCAGCACATGGTAGTCACCTTCGGGTCCATTGCGGCGCACATAGGGGTGCAGATCGATGTAGGACTGCGAGAAGCTGTTCCAGCGCTGAGGCAGGTAGGAGAGATTGGGGACGGACTGGCCCATGGCGTTCTTCATGGGATTCTTACCATTATGGCAGCCAGCGCACTTACGGTCAAGGACAGGCTGAACTTCACGATCGAAGGACCAGCCACGGGCAGGACCGTACCAGGGAGTAATCTTCTGAGGCGGTTTGCGAGAAGCAGCAGGGAAGGAGCCAGTAGGAGGCACCATATTCTGGCTTTCGTGGCAACCAATGCAGGAGACCGTTTCGCCAGGCATACCGACGAGCCAGCTACGCATCATCTGAAGCGCGTTGCCATCTTCGTCCAGAGGCTGGATTGCGAGCGGAGTGTTGGCAGGAAACTCGAACATGCAAGAGCCGTCGGGTTCAACATCCACAGTACCGTGCAGCACGCGAACATCCCACGGGCCTTCCATGCCGATGGCGTAGTGACCGCCAGCCATGCGGGGGGCATAGATGTAATTGAAGACGCGAAGCTTCTTCACACCGCCGCGGGGCACACCTTCCAGCGTCTTCTGACCGACATAAACATCGGACATATAGACATTGCAGGTCTTCTTGTTGAGATTAACACGGTCGGGGCGAGCGACAGGGCGCTTGGTAGCACGAATCGGAATGGGCTCGTAGAGGCTACCGTCATTGCACTCCCAGAGGGTCATGACGTTGTCGTAGGTATCGACAAGCACCAGCTTGAAACCAGTACCAGGATATTCCATCGCGCAGAGAACGAGATCTTCGCTGAGAGCGCGGGGGTGAAGGAAGTAGAAAGGCTTACCATTGACAAGCTGGTCCTTGGTGATATTTTCGATAGGTTTGCCGCGGAAGGGGAACTTATGGACAGCGCCCTGAGTTTCGTGGCGCCCCTTGGTAACATCGAACTTCACGAGCTCACCCTTGCGGGCTTCACCATGGTGACCAGACACAATGCCGACAAAACGCTTGGTGGTGCCGGGAATGTGCTGATGGAAGAAGATTGAGTTCGGCCAGTAGCTGTTGGAACCATAGTATTCCTTCTGGTCGGTGCCGTCGGGATTCATCGTCATCATCACACGCGAGAAGTAGTGTGCGGAGTCGGTGTATTCCCAGCGGAGATAGTGTACGCGACCATCGGGATAGACCTCCGGGTTCCAGTTGTTATCCTGGTCGAAAGTCAAACGGCGGGAGCTCTTACGATCCTTAGCGATGAGGTGCAGATTACCCACGAAGTCGCCACCGTTCACACAAGGCACGCCCTGGAAACCAATGGAGGCCACGGAGATAATGCGACCATCGGGCAGATAGCAGCCATCATAGTAGTCAACCTGCGGATTAGAATCTTCAAAGGCCTTGTGCCAGGTGCCCTTCGGGTCGTTCAGATTGAATTCGTACAGCCCCCAGGGGCCACCGTTTTCTTCACCAGAAGACAGAAGCATACGGGAGGCATCCCAGTCGAGGCAAAGATCGCCGAGGAAGGCTGAAGAACGAAGAAGCTCGGTCGCCTTGCCTCCTTTGGCATCATCCTGGCAGAGCGGACCACGCATGAGAGCGTTGTTATAACCGCGCAGAGTGCTGTTCGTATTTCCCTGCCAAGCGCTATTACCGGTCCAGTTAGCAAAGAGGCCCTGCTTGGTTCCGTTTTGACGCTTAATGAAGAGAATTTCCTTAAAGTCAATGGCTGGATGGCGCAGAAGCACAAGCTTCTGGAGCTCGCGATAACGGTCGGCCTGGTCCACCGTCACTTCGCCATCTTCCATCGCCTGGGCAATCTCAGCGATATCCTTCAGCAGCTTCTCGCGGTCAGTGTAGACTTCCGGATAAAGATCTGCATAAGCATTAAGGGCATTCGTCAGAGCCTTGGGATTCATCTGCGCAATCATAGCTGCGACGCGGGCCTGTTCGGCAAGTTCCTCAAAGGTCAACAGACGAGTGCCAGAGCGAAGCCCCATGCCTTTTTCGGAAACATTGAATTCGTTGCGGCGTTCCGCGCGGCCGTGCGCCTTATACCACACAATATTGCGGTTCTTGTCCGCCAGCGTCACACGGGCACCGTTCAGACGGTGACCAAAGCCATCGCCGCGATTCCATAGGACCACCTTGTCCACAGGCACTTCGGCACCGAGGTCGAGTTCCCACGTGGGATTGGGCTGGTCTTCGAGGGTGTGGGTAATCGAATTGCTACCATAACCATCGGACGTATTGCCGTCAATGGCGCGAGAAGCCACGCCGTCCCAAGCGGTCGTCGACTGCACCGCCTTACCCTTTCGGGCAACATTATTGCCCTGGGAGAAAACTTCCACTTCCGACAGCGACAGCGTGGCAGCCTTAGCGGGAATATCCACGACCACATAGCGGGCCGTCACAGGGCCACTCTTGGCGGGCGCATTGAGGCGAGCCTCAGTCTCTTCGATGGTCGGCATACGGGTGCCGCGATTCGGGCCCATGGGCTTGCAAGTATCAAAGGCATTGGTACGCTCAGCACGAGCGCGGGTGCCGCGCCAAATGATGTTACGATTAACATCGGACAGCGTCACGCGCACACCGTTCAGACGATGGGTCAACCCTTCACCGCGGTTCCACAACACAATCTTATCCACGGGGTATTCGGCACCGAGGTCGAGTTCCCACGTCGGCAATGGAACGTTTTCGGCCGTGTGGGTGATAGATTTGCTACCATACGCATCGGACGTATTGCCATCGATGGCGCGGGCGGCGTTGCCTTCCCACATGGTAGACGACTGGATTGCTTTTCCGTTGCGCGCGACATTCTTGCCGGCCGAAAAAACTTCCACTTCCGACAGCGACAGCGTCGCGCTGTCCTGCGGGATATCAACCGTCACATAACGTGCGGTCACGGCAGCTGCCGACGGAAACGCCAATAGCGCCCCGGCCATACAGCCGAACAGTGCTCTGAGATTCATACAATATCTCCTTGCTTGATTCCGGAATAAATCTCCAGATTCCCGTCCATCGCGTCCGGCCTCCGAAAGAACTCCCGAAAATATCAACAGTTGAAGTGTCGACCACTTACAGTAGTCCACACCTCGTGTATGATTTAAACAGTATCACACCTGTTTGGCAACTTCAATGTGTAAGTTTCGGACACATTTTACGTTCCGTACCACGGACACGATAAGACAATCCCTCCGAAACTTTGAACCGTTTTTATATTATATATTTATTTTCAAAAACATAAGGTATATATTAAGCAAAACATCCAATCATTTCCAAGCACAAATAAAAATACGTACCGGGCACCAAAAACCGATAGTAATCCCATCGTGCAAAGATTCTGCGTTCACTGCGGGCATTTTCACAGAACTGTCTACTATTGTATACAGGCCGCGATGGTTGGTTATCATTCATCCCTTTTTCGGAAAACCGCAGTCTCCGAACTTTTCAAACGGGTCTGGTCATGCTATACTTACATCCGTACAACGTATTCCGAACCAAAGAAGTCCCATCACAACGGCGAAGCCCATGACTATCAGTGACGAACTCAAAGCGCAGATTGACAGCCAGTATCGTGAATTTCGCGACCGGCTACTGTTGCTTGCCGATCGCTATATCAACGATGCCCTGCGCAAACGCTGCGAACCCGAAGACATCCTTCAGGATACCATTGCCACCGCTCTCGCAAAACCGGAATATTTCACCTCGCATCCGGAAGTGCCGCCCTTCTTTAAGTGGCGCACCCTGCTCTTTCATACCATCTCCGACACCGAGCGCGCCCATCTACAGTGCCGAAAGCGTAATGCAGACTGCGAGATTCCCTTCTCGCAGGTCTTCGGCAACTCCACGCCGAACACCGATTTGCTGGACCGCCTGCAAAAATCGGTCTCAAACCCGCGTTCCAAAATCGAACAGCTCGAGCGCGCTGAGCTGCTAATGCGTAGCATTGCTGGGCTTTCGGACGAAGAGCAACACGTCATCACCCTGCGCCAGTTTGACCGATGCACAGCCCCGGAGTGCGCCGAACTCCTCGGCATGACCCTAAAACAGGTCAACGCCTGTCATATCCGTGCGCTCCGCCATCTGCGCAAAGCGCTCGCTGACTGTTCGGGATTTCAGATGTGACCCCTGATACGGATTCGCCAACTGATTCCCCCGTGGACGATTTGATTTGCGGGTATCTTGATGCGTACCGTGCCGGCACCGCTCCCTCTATTGCCGACTTTGCTGCCGCCTATCCCGATTTACGCGAAGAGCTCGAAAGTCTGCTGCCGCTAATGCTCGGCATCGAAGATATGCCGCCCCCCGACAAAGTGCAACTGCAGCCGGAGCACTGCATTACACTGCCAACCACCATCGATGGCGAATTTCGCCTGGAGCGTCTCATCGGCAGCGGCGGCATGGGGGCCGTCTACGCCGCCGTCCAGATATCACTAAATCGCCCCTGCGCCGTCAAAATCCTGACCGGTACGCTGAATGTCAGCAAGGAGGAGCGACGCCGCTTCAGGCGTGAATCTGAGCTCATTGCCCATCTAAACCACCCCCACATCGTCAATGTCCTAAGCGCGGGCACCTATGAGGGGCTCAGCTATTACGCCATGGACCTGATGGAAGGTCCGCCCCTACAAGAATGCAGCACCTCGCCCCGTGCCGTAGCCAGTATCGGCCTCCAGATTGCGCGGGCGCTAGCCTATGCCCATGGATACGGAATTATACACTGCGATGTCAAACCATCCAACATACTCACCGCCGCCGATGGAACAGTCCGCCTGAGCGATTTCGGTCTGTCGCGTACCCGTGACGACACCACAACGGACAGCGGCGGCACGTTGCGCTACATGTCACCGGAACGACTCAACAAAGAACCCGCCTCCGAAGCCTCCGACCAATATGCGCTAGGCATCTCCCTGCGGGAACTGCTAGGCGACCCATTACTATCTAACCTCCCGCCAGCCAAGCTCCGAGAAACCGTCTGCAGCGGTCCGCTACCACCACCCAAACACTGTCCGCCTGACCTGGCGGCCATCCTATCCCGGCTGACAGCCTTCGATATCCGACATCGATACACCACGATGTCCGAAGCGGCTAAAGATTTGCAGTATTTTCTGGACTACCGCCCTGTATCCGCGCGACATGCTCCGCTGGCCCGGCGGCTAATGCTATGGGCCCGACGCAAGCCGATTGCAGCGGCAGCCTCCGCTCTAGCGGGTTTCTGTGTAACCGTCACCGTTCTGTCGCTGACTGTCAGCTATACAAAGACCGTCGAAGCCCGCCGCCGGGCGGAACACAATGCCGAAGTGGCCAACCAAACCCTGGTACGTGTACTCTCCCATGCTAGCACCGCCCTGCCCTCAAAGGCAGGCACCCGACTCCTGAACGACTTGCTGCCTTATTACGGAGAAATGGCCGAACGCCGGGCGCTATCGGGCAAACTATTACGCGATGTTTACGCCGCCATCGGTACCGCTGCCAGACGCAGCGGACGCTTTACGCTATCCGAGGAAATGTCAGACTGCCTCTTTACACTCGAGCCTTCGGCCGAATCATCCGACCGCTGCGCGGAAACACTGTACAGCGCAGACAAAACCCCACAGGCCCGCGCCGCGGACTTAAGGACGGTCCATCTTTGCAACCACACCTCATCGCCCCACGAGCGACTGATTGCGCTCAAGGCACGACTCCGCCTCGGAGCTGAAACCCCCGATGCGTGCCGACAGACCGCAGCACTTATCCAGCAACTGGCCAACGAAATCCCCGACAATCCCGATTTCCTTCTTCAGCTAGCCTTCGCCCTGCTCACCCGACCCGAAACCGTGGATACGGCCCTGTGGCCGGACCCGCAACAGACCCCCGTCGGCAATGCCCTGCGTCTTTTCCGCCAGCTAACAGCCGATGCCCACACGCCCAAATACGGCACTGCACTGCTGCGCGAAGCCACTCGCTGCCTCTTCGCCCCGCCGCCCGGCAGCGATGCCGACCTGCAGGAACTGATACGCGCCGCCCTGGCCGAATCTGGACGCCTACTCGGACGTTGGCTCGGTGATGCCGAAGTCGCCCACGCCGTCACCCGATTCTGGGCCGCCTACAGCCGAACTCTCCGAAACAGCGGCAAAGACAAAGCTTTCCGAAATTTCACCGAACGGCTGTACGGTACGCTGGATGTACTTTTTTACAATGTCGAGACACCAGACGAAACCCGAGACTTTCTGCTAGGACTTCTGCTCAGCCGCATCAAACAAGCCTGCGATGACCAAAATGCACTAGAAGTATACCGACGCAAAATGCAACTGGACGAAAAGCTCTCCGTCTACAACAGTGCCGCAGCGGACGATATCCGCCGTCAAGCCGAAGCCCTGCTCCACAGCCATCCCTTTACTGTCGATACCCTCAATGCGCCGCTCAGCCAGGGCTCCGATGTTGGCTTTGACTGCAGTTACTTCATTCCGACGACACCGGATACCGTCACCTCCACGCCAGACGACACCAACCCTCCATTCCTGCGCAAAGAACCCTCGCCCGACGACTGGCAGCCACTCCCGCCACCACCGACACAATAGGGACTTCGCAGCGCCCACATACAAAGCCTCCACCAGCGGAACATACATCGCCGACCGGGGGAGACGCAACTGGCGTAAGTTCTTTAAGACTCGCCGTCAAGCAGCGCAAAGATCCCACACAAAAATCTCACGCGAAAACTTTTAGGAAAGAGCCGTGTGGCTGCAGCCGCACGGACCTATTCCTCATTGGCTTGTATTTATTTCTCTATTTCCTGCAGCTCCTCCGCGCCATGCGCCTTCCTGCCAGCCCAGCTCATCTGATGGGCTGCACCCATCATAATGCGAGCATCGGGTTCGGTTTTGACACCGCGCGAGAAAATGCGTTGAAAGCCCTGCATCATGTGGTTGGCTTTCTGCTCGTCCATAAAGCCGATATCGAGCATAGCATGGCGCCACTTGTCGTTCAGGGCGTTTTTGGTAGCCTGACTGGCCAGTGAAACCGCTTCTTCCACTGGGCTCACATAAGTTCCGGTGGCGGTATACAGCTCATACGCCACAATAAGCAGCGCTTGGGAGAGGTTTAAGCTCTGATAAGCCTCGTCTACTGGAATGCGGATGAGGTGAGTGCACTGGGCGATTTCGTCGTTGTGCAACCCCTGATCTTCGCGTCCGAACACGATAGCAACAGGGGCATTGGCCGCAATGCGGAGAATTTCGGGCATTAGTACGCGGGGTGTCTGAACCGTAGCTCGATAGAGACCGCCCCGGGCGGTGGTCCCGACAACGGCGGCACAGTCGGCTACCGCAGACTGAAGATCTGCCGTTTCCGTTCGCGCCTCCATGATGTCTTTGGCATGCACGGCCATCCGGTAGCCGTCCTCCCAGTCCGGGTCTGTAATCCGGGGGCCAGCAAGAACCAGTTTCCGCAGCCCCATATTGGCCATGGCGCGGCAGACACTACCGACATTGCCACTGTAAAGAGTTCCAACCAAAACGATGCGAATATTATCCAATGGATTCATGTCAAAAGGTTTCCGTAACGTAAAAGATTCAGGGGCAGAGGGTTCGAGCGAGACCAGCGATAGCCTTGGGCCAGCCTTTAAGGTCAGCTGCGGCAATGGATTCCTCGTAAGAATGATTGCCGCGCGTTGGCAAGAGCAGCGGGACGGTCGGCGTGGGGACACCTTGGGTTGGGAAGGCCCGCGCATCGGTACCGGAGTAGTTGTACACTTCAAACTGAAGCCCAGGAATGTCCGCCTGCAGCCGATTGCGTAGAGCGGGCGACAGCAATACCGAAGCATCGCAGAGAGTCACAACGGGTCCCTGCCCCATGCGGACCTGCTGATCTTCGTTTTCATAGGTGACATCAAGCACGATTACCGCATCAGCCGACACGTTGTGCGCCAGCACGGCGGCACCAAAGCCGTTAACCTCTTCCATCGCCGTCGCAGCCACAATAACATTGTATTCACGCAACAACGAGGCGTACTTCGCATGCCAGTCAGCCACCAACGCACAGGCGATGCGATTGTCCAGAAATGGCGAATACACCGTTCCGTCCTCTTCGCGCCAGTTAAAAGCCCAGCAGAGGCGATCCCCTGGCTTCACGGAAGGAACTGGTTCGGGAAGGGTGACCTTCAGGGGCATAGCGCGGCGCCATTCGTCCAGATTTTCAGGCGCATGCAACCGGGCGGGGAAGCGGCCTGCGGTGGTCTTGAGGCAGAGATTGCGATCTTCGTCTGGCGAGATGCCTCCGAGCACAAGGACCTTCAGCTCCGTGGGAGAGACAACGGAGGCCACGATGAAGCCAGGGCTATCGGCGTGGGCTACCAGCAGGATGGTGGAGGCTTTTTTGCGTTCGGCGGGTTCCGCGACCACGGCATAGGTGCCGAGGCGGCGGGTATCGAGTCCAGCCGCCTTCCAATCGTCCGTCAAGCGGTCAAAGACTTCCCCCTCGTCACCGGGGGTAGCATGGAGAGAGCAATAGGTTTTGAGCGTTTTCATTCGGGGGAATTCTCCACAGGAAAGGGCAATTCATCGGGCGCAGACCGCGGAAAGCGGGCCGAGGCCGCGGGACCTTCCGCCGTACGGCGGACATCCCTCGGCGTCCGGGAAGGGCGCCCCTTAGCAAATTCGGGAATATTATAAGATTCCATGCGGCGCAAGTGGTCGGAAGGTTCCAGCTGCGGCAGCAGGAAAGGCTTCGTAAAGTGGCCCGTTTCCGCGTCAAAATGCGTGAAATAAGGCCGCGTATAGGCACCATCATCTCGACGCGAGGAAAAAACCATCCAAGTACCGTCGGATGAAAAACTATGATAGCTCTCCGCCTCAGACGAGTTAATCTCCGTCAACGGACGGATACTATTCTTCTTCAGGTCGAGCATCCAGAGGTCAGATTGACGGTGCCAGACATGGAAGACGCCCTGCGGACCGAGGGAAAAGACCAGCCAGCGTCCGTCTGGGGACACGCGAGGCAACGTAACCGAACGCTTCGATGAGGCGGCATCCAGAATCATACGCGGCTTAGAAAATCGGCGTGTTGCACGGTCAAAGCGACGCTCCACTAGGTTGTAACAGAGATTGGTGTAGCCGCCGATGGCCTGAAGTGTCCGCTCCTTCGAGTCTTCAGGCATCTTTCCGAATCCTGGCTCCGCCACCACGGAATAGAGGGTGTTACCATCTGGGCTCCATGCGGGGAAGCAGTCGAATAACCCCTCGGAGAGCTCTACTGGCAGAGCTTCGTTTGTGTCCAAATCGTAAAGCATCATATCGCTCCGCCCATCCAGCACTTCGATTTTATCCGGATTGGCGAAGTAAAAAACCTGGCGCGTCTCATTGACCGAAAAGGCGATAAACCGCCCCTCGGGATGCCAAGCAGGATAGACGCCAGCACCGAAAAAGGGACCGCCCTTCAGATTAGTCTTACGTCCAGCATCATCTTTCCCTCGGAAAATAACCGTTCCTGGATCCGATGCGCGCAGATGAAAGAGCGAGGCATCAGGATTGTAATTATGAAAGGTATGGCAGTTGACACACTGCTTGGAGGAACTCTGATAATTGGTATAGAAGGGACGCTCTTCGAAGCAGGTTAAATCACGCCACCAGATGCCAATGCGGTTGTAATTTTCGTAACTTGGCGGAATCAGACGGTAAGACAGCACTGGATCGATTGGCGTATTGACAATAGTATTCGTGGCGGAAAAGACCCGATTTCCATTCTCCGTGACCGTTATGGTGTAGGCGGTGTCATCCAATAGATGCCGCCAGAAGCGTTCCCCCACGCGCACTGCGCGCCCAAATGTCTCGGAGACCCCTTTTGTATTGCCGAGGGTCACGGCAATCTTTCCCTGTCCACCCCGAACGTCAAAATTGAGCGGCGCAATATTAGGCGGCACGGCGATACCAGCGTAATCGGGGTACAGGCTCACTGGCGCCGCCGTCAATGCGGCGGCGGAAACAAGAGCAACTACAACGGGAGCGATACGCATCCGTCCGCCCACCTGCAGTTACTTCTGCCAGCGCACATAGGCACCGGAGGGCAGCGCAAAGACATCGGGTGCCCCACGCAGGCACATCTCCCCCGCGGAAAAGGTCCCGCCAAGACCGCGCAGGGCCTGAACAAGAATATTTTCCAGCACAATTGGCGTGTGCCCGGGGGTATGGGCGCTCAACAACATGAAAAGCGGATTGTCGCTCAGCAGCGACCGGCAGAGGCGGAGCGTTTCCGTCAAATCGCGTTCGATTTTGTAGGTTTCACCGTTACCGCCACGCCCATAGGTGGGCGGATCGAGGATGATACCATCGTAGCGCCGTCCGCGGCGAACCTCACGATTCATAAATTTGTGCACATCGTCTACAATCCAGCGGATAGGATGATTTTCCAATCCGTTAAGCGCCGCATTGCCGCGTGCCCACTGCACCATTCCCTTGGACGCATCCACATGGCAGACCTCCGCGCCGCCGTGGGCTGGTGCCAGTGTGGAACCACCGGAATAGGCAAAGAGATTCAATACACGCACCGTTCGCCCGCCTTTGGAAGCATTTCGGACGGTCTCCTTAATCCAGGCCCATTGCTCCCGCTGTTCGGGGAAAATACCCAGATGGCCAAAATCAGTACCAGACAGACGGAACCGACTGCCGTCCACATCGATAGACCACTCTTTGGGAAGTCGATTGCGTCCGTGCCAATGATTGCCGTCTTCGCGATCAAACGTAGCATCGGCCTCTTTCCAACGCTTGGGAAACTGCGGCTGCCAAACCGCCTGCGCACAGGGGCGGGCCAGAGTCAGATCGCCGAAGCGTTCGAGTTTGTTGCCGTTGCCGCTGTCAAGGAGTTCGTAGCCGTTCATAAAATTCGTCCGTCTAAATCGTGAAAAAAGGAAAAACAAGAGATAAAGAGTAATGGAATCTGAGCGCTCAGTCAAGCATTTTCAGCAGATGTGCTGCTGCGTCGGCCTCCGCACGGCGCCGGGTGCGCCCCGTACCCTCCGCCGTTCGGCCGGCGAGCGCGGCAGAACAGCGGAAACGGGGCGCATGGGAAGGCCCCTCGCTGGCAATCAGTGCATAGACTGGTTCCTCGCCATAAGCCTTCTGCCCCAGCTGCTGCAATTCACCTTTGGGATTATCCGACACCCCAGTACAATGTGCCACCGACTGCCAGTCTTCTTCCTTAAACAACGTATCAGTCAGTATATTGGCCGCAGCATAGCCGCCATCTAAAAATGCGGCACCAACAACGGCTTCCACCGCATCGGTCAATGCCTTCTCGGGCCAGGTCAGCCCTGGGTTAGCCGTCTTCAGTAGACTGCGCAGTCCCTTCGGCCCCAACCGATCCGACCGCTTCAGTAGCGCATCCCCAGAAACCAGATGCATGCGCATATCGGTCAACACGCCTTCGTCCGCCTTGGGATAGCGGGCATAGAGACGTTCGGAAACCAGCAACTGGAGGACGGCATCGCCGAGAAACTCCAGTCGCTGATTATCGGCCCCTGGCCGGGTCGACGCAGGAACCGTCAGGGCCTCAGCCAGCAGTGTCGGATTGTGGAAGCTGTAGTGCAGTCCGCTCACTTCTTCTGAACCACAGAGGTTGCGAGCTTCAGCACGGACGCAATATCGGTGAGGTTCGAGGGCAACACCATCGCGGTACCTTCCTTGGCCAGTTTGCCGAATTCCGTCAGATACTGTTCCGCCAGGCGCAGGTTCACGGCCTCAACACCGCCGTCGTTGGCACTGATGGACTTAGCAATTGCCGCCAGGCCCTCGGCTGTAGCCTGGGCAACCAGCTGGATTTCCTGAGCGCGGCCTTCGGCCTCGTTTACACGGCGCATGCGCTCGCCCTCGGATTTCGCGATAGCTTCCTGCTTTTCGCCATCGGCGCGGTTGATACGAGCCTGACGTTCACCCTCGGATTCGGCAATCATAGCACGCTTTTCTCGCTCAGCACGCATCTGCTTTTCCATGGCATCGCGAATAGTCTGCGGCGGAGTGATGGATTTGATTTCGTAGCGGGTGACCTTGATACCCCAGGGATCCGAAGCCTTGTCCACCGCACCGCAGATGGCAGCATTGATGGAATCGCGCACCTCGAAAATCTGATCGAGGTCGAGCTTGCCGATTTCAGAACGCATCGTGGTCTGCGCCAGCTGAGTAGAGGCCCACAAATAATTGTCAATACCGTAAGAGGCCTTGACCGGATCCATCACCTGAAGATAAAGAATACCGTCCACATCCACCGTGATATTATCCTTGGTAATGCACTGCTGTGGCGGCACATCGATGGGTGTCTCCTTCAACGTACGCTTGTAGGCCACGCGGTCGAGAAAGGGAACCAGAATGTGAAAACCCGCTTCCAGTGTGGATGCATACTTACCAAGGCGCTCAACAATGTACGCGGAACGCTGCGGAACCACCACAGCGGTCTTCAGAAGCACAACAATAATGGCAATGGCAATCACTGCCGCAATAATCAGTCCAGGCATAAAAACTCCGTTATGGAATGCTAAAAAGGAACAAAACAGGGGTGGGCAATGCCCACACTGACTCCGAAGGGGAATCAGTCGGCGGGTTCGACCGTGAGGGTAATATTGTCACGGGCAGTCACGCGGACCGCGGTCCCGGCAGAGATTGGGCGATTGGAGACGGCTTTCCAATCGGAACCGTGCACTTCGACGCGGCCAGCGACTGGCGGTTCGATGGCCTGAGAAAGTACACCAGTGGCCCCAACTAGACCATCGTCATCCGCATCCTCTTTTTCTCGGACCGTCCGACCACGGAAGAAATCGCGGAAAATCACGCGGCTCAGTACCAGCGTTGCCACGGAGGCCACAGCAAAGACCGCAATCTGAAGGGCAAGCGATGCACCAGGCACTAGCCAAGCTACCGCAGCGGCCGCCATCGCACCGAGCCCGAAGAAGAAAATGATGAATCCTGGCACAGCCATTTCTGCGAATAAAAACAGAATGCCGAGGATAAACCATACGACAGCCATCGAGACAGACCATACTTCCATACCAAATCCTCCTTAACTCATAACTGCGTATCGCAGTCGCTTATCATGGCACTTTAACCTGAAAAACGAATATCGATGACTTTTGAACAATGAGTTTCAATCCAGAAGTCCAACACGTTGCTATCGATGACAAAGGACTGCGAAAAAGAGTGTCTTTTAAGAAGGGCCTTGCGGCAGGAGCCGCCCGCAATCATTCATCGTTCGTCAGCGCGAAGCGCCCTTAATGACCGAGGCGGATATCACCAGAAGCAAGCGCCTCACGGTATTCTGCAACGGTGCGGGCAATGCCCTCTTCGAGCCCGATTTTAGGTTCCCAGCCCTTGGATCGGAGCAGCGAAGAATCGCACAGCTTGCGGGGGGTGCCGTCAGGCTTGGTCGCATCCCAACGAATCTCCGAAGGGCAACCCGTTGCACGCTGAATCGTTTCAGCGAGCTGACGGATGGAAACCTCCCTGCCAGAGCCAACATTCATAAGGTCCGGCGGATTGTCGAGCTCCAGGGCGTAGAGACAAGCCTCAGCCAAGTCATCCACGTGCAAGAACTCACGCAGCGGCGTGCCAGTTCCCCAAAGATCGACATGGGCCGCGCCTTCAGTGCGGGCAGTTTCAAACTTACGAATCATCGTCGGCAACACGTGGCCACCAATAATATCGTAGTTGTCCCCAGTACCGTACAGATTAGTGGGCATCAGCGAGTGGTAGCAGACTCCGAATTCGCGACGATAGAACTCGCAAAGCTTCAATCCAGAAATCTTGGCCAACGCATAGCCCTCATTGGTCTTCTCGAGCGGACCGGTGAGCAGGGCATCTTCCGGAATCGGCTGAGGTGCCATACGAGGATAAATGCAGGAGGAGCCGAGGAACAGCAGACGTTTCACGCCGGCACGGTAGGCAGCATCAACCGTATTGGCGGCAATCATGATGTTTTTGTAAAGGAAGGTTCCGTTGGCCGCCGAATTGGCACCGATACCACCAACCTTGGCCGCAGCAATAACCGCCACATCCGGCCTGTTGGCCGCAAACCAAGCGCGGGTCGCCGCCTGGTCCGTCAAATCCAGCTCACGGTGCGTCGCCGTAAGAATCTTTTCGCAACCGCGGCGCTTCAGTGCGCGCACGACCGCAGAGCCCACCATGCCGCGATGCCCTGCAACAAAATAGGTCAGGTTCGTATCCATATTGTTTCCTTTTCCCGCAAACGCCGAAAACAAGATTTCCCTCGTTTTCGGCGCCGGCGGTCATTATTCGAATGCGGGGAAGATACCTTAGTCGTCGGCACGTTCAATACATTTGCCTTCGCGGGCAGCAGCAGCTTCCTGACGGGCAACCGCGAGATCTGCATCAACCATCATCTTCACGAGGCCCTTAAATGTCACCTTGGGTTCCCATCCGAGCACTTCGCGTGCCTTGGTGGGATCGCCGAGGAGCTGCTCCACTTCTGCGGGACGGTCATAACGAGTATCGTGTTCAACATACTCTTCCCAGTCCATATCGAGGTGGCTAAAGGTTTCCTTGCAGAAATCCGCCACGGAGTGCATTTCACCCGTCGCCAGCACGAAGTCATCGGGACGATCGTGCTGCAGGATGCGCCACATACCTTCCACGTAGTCACCGGCAAACCCCCAGTCGCGGCGGGCACTAACATTGCCGAGATAAAGCTTCTTTTGCATGCCTAGCTTGATACGGGCTGCGGCCATCGTAATCTTGCGGGTCACAAATGTCGGACCGCGACGCGGCGATTCATGGTTGAAGAGAATCCCATTCGACCCGAAGATATTGTAAGCTTCGCGGTAGTTGCGGACCGCCCAATAACCATAAAGCTTGGCCACTGCGTAAGGCGAACGAGGATAAAAAGGTGTCGTTTCGCGCTGGGGAACTTCCTGCACCTTACCGAAAAGTTCGGAGGTGGATGCCTGATAGAAACGTGTCTTCTTCTCCAAGCCGCACTGACGGATAGCCTCCAGCAGACGCATCACACCAAGCGCAACCACTTCGCCGGTGTAGTCTGGGACATCAAAGGACACACGCACATGACTCTGCGCCGCCAAATGATACACCTCATCGGGACGAATCTCGTACATCAGACGGCAAAGACTGCCAGCGTCAGTCACATCGCCATAGTGCAGATGCAGACGATTGCCGTCCACATGCGGATCCTGATAAAGGTGATCCAGACGCTGCGTGTTGAAGCTGGAACTGCGACGGATAAGCCCATGGACCTCATAACCCTTGGAAAGCAGCAGTTCGGTCAGATAAGAACCGTCCTGGCCGGTGATACCGGTAATGAAAGCGATTTTGCTCATGTATGCCTTTCTGAGGAGGATTGTATCCCTCCCTATAAAACTGTTGCCCATACTATAACACATTTCCGCACGTTATTCCTCATAATCGACAAGAAAAAGAAAGACGTGTGTCGCGCAACCGTGCAGACATTCAGTCCGTCCCGGTATTCAAAACGCAAATGCGCAGATGCGGAAGCAATGCGAGTTTTGCCTTACCGCCCCAACAACATCCTATCCCGCACGGTACACACCAGGCTGACATCGAGCCGCAGAACCAGAGCAAGACATCGCAAAACCATCTTGGCCGCCCCCTCCGACACCAAAGATAAACACATAACCTTAAAAAACTTTGCGAAAATCTGTCATAAGCACCCCTCTTCCAAGCGTTTCCTATTCCCTACTTTATAGACACAAACTTACACAAAAGGCTCTTGCAATAACGCCAATGATAATCATAATACTTGTAGAGATTGGCTACCATGCTATCAGAAGGGTAGCTACCTTACGATTAGAAGGCTAGCTACCATATTACCATGAAGGTAGCTAAGGTATCAAAGGAAAGCTGTCACAACAGCCAGACGATCCCCCCCATCGATTAAACGGAAGCGATTGCATCTTTAACGAAGCGTAACCTTGTAATAGACAACAACTACAATGTGTTATTGTCTTTGATTATCCATTCGCTACAATTTTTACTGAAGAGGCATCCTTTTTATGCATTTACGCTGCCGCCGTTGGCCAAAGCGCCCAGTCCCCATCCCGAATTGTGATAGAATAAAGGGAAAAAAGGAATCGTGATGAGACATGTTGGCATTTTGGGAGGGTCGTTTGACCCTATACATCGGGGGCATATCGCCCTAGCCCAGACGGCGCTGAACGCCTTTGGACTGGACTCCGTGCGTCTGATGCCTTGTGCCCAACAGGCACTAAAAGCACGAAAACCGACCCCAGCAGCGGACCGCTGTGCCATGCTTCGCCTAGCCATAGCTGGTGATTCCCGCCTGGAGCTCGACTGTCGCGAACTGAACCGCGGCGGGATTACCTATACTTACGATACATTGAAAGAGCTAAAGCAGGAAGAACCGACGACCCAGTTCTGGTTTATCATCGGTGCCGATTCGGCACAATCGTTCCCGAGATGGTACCGGGCCGATGAACTTCTCGATTTGTGCAATTTCATCGTTTTCGAGCGTCCAGGATGCCGTCTGAAAGCGGAAGGGACCGACCCCCGTCTGCTGCGTTACCGACTAGACGGACCGCTCGTGGACGTTTCGAGCACGGATATCCGGCGCGCAGTTGCGGAAAAACGCGATTTTCGGTATGCTATGGGGGTTTTGGAGGAACGCTACCTCGAAGGCCGCAGTCTCTATAAGAAGGAAGTTTAGACGAATGAACATTACCACTGAAGCGGTTGCGCTCGGCATTGCCCAGGCGCTCTATGACAAGCAGGCAGAGGATATCCGCGTGCTGGACGTACGCGGGGTTTCGACGGTGACGGATTACTGTGTGGTAGCCAGCGGCAACTCCGCGCCGCATCTGAAAGCATTGCAGAAGGTTGCACAGAGCTATCTGCGCGATTCGGACAATACGCATTACCGCCTGTCTGGCGAATCCGACAGCGGCTGGGTCCTGCTGGACGCCTTCACAGTCGTTACGCACATCTTTGCTCCCGAAGCACGGGAGTACTACGACATTGAATCCCTCTGGCAGGGCGCCAAAGAAATCCCCTTCGTTCCGACCACCAAATAAACCCCAATACACCATGAGCGAAAAAAATCTCCCCTGTTCCGAAGAGAAGCTACGCACCCTGTGCGCGCAGTATCCTACCCCCTTTCACATCTACGACGAAGCAGCCATCCGTGCCAATGCGCGCCGGCTAAAAAAAGCCTTCGCTTGGAATGCGGGCTTCCGTAACTTCTTTGCCGTTAAGGCTGCCCCGAACCCCTATCTGATGCGTATTCTTCAGGAAGAGGGCTTCGGCGCGGACTGCTCCTCTCTTCCAGAGCTCCTCCTCTCGGAAAAGGTCGGCATCGACGGCGCGGGTATCATGTTCACCTCCAACGACACCCCCGCAGAAGAGTTCGTAAAGGCCAAGGCCCTGGGAGCCAATATCAATCTCGACGACATCTCGCATATCCCCTTCCTGGAAGAGACCTGCGGTCTGCCCGAGTTGGTCTGCTTCCGCTATAATCCCGGCCCCCTCAAGGGTGGAAACGCCATCATCGGTAAGCCCGAGGAAGCTAAGTACGGCTTTACCCGCGACCAGCTCTTCGAGGGCTATAAGATGCTGAAGGAAAAAGGCGTGAAGCGCTTCGGCCTGCACACGATGGTTGCCTCCAACGAGCTCAATCCGCAGTACTTCATCGATACCGCCATCCTCCTCTTCGACCTCATTATCGAACTGAAGGAAAAGCTGGGTATCACCTTTGAATTCGTGAATCTTGGTGGCGGCATCGGCATCCCCTACCGTCCTGAGCAGAACGCCGTCGACCTCGAAGTTGTGGGCGAAGGCATCCGCAAGGCCTACGAAGAGCACCTGATTGCCAAGGGACACCCCGAACTGAAGGTCTACCTCGAATGCGGCCGCATGATTGCAGGCCCCTACGGTTACCTCGTGAGCACCGTGCGCCACCTCAAGCACACCTACCGAGACTACGTCGGCATGGATGCCTGCATGGCCAACCTGATGCGTCCGGCCCTGTATGGTGCCTATCACCACATCACCGTGCTAGGCAAGCAGAACCGTCCCGCAGACCATGTGTACGATGTGACTGGCTCCCTCTGTGAAAACAACGACAAATTCGCCGTCGGTCGTGCACTGCCCGAAATCGTCCCCGGTGACATTCTCGTCTTCCACGATGCTGGTGCGCACGGTCATGCCATGGGCTTCAACTACAACGGCAAACTCCGCTCTGCAGAACTGCTGCTGCGCGAAGACGGTTCGGTGGTGCAAATCCGCCGCGCCGAAACCGTTGCCGATTACTTTGCGACGCTGGATTTCGACGGCTTGCCGTCGTTCCGCTGAGCCTGCGACAGGTCCGCGTATTCCCGGAGGTGCCATGAAACGCTCATTCATCCGTAACATCCTGTGCCTGCTGTCGCTGGGAACAGCGACCTGCCTCCCGGCCGATGTGGTCTGGGTGGTGGGTCGCGGTGCCCCCGTGGACGCACCTGCAGTTGCCAAATTTCTACAATCGATGCTGAACGAGCCGGTGGCCGTGGTTTCGGAAGACACCGCGTCCCTGGCTGCTTGGGCCTACGGTGGCAAAAGCGAAGAAGCCCGCAAGGCGGCACTAAAAGCCGACACATTACTGATTACGCTCCCGCCCGCAGAGCCAGCGGAGTACGCCCTACTCGGTCTCTCCGCGCTCTCCGCTTCCCGCGGTTACATGCAGACCAAGCCGACCGTAGTTGCCGTGCAACAGCCCGTGTACAAAATGAACGGCCTGTGTAACAATCGCCTGTTGCAGGAAACGGCACGGGTCTCCATCAGCGCTAACTGCGGCTTCGCCCCTCTACCCAAAATCCGTCAACAGGTCTACACAGACGACACCTTCTACGACGGGCGCGTGCCAAAAACAGCCGCCTCCGAAGCCTATATTGCCGCAGCAGGCATCGCAGTCTCCCTAAAGGGCGACACCTTCCCCATTCCTCGGCTGACTGGCGTACACGAAGCTATCGCCGACCGACTGATTGCCTCAGTGCGAAAAGGCTGGGGACTGCGTGAAGACGTGCTCTACGCAGCAGCCTTCCGTTCGGCCCCGGCTTTCAGCGTCCGCGTAGGCACAGAATTCGAGGCCGTTCTCTACGATGGTGATTTCGAGCATGCCGTTGGCACCTGGTTGGAACGCTTCGCAGCCGCCGAAGGCCGAATGCTGACACTTCGCTACACCACCGACACCCAACTGAACACTGGCCTGCCCGGACTCTTCCGCACCGCAGCTCTCGCCGTTAATGCCCCAGCCGCAGCCTGCTACACGCGCCCCGCGTTCAAAGACGACACCGGACGCGAGGAACAGCAATATCTGGATCGCATTCTAGAGCTAGACGCAGGAAAGAAGGGCTACATTCCGCTGCAGCTCGCCGTTGCTGAGCATATGCGCCGCTATCCGCACCTGCCCGTCTACAAAGCTGGCGGCACCCTCCCTACAGACGACACCGCCGCCATGTTCGCCAGCATGCTCTACCTGCAGTGGACCGGCGCCGCCGTCATGCTGCCGAATATCAGTCAAACCACCGCCGCAGCTATCAGCATCGGCCTCGAGACCATGCTAAAAATGCGCCTAAAACGTGCGGATATCAATGCCGTCTTCTGCCGCCCCGTCGGCGATAACGCCTTCGCCTTCTCGCTGTGGCACCGCCCCAAAGACGATGTACGACTGACCGTATCGGCAGATTCTTCAAATGGACGCGTCTCTCCGCATCGCCTGACCTTTACACCCAAAAACTACTGGGCCCCCCAGACCGTAACGGTCTCGGGCTCGGGCACCCTGCTCTGGAAGGTCCCTGCTGCTGAACTCTTCGGTCAAAACACTGGCGCTCGTGCATACGGCAATAAGCAGGATGCCGCATCCGCACCCGCAAAACCTTGACTTTTCGTCTAGATTCAGCTACACTTTCGGGAAAGTAATCCAAGGAGACTCCCATGCCCAACATCACCATTCTCAACGGCGAAGAAACCGGCAAGTCCTACGAGTGGACGTCGGACCGCATCCGTATCGGCCGTAATGCTGCCAACGATTTTGTCATCGCCAATGCGTCCGTTTCGGGCGAGCACTGTCTAATTGAACGTTGCGACGGCGGTTGGCGTGTCAAAGACCTCGATTCGACAAACGGCACGCGCTTAAACGATCGCCGCATCACTCTCGCAGATCTTCACCGCAACGATTTAGTCTCCTTCGGCGATATCTCCGTGTCCTTCCGCGGCGACGATGTTCCCGAAGCCGAACCCTCCGCCACCGTGTCCTCTACGGACGATATTCCGCGCACCACCATCGTAATGCGCCCAACCGTCAAGCCGAAACTTAACGCGGCCGAAGGCTTCGGCAAACGCTCCGAAGGCAACAAAAAGGCTCTGAATGCCATTATTGCCGTATCGGTGGTGATTATCTTGGCACTGGCCGCCGTGTTGGCCGTGAAGCTCTTTGCGGCATAATCCATGCGGCAGGGATTCACCTTAGTCGAACTGCTGATTGTAATGGCCATCCTCGCTGCGACGATGGCCATTATTGTCCCCTCGTTCAATATGGTCTCCTCCGCCCAAGTCTCCGTCGCTGCCAAAGACACCCTACGACTGATGCGCTACGCGCGCAATATGGCCCTACAGACACAGCAGCCCATCCGGATAGCCTTCGCGCCAGACAGCATCACCGTGTCAGCGGAAACCGATTCCACAGGCCTCGCCCAAACCGCACCGCAGGACGAAGACCCACGGAGCATGCCAACCATCACCCCGAGACCCCGCCGCGACCGCACCGACCCCGACGCGGCCCCAGCTGGAAAAAAAGCGACTCCACACTACGCCGTTGCCGCTAATGGCGTGGACACCATTGGTCTCTCCAAAAACTACCGCGGTGTCGCCTTCGCCTTCGATGGATTCGACGATTCGCTGGCTGGCGGACGAAAAGCGGATGGCAGCCGCGTCTCAGGCTTCCGCCGTAGCTCGGAGAAGGAACGCGAGGAAACTCGCCTGAAAGAAGAAGATCTCCGAAAACAGGAATCCTTCACAATCACGGTGCGCGCAAACGGCACAGTCCGTCCTTTTACCATGCGTGTATACGAGCGAGATTCGGATAAAACAGGCGATGTACTGACATTTGATTTTCTCTGTTCCGGAAAAATCGGAGACGGAGATGAGTAAAAAACATTATGCGCCGCGACTGGCCAAAAGCGTCCGCGGTGGCCTGCGCCCCCAAGGCGCCAACCGGGATGTCTGGTGGCGAAAACAGTGGATTTCCTGGCTGGAGGAACTCCGCCTCGGCGCACGACTGGGGCGCGGCCGAAATTACGCGCAACAAGGGCAGATTAAATCAATGACCGTAGACGTAGGCAATATCGCCGCCGTCATTCAAGGCGCGTCGACCGACCCGTATACAGTATCCGTCTCCATGGACCCGATTGCACCAGAAACCGCAGAGGCCATCTTTGAGGAACATCCGCTGCTAGCGGCCCAGATACTGACGCATTCCCTGCCGCATTCGTTCGAAGATTTTCTAAAAGCTCGCGGAGCGACACTCTTCCCCTTGGGACGCTCGAATATCCGCTTTTCCTGCACCTGCAAAGACTGGACGCGTCCATGCAAACACATTGCTGCTGCGCTGTGTCTATTTGCGGACGCGACCGCTGTCGACCCATTGCTACTGCTTCGCTTTCGGGGATTGCTGTTTGAAGAACCACCCCCGCGCCTGGAGCCCCGGACGCTGAAACCCGAAGCCATTACGGCACTACACCCCGTTGGCGACCCGACCGCCGTTCCGCGTCGGTTAGGGGCCCTGCCCTACTGGCGCGGCGAAGAGGATTTTCGCAAATCACTGGAATCCGCCTACCGGCGCGCGCACACCAAAGCCGTCATGGCCCTAGACTCTGGCATCGCAGACATGCGCTTCCCTGAGGATATTCCAGCAGAGTAGTGCGCAATAAACAGTAAACAGTGGCCAGCTTCAAGCGGGGCGTTGCCCCCCTTAAAGCGCGCCGAGGGCGCTTCCTGCGTGCTATGCGAGCAGAGCCTTTACACAGTACTAGGAGTCTGTAGGGGTATAGATGCGAAAGGCGAAAAAATGAAAGAAATGGGCAGAAACGAGGATGTTAAAGAAGTGCAGTGGCCCCTGCATGACTGAAAAAGCCGAAGTTTATGCACGTTTAAGGCACTTTTTGCAGCTCGTAGATATACCCCTACAGGTTCCTAGCGTATAAGGACAAGCGCTGGCCCATGCAACGTGCGCCGATAGGGCCGCAGGCTCTCCTCCGAGTTCTGCGCTCGGAGCCTTTACACAGAGCCAAGCATGTATGCCAGGAGCGCTTGCCGCACGGGGATTTTTTGAGGCTGAAAACGGCTTTCGTTTGTGGTATACTAAGGTGTTCACTTTGAAGAAGGAGTTTTATGGACTGCGAAGGTATTGCGAATCAGTGGTTGAAGGCAGCATTTGAAGCGGTAGTTCCTGGATGCGGCGGCGGCAAGACCGTGCCCTCGAAGGATAGCCGCTTTGGCGACTGGCAGTGCAATGATGCTATGGGCATTGCAAAGCGTGCGGGAAAGAATCCGCGTGAGCTGGCCCAGGCGGTGATTGCCGCGCTTCCCCTGCCCGACGTGCTGGAAAAAGCTGAGGTAGCTGGTCCCGGATTTATCAACCTAACCCTCTCGAAGCAGGCGGTGGCGGCTGGAGTACAGGCACTTGCCGATGATCGCCTTCTCGGGGTGCCACAGAGCGGTGCCGGCGAAAAAGTGGTCATCGACTACTCCTCGCCAAACGTGGCAAAACCGATGCATATCGGCCACATCCGCTCCACTGTCATCGGTAGCGCCATCGACCATATCCTCCGTGCGCTCGGTTACGATGTCATTGCCGACAACCATTTAGGCGACTGGGGGACACAGTTTGGTATCCTAATTATGGGCTACCGCACCTTCCTGACCGATGACGAACGCGCGAATCTCACGGTTGAGCTGCTCGAAAAGGTCTATGTAAAGAGCTACGCAGCAACCAAAGACGATCCTGCATGGCTCGACAGCTGCCGCCGGGAACTGGTGAAGTTACAGGCGGGCGACGAGGCGAACCGTGCGGTCTGGAAGCGCTTCATCGACATATCCCTGAAGGAGTTCAACCGCATCTACGGTCGTCTGGGCGTGGCCTTCGATCTCTATCGCGGCGAAAGCTACTACCAGCCGATGCTCGAACAGACCGTCGAGACACTGAAGGCCAAGGGTCTCGCGAAACAGAGTGAGGGCGCTTGGATTGTCGACATGAAAGACGAGGGACTCGAAGTGGCCATCGTCCGCAAGAGCGACGGCGGCTTCAACTACACCACCACGGATATTGCCACGGTGCGTAGTCGCGTAGATGATTTTGACCCCGCGCGCATCATTTACGTGACAGATGACCGCCAGCAGTTGCACTTCAAACAGTTCTTCCGCATCTGCGACACGCTGGGCATGTGCACGAAAACGCTGCTGCAGCACGTGTATTTCGGCTTGATGCGTCTGCCCGATGCCACCTTCTCGACCCGTCAGGGCAATGTCATTAAGCTTGAAGATCTACTGAACGAAGCCGCCGCAAAGGCCCGCGTCATCGTGGACGAAAGCCATCCAGATTGGAGTGAAGACGAACGTGCCGCCCTGGCCGAAGCCATCGGTATCGGTGCCATCAAGTATGCGGACCTCTCGCACGATCCCACGACGATGATTGTCTTCACCTGGGAGCGCGCGCTGGCCCTCGAAGGCAATAGCGGCCCCTATCTGCAGTATGCCAATGCCCGTCTGAATTCGCTTCTGACCAAATACCGCGACACGGTAGGCCGCGAGCCCTCCGAAAACACGCTGGTGCTCGGCTCCGATGCCGAAAAGACCCTGGCCCTGCATCTACTGCAGTACCCCAACGCCGTACAGCGCGCTGGCGACCTCTGCAAGCCGAGCATTCTGGCTGATTATCTCTATCAGCTGTGCCAGCTCTATTCGGGCTTCTACCAGACATCGCCAGTACTGAAAGACGGCACCGAGCCCGCCGTGCGTGATAGTCGCATCCGTCTCTGCGACGCAGTCTCGAAGGTGTTGCGCGGCGGTCTAACGCTGCTCGGCATCCCCCTGCCCGAACGCATCTGACCTGGAGGAACGCATCATGTTCAGCGCAGTTCTGTTCGCCCTCGGAGGAGATATCGGTCCACTCCGCGCATTCGCGGATTCAGATGCCGTTGGCCGCCTAATTGTGATTGTCCAGATTGCCATGAGCGTTGCCTCATGGGCAGTCATGAGCGGACGCACCATGTGGCTCCGGGACAGCAAGCTGAAAACGAGCCGTTTTGCGGACAGATTTGCTGCAAAAGATGATGCGTTGGCCCTCTTTTACGAAGGGGAAAAATTCGGGGAGACCGGTGTGGAAACAATTTACCAGGCAGCCTGTGCGCGCCTGGTTCGTCTGATTCCCGCCGATGTCCGCGAGCGATTGCGGCTGGTGCCCTCCACCGAATTTACCCTGTCAGATAAACGCATGGCCCTCGTGGAAACCACGTGTTACCATGTTACCGACGAGGTGGTGCTCAGAAACAGCAAAGGAATGACCGCCCTAGCCATCATGACCAGTTCGGCTCCGCTGTTGGGCCTGTTCGGCACAGTATGGGGCGTTATGCTCGCCTTTCAGTCGATGGCTGCCAGCGGCAGCGCCAACATTGCCGAACTCGCCCCTGGAATCTCCTCCGCCCTGCTCACCACCGTCGTCGGTCTAATTGTCGCCATCCCCTCAACAATCTTCTACAATGTCCTGCAGAAGAATGTTGAGGCAGCCGATATCGCCGCCGAAGGATTCGCCGACGAACTGATGGGTAAGCTCAACTTCCGTTACCGTAGGGAAAATATCTGATGCTAAACGAGCGACTCGCCAAACGCCGCGCCGCCAAACGGGCACAGAGAAAGGCCAAATCCAAAGGCTTCGACGACATCAATATGACGCCCATCCTGGATATGACCTTCCTGCTGCTGATTGCCTTTCTGATTACCTTTCCGGCGCTTCAGAATGGTATTCCCATGCAGCTGCCACGCGCATCGGCCGATCCGTTACCAACGGATACCGAGCCACTCAGCATCGCCATCCGTGCCGATGGACGCCTCTTTCTAAACAACGCACCAGTAACCGATGCCATGCTCGAAGAACAGGTGCGCGCCGCCATTGCAAAGAACCCCAAAATCCCAGCTCATCTGCGCGGCGACGAAAACCAAAACTACGGACGCGTGATGGATGTCATCAAAATCCTGCGCCGCGCCAAACTGACCCGATTCTCGCTGGTTACCGAAAGCGAGTAAACCCCTTACCGAAAGCGACCAAAGTTTCATGTCACGCCCCCCCGTAGCCCCCGCCCCCGACCGGGAATCCCCGGTAATTTCCCAGACCGCCGTCAGCCGACGCCGTCTGCTGGGTGCCGTGCTCGCGGTCGCGTCCGTCATCATTCTGCTCGCCCTGATGTCCTACGACTGGCGTGATATCTCCTGGCTGTATAACTCCCCATCGGAGGGAGTGCCAATGAACCGTATCGGCAAACTCGGCGCTTGGCTGACATTTTTCGGTTACGGATTCGCAGGATTGGCTTATCGCTACCTTGCGTTGCCGCTGCTGGTGATACTGTCGATTATGCTCCTTCACGGACGCGTGCCGCGCTTCAGACTGCGATGTCTCGAGCTCTTTCTACTCTACGCCGTCGGGGCCTGCCTCTTCCAGACCGCAGGTGGCGATGGTGGTGCAAACCTGCCAATCCTGGCAGACCTGAATCTCCGTCCGAATGCCGGCGGAGCCCTTGGGCAGTGGCTGATTACCGATTTACTAAGCCCGATTCTAGGCACGCTGGGCATCCGTCTCTTCCTGTGGGCGCTAGCTATCACACTACTAACACTCATTGTCGGCGTACGCAACTGCGTGCTACTCGCCGTCCGCCTCACCACGCCGCGGACACCTGTCCCCCAGACCGACGAAATCGATGACCTTCGCGACACCTTACGACGCGGCACACGTGCACGTAGCAGAATAGCATCGGATACCCCGACGGCCGACATCGACGCTACGTGCAATGCCGATGGCGATGCCGCACAGCGGGCACCCCGATTCTTCGGACTCGAACACCTGACCCGCCTCTTCCGCCGCCCGTCAACCCGTCCGCTCACGCCAGAAGAGGAACTACGCGAAACCCTGCGCCGGGGTGCCGAAGCTCGGCGCAGAATGGCTCCCGCTGCCGCCCAAAGCAATCCTTGGTCGGATGCCGCCCCCGCCCCAGCCGAAACGCCACTTTTTGACACCGAACCAACGCAAATCCCCACCCAGGACCCCGAGTCCGAACCCCGCCATACACGTCCGAACCGAACCACAGAGCCCCAATCAACACCCATTTCGACACCGAGGCCTATCCCAGAACCCGATGCCGGCGAAACCTTCTCGCTATCATCCGACACCGTCGGCTCCCTGCCACATGTCTCGCCGGACCGATCGGTAACAGCCCCCGTACCTGCAGGCCACGATAATACTCAACCCGAACTCCCCGATTTCACTCCATATGATTTTCCCCCGCTCAGCCTGCTGCAGACCTGTCCCCGGCTGGCGGACGACGCACTGGACACGGATCGTTCCATTGCAGCCATCAACGATGTCTTCGCCCAATTTGATTTCGATGCCCGTGTGGTGCGCTTCGTGCGCGGCCCCGTGCTGACCCAATACGAAATCCAGGTAGCACCCAATATCCAGCTGAAGAAGATTCATACGCTGGAGAATAACTTCCTCGCCTCGCTGCAGGCTGAACGCATCCGCATTCAAACCCCGATTCCAGGACGCGATGTCGTCGGTATTGAGGTACCAAACGCCGTCCGGCAGACCGTAACCCTGCGCGAGCTCTTGGAAGGCGACACCTGGGCCAAGGCGGAAAAGAAAATGGCACTCCCCCTGGCTCTGGGTAAAAAGGCCACTGGCGGCGATCTGATTGTCGATTTGGCCAAACTCCCTCACCTACTGGTCGCCGGCGGCACAGGTTCGGGTAAATCCGTCTCGGTCAACGATATGATTGTCGGCCTGCTCATGTGCCGCAAGCCAGACCGATTGCGCCTAATCATGATTGACCCGAAGCGTGTGGAGTTTTCAACCTACGACGGTCTGCCACATCTGCTGATTCCCGTCGTAGTCGAGCCGCAGCGCGTTGTATTTGCCCTACGGTGGGGTAAACTGGAGATGGAGCGACGCTACGAAGAGCTGCGCCGCTACGGTACGCGCAATATCGGCGAGTATAACGACCTGGTCGACCATCCCCGTCCCGACCGCATGACTCCGCCCGACAAACTGCCCTATGTAGTAATCGTCATCGACGAACTCGCCGACCTCATGGTCGACAGCGACATCAAGGCAAAAATTGAGCCCCCGATTATCTCGCTCACGCAGAAAGCACGCGCCGCTGGCATCCATCTCATTATCGCCACCCAGCGCCCCACCACGAATATCGTGACTGGCACCATCAAAGCCAACGTACCGGGCCGTCTAGCCCTGCGTGTGGCCCAAGTCAACGACTCGCGCACAATTCTGGACGAAGGCGGTGCAGAAAACCTCATCGGTAACGGCGATATGCTCTTCGGTAACGGCGGCTCCGTCAAAGTCCGCTCTCAAGCCGCACTGGTAAAGGATGACGAAATCACCGGCATCTGCGATTACATCCGTGAACGCTCCCCCTCTGCCTACGATACCACGCTGACCTCTACGATGGACAAAATCAAAGGCTCTGGCACCAGTTCGGACTACCGAACCATGCTGCAAAACTTGATTCCAGAGGAGGACCGTGTCGACACCCCCGAACAGCCCCCCACTCCAGCCTACGGCGCCACTCCGGCCCACAGCGGAACGGCCGAGGACCCCGCCACAGAAGCCCTCTACGAACAGGCGCTAGAGATGATCCGCCAGACCGGACGCTTCTCCACCTCCTCGCTGCAGCGCAAACTCGGCATCGGCTATCCCAAGGCCGCCCGCATTTCCGACCTCCTGGTCGTGCGCGGCATTGTCAGCGCCACCGGCAAGGCCGGCGGTTCCAGAGACATCCTCGTGGATCTCAATGCCGAAGACCGCGCCGCGCTGGCCGGAACCGATGGCGAATCCTCGGCCTTCGACACGCGCACCTCCGCCACAGAACCCGATGCCATGCTGGATGCACCATCCGCCCTACCCGTCAGCGAAGCCCCAACAGACACCGCTGAAAGCGTTGCAGAACCCTCCCTGCCCAACGACGCCACCGATGCCCCCGCCGCATTCTCCAATGAAGATAACGGCAACGACGATGACTTCGAATGGGGCAGTTTTAACCCCGATTCGCTTGATTTGCCCAATGTTATTCACCCGAAAAGCAGCGACCGCTGACTTTCACAGCCCCGGAGAAAACCATGGCCCTTGGTGAAATCCTCAAACAAAAACGACTTGAACGCGGCTGGACCAAAGAAAACATTGCCGAGCGAACCCATATGCTCGTCCGGTCCATCGAAGCGCTGGAAACCGAAAACTTCAAACGTATTCCCGCCCCCATTTACGGGCGCGGCTTTATTAAACAGTACTGCCGACTGCTCGACATCGATCCGCAACCGCTCATCGACGAGTACATGCAGACCGTGGATAGCACCTATATGCCGGCACGTACCGTCACACGCCCCGCCGTCAACGACCTGCCCTCGCGCCCCCCCGAACCAATTCATACTGGTGCCCACCGAATCCTTCCGCCCCAAAAGGACGAACAGCCCATCATTTCCACCACACACAAACTCGTGGAACCCGCCGAGGCAACCTACACCTCCGTCCCCAAACCAGAAGGCGCACGAACCTCCCCGACCGTGCATGCGCCACTACGCCGCGACACCTCTCCCCCTCCCCCTGTCCGCCAGGAAATTCCCCTCCCCAATTCGGCAAATACCTCCGACTTCGCCGGTGCAGATGCCGCCCCCCGACTGACACCCGAACAAATCAGCCGCCTGACCGGAGATGCGCCCGTAGCCGATGCTCCTGCAGCCGATGCAGACACCTCAGGCCAGGAACCTCACAGAGATCTCTTTGCCCCAACCCCAAAACGACCACACAAAGATGTACGCCCATCCTCCCCTTCGTATCCACGCCGAGACCCAAATGCGTCCATTTTTGGTCCGCAGCATCCTGTGGAAGACCCGCCGAGCCCTCAACTAACCTTCCTTCGCGACCTCTTCGGAAGCATCCGAAATAGCATCACAGGCATCTTCCGCCCGCGGGTACGTCGCATCCGTGCCGGAGAAGCCGCCCCCCTCATGACGCGAGCCCTCATTCTCCGCTCCCTTTCCACCCTGGGGATACTCATCGCTCTAACTCTGCTCGTCTTCGCCTTCCGTTTCGTTTTCCGCGCCTCAACCAATGCTGAAACCGAAGCTCCTCTGTCGACACCGTCCACAACTTCCACCCCTGTAGACAGCAGTTATCACCCCCGCCCAGTAGATACACCACCAATGCCTTTCTTCGCAAAATAACGGAATTCGACAACATCCCCCTCCTACGGCAGAGCTCAGCTCTGCCATTTTTCATTCACTGAAGCCCCCAAAAAAACCGACCCAACGACTGTACACAGCAATGTCAAACCGTTCGCCACCCCCTACCACAGCAGTGCATTTGCAATTCATATGGCAGAACCAACGCTTTTTTGCTATTGTACGGGGCCTGATGTTTTAGGCACACCGTGCAAAAAGCCCTATGGCAGCAGCCACCCGCAATCATTTGTCGCAGACTGCGTCTTCGGCACATCGCTACAGTATCACTGGCGGAGCCTTACAGGCCACATCGTTCATCGGCGCGAAACGCCTTATTTTAATGGGGATCATCATGGGAAAAAGACAAATCACAGAACGTGGTCAGCATCTGATTCTGTGGCTGCGGCGACTGTTCGCGACGGCCATGCTTTGTACGGTCACCAACCTCTCGCTGTCAGACAGCGATGGACTGCGCCGCCACGAAATTACCCACTTACTAGTCCAGTTCCGGCGCCTAACGGGAATTCCCGAAGATAAAACCGTTCACTTCCTGATGTACGCAGCCCTGGCAGGCGCTATCTGGCTCGCCCTACCAGCCCGCATCCGGCGCCTGCCCTCACCCTTGGTCGCCTTTGTCATTGCCGCCCTGTGGGGCATTTTGATGGAATACGCCCAGTGGTTCGTCAGCGCCATGGGCTGGGGCCACCGAAGCTTCGACGTATTTGACATGCTCGCCAATGCCTGCGGCGCCGCTGCGTCCATGATTCTGGCTGCACTCGTTAGCCGAACCCTTCGCCGAATCTGGCACACCCTAACCACGCAAAAATAACGGCAGCCCCATGCGATACCCAATATACCTGTCCGCATGACATATACTGCGATTTCCAGCCGATTCATCAAAAAAAAGCCTTGCAGTAATGCCATGCTTTATGGTATTGTATTTCGCATTACGCATTGGGACGGGTGTCCGAATCGCGTAAGAAGCGAAGACGCCACCGCCCGCGTGTGCGACCGTCCAAGCGGATTAAACGATACAAAACACGTTTGAAAGAACCACATCATGGCTCATACACTCGAGCTCAAAGCCCTCATCGAAGCCGGCCTCCACTTCGGCCACCAGACCAAGCGCTGGAACCCGAAGATGAAATTCTACATCTTCGACAAGCGCAACGGCATCCACATCATCGACCTGACCCAGACCGTCGATTTGCTCGACGAGGCAGTTGCCTTCCTCCGCGATACCGTCGCCAAGGGCAAGAAGATCCTCTTCGTGGCCACCAAGAAGCAGGCTCAGGAAGTCGTCAAAGATGCAGCCATCGCCTGCAACCAGTTCTACATGACCGAACGCTGGCTCGGCGGCACGCTCACCAACAACACCACCATCCGCCGCTCCGTGAAGCGCATGGCCCATATCCAGAATATCGCCCGCAACAACAACGGTGTTCTCTCCGCCCACAAGCAGGAAGCCGCGGCCCTTCAGCGCGAACTCACCAAGCTCGAGACCAACCTCACCGGCATCGCCGATATGGACCAGATGCCTGGTGCCCTCTTCGTCGTCGATGTCTGCCGCGAAGCCAACGCCGTCAAGGAAGCCAAGCGCCTTGGCATCCCCGTTGTCGCTCTGGTCGACACCAACGCCGACCCCGACCCCATCGATTATGTGATCCCGGGTAACGATGACTCCGTCCGCGGCATTCAGCTGATTGTAAATGCCATCGCCGAAGTCCTCAAGGATGCCGACGTCGAAGCCGCCAAGGCCCTTGCCGAAGCCCGTGCCGCCGCCGAAGCCGAACGCGCCCAGCGCGCCGCCGAGCGTCCCGCCCGTGCCCCCCGCGGTGCCCGCCGCCCCGCCGCCAACCGTCGCGCCGCCGCCGCTGCCGCCCAGGAAGCCGTCGCCGCCGCCAAGGCTGAGGCTGAGGCCGAAACCGCCGCCGAGGCTCCTGCCGCCGAAACCACCGCCGAATAATCGGCGGTTTCAAAAAAGAGGTTTTACCATCATGGCTATTACCATCCAGATGATTAATGACCTTCGTGCCGCCACCAATGTCGGCATGATGGACTGCAAGCGTGCCCTTCAGCAGACCGACGGCAACATGGAAGAAGCCATCAAAATCCTTCGCGAGAAGGGTCTGGCTCTCCAGGTCAAGCGCGCCGACCGCGAATCCAAGCAGGGTGTCGTCGTCGCGGCCGAAGGTGCCAACGGCGCCTACGGCATTGTCGAACTCAACTGCGAAACCGACTTCGTCGCCAAGACCGACAAGTTCCTCAACTTCGCCAACAAGCTCGCTGCTGCCGTCGCTGCTGGTGACGAAAAGATTGCCGAAACCCACGCCACCGAGCTGACCGAAGTCGTTGCCGCCACTGGCGAAAACGTCAAGATCCGCCGTGGCACCTATATGCCCCTGACTGGCACTGGTAAGGTTGCTTCCTACATCCACATGGGCGGCAAAATTGGTGTCCTCGTTGAAGTCGGTTGCGGCAAGCCCGAAACTATCGGCACCGAAGCTTTCGAACAGCTCATCCACGATATCTGCCTCCAGGCAGCTGCCGCTGGCGCACTCTACCTCAACTCCTCCGAAGTTCCGGAATCCGAAATCGAGAGCGAAAAGGAAGTCTACCGCGCCCAGGTCGAAGGCAAGCCCGCCAACATCATCGAAGGCATCCTCAAGGGCAAGCTGCGCAAGCACTTCTCCGAAGTCTGCCTCATCGACCAGCCCTTCGTTAAGGAACCCAAGATGTCCGTTACCGACGTCATCAAGGCCGCCGAAAAGGCCGTGGGCGACAAGATCGAAGTCAAGCGTTTCGTGCGTTATCAGCTCGGTATGGCCTAATCGGCACCGAAGTTCAGATTACACTGATTTAAAACAAAGGAATCCGACCATGGGTCAGCAACTCCGCAAGCGCGCCAAGCGCATCCGTCATCTCGCTTACCTCAAGCGCGTCGCCGCTCGTGCCCGCGCAGCAATGAAGAAGTAAGCCCCTGCCGCATAGCGCGGTACCTTTGGGCGTGATAGCCAAGCGGCTAGGCAGAGGACTGCAAATCCTTTCAGATCGGTTCGACTCCGATTCGCGCCTCCATCTTCAAAAAGCCCCCGGCTCTGCCGAGGGCTTTTTTTGGCTTCTTCACAAAACGCTATGATAGGTTATTACAGAAAAAGCGTAGAATGTTGTGACTATTGACGTTTACGAGGTATGACCGCAGAAATCATTTGATTACAAACTTATAGTATTAAAATTCAAATAATTACGCAATGTAACACGTTCACCTATCGCTCGTTACGCCTACACCTTAGAGGGCTGTATATAGAAAGAGCACAGGGGCATTTAAGGATATACAAAATCCCCTCATGAGGTACCACAGATTCTACTGAAGGCCCTTGGGGGAGGTCACTTCGTACCTATATCTGATGAATGATTTCGATGGCTGTCGCCACAGATATCTCTCGACTGCCCCCTCCCCTCCACTTTTTCGAGTTTCTTGTCGATTGTAGACAGTTTGAGTGAGATTGTTTGATGCGATAATCTACACCCCATCTGATCTTATCCTTCCGCATAGAACCCTTTTTACAGTATTCCTGCATACCCCCAAAAAAGCCGCACGATATACGTGCGGCTTTTTACGTTGGAGCAAATAAACTTCACGGATAAGCCGAGGAGAGGCGACACCCGCATACAAGATAGCTTCGTTACTCCTGCGCCATGGCGATTGAGCCAGACCGAGCGATATCAAGCACATCGAAGGGCTGCATCAGCGTCAAGAACTGCTTCACCTGCATCTGTGACCCTACCATCTGAATCGTCAGCGAATCGGGATGCACGCCCAACACCTTAGCCCCGAAGAGCATGGCGACTTCAATAACGGGTGCGCGGCCAGTGGCACGAGTACTCACCTTCAGCAGCAGGGCCTCGCGATCAATATGCGGCTTAGCTGTCACATTTTCAACGTTGAAGATATTAATCTGCTTGGCCAGCTGGGCCACGACCTGACGGATAACGGACTCATCTCCAGGAATAACCATGGTCATCTTTGAGACAGAAGGATCCGTTGTCGGGCCAACGTTCAGTGTTTCGATGTTGTAACCGCGGCCAGAAATAAGACCGACCGTACGAGCAAGCACGCCGGGGCGGTTCTCCACCCGAATCGTAAGGATATGTTTTTCCATAGAAGACGCTCCTTTAATTTTGGGTAGCCAGAATCATATCCGACAGAGCCGCACCAGGCGCTACCATCGGAAGCACATTTTCGTCTTCGGCAACGATGCACTCAATAATCCACGGTTTACGGGAGGCAATGGCATCGCGCAGAGCGGCCTCGGTCTCTTCAACCGTGAAGACGCGACGGGCATCGGCGCCATAGGCTTCAGCGACCTTGACAAAATCGGGCAGATAAACATGCTCCGCTTCGGGGGAATCGATATGCTCGTTTGTATGACGACCTTCCTGGGACAGCACGGTCGCAGAATGACGGCCATTGTAGAAGAAATCCTGCCACTGACGAACCATGCCAAGCCGCGAGTTATTAAGAATAAGGAAGATGACGGGAAGCTTATGCTCCACGGCCACCACAAGTTCCTGGATATTCATCTGGAAGCCGCCATCGCCGTTGACGGAAACCACGAGACGATCGGGAGTACCAATCTGTGCACCAATGGCAGCAGGCACGCCAAAGCCCATCGTTCCGAGACCGCCAGAAGAGAGGAAGCCGCGAGGACGGGTATGACGGTAGAACTGCGCTGCCCACATCTGGTTTTGCCCCACGTCGGTCACGATTGTGGCCTTACCTTCGGATACACGGTCTACAGCCTCAATAACCGCCTGAGGAAGCATCTTGCCGTCTTCGCGCGGGAAATAGACCGCTGGCCTAGCTTCACGCCACTTGGCAATCTGCGCCAGCCAGTCGCTTCGGTCAGCTTTTTCAAGTCGGGGAAGCAACATTTCAAGCGTACTGTGAAGGTCTCCGCAGACAGGGATATCCGTGCGCACGTTTTTACCAATGGCAGAGGCATCAACATCAATATGCGCAATGCGGGCCCCCTGTGCGAAATCAGAAATACGCCCAGTGACGCGGTCATCAAAGCGGGCACCAGCTGAAATAACCAAATCCGCCTGCTGGATGGCATTGTTGGCTGCGACAGAACCATGCATACCAGGCATCCAGAGAGAGAGCGAAGATGTTTCTGGGAAAGCCCCCAAACCCATCAGCGTCGTACAAACCGGGATATCGTAAGTCTCTGCGAGAGAACGAAGCAACGCACAGCTGTTGGAGCTGATGGCACCGCCACCAACATACAGCACTGGACGGTGAGACCTGTTAATCGCATCTGCCAGCGCCTGAACTTCATCGGGTGAAGGCAGTTCCGTCGGGTGATATGCAGGAATGGACACATCGGTGACGATGTCATCGGAGGTCATCATCTGCTGGATGTTTTTAGGAATATCCACGAGCACCGGACCAGGTTTGCCAGTACGGGCAATGAAAAAGGCTTCGGCCATCACGCGCGGGAGTTCTTCGATGCTGCGCACAAGGAAGTTGTGTTTCGTCACGCTGCGGGTGATGCCAGTAGTGTCCGCTTCCTGGAACGCATCCGTACCAATGAGGGGCATGGCAACCTGGCCAGTAATCAGCACCAACGGAATGCCATCCATCATGGCAGTAGCCAGCCCAGTGACCGCGTTGGTGGCACCAGGACCAGAAGTAACCAGCGCACAACCGACCTTGCCAGTGGCGCGCGCATAGCCATCTGCCATATGCAGACCGCCCTGTTCGTGTCGGGGAAGAATCACTTGAATAGGCGAATCGTACAGCCTATCGAAAATATCGATAACGCAGCCGCCCGGGTAACCGAACAGCACCTCGCAACCGTTCGCAACCAACGCATCCACCACGCACTGCGCGCCGGAACGTTTGGTCGGGGATGTGGGATAGGGTGTCATGGAAATACTCCTTAAATGAAAATGGACCTGCCGGCGAAGAGCGTCTATCTGTCCCCGCCAGCAGAAGCCGGTATCTGCCGGAATGTCCCTCGGAGAGGAACTTATTTAATCTCGTAGCACCAATTGTGCGTATCGGTAACGCGCCCGAACTGAATATCCTGCACCAAGTCATGCAGCTTCAGCAGCAAGGGGCCACATTCGGTCTTCGAGCCGATTTCAATGACATCGCCATTGCGGTGAATTTCGCAGACTGGCGTGACAACCACTGCCGTACCGCAGGCGCCGATTTCTGCGAAATCCTTCAGCTCATCATAGGGAACCGTGCGCACTTCAACCTTATGCCCCAAATCGGCAGCCAGCTGCTGCAGTGACAGATTTGTCACCGAAGGAAGCACCGAGGAAGACTTCACGGTCACGAAGGTGCCGTCCTTTTTGAATCCGAGGAAGTTGGAAGTGGCAAACTCTTCCACGTTGGTATGGGTCTTCGCATCCAGATAGAGTTCTACGGGGAAGCCCATGTCGTGTGCCTTCTGGTGAGCGTAAAGACTGGCCGCGTAATTACCACCCACTTTAACATCACCCATACCCTGCGGGGCCGCACGGTCATATTCGTCGAAAATCACAGCGCGAACAGGCTTGATACCGCCTTTGTAGTAGTCACCCATCGGCATAACCATCATAAGGAAGGTATACTCCGTTGCGGGTGCGACACCAATCTGGGGGCCCGTGCCGATCAACAGCGGGCGTACGTACAACGAACAGCCAGTGCCGTAGGGGGGCACATAATCAATATTATCTTTAACCACGCGGGTCAACGCGTCCAGAAACATTTCCGTGGGCACGGGAGGCATCACGGTCTTGCGCGCAGTGTGCTGCATACGCTCAGCGTTGCGATCAGGACGAAACGCAACGACTTTGCCGTCTTTCTGACGAAAGACCTTCATCCCTTCAAAACATTCCTGACCGTAGTGCAATGCACCTGCGGCAATCGACATGGTAATGGTCGGCTCGTTTACAAGGACGCCTTTATCCCAGGCACCGTCTTTCCAAGTATAACGAATGTGGCTGCGCGTAGGCATATACGCGAAACCAAGGTTCGACCAATCGATCTGGTTCATGTTAATTCTCTCTTTCTTGTAAACACCGCTGTGCCATCTCCAAAGCCGTTGCCACCGTCTGCGCGCGTACCGCGTCCCGATTCCCGCCGAAGCGGTTCTCACTGGCCCGGCTGCAAACGGTCCCGTTCCGGTCCCGCCACGCAATGCCAATATAAACCAGTCCCACGGGCTTTGTTTCCGTAGCCCCGCCAGGGCCGGCAATACCGGTCGATGCCATCGCGAGTTCCGTTCTCAATGCCCGCATCGCCCCTTCGGCCATCTGCCGCGCACATGTGCAGCTAACAGCCCCTTCGGTTGCAAGCACTTGGGATGAAACACCCAGCAAAGTCTCTTTTACGCGGTTCTGATAGGCCAGAATACCACCTTCAAAGACATCGCTCGAGCCGGGGACCGCCGTCAGCGCTGCGCCAATCAGCCCCCCCGTACACGATTCCGCCGTTGCGATACGCACACCCTGCCTTCGGCAGCTCTCCAAAAGCGCCGCGGCAACGGTTTCCTGCTGTACACATTGGTTCATAATCATTCCTTTATACCATAAGAGAGCAAAAAAAGCAAAACATTAACCGACTCCCGCCCGATGCTCCCCCAGGGATGCTTCGTTTTACGGACAATCCGCTTCGTTTGCCGTTTAAAAGGCCCGAAAAAATCGGCCCCCGCTGCATCCATCCGTCGGCCAGACGGATACGGTCGGTTGCGCGCTTTTTGTTGGCACTGCCAGAGCGGGATAACATAGAGTTAACTAGGCGTAGGTCAAGCGTAAGCACGTACCCAGCGATTGGAGACCGTTTCGCTACGCCTGGGGAACAGGCATTCCGGGAAGGCTTCCGCCACAGGACGCTAAAAAAATGAGGGCATCGCATGATTTTTTTTTGCAAATAACAACCGCCCACATAGGTCAGGCAGTGTGTGTATCTTTCGGGGCTGACCGCAGCTCTGATGTCCGGGCCGGCTCCACATGTATCGTGATAATACTCTCGCGTCCAAACTCTCGCAGCAGTAACTGCTCCAACCGGCACGCTAGTCCATGACTCCGCAGCACCGTCATCTTCGGGTCCACCCGAATATGCATCTCGATTACCGCCACGGCCCCTACCCGCCGCGACCGCAGATTGTGCGGCTCGGAAATCATTGGGATTCGATGTGCGATTGTATAAATCCGCTCACGCTCCTCATGCGACATTCCCCGCTCCATCAGCTTATCCATTGACTCGCGCACAATCTGCCACGCAATCCGCAGCAAAATGCCCCCTACCACAATCGCCGACACCTGGTCCAGCAAAATCCAACGCCCACCCAGTAGCGCGGCGGCTCCCGCCCCAACCGCTGTCCCCACCGACGACAAGGCATCACTCCGGTGATGCCACGCATTCGCCAACAGTGCATCATTCTTCGAGCGAACCGCCTCCCTCACTGTCACCTGATAGAGTACCTCTTTCACAATAATGGATGCCAATGCCGCCCACAGCACCGACGGCGACGGCCGCAGCGGATACAGCCCAGTTCGCAACGACTCAACAATTGTCACCAGCGCATAAAAGCCAATCATCAGACCCACTGCGCATAAGAAAACACCCACCAGTAGCGCCGACAGTGTTTCAAACTTTCCATGCCCGTACGGATGATTCTCGTCTCCTGGTTGCCCCGCAAGACGCATCCCAATCAGCACCGCAAAATCCGTCACGAAATCAGAAAACGAATGCAACGCATCGGCCACCAGTGCCGCCGAATGGCCAAATACACCAAAAATCAGCTTTCCAAGCGCCAGCACCACATTCAGCGCCACCGAAAACCACGTCAGTAGCGACGCACGCCGTGCCCGCTCTGCCATCGTATCCATCATCTGTCCACGTTTCATATTTACCGCCGTCAATCCTCGGGCACACCAATCCAGCGGCCCCAAACGCCTCCTATTGTAACACGCCCCCCTGGCTCGCCATAATCAATTTTACAGTCCTAACCCCCTCATTCGCTCCTACCAATCTTTCCGACAGACATCGCCAGACATCTCTGTCTATTATGCCGCACCCCACATCTGCCCATCCTCCACCATGAGCTGCTGCTACAAATTTCGCTCCCCCAAAAACTACTTCCACACAATCATTGATTATTCATCGACACAAAGTATCTGGAGGATTCGCGCATAGCTTCGCATAAAGCCTTTTGCATAGGTCTCAGAAGTACCACCACTATTCGAATTTGGAGCCTGCAGGAGTATAGATGCGAATGGTGAAAAAAAGTGAAAGAAGTTCATGCACGGTTAAGGCGCTTTTTGAAGCCCATAGATATACCCCTTACACCTTCGACACGTGCGGTGACTGAGCGTCTCAGTACGCATTAGTGCGAAAAGCGAAGTAACGCTTTACACAGCAACTACCCGCTGATACGATTCGTCACAACCTCAGAAGTCGGCACGGAGGATACGGCTGTTACCGATGGTGCATACCGACAGCCGAACAGGCCGTGAGGACTGACCATCCGTCAAAACAGCTTCACAGGTGTCAGCGTTTAGGAGTTCGGCCGCATTCGTCAGAGTCAGCAGTGCTGGCAAGGCATCGGCTGAATCAGGCATTGACGGCACGCTCAAAATCAGATGCTTCGGTAATTCCGCGCACCCCGTCACGGTCTTGGGCGGCATGTCCCCGCCGAGACCGATAACCGCCCCGTCATCAAATACCAAATGAGTTGCAGAGCCATTACCCGTCAACAGACAACCGGCACCGATACGGACCGTGCCAGCAAGCGCAGAATGAATACGAAAAACCGCGGCTTTACCCTCGCCATAGGCTTTCAGACGCAGTTCACCGCGGTTGACAATATCTGCTTCTGGATACGCCGTCTTGGTATAGGACCGACCGGCGGGAAGTGCCAACACGGCACCCTTCTCAGAAATAGTGAAGCCACGCGTAAAACTATTGTACGCTTCATCAAACGAACCATCACCAGCAAACATCAGCATTCCGCCGTCCAATAGCAATCGGTCAGACTGGTGTGCCAGCCCACCCAACGCCTGATTATAGGCAATAGAGCGCGTTCGCAGCGTACCGCGAACCGTCACATGACCTGCTTGCCCCATCACATAACCCAATCCCCAGTCTTGACGATCTTCGCGAATGATTTCCGTCTCGGAGTCGGTAAGATCCAGCACCGCACCCGCGTCAATCAGCACGGGCCCAGTCCGATATTGACGGGGGTGCTCTGGTTTCACTGTACCAGAGACAATCCGTAGCAACTCAGAACCGTTCAGCCGCGCCGACACCCGCAGAACACCTTCTGGGGCAAGGGTCACCGCCCCCTGTGCCGACACCGTACAGCTATCGACACGAAAATCGGCCGCCTTCGCAAGCCGCAGTGTCAGCGGACCATTCAGATGCGATTCAGTTCCGCCGCCGGCCGCCGTCACCGTTCCCTCACGAATATCCAACGTCCCGCCAGAGGCCAGCACCGTGCTAACCAACCAAAAATCCCATGGCCCAGTTTTAGTGAGCGTATGGCCGTTAAGTCTCAGTTCCGTGGAGCGCCATTGGGCACCGACCAAACCGAAGCTTCTCATACTGCGCACTTCGGCATCACCCAGTAGCTCGAGCTTCTCCAACTGCCGATGGGGAATACCAATCGGCTGATCCGAGTCATTGGCCAGCACCGCGACGTCCTCCAGCATCACGGCCCGGGTCGCTCCGTCGGGAATGCCCGCAAAATCCAATGTTGCTCCGCCTGCGACCCACCC